>Ga0073905_10000911_pt1 | contig 14551 bp, 10 predicted proteins | sample KloWWTupernatant_FD_65482 | JGI IMG/M metagenome (GOLD analysis project Ga0073905, IMG submission 65482) | Active sludge microbial communities from Klosterneuburg, Austria, studying microevolution and ecology of nitrifiers - Klosterneuburg... | ecosystem: Engineered > WWTP > Aerobic digester >... | reverse complement strand
CCCGCGTGATAGATCATCTGGTCCAGCGTGATCGGTAAGGTGGTCTCGTGGCCGGCCATCACGTTGCTGGCGCTGTCACCGACGAGGATGACGTCCACGCCTGCACCGTCCAGCAGGCGGGCCATGGAGAAGTCGTAGGCGGTGATCATCGCGATCGGCACGCCTTTCTGTTTCATGTCCTGCAAGGTGTGGGTGGTCACCCGTTTGATGTCCTTGATCGCGCTGCTCATCTCAATATGGATAGGTGGGCAAAGCTATGTGCCTTGCGCTGGGCGTGGTTCATGGATCGTTCTGCACGGCTGCGGAGGGAATGGCCGGGGAGAGCTTCTTCGCTCAACTACTGAAATACTTCTGGTACCACTCCTTTTCCCAATGATCACGCTCGATCCCTTCCGTGGTCGTGCCGTCCAATAGATCCCGCAAGTATCGCAGCGACCGGTCATCCCGTTGGGAGATCACCGGAATACCGGCCCGGATCAATGCGGCAGCGGCAACGCCCGGACCTTTCTGGTAGACCTTGTCCGTGGCAAAGCGGGAGCCGGAATAGGTCACGGTGCTGCCACAGGCGCCGCTCATATCCATCAATACGGCCAATTCAACACCTTCATGCAAGGCCAGGTCCCTCATCGCATAAGCGGCCTTCACCATGCCATCGGTCCAATCCGTGCCGTCTTCGGCCAAGGACCGTGCATTGCCGTCCAGCACATCGAACCCATTGCCGTCGTGGCTGTCCGGTGTCATGCGAGGTGTACCGAAGGAAAAGTCCTCCGGGCAGAATTTCACGATGCGCACCTCTTGCCGGAAAAGCCAGCTCCGGAGGTCCGTGTGATCACCGTTGGTGCTGCCGTCCACGCCGCAATGCACGCCACCCAGACAAGCGCTGATCAGCACCACCAATGGCTTTTTAGCCGTAGGTCGGGAACGTTCCATGAAGAAGTTGGGCATGGGAAGGTGCTTCGGGCGTTCCATGCCAACAAGGTATGCGGCTTTCAGAGCTTCAACAGATGCAGGCCCTTGATCGCTTCCACCTGATCAGGGTCCATTTCCGCCTTCTTCGCGCACTTCCTCCACGTCTTCACACCGGCCACCACTTCGTCAATGATCGCGTCGGCCTTCTTGATGCTCATCTCCTTGGCCACCGTTAACAGGTCCGCGCGTGTGATGTCGCTGCGCTTGCCGTTGAGGCTCATCTGGTGTTGGTGCAGCCAAAGGTTCTTCGGGTCGTAGGCGAAGGTCATGTCGTAGGCCGGGGCCAAGTACCAATCGCCCTGCGGGTCCATCAGGAACGAGGTGTTTTTCGTGTGATCGTCGCAGTTGCGGGCGATCACGTTGAAGCACATCCGGCGGAATAGCTCAACAGCGGCGGGATACGGAAGGCTCAATAAGCGCATCACTGCGAAGGCTTGCTCATAGCTGTGTGCCAGCGGGTCGTTGAAATCCATGTGCGCGATGCCGCATAGCGTGGCCATGTGCAGGCGGTGTGTCTTGCCTTCATCATCCACGACGCGATCGAAGCGCTGTGTAAGAAAATGCGCTCGGCCATTTTCTTCCAGCAGGCGGCACGGCATCATCTCGATCCCGGAGGCGCGCGCCATCAGGTAGTATGCATACTCAATGCGGCCATAGCCTTTCGGGTCGCCCAGCACGACGTTGGTCACGCCATCGAACTTGATCAGGCAGTAGGAAAAATCCTTCAGGCCATCAATTTGCCCGCTCCGTACTTCGCCCGTTTTCGAGTTGAAAGCCACGATCGCCTTGGCCCGCGCACCACCCGCCGAAGTGCCCACTTGGATGATGTCCAGCAACGCTTCCTGGTCGCCCTTCTTCCGGCTGGTGGCAAAGGCTTCCTTCTGCTGCACCACGTTGCGCGCCACACGTACGAGCTCATCCACCTGCAAGGCTTCGCTGCTTGCTTGAAGTTCGCCATGCGCAGGCTCGAATTCCAATGCGCCCATGCCGCGATGGCCGAGGTAGCACAAGCGTTCCACCGGGTTTTCCGTACCAAGATCGCGGTTCTGGCTCTGGAGCCAAGCGTTCAGTAGCTGATTTCCAAAGCGGTCCGGAAGACTATCTGCGAGCAGCCCCGGCAGACCTTTGAACGTGTCATCACGCAGGTTCCCGAAGGTGAACACGGCATCGCCGCCTTTCGCTTTCGAGAGCGGCATCATCACCGGGGCCACGTTCAGGTTGCCGTTGGCGAAATCGCGGTCGTATTGGAACTGTGCACGGTGCAGGCGGTCGTCCCAGATCACCAAGCCAACAGTTTGGCCCCACAACATCACGTTCGCATGCGTTACCATGTGCTTTTCGGTTTTGGTGGAACGATGGTGGGCTTCTTGCGCGAGGCGCGTTTGCGCTGCTTCGCCAAGTATTTCTCCTGTTGCTCCACCACTTGATAGGGCGTTAGTTGCGGTTCCTCGTGGAAGCCGTCCAGCGCATCCAGCCGGTCCATGGCGCGCAGCACCTGCACCACGGTGAGCAGTGTAGCGGCGCGACCGGCTTCCAGTTTCACCACGGTGGTGCGGTCCAGGCCTGCGCGCTTGGCTACCTCGGCCTGGCTGATGTTGCTGCTCAGACGCATGCGGCGCAGCTCTTTGCCGAGCTGCATCACCACTTTTTCGTCCTTCAGGACCTTCCAGTTGATGTTGTTCATAGCCATCGTATCGTCCGATTTAGTTAAGTAACGCTGCTTTCACACCACAAGTATACGCATTTCTTGTCGATCTGGTCCTCTTGTATAGATGTGAATAAGCATCATAGATGTTAAATATGCCATTGTATGATGTCATAAGGCAACAAAAGTGATTGAACGGTCAGGCAATGAGAAGGTCAGAAGATCGAAGCCCTGAGAGGACGAAGTCACTTACCGCATTATCTGATTTTCTGATCGCCCGATCTTCTGATCAGTAGTTGGGCGTGCCCCGCATCAAAAACAGGCGGGCCCGGCTTGGAGATTAGCCTGAGCGAAGTCGAGGGGCCCAAGTCCGCACTCGTCGTTCCTCCTCGCTTGCGGGCTTTCCGCTGCAATCCGTCACGCGAAACACGTCCACAGTGAAAGTTCACTCCTTGCGGAAGAACATGTTGCCGTAACGACGGGAATGGAATACATAGTAATAGCTTGAGTGTTGGCGGTACATGACGGGTTCGGTCGCAATGATGTGATGGGTCAGGCTATCAGCATCATTCGTGAACTGCCAACGGTAGTGCAGTAGGCCAGATACAGGGACTTGTTCGAACGCTCGTGAAAATCGCCTGATGACCTTCTCATGGTCAAGTACCTCCAAGACCACAGAGTCTTGATCGGTGATAAGGATTCGATAGTGCTCATATTGCCAATCTGCTTGGAGCCCGGGGAACATGTCCCGGTCAATACGATACGTGCCGATGATGTCGGCCCGTGTGGGTTGGATGGGGGCATGCCGGGCCTCGTTCCACATGCCCAACAAAAAGATCACTACCAACCCAATGAACCCGGTGGCATACAGCAGAGCGATACTTGCGAGTGTCGCTGGTCGACGATCAGCCGGAGTTAGCAGGAACCATACAATGCAAACAATGCCACTGAGAAGCAGCATCGGAAAGAATAGCAGATTGAATCCGAAGCCCATCGTAATCGCTTGCCGTGCCGTGTAATCATCGCCAGTTCGCCGGATTTTCCGCAATGTATTGCGAAATGCGTCCGTATTCCCCGCCATTGCGGCGGATGGCGCGTTCGAAGTAGCCGTACTGCCAAATGGTTCTGCCCGTGTTCCCGGTTGCCGAATTGATGCGTTTAGTCGTCACGGATTTGAATGCACCGATGATCGCGCCCAATGATCCGCGTTTGGGGCCGTTCGGATGCGCGCGGGCTCGGCCAATGGCATCTGTAGGGTCGACCCATTGGGTCGACGGTACAGGTGCGATCTGCGGTGCCAGGATCAGGATCGCATGCAGATGATCCGGCATGATCTGCGTTTGATCCAGATGTGCGTGAGGGAAATGTTCCGGTATCCCGCGCCAGCATTCGTCCACGATTTGGCCTACGTCGTTCAATTCCATCATGGCATTCTTTCCCAAGCCCGTGATCCGCCCGAATAATTCGCGGCGCGGTTTGGTGCATAGTGTCACGAAGTATGCGCCCTGCGTGTAATCGCGATCCCGAAGGCGCGGGTGTTTGTGGAAGATCGCGGCCATTCGGAGTGGGGGGTGTTGTCGACCCAATGGGTCGACGGTACAGGTGCTTCGATCAAGACCTGCGCTTCATTAGGCGAGCTATGATCCCCCCCGCCGCCTTCGGGATCTTCGTCCCCGGCCCGAATACATCGAAGCAGCCGGCCTGCTTGAGGAATTCGTAGTCGTTCGGTGGTATCACGCCGCCGGCCACCACGAGGATGTCGCTGCGGTGGTAGGTGTCGCGCAGTTCTTTGATCACCTCGGGTACGAGTGTTTTGTGTCCACCCGCGAGGCTGCTGATGCCGAGCACATGCACATCGTTCTCGATGGCCTGCTTCGCCACTTCCTGTGGGGTTTGAAAAAGTGGGCCGATGTCCACGTCGAAGCCGATGTCGGCGAAGCTGGTGGCGATCACCTTGGCGCCGCGGTCGTGTCCGTCCTGGCCCATCTTGGCCACGAGGATGCGCGGGCGGCGGCCTTCCTGCTTGGCGAATTCATCGGTGAGGCGCATGGCCTCTTTCATCTCGGGGTCGTTCATGGCTTCCGCTGCATAGATGCCGCTGATGGCGCGGGTGGTGGCTTTGTATCGGCCGAAGACGAGTTCTAGTGCATCGCTTATCTCACCAAGGGTGGCTCGGGCTCGTGCTGCGGTCACTGCCAATTCCAGCAAGTTGTTGGTTGTCAGTTGTCGGTTGTCCGGCTGGGCGGCAGCATCCGTCAGCTCCTTCAAGGCATTTCGGACCGCGCTCTCATCCCGGCTCGCGCGGACCTGCTTCAATCGAGCCACCTGCGATTCCCGCACCGCCGTGTTGTCCACTTCAAGCAGTTCCATTTCGGTTTCATCTTCCGTCACAAAGGCATTCACGCCGATGATGTGGTCCTTGCCGGTGTCGATGCGGGCTTGGCGTTTCGCGGCGGCTTCTTCGATGCGCATCTTCGGAAGGCCCGTTTCGATGGCCTTGCTCATGCCGCCGAGTTCTTCCACTTCCTTGATCCGTGCCCATGCTTTGTGTACCAGTTCATTTGTGAGACTTTCGAGGTAGTAGCTGCCACCGAGCGGATCAATGAACTGTGTGATGCCGCTGTTTTTCTGCAAGTAGAGCTGCGTGTCGCGGGCGATCTTGGCACTGAAATCGGTGGGTAGCGCGATGGCCTCGTCGAGCGAGTTGGTGTGCAGGCTTTGCGTTCCGCCGAGCACTGCTGCCAAGGCTTCCACGGTGGTGCGCGCGATGTTGTTGAACGGATCCTGCGCGGTGAGGCTCCATCCGCTGGTCTGGCAGTGCGTGCGGAGTGCGAGGCTCTTCGCGTCTTTCGCGCCGACCTCTTTCAGCATTTTCGCCCAGAGTATTCGGCCTGCGCGCATTTTGGCCACTTCCATAAAAAGGTCCATGCCGATGCCCCAGAAGAAGCTGAGCCTTCCCGCGAACTCATCGACTTCCATGCCGGCCGCGATGCCGGTCCGGACATACTCGATGCCATCAGCAAGCGTGTAGGCGAGCTCCAGATCTGCAGGGGCGCCGGCCTCATGCATGTGGTAGCCGCTGATGCTGATGCAATTGAACTTGGGCATCTTCTTCGCGCAATAGCTGAAGATATCGCCCACGATGCGCATGCTCGGCGCAGGCGGATAGATGTAGGTATTGCGCACCATGAACTCTTTCAGGATGTCATTCTGGATGGTGCCTTGCAGCAGTTCCCGGGCAACACCTTGTTCTTCCGCAGCGACGATGAAGAAGGCCATGATGGGCAGCACCGCGCCGTTCATGGTCATGCTCACGCTCATCTTGTCCAGCGGGATCTGGTCGAAGAGGATCTTCATGTCCTCCACGCTGCTGATGGCCACACCGGCCTTGCCCACATCGCCCGTTACGCGCGGGTGGTCGCTGTCGTATCCGCGGTGCGTGGCCAGATCGAAGGCGACGCTCAATCCCATCTGTCCAGCGGCAAGGTTGCGACGGTAAAAGGCGTTGCTCGCTTCCGCCGTGCTGAACCCTGCGTACTGCCGGATGGTCCACGGACGGATGGTGTACATGCTGGCGTAGGGGCCACGCAGGTAGGGTGGAGCACCCGCGCCAAAGCGGATGTGTTCCATGCCTTTTGTGTCCGAAGCCGTGTAGTAGGATTTTAGTGGAATTTCTTCCCGGTTCGGAATTTCAGCTTCAAGCTTCAAGCCATCAGCCACAAGCTGTGCTTCGGTCGAGCTTGTGGCTTGAGGCTTGTGGCTCATGGCTAATTCGCCCGCGAAAACTGCTGTGAGTTCCTCCACGATATACGCTCCGCCCACCGGATCTGCCACGCGCGCTAAAAAGCCTTCGTCCTTCAATAGGTGATGGATGTTCCGCACTACACGACGCGCCAACCCTTCGCCTTCGGGGATCTGTGGCGGCGAAATGGTCAATCCGTCGCAACCTGCTACGACAGCACTTACCGCTTGCAACGTGACGCGGATGATATCCGTGTGGCCTTCGCCGTCCGCGGGATAGCGCACCTTCGCCTGCAACCAAGTGTTCTGCGAGCAGGCATGCTCGGGGTTGAACCCGGAGACCACCTCCGCCCATGTCGCCCTGAATGCCCGCAAACGCGCTATCTCTGTGAACAGGTCATCACCCAAGGGCAGCTTGAACTGGATCCGCGCAGCCGCATCGTCAATGGTGAAGCCCTGTAGGAGAAGGCGCTCGATCAATTGTTTGCCTTGCTGAACGGCGGCCTTCGTGGCTGGAAGGGAATGGTCGGCGGCCGGGATATTGAACAGCCGGAAGTGCGGATAGGCTTCCACCGCTGAACGCAATGCGCGCGCGTCTTCTTCCAGCGGAAGGCCAGCACAGCAATACAGCTCGGTCGACTTTACGCGCTGCCGTTCCGCTTCGCGCAACAGCCAAAGCACCAAGGCCGGTGTGCCATCCGTGAATTGCAGGTCTACACCGGCAAAGAGCACATCCGCGAGGTCCTTGGAGACATCTTCACCGGCTCCGGAAAGCACGGCTGAATCCGCGCCGCCCATGAGGTCCTCCAACAGCAGTTGGTTTGTGCTGGGGCGTGCTTTCCGCAGGTCGGTGGTCATGCGCCATCCGTTGCCCGTTCGCTTAATGCCACGGCGCATTTCGTTGGTGTTCGCGGCGTTTTCCGCCGTGGCGAAAGGGCGCAGCACGGTGCCGCTTTCAACGGTGACGGCGATGCTCTGGGGTGCTTTACCCTTGAGCTCTTTCAGGATAAGGGTTTCCCACGCGGCGGCATCCAACGCAGGGAAATCGGCAAAGAGGGTTCCTTTGGACATCGTGGCGAAGTTCGGGGTTGGATCTGGATCACCGAAGGAGTTCGGGGGAAGTGTCGTCCAACCCGTGTTGCAAGGCCGTTGTTCCGGCCGATAATCCCAAACCGATCGCTGTCTTCCTTCCATGAGATCCACATCCCTTTTCGCAGCTATCCTCTTGGCGGGATCGGCATTCGCACAATCCGCTCCCAGCGACAGTCTTTTCAATACCGACCAGGTGGTCACCATTGATCTTACGTTCGCTGACACGGACTTTTGGTCCACCCTCACTGCGGATTACGTCGCCGATCTGGGTGCGACCCTCACCGCCGACGTGACGATCACGGACAACACCGGGGAACATGCTTATCCCCAAGTGGAGGTGGACCTGAAAGGGAATAGCAGCTACGGCCATCCGGGCAATAAGAAGAGCTTCAAGATCGATTTCAATGACAACGTCAGTGGGCAGAAGTACCACGGTATGACGAAGGTGCATTTCAACAACTGCTTCAAGGACCCCACGTTCATGCGGGATAAGCTCTTCTTCGACTATGCCCGGTCGCAAGGCGTGTTGGCACCGCGTGTGGTATATGCGAACGTGTATATGAACGGCACCTTCTGGGGATTCTACGATATGGTGGAAGCGGTGGACAAGAACTTCCTGGACCGTTGGGTGGACGATAACGACGGGAACCTCTTCAAGGCCGGTGACAATTTCGGATCCGGGGGCGGTACCGCTGCTGATCTGGCCTACTACGGCGATGATCCCACCAGCTACTATGATCGCTATGAACTGAAGACCAATGAGACAGAGAACGACTGGAGCGACTTGATCGCTTTAGTGCAAATGCTCAACACCTCTCCCAATGCGGATCTGGTTACGCAATTCCCCGCCCAGTGGGAGTGGCAGCCGATGCTGCGGTCACTGGCCTTGGACAACCTCTTCGCCAACTTGGACAGCTACATCAATTCGGCGCGCAACTACTACATCTATCACGACGCCACCACGTTCACATGGAACTGGATCAAGTGGGATGGGAACGAGGCCTTCGGATCTTACACTGGTGGTCCGGGCAGTGGAAACCTGGAGAACCTGGCACCCGACTATGTGGCATCCTCACGCCCGTTGATGACGAAACTCATGGGCGTGCCTGCACTCTACGCTGACTACGTTGAGGCCTACTGCACGGTGCTGGATGATTTTACCAATGCTCAACTGGACCCGCAGATCGATCTTATAAAGACCTTGATCGAATCGCATGTGACCGCCGATGTACACAAGCAATACACCACCGCCCAATTTTTGGCCAACATCAACAACGACATCAACGTGGGCGGTGGCCCCGGTGGTGGCACCATATATGGGCTGAAGTCCTTCATCACGGCACGCTCGAACTACCTGAGCAATGCCTTGGATTGCAGCTCGGTGGGTGTTCAGGAGTTGAGAAGTCCCGTCCAACTCAGCGTGTATCCGAATCCCGTCACGGATGTACTGAACGTCATCCTTCCCACGGGCTATTCCGGTGAAGATCTGCGTTTGCTGGATGCTTTGGGCCGGTCCATGCCGGTGAGTTGTTCGGGCAAGAGCATCGATCTTTCCGGGTTGGCGGGCGGCGTCTATATGCTCACTGTGACGGGGGCTTCCGGGCAACGGGCCGTCCGGGTGGTGAAGAACTGAGCGATGTGGATGAGTGAAGAGCCTTGCGATCCCGGATGAGGGAATTAGTTTTGCACCGCCTAAAAAGAACCGGTAAAAGCAAGCAAAGCATGAACATTTCCAAGAACTCCGTGGTCTCTTTCCATTACAAGCTCACGGACAACGACGGTACCGTCTTAGACAGCAGCGATGGGCGCGAACCGTTCACTTATCTCCAAGGCGTCGGTATGATCGTCCCCGGCCTGGAATCCCAAATGGAGGGCAAGGGCAAAGGTGACAAGTTCAAGGCTGTCATCGCTCCGGAGCGGGGCTACGGTGAGGTCAACAAGGACCTCTTGCAAAAAGTGCCCTTGGACAACTTCGGCGGGCAGAAAGTGGAGGAGGGTATGCAGTTCCAAGCTGGCGAGCACAGCGTGGTGACGATCCGGGAGGTGAAGGACGGACAGGTGCTTGTGGACGGCAACCATCCGCTGGCCGGCGTCACGCTCAACTTCGATGTGGAGGTGACCGATGTGCGTGAGGCCACGGCCGAAGAGCTTTCCCACGGGCATGTACATGGGGAAGGCGGACATCAGCATTGATCCTAAAGGCCATTCTTGAGTTGCAGCAGTGGAAGTGCCGCTACTGTTAACGTTCCCAAACGGATTAAACCGTGGCCGGGCATGGCGGTCTTTTCTACACAGATGCCGAACCGCCACAACTATGCCGTCCGATCCTTGTTGATCGCATTGGTCGTGCTGCCCTGTGCAGCCTTTGCCCAAAAGAATGTCATCCACAGCGATTGGCGCTTGGATACCGCGGCATTACGGCCCTCGCACGGCATGATGCGCTATTACGACCGCGGCACCAAGCTGGCGTACGCGTTCCACAACGATGGCAATGCTCTGCTGGTCACCGTCCGTGGTGCCGATCCCGCGATGGCGCGGCGTATGGTACAGATGGGCATGGTGCTAACCATCGACACCCTTGGCAAGAAAAAGGGAGGCTCCACGATCGAGTTCCCATTGCCGACGCACAATGAGCACACCGGTGGCGCGGGTCAGGCCCAAGGAGGGCGAGGAAGAGGGAGCACACAGGCCGGGCACCACATGAACACGGCCGGGATGAACATGCGGCTGAACACGCTAGGGTTCAAGGGTCTGCCGGACGGGGCGCATGCGGCCAGTGGTGAAGCCGGTATCCAAGCACATTTCGATATGGATTCGATGGATGTGGCCACCTATGATGTCCGGGTGCCGTTCCGCTCTATCCTCGGGCGCGAGATCATCGCCGCCGATACGTTGAAGGCATGGAGCATCCGGGTCACTGTGAATGCTTCCACTGACGGTGGGGATACGCATGAGCAGCGTGAGCGAAGCGGCTCAGGGATGGGCTCCACCGGTGATATGGGAGAGAGCGGAGGCATGGGCGGTGGACATGGCGGCGGTGGGAGAAACGGCGGAGGAAGCCGAGGAGGGCTTGGTGGTGGCGGCCACGGTGATAGTGCTTCAGCAGAAATGCCGGCGTCGTTCCGCTTGAAGGTCAAGCTCGCTTTCCGTCCATAAGGTTTCCTATTCCAGAGCATCATCATCGTGTTCCCATAGAATGTGGCATGCGGCTTGCCAGGCGCCGAACTACATGCAAAACAGGCCCATCACCTCTATGATCAAACTCCGGTTGACGGGCATACTTATCGCCCTGTTTTTGTTGCAAAACTTGCAGGCCCAGACCTTTCAACTTTCGGGTACCGTTTTCGACAAGGACGATGGCACCACGCTCCCGGGGGCCTCTGTGCTGCTGATCAATGCCCGTGATACCACCCAGCGGCGCAATGCGATAACGGATGATGATGGCAACTTCAACTTTAATGCGATCAGTCCGGGGGACTATCGCCTTCGGGCCAGCTTCGTGGGCTACGCGCTGTTGGAACAACCGGTGAACGTCGCTGCGGACCGATCCGGGGTCGCCTTGCGGCTAAACACCTCCACTACCGAGTTGAAGGCCGTGGAGAAGGTGGCCACACAGGCCCGCGCCGAGCAGCAGGGCGATACCACCATCTTCAATGCCGGGGCTTACAAGGTGAACCCCGACGCCACGGCCGAGGACCTTATTTCGAAGATGCCCGGCATTACCAACGATAACGGCACCATCAAGGCGCAAGGCGAAGCCGTGAAACGTGTGCTGGTGGACGGAACGGCGTTCTTCGGGGATGACGCCTCGATCGCCTTGAAGAACCTGCCCGCGGAGGTGATCGACAAAGTGCAGGTCTTCGATAAACTCAGTGATCAGGCGCAATTCACCGGCTTCGACGATGGCAACAGCGAGAAGACGTTGAATATCGTGACCAAGAAGGGCATGAACCACGGCGTGTTCGGCAATGCCAGCCTCGGCTACGGAACGGACGACCGCTATGCCGGAAGCCTCTCGCTGAACTGGTTCAACGGTGTGCGAAGGCTCAGCCTGCTGGGCCAGAGCAACAACATGAACCAGCAGAATTTTTCCGCGCAGGACCTCGTCGGCGTTTCCTCCGGAAGCAGTGGTGGCCGTGGCGGAAGTGGCAGGGGGAACAGCGCGAACAACTTCCTCGTTGGGAGCCAGCCGGGCATCAACACTACCAATGCCATCGGCCTCAATTATAGCGACCAGATCGGAAAGACGAAGGTTACCGGCAGCTATTTCTTTAATCAGCAGCGCAGCATCAATACCTCGAACAGTGAGCGGACCACCTTCCTCAGTGATACCAGTGCACAGGTCACCAACAGTGCCAATGATCAAACGACCGATAATTTCAACCATCGCTTCAGCTTCCGCATCGAGACCCAGCTCGACAGCGCGAACTCGCTCATCATCACACCGAATTTTGGGTTCCAGCGGAATACCTCGGACAATGCGCAACTGTCCAACGTGCTCAATGCCGATAGCCTGCAATTGAGTGCCACGGATAACGAAAGCTATGCTCGCCGGGATGGGCTGAATTTCAGCAACTCGCTGCTATTTCGCCACCGGTTTGCCAAGCGGGGCCGCACCTTCAGCGCGAGCCTCAACACCTCACTGTCCGATCAGAACAGCACGGGAACACTGCTGGCGGACAACAGTTTCCTCATGGACACTTCGGCCATCGCCTCCACGATCGACCAACGCTCCACCGGGGACAATTTCACACAGAACCACGGCTTGCGGCTGAACTACACGGAGCCGGTGAGCAGGCATGGTCAGGTCCAACTGTCGCTGGCGCCGTCCATCCAACTGAGCAACGCGGAGAAGTTTACCTATGATATTGATCCGGACAGCGGTGATGAACTGATGAACGCCCTATTGAGCAACAAAGCGGAGAACACCATCCAGACATTGCGAGGAGGTGTGAGTTATCGCTACCGCGGCACCGGCTACATGTTCAATGTCGGGCTGGACGGCCAAGGCAGTAACATGCACAGTGAAGAGACCTATCCTTATGCGCTCACCGTGGACCGCAGCTACACCAACCTGTTGCCCAACGCCATGTTAAGCCGGAACTGGAGCAAGACCACGCGCCTGCGCCTCTTCTATCGCACCAGCGTGAACACGCCGTCCATCAGTCAATTACAGACCGTGGTGGACAACACCGATCCACTGAACTTGACCACCGGGAACATCACCCTTGACCAGAGCTACCAGCATTCACTGACCATGCGTTTTAATACCTTGGACAGCGCGAAGACACGGCCCTTCTTTGCGCTGCTAGCCCTCCAGAGCCAACCGGGGCGGATCAGCAACGTGACTTTCGCACCGCAGACCGACAGCACCTTGGCGGACGGAACGGTGTTGCCAGCGGGTGCACAGCTCACCCTACCAAAGAACCTTGATGGCTATGTGTCCGCCCAAGCTTTCGCGAACTACGGTTTCCCGGTCACCTTTCTCAAGAGCAACCTGAACTTGAACGGCGGAGGAAGTGTCGAGCGGTTGCCCGGCGAAGTGAACGGCGCCAAAAGCCTCACCTGGAACACCAACTGGAATTTGGGCACCGTGCTCGGCAGTAACATCAGCCAAGGCGTGGATTTCCGCGTCGGGTATACGGCCAACTTCAACACCGCCAAAAGCGACTTGCGCCCCTCCTTGGACAACAGCTACTACCAAGGGCAGCTCACAGGCAAGCTTACTTTGAGCGGACTGAAAGGCTGGGTGCTTGAGAATGAGGTGAACTACCAGCAATACATCGGCCTTGGCGCTGCGTATGATCAGGACGCGTTGGTGTGGAACGCCGCGATCGGCCACAAGTTCCTGAAGGATGACGCGCTGGAATTCCGGGTTTCAGCCTACGACATTCTGGGCCGCAATGTGAGCGTAACGCGCGATGTTGGCGACACCTACATCCAGAACACAGTAACGAACATGCTCCAGCGCTACGTGATGTTCAGCTTGCGTTTTAACCTGCGGGCCTTCAAGGGCTCTGCGGAAGAGCCACTTCCGGAAGGCCCCCCCGATGGTCGGCGCGGGGACTGGGGGCCTCCACCCGGAGGTGGCCCGCCGCCACATTGATCACTTCTTCTTTGGCACGAGTACAAAAATGTCCTCGTTGTCGCGCTTCATCAGGTATTTCTCCCGGGCGAACTTCTCCAGAAGCGCCTGATCGCTATTGAGCTCGTGAAGCTGCTCGCGCGTAGTGGCGATATCCTCCGCATAGCGGTCGCGTTGTTCCTGCATCTGCCCTAGTTGATGGCGCAGTTTCAGCATGGTGTAGAGGTCGTAGTCCGCGAACAGGCAGATCCAAAGCAGCAGCACGAGCACGCCCGCACCATAGCGGTTGCGCAGCATTTTAGGCACGAAACGGAGGACCTTGTCTTTCACGGCGTGAAGTTCTGTAGGAAGCAACGCGGACCGTACCGCCTCCATTGCATCCGATCAACGATCGATCGTTGATCGCGAGCGGGCAGTCGGCAGCGGCAGCCTGCAGCGCCCCGCCACCGATCACCTGCCACCTTCATCTACTGCATTTCTCTGCGCCTCCGCGCCCTCGCCTAGGCGTAGCCGCTTCGGCGTAGCACGGTCTGCGGCCGATCTTTCACCTCAGCCCAGGAACGGGTACCGGTGGTCCAACGCAGGAATGAAAGTCTCCTTGATCGTGCGGGCACTGGTCCAGCGGACGAGGTTCAGGTAGCTGCCGGCCTTGTCGTTGGTGCCACTGCCGCGCGCGCCGCCGAAAGGCTGTTGGCCTACCACAGCACCGGTGGGTTTATCGTTGATGTAGAAGTTGCCGGCGGACTGCCGGAGGACTTCCGTCGCCTGTACGATCGCTGCTCGGTCCTGTGCGAAGACCGCTCCGGTCAAGGCGTATTCCCCGGTTGAGTCGACCAGCTTCAGGGTGTCCATCCAGCGGTTGGAACTGTAGACATGGACGGTGAGCACCGGGCCGAAGATCTCCTCGCACATGGTCACGCTCTTCGGGTCTTTTGACTCCAGGACGGTCGGCTCGATGAAGTAGCCTTTGCTCTTGTCGGAATTCCCGCCTGCAAGGACCTTGATGTTCTTCCTGTCCT
>Ga0073905_10000910_pt1 | contig 14552 bp, 13 predicted proteins | sample KloWWTupernatant_FD_65482 | JGI IMG/M metagenome (GOLD analysis project Ga0073905, IMG submission 65482) | Active sludge microbial communities from Klosterneuburg, Austria, studying microevolution and ecology of nitrifiers - Klosterneuburg... | ecosystem: Engineered > WWTP > Aerobic digester >... | reverse complement strand
AGCGGGCTGAATGCCCACGAGACGATCGCCTCGCTCGCCGCGGCCTATGGTGCCGCCTGGGCGGCCGGCGGCTTCACTCGCTGAGCTGCAGCAGCCCGCCGGAGATGGCGCGGCGGCCGCCTTGCTCCAGCACGTCGAACCCGATGCCGGCGTCGTCGAGGGCGAGCAACCGCACCTCGATGTGGGAGCCCAGCGCAACCATCGCGCCGAACCGGCCGGCCACCCGGCGCACGTCGGAGAGCGCGACCCCCGCCAACTCGGTGACGATGGAGACCGCACGAGCCAGTGTGGCGGTGCCATGCAGGATCGGCCCTGCGAGGCCCGCCGCTCGAGCGGCGGCGACGTCGGTGTGGATGGGGTTCCAGATGCGTGCGCACTCCGAGTAGACGTGCGCATCGACCGTGCGAACCGTCGACTGCTGGGTGGCGATGGGCTCGGTGCCACGTGCCTGTTCTGCAGCCGCAGGCCACTCGTAGGCGTTCGCTGCCGGCTCTCCCGCCAGTTCGACACCCAGGAACAGTGAGGAGAACCTTGTGCGCCACACCACCTGCCCGAGTTCGTCGGTTGCGAAGAACAGCATCTCTTGCGTGGCACCGGCACTCCGTCGGCCGACGGCGGTGATGTGGGCGCTGATGGTGAGCTGCTGTCCGGCGCTCACGGCCCGGTGAAGCACCAGATCGTGACCGACGTGGATGCCTCGCCTCGCTTCCTCGTGGGTCATCCCCTGCGGCAGCGAGCGGTTCTTGGTGATCAGCTCCCACTCGGGCGCAACCGGGAAGAGTGGGTGCACGACCAACTGGCCGTCGCTGGCGTACAGGGCCGGCCGCTCGTCGGGCACCCCGGCGGCGTAGGCCATGCACCAGCGGGCATCGGGGTGCACGGTGATGGGATCGAACGAATGGCCGATGGCCGTGTCGCGAAGAGGCATGGCAGTCCTTGGCGGGCTTGTTGTACGCTGTTCAAGATAGTCCGCTGGGGCGGACGATCGAGGGGACGCAACATGGTGGCACCAACCAGCATCCAACCTACGCCCACCCACCCGTTCACCGGCCGCGACGTGCCCTGGCTGTTGGCCACCCAGGCCGCCCGGCGAGCGTCGCATCCGTTCCTGGTCTGGGAGCCATTCGAAGGTACCGGAGCCACGTGGACCTACGAGCGGTTTGCCGCCGACGTCGCACGTGTCGCCACCGGTCTGGCGGCGCGCGGTGTCGGCCGCGGCGACGCAGTGGTGATCCACCTCGGCAACTGCCCGGAGTTCCTGCTGGCCTGGTTCGCATGCTCGCACCTCGGCGCGGTTGCGGTCACCACCAACACCCGCTCCACCGCCAGCGAGCTCTCCTACTTCATCGAGCACTGCGGCGCGACGGTCGTCATCTCCCAGCCGGCGCTGGTGCCCGCGGTGGCGGCGTCGGGTGCCGCGCTGCGCCTGCTGGTGTGCACCGAGATCGACCTCGGCGCGGTACCGGACCCTGCCACGCTTGCCGGCGTCGAGGCGCTGCCCTTCGCCGCGCTGCTCGCCGACGGCCCCACCGTCGAGGCGGTCCACTCCGACGCGCTGGCGCCCAACAGCGTGCAGTACACCTCGGGCACCACCGCCCGCCCGAAAGGCGTGGTGTGGACCCACGCCAACGCCCTGTGGGGGGCGAAGACCGGCGCGTCGCTGCTGGAGCTCGGCACCGACGACGTGACGCTGATCTTCCTGCCGTTGTTCCACACGAACGCGCTGTCGTACTCCATGCTCAGCACGCTCTGGTCCGGTGGCACCATCGTGGTGCAGCCGCGCTTCTCCGCCAGCCGCTACTGGGACGCCGTCGTCCGCAACGGATGCACGTGGACCTCGTCGATCCCGTTCATGATCTGGGCGCTGATCGAGCAGCCGCCGCCGGGTGAACATCGCCTGCGCTACTGGGGCCTCGGCGCCAGCGAGGTGGGCGTGGTGCAGGCGACGTGGGGCATCACCACCTTGGGCTGGTTCGGGATGACCGAGACGGTCACGTTGACCATGATCTCCGAGATCGGCAAGCCCAACCGGCGGATGGCGATGGGCGTGCCGGTGGCCGGCTACGAGGTGAAGGTTGTCGACGACGACGGCGCCCCGGTGGCCTTCGGCGACAGCGGTTGGCTGAAGATCCGCGGCATCCCCGGCGTGTCGCTGTTCCTCGAGTACCTCGGCAACCCCGAGGCCACCGCGGCAGCGTTCGACGCCGAGGGCTGGTTCGACACCGGCGACTTGGTGACCCCGTTCGACGACGGTCACATCCGCTTCGACAACCGGGGCAAGGACATGCTGCGAGTCGGCGCCGAGAACGTGTCGGCGGCCGAGGTCGAGCGGGTCATCGGTGGCGTCGCCGGGGTGAAGGAATCGGCAGTCGTCGGACGCCCCGACAAGATGCTCGACGAGGTGCCGGTGGTTTTCGTCATCCCGTTCGGCCCGGCCGCCGGGTTGGCAGAGCGGGTGATCGATGCGTGTCGTGCGCAGCTCGCCGAGTTCAAGGTGCCCCGCGAGGTCATCGTCGTCGACGAGTTCCCGCGCGTCACACTGGAGAAGGTCGACAAGAAGCTGCTGCGGCGGCTCGCCGAACAGAGGAGCAGCGAATGACGTACCCGGACACCAACTCGAAGTCGGCCCAGCTGTTCGAACGCGGCCGCGCCGTGATGCCCGGGGGCAACAGCAGGGTCGGCGTCATGTTCGAGCCCTACCCGTTGTACGCGGTGCGGGGCGACGGCTGCCGCGTCACCGACGCCGATGGGGTGCAGCGCATCGACTTCATCAACAACTGGTCGTCGCTGATCCACGGCCACGGCAACGCGAAGGTGATCGCTGCGATCGCCGAGCAGGCGCAGCGCATCCTGGCCGTGGGAATGCCCACCGAGGTGGAGATCCAGCTCGCAGAACTGCTCGTTGGTCGGGTGCCCGGCATCGATCAGATCCGCTTCTCCAACTCCGGTTCGGAAGGCGTGCTGATGGCGCTGCGCGCGGCCAAGGCGTACACCGGACGGGCGAAGGTGGCCAAGGCAGAGGGGGCCTATCACGGCAACGTCGACTCGATCGAGATCAGCGTGGCACCGTCGCCCAAGGACTGGGGCGACCCCGCCGAGCCCGCCTCCGTGCCGGCCACCGAAGGCCTCACCGACGCAGTGGTGCACGACACCGTCGTGCTGCCGTACAACGACGTCGCGGCCAGCCGGGCGCTGATCGAGCACCACGCCCACGAGCTCGCCGCCGTGATCATCGACCCGGTTGTGTCGCGCATGGGGTTTGTGCAGGCAACCACCCAGTACCTCGAAATGCTGCGCGAGGTCACCAGCCGGCACGGAATCGTGCTGGTTTTCGACGAGGTGTTCTCGTTCCGCATGGGCTACCACGGCGCGCAGGGTGTGGTCGGCATCACACCCGATCTCACCGCGCTGGGCAAGATCATCGGCGGTGGCCTGCCGGTGGGGGCAACCGGTGGCTCGGCCGAGATCATGGCCGTGTTCGACCAGACGAAGAAGCCGTTGCGAGTGGAGCACGGCGGCACGTACAACGCGAACCCGATGACGATGGCCGCCGGCCTGGCGTGCATGGAGCAGATGACACCTGCCGCCTTTGACCGGCTGAACGCCCTCGGCGACCGCGCACGCGACGGGCTGCGCGCCGCGCTGCACGACGCCGGCCTCCCTGGGGCGGTGCACGGGTGCGCCTCGATGGTGGCGCTCATCTTCAACGACGCGCCGTTCAGCAACTACCGGCAACTGCCACTGCGCCGTCGCGAGGCGGAGATGATCTATGCGCTCCATCGGTTCCTGCTCAACCATGGCGTGCAGATCATCCCGCACGGCATGATGCTGCTCTCCACTGCGATGACCGACGACGACATCGAGCACATGCTCGAGCAGGTCCGCGCGGGCATGCGTGAGCTGGTCGCTGCATGACCGCTCTGCCGCGCGTGGGGATCACCGGCTACGCGCACGAGGTGAACGCGCTCGCCGAGCCGGTCACGCTGGAGTATGGCCTGCAGATCAGTGACACGCCTGGTGGGTTGGCCGCGACGTGGGAGGCGGGGCCACTGCTGGCGCGCCTGCGCGAGCTCCGCGACGTGGAGATCATCGAGCTGCCGGTGTGGGAGTTCGGTGCCAGCGGTCCGCTCGCCGGCGACGATTTCCGCACCATCGTCGCCCAGGTGGGGGCCGCGCTCGATGCCGCCGGTCCGCTCGACGCGGTGGCGGTGCTCGGCCATGGTGCCGGCTCGAGCACTGACGATCGCGACACGGACGGCACGTTCCTGCGCGCTGTGCGCGCCCGGGTGGGGGAGAAGGTACCGATCGTCACCGTGCTCGACTTCCACGCCAACCTCTCTGCAGCGATGGCCGATGCGTGCGACGTGATCGTCGGCTACCGCACCAACCCGCACGTCGACATCCACGAGCGGTTGGTGGAGGTGGCGGAGCACGTGCACCGGTTGCTCGACGGGCCGCCCACGGTCATCGCCTGGTGCTCACTGCCGCTGGTCGTGCCCCAGATCGGGCAGCTCACTGCGCCCGACGAACCGTTCGGTCGCGTGATGGCCCACGGCCAGCAGCTGGTTGGCGGCCCGATCCGCAACGTGTCGGTGTTCGGCGCGTTCTCGCTGGGCGACACCGAGCACTGCGGCACGTCGGTGGCCGTCACCGCCGACCACGGCCACGAAGCGGGAGCCATCGGCGCAGCGCGCGAGCTGAGCGAGCACCTGTGGCGGCTGCGCGACGAGTACCGCATCGCGGCCACACCGCTGGACGAGGCGGTGCGCGAGGCCGGTCGTGCTTCCCGCGGCGAACGGCCACCGGTCATCCTTGCCGATGTGGCCGACAACCCCGGTGGTGGGGCGCCGGGAAACAGCACCTTCGTGCTGCAGGCTCTGCTCGACGCCGGGGTGCAGGATGTGGTGATGGGCCTCCAGTGCGATGGCGAGGTGGTGACGGCTGCGTTCGCGGCTGGGCAGGGAGCCACCATCGACGTGGAGTTCAACCGCGGCAGCACTCATCCGCTGGCGCTGCCGTTGAGGTGTGCAGCAGAGGTCATCGCGCTCACCACCGAACCCTTGGTGCCCACGCGCGGCGTGTATGCCGGCAGCACCCGTTACCCGGGGTGGTCGTGCGCGCTGCGCGTCGACGGCATCGAGGTGGGTGTCTCGTCGCGCAAGGTGCAGTGCGCCGACGACGACACGTTGCGCTTCGTGGGCCTGCACCCGAAGGCAGCGCGTGTGGTCGTGGTCAAGTCTCGCGGCCACTTCCGCGCGGGGTTCGATCACCTCTTCCGGCCGGACCAGATCATCGAGGTCGGCGCTCCCGGTGTGGCCACCGTCACGCTCGACACCATCGAGTGGCAGCACCTGCCGCGGCCGGTGTGGCCACTGGATCGCATCGACGATTGGCAACCGGTCGTTCGACTGAACCGCGAGCTCGTGCCATGACCGTGCACGTCATCGCCACGGGTGGCACCATCGCCTCGCACTTCGATGGCGACGCGTGGACCGAGATCGGTGGTGAGCAGCTCGTGCGCGAAGCCGGTTCGCATGCGTGCGCGGTGGTGGTGGAGGACGTCGCCACCGGCCCCAGCTCGAACCTCACCGTCGACGACATGGTGCGCATCGCCATGCGGGTCCGCGAGCTGCTTGCCTGCGGCGCCGAAGGTGTGGTGGTCACCCACGGCACCGACACGATCGAGCTGACCTCGTTCGTGACCGCGCTCTTGCTGGGGGTGGACGACACACGGCGGCCGGTCGTGTTCACCGGCTCGATGCGTGTGCACTCGCATCCCGACGCCGATGGTCCGCGCAACATCCGTGATGCGATCGCGGTCGCGTGCGACCCTGCCGCAGTCGGGCGCGACGTGATGGTCTGCCTGGGCGGTGCGCTGCACGCCGCCAACGCAGTGGTCAAGGTCAATGCGAACACGGTGGATGCGTTCTCCTCGGCACCCTTGGCCCCGGTGGGCTCGATCGAGGCGGGCCGGCCGGTGTTTCGCGTGGCGCCCAGGTGTCGCCGCCCGGCGACGGCGTTGACCACCGACGTGCCCCTGCTCACCTGCTACCCGGGCATCGATCCTGGCGAGTTCACCCGGCTCGTCGAGGGCTGCAGGGGGATCGTGGTGGAGGTGTTCGGCGATCTGAACGTGCCCCGCCAGTTGTGGGGCCCCATCCACGAGGCATGGAACGCCGGGGTTCTGGTGGTGCTCGCCTCCCGACCGTTCACCGCCACGACGGGCAACGAGGGGCTCTCTCTGCTCGGAGCAGTGGGCGCCGGCGGCCTCACCGCGCAGAAGGCTCGCCTCGCCACCATGGCCGTGCTCGGCACCTTCGCCGCGCGCGACGATGCGATCGAGTTCCTCCACCGCTGCGCGCTCACCTACGACCCACTCGACCGGAGCACCCGATGACCACCGCCACCCGACCCACCGACGCTGTCGCCGCCCGCATGCAGGCACTCGTCGACGCCGAAGCCGCGGTCGAGGGCGCGGCGTGCATCCTGCGCGTGGAACTGCCCCGGCGCGGCCTGGTGTGGCAGCACGTCGCCGGCGGCATCAGCCGCGGCGGCGAGCCTGCCGCAGTCACCACGCCATTCCGGATCGCGAGCATCACCAAGCCGTTCACCGCCGCGGTCGTGGTGCAGCTGGTCGCCGAGGGGAGGCTGGCTCTGGACGACCTGATGGCGGCGCACCTGCCCGACGAGTATCTCGACCTGGTGCCGAGGCTGCACGTGATCGACGGTGTCTCCTGCGGCGAGCGGATCACCGTGCGACAGCTGCTCACGCATGCCAGCGGCCTGTTCGACTATGCGATGTCGCCGAGTTTCGGCGCATCGATCGGAGCCGACCCCGGCCACGTGTGGACACCCCGGGAGATGCTCGAGGGGGCCATCGCCTGGGGCGCGCCGCACTTCCCGCCCGGAGAGGGCTACGGCTACGCCTACAGCGACACCGGGTACGTGCTCGCCGGCCTCATCATCGAACACCTCGACCGTCGCCCGTTGCACGCGGCCTATCGGGCTCGCATCCTCGATCCGCTGGGCCTGGCCAACACCTACCTGGAAGGGTTCGAACCGCACCGCGGCTGCGAGATGGCGCACGCACACGAAGGGCCGTTCGATGCCGCACCGATCCACGGTTCCGCCGACTGGGCCGGCGGTGGCCTCGTGTCGGACACGAAGGATCTGGCCACGTTCGTGCAAGCGCTGCTCGCCGGTGAGGTGGTGGCCGCGCCGCACCTCGACGAGATGCTCCATTGGCAGTTCCGAACCCTCGACCCGGCGCTGCACACACCCGGCTACGTCGGTTACGGGCTCGGCGTCGATGCCCGCGAGAGCAACGGGTTCCTACTGCGCGGCCACCGCGGTCACTGGGGTGTGCTGATGCACTGCGACCCCATGTCGGGCCTCACCATCACCGGCACCATCAACCAGGCCGATCGCCGACCCGATGCGTTGATGCACGGTGCCACGGCCGCCGTTCGCGACAGCGGTCTTGCCGATGAGTGACACGAGTCGCCGACGCCGCGTCGAACACGGCCTCACGGCGGCGCTGCAGATCGCCGGTCGGCCGGTGGAGCACCACACGCTCGTCGACCGCATGGTCCGCTATGCCGTGCCGGGTGTCGCCCTCGCGGTGGTCGACGACGGCGAGGTGGCATGGGCCGCCGGCTACGGCCAGCTCGGCGGAGGCCGCGGTGCCGTCGCGCCCACCTCGCTGTTCCAGGCGGCATCGATCAGCAAGGCAGTTGCCGCTGTCGGGGCGCTGGCACTCGTGGAGCGCGGCGTGATCGGGCTCGACGACGACGTCAACCGTCACCTGCGCAGCTGGCGCTTCCCCGCCAGCGAGCTCACCACCGAGCAGCCGGTGACGGTGCGCCGCCTGCTCAGTCACACTGCCGGCACGACGGTGCCCGGTTTCCCCGGGTACCCGATGGGCGTCGCGTTGCCGTCGGTGGCCGAGGTGCTGTCGGGCACGGGCAGCGCCAACACGCCGGCCGTCGAGTCGTTCGCGGTGCCCGGCACGGTGGCGCAGTACTCCGGCGGCGGCACCACCGTGGTGCAGCAACTGATCTGCGACGTCACCGGTCGCGAGTTCGGCGACCTGATGGACGAGCTCGTGCTGCGTCCCTTCGGCATGGCGGACAGCGCGTACCAGCAGCCGCTCGCCGCCGCACGCCGGCCGCTGGCCGCGTGGGCTCACGACTCGTCGGGCGCGCCCGTGCCCGACGGGTGCCACGTGTACCCAGAGGTGCAGGCGGCAGGTCTCTGGACCACAGCGGTCGATCTCGCCCGCTGGGTGATCGGTGTGCAGCAGGTGCTGCGCGGCGAACGCTCGGGCCCCATCTCGCGCGGCACGGCGCTGGAGATGGTCACCGGCGTCGGTGTCGGCCCCTTCGGTCTCGGGCCGGAGCTCGCGGGTGAGGGCAGGCTGCGGCGCTTCATGCACAGCGGCGGCAACGAAGGTTTCAAGACGTGGGTCGACGGGTTGGTGGAACTGCCCACCGGCGCCGCAGTGCTGACCAACGGCGACGGTGGCTCCACGCTGTGCGTCGAGATCCGCCGGGCGATCGCGGCGGAGTACGGCTGGGGCGAGATCGGTGCCCCGCCCATCGAACTGGCAGCGGTCGATCCTGCCCTGCTGCAGTCCTACGTCGGTCGCTACGTGGGCCCGTACGACCGGCCGATGAAGCTGGAGCTCGCCGACGGCGAGCTGTTCAGCCCCGCGCCCTACGGCCGCCGGCGGATGCTGCCGCTGGGTGACACCACGTTCCTCGACGAGGAGACCGGCGCGATGTTGGAGATCGAACGCCGCGACGGTGGCGTCGCGCGCATCGCCGTGCTCGTCGACGGCATCGAGCTGATGGCGTTCACCCCCAAGGAGGACCAGCAGTGAGCGGCTTCATCGACCAGGCATGGACGACTGCGCTGCCCACGCTGATGGAGTACATCTCCGTCCCGGCGCGCTCACCGATGTTCGACGCAGACTGGCAGGCCAGCGGCCACCTCGCCCGCGCAGCAGCCCTGCTCGAGGAGTGGGCGCGGGCGCAGGCGGTGCGCGGCATGACCGTGGAGCTGATCTCGCCTCCCGGGCTGACACCGGTGCTGTTCATCGAAGTGGCGGCCACGCGGCCGGATCTCGCCGATCGCACCGTGCTGCTCTACGGGCACATGGACAAGCAGCCGGAGATGGAGCCGTGGTCGGAAGGCCTCGGTCCGTGGACACCGGTGCTGCGCGGCGACCGCCTATACGGCCGCGGTGGCGCCGACGACGGCTACTCGGTGTTCGCCGCGCTGATCGCCAGCGCCTCGATCCACGACGCAGGCGGCGATCACGCCCGCCTGGTGCTGCTGATCGAGGCGAGTGAGGAGAGCTCCAGCGTGCACCTCGCCACGCACCTCGAGACGCTGCAGCCCCGCATCGGCGCCGCCGACCTGGTGATCACGCTCGACTCCTTCTGCGAGAGCTACGACCGCCTGTGGACCTCTACGTCCACCCGTGGCGTGTGCGGCGGCGTGCTGGAGATCGAGGTCTGCGCCGACGACCCGCACAGTGGCCGCGCCAGCGGGGTGCTGCCGTCGTCGTTCCGCATCCTGCGCGAGCTGTTGGCGCGCATCGAGGACGTCGCCACCGGCGAGGTCCGCCTTGCTGCCGCCAACGTGCCGATCCCGCCCCACCGGGTGCAGGAGGCCACCGTGGCCGCGACGGCGTTCCCGCGGCTGTCGTCGTCGTTCCGCCCGAAGCCCGGTGTGCAGCCGATGGCGGCCGATGCGCTCGGCGAACTGCTCAACGAGACCTGGCGGCCTGCACTCGAAGTCATCGGCATCGACGGCATCCCGCACGTGGCCGACGCTGGCAACGTTTTCCGTTCGCGGCTGGCGGTGAAGCTGTCGATCAGGCTCCCACCCACCGCCGACACCCACGCTGTGGGGGAGGAGCTGAAAGCCGTGCTCGAGGCGGATCCCCCGTTCGGTGCCTCGGTCCGCGTGGTCGACGGCGCTCGCGGGCCGGGCTGGGAGGCCCCCGCGTTCGCGCCGTGGTTGGCGGCGGCCACCGACGAGGCCAGCCGCCGTCACTTCGGCAACCCGGTCGCGTCCTGTGGCATCGGCGGCACCATCCCGTTCATGGGCATGCTGGGCGCCTCGTTGCCCGATGCCCAGTTCCTGTTGATCGGCGTGCTGGGCCCGGAGTCGAACGCGCATGGCCCTGACGAGTTCCTGCACCTGCCCACCGTATGCCGGGTCACCGCGGTGGTGGCCGACGTGCTGCGGGCCCACGCCACAGCGGTGCCCGCATGACACCCGAGCAGGCCGCTGCCGAGGCCGCTGCGGCGGCCGCCACCGCCGGGGTGGAGATCGCGCCCGTGGCTATGCCCGACGAACTCGACGAACTGCGCGAAACGATGGAGGCCGTCTGGGGGCCGGAGGTGGTGCCGCCGCGCAACGTGCTGCGCGGGATGGCACTCGGCGGCGTCGGCCTGCTGCTCGCCCGGCGCGAAGGGCAGCCGGTGGGCTTCGCGCTCGGTTGGCCCGGGTGGCGCGGGGGCCTCCACTTCCACTCGCACCAGGTCGGGGTGCACTCGACGATGCGCGGCGGCGGTGCCGGTGTCGCGCTCAAGCTCGCGCAGCGCGCGCAGTGCCTGCAGCACGGCCTCACCGAGATGCGCTGGACGTTCGATCCGCTGCTGGCCGCAAATGCCACCTTCAACCTGGTGCGCTTGGGTGCGCGGGTCGTCGACTACCTGCCCAACTGCTACGGCGCCCGACGCGACGCGTTCAATACCGGTGACGTCACCGACCGCATCGAGGTCTCCTGGCGCCTCGACGTCACCGTCGGCGGCGAGTGGGTGCAGCCCGCCGGCCGCGACGGCATCGCGGTGCCCTCCGACTACCAGCGTCTGCGTGCCGACGATCCTGCACGCGCCGACCACGTCCGCAGCGACGTCGGCGCGGCATTCGCATCGCTGTTCGCCGAAGGTGGCACGATCGCCGGGCTGTGCCGGCTCGACGACGGAGTCGCCTACATCGTCGCCGCGGTCGGTGCGCCGTGAGGCTCGAACACGTCGAACTGGTGCGGGTGGCGATGCCCTTGGTGCGGCCGTTCCGCACCTCGTTCGGCGTGCAGCACACACGCGACGTGCTACTGGTGCACGTGCTCACCGACGTGGGGGAGGGCTGGGGCGAGTGCGCCGCGCATGCCGAGCCGTTCTACAACGAGGAGTTCACCGAGTCGGCGATGATCGTGCTGCAACGCTGGCTCGTGCCTGCCGTCGGCGCGCTCGAAGATCTCGGCGGGGAGGCGGTGGGGCCCGCGACACTCGTCGTCAAGGGCTACCGGGCGGCGAAGGCCGGCCTGGAGATGGCCGTGCTCGACGCGCAGCTCCGTGCCACCGGTATGGCGCTCGCGCAGCACCTCGGCGGCACCCGCGACGCGATCGACGTCGGCGTCTCGGTGGGCATCACGCCCACCGTGGACGACCTCGTCGAGCAGGTCGCGGGCTACGTCGCCGACGGCTACCGGCGGGTGAAGCTGAAGATCATGCCCGGCTGGGACGTCGCACCGCTGCGAGCAGTGCGTGCAGCGTTCCCCGACCTCGCCCTGCAGGTGGACGCCAACGCCGGGTACACCGCCGACGCCCTCGATCTGCTCGTGTCGCTCGACGAGTTCCGCCTGCTGATGATCGAGCAGCCGTTCGCACCCGAGGAGTTGGCGTTGCATGCCGAGCTGGCCCGGCGCAGCACCACACCGCTGTGCCTCGACGAGTCGATCCTCTCCACGACCCATGCGCTGATGGCACTCGACATGGGTGCGTGCGCCATCGTCAACATCAAGGTCGGCCGAGTCGGCGGGGTGCTGGAGGCCGTGCGCCTCCACGACGCCTGCGCTGCCCGGGGCGTGCCGGTGTGGTGTGGCGGCATGTTGGAGACCGGGGTGGGTCGCGCCGCCAACGTCGCGCTCGCCTCGCTGCCCGGCTTCACCTTCCCCGCCGACATCTCCGCCAGCGACCGCTACTGGCAGCGCGACATCACCGAGCCGTTCGTGTTGCGGGGCTCCACCATCGCCGTGCCGCGTGGGCCGGGCCTCGGGGTCGCCGTCGACGAGGGCGCGCTGGCCGCCTTGGGAGCGGTGCGTACCTCGATACCGCTAGCTTTCCGGGCGGCGCCTGAACCCCCCGACGCCAGGAGCAGACCATGACCGCAGCAAAGCCACCTCGCAAGCGCGGGGCGAGAGCGGAGATCCCGATCACCGCCGAAGCGATCGTCGACGCGGCGTTCCACATGATCGACGAGCGGGGTAACACCGGCTTCAGCATGCGCGCACTCGCCCTCGAACTCGGCGTCTTCCCTGCCACCCTCTACTGGCACGTGGGCGACCGTGCGCGGCTGCTGGGCCTCGTCGAGGAACGTTGGATCCGCACGGTCGAGACGCCCGATGACATCGACGATTTCGGCGAGTGGACCCTCGAGCTCGGTCGTCGCTACCGGCGCGCGGCGCATCGCCATCCGAACATCGCCCGGCTGCTCACCGTGGAACGCGCGCGCAACACCGACAACCTCACCATCCCCGATGCAATCGTCGGCAAGCTGGCAGCGTTGGGCCTGGGTACCGATCTCGTGCACGCCTACAACGCGCTGATGGGTGCGGTGCAGGGCTTCGTGGTGCTCGAGTTGGCGCTCATCGCCGAACCGGGGGAGCAGGCGGTCGCTGCTGCCGAAGAGGACCTCAGGGCGCTCGACCGGGCACGCTTCCCCAACGTCACCCAACACTTCGACGAACTGGCGAATCAAGCGTTCTCGGTCCGGTGGAGCGATGCCTCGCAACAGCCGCTCGACGAGTCGTTCGAATTCATGTTGAAGTTGCTGCTCGACGGCCTGGCTGTGCGCTCCCCGAAGCTGTTCTCGGGCAGATGACCCACGAGCTGCTCGAAGCCGCTGCGGCCCTGCAACCGCAGACGGCGGCACTGCGTCGGCAGCTGCACCGGCAGCCGGAGCTCGGTCTGCACACCCCGAACACACGCGCCGCGGTGCTGGCGGCACTCGACGGTCTGGCGCTCGACATCACGCTGCACGAGACCACGTCGGGCATCGCCGCGCTGCTCACCGGTGCCCATCCGGGCCCCACGGTGCTCCTGCGCGGCGACATGGACGCACTGCCGCTGCAGGAGGACACCGGCGAGTCGTGCACCTCGGAGCTCGACGGCGCGATGCATGCGTGTGGCCACGATGGTCACACCGCCATGCTGGCCGGTGCGGCTCACCTGCTGGCCGATCGTCGCCGCGAACTTGCCGGACGCGTGCTGTTCATGTTCCAGCCCGGCGAGGAGAACGGTTCGCGCGGTGCGCTGCACATGCTCGACGAAGGTCTGCTCGACGTGCCGGTGCATGCCGTCGACGGCAGTGCCTCGCCCGTGGTCGCTGCGTACGCCCTGCACCTCACGCCCAACGCGCCGACGGGTGCCGTCGTCAGCAAGCCAGGGCCGTTGATGGCCTCCAGCGATCGCATCACCATCACGGTCACCGGTCGCGGCGGTCACGCCAGTGATCCGTCGCGAGCCCTCGACCCCATCCCCGTTGCATGCGAGGTCGTGCAAGCGCTGCAGACGATGGTCACCCGCACCATCGACGTGTTCGACCCCGGCATCGTCACGATCGGTCGAATCGCTGCCGGCACCACCAGCAACGTGATCCCGGAGACGGCGGTCATCGAGGGCACCGTGCGCGCCGTCAGCCGCTCTACGCGGCAGCGGTTGCACGACGGGGTGCGACGGGTTGCCGAAGGTGTCGCATCCGCCCACGGCGTGGGTGTCGAGGTGGAGCTCGGCCTCGGCTACGGCGTCACCATCAACGATGTCGATGTCGCCGACGGTGCCCTCGCCGCGGCCGCCGAGCTCGTGGGCGCGGCGCAGACGGTTCGCTTGGCGCACCCCACGATGGGGGCCGAGGACTTCAGCTACGTGGTCGACCGCGTGCCCGGAGCGATGCTCTTCCTCGGCTGCACCCCACACGAGCAGAACTACCTCACTGCGGCCACCAACCACTCGAACAGAGTGGTGCACGACGAGGCGGCGCTGCCGGTGGGTGTTGCGCTGCACGCAGCCCTCGCACTGCGGCACCTCACTGCGGGTTGACGGCCAAGCGTTCGTACTGATCGATGCGGCGGCGCAGCACGTCGAGGCTGCTGCGCCAGAAGGCGATGTCGGACAGGTCGATGCCGAACCGAGTGGCCAGCTCGTGAGCGGTGTCCATGCCCGCGCGCGACAACATCTCGTCGTACTCACCGCGAAACGCTGCGCGGTCCGTCGAGTAGAGGGCGAACAGCCCTAGCCCGAACAACAGCCCGAACGTGTACTGCCAGTTGTAGTAGTGGCTGGTGTAGTAGTGCTGCTTCACAGCCCACATGTACGGGTGGAATGTGTCGTCGCGCACACTGGCCCCGAACGCCTGACGCTGCGCGTGGAGCATCAGTTTGAATCGCCCCGGGTTTGATGACTGCTCGGGTTATTGGGTGACGGCCTCGAGGGCTGTCGGTTTCTGACTGTAGTAGGCGGTCTCGAACTCGGCCGGTG
>Ga0073905_10000906_pt1 | contig 14602 bp, 13 predicted proteins | sample KloWWTupernatant_FD_65482 | JGI IMG/M metagenome (GOLD analysis project Ga0073905, IMG submission 65482) | Active sludge microbial communities from Klosterneuburg, Austria, studying microevolution and ecology of nitrifiers - Klosterneuburg... | ecosystem: Engineered > WWTP > Aerobic digester >... | reverse complement strand
TCTCGACTCTGGAAGCAGTAATAAGGTGTCCCACAGGCGTCGCACAGCGCTCAGTGGCATACCCTGGCACGGGGGCGTCCAGCAGAGGTGCGCACATCTTCCAGGCCAAACGGGCCACTCAGAGGTCGCCCACACCGCCCTGCCCAATTTCAGCGGCAACGCGCCTCGATCGCCGCGGCAATATCGGCCTGCGACGCGTCACCATGAATGACGCCCTGACCAAGAGCACGCAACAGAATCAGGCGCAGCTTGCCGGCCTCGACCTTCTTGTCGTGAGCCATCAATTCCAGATAGCGCTCGACGCCGAGCCGCGGCCCCCAAACCGGCAGCCCGGCCCGCTCGAACAGGGCGGCAATGCGCTCCAGATCAGCCGCGCTCAACCAGCCCAGCTGGCGCGACAGCTCCGCCGCCATCATCGTGCCGGCAGCAACGGCTTCGCCGTGCAGCCATACGCCATAACCCAGGCCGGTCTCGATGGCGTGACCGAAGGTGTGGCCAAGATTGAGCAGCGCGCGCTCACCCTGTTCGGTCTCGTCGGCCGCCACCACCTCAGCCTTATTGCGGCACGAGCGCTCGATCGCATGGGCGAGCGCTGCGGGGTCGCGCGCCACCAGCCGTTCCAGATTCTGTTCCAGCCATTCGAGAAACTCGACGTCGCGGATCAGCCCGTACTTGATCACTTCGGCCAGGCCGGCAGACAACTCCCGCGCCGGTAGAGTGTTCAGCGTGTCGATGTCGGCCAGCACCAGGCGCGGCTGGTAAAAGGCCCCGATCATGTTCTTGCCCAGCGGGTGGTTGATCGCAGTCTTGCCCCCCACCGAGGAGTCGACCTGCGCGAGCAGCGTGGTCGGGATCTGGATGAAAGGCATGCCGCGCTGGTAGCAGGCGGCGGCAAAGCCGCCCATGTCGCCAACCACTCCGCCGCCCAAGGCGATCAGGGTGGTCGACCGCTCGCAGCGCTCGACCAGCAACATGTCGAAGATGCGGTTCAGCGTCTGCCAGTCCTTGTGCGCCTCGCCATCGGGCAGACTCACGGCGGCCACCTGCACACCCGCGGACTCCAGTGCGGTGCGCAGGCGAGCCAGGTAAAGCGGGCCGACGACATCGTTGGTGACGATCGCGACGCGCCGGGTCCTGATCTGCGGCAGGATCAGTTCGGCATGATCGAGCAAGCCACGACCGATGTGGATCGGATAGGCCCGCTCACCGAGGGCGACATTCAAGGTACGCATGGCGTAATTTTCAGGTTCTGCTGGGCAAAGTTTGTGCAGCGCATTTTCGATCATGCGCACCATGGTGCCCGGATTGCCGCGCCCGCCTTCGACGATCAGGTGTGCGACCTCACGGTAAAGCGGGTCGCGCTGCTGATACAGCTCCTCGATGCGCTGGCGCGGGTTCTCCACCTGCAGCAGCGGGCGGTTGCGGTCGTGACGGGTGCGCTCGTAAAGGATTTGCGGTGGCACGTTGAGGTAGATCACCACGCCCCGCGCACGCATCAGCTCGCGGTTGGCCGGGTTGGTGACGACGCCGCCGCCAGTCGCGATGACAATATCCGGCTCTTGCGTGAGCTCGTCGACCATGTGCGTTTCGCGGCGGCGGAAGCCTTCCTCGCCCTCGATCTCGAAGATGGTTGGAATGCTCACCCCGGTACGGGCGATGATCTCGTGGTCGCAATCGGCAAAACGGACCTTGCGCCGACGCGCAAGCTCCTTGCCAACAGTGGTCTTGCCGGCTCCCATCATGCCGATCAGTATCAAGCAGCTCACGCGCGATTCGCCGGAAGTCCAGATGAAAAAAGGGCGGGCATCCTCTCGGGATGCCCGCCCCAGCATTGTAACAGCACAGGGAAGCGCTTAGCGGAGCGTCAGCGAGTCGGCGACGATGCGCGGGGTGATGAAGACCAGCATTTCTCTGCGCTCGGAGCTCTTGACATTCGACTTGAACAAGTACCCTAACACCGGGATATCGCCCAACAGTGGTACCTGCTCGGTCGTGCTGGTATCGGTCTCCTCATAAATACCGCCGATCACCACGGTTCCACCATTTTCGATCAACACCTCGCTCTTGACCTTCTTGGTGTCGATTGCCGGACCTGCGTCCGTATTCTCGCCGCGCGAGTCCTTGTTTACTTCGATCGACAGTTGCAGACGACCATCCGGCGTAATCTGCGGTTTCACCTTCAGCGACAACACGGCCTTCTTGAACGACGTGCTGGTCGCACCCGAACTGCTTGCCTCCTGATAGGGAATCTCCGTTCCCTGCTCGATCAGCGCCTCGACCTGATTCGCCGTCAACACGCGCGGACTGGATACCAGACGGATTTTTCCATCCGTTTCCTGCGCATTGAGCTCCAGATTGAGAAATCGCGTCAGGCTATTGTTGAACAACGTCAGGTTGAGGTTACCGAAGCCATTCTGCACCGCTCCGGGTCCGCTGGTCGCGCTCTCACCCACACGACGAAGGATCGAATTGATCGGTGCGTTCGCCCCGGTATCAACCGTGCCATCCGGTTTGAACGAAGCAAACTCCGACGAGCCAAAACCGAGCTTGGCACCGTTGCCGAGGCTGCGGTTAGTACGATCGCCGTAACCCAGACGAACTCCAAGATCACGTGCAAAAGTCTTGTTCGCCTCGACGATTCGCGCTTCGATCAGCACCTGTTGAGGCGCGACGTCAATTTCCTGAACAACGCGACGCAGGGCCTGCAAACGTGAGCCAACATCGGTCACGAACAATTTATTGCTGCGCTGATCCACATTGATCGAACCCCGCTTGGACAGGAAGGGCTGATCCTTGCTGCTCAGGAAAGCCTGAATCTCCTTGGCCTTGTGGTAATTGATCTGAAAGCTCTCGGTTGACAAGGGCTCGAGGTCACCAATCTGTGCCTTGGCTTCAAGTTGCAGCTTCTCACGCGCAGCCAGTTCGTCGCCCGGTGCAATCCAGATCACGTTGCCGTTCTTGCGCATGTCCAGGCCCTTGGCCTGCAGGATGATGTCGAGCGCCTGGTCCCAGGGCACATCCTTCAGGCGCAAGGTCAGGCTACCCTGCACCGAGTCGGACGTGATGATGTTGAAGTCGGTAAAGTCCGCGATCACCTGCAGCACCGAGCGCACGTCGATGTTCTGGAAGTTCAGCGACAGCTTCTCGCCGCCAAACTTCTCTTTGGCCCCCTGCACGAGTTTGTTCGGGTCCTCAACCACCCGCTTCACTTCGAGCACGAATCGATCGTCGCTCTGGTAGGCATTGTGCTCCCACAAGCCGTTCGGAGTGACTGTCAGGCGAACGTTGTCACCCGACTGCTGAGCCGTCATCGCCGTGACCGGCGTGCCGAAATCGGTCACGTCGGCACGCCTGCGCAGATGCTCAGGCAGGGACGCCCTGAGAAAATCAACGATCAGGTTCCCGCCCTGCTGACGGATGTCGATTCCGGTGTCTGAACTTGACAGATCGACGACGATCCGCCCTTCACCCTCGGTGCCGCGGCGGAAGTTTATGTCACGCACCGCCATGCCCGTTGCCGCCGTGACCCGGGATTCGGCGAAATTGCCCTGGGCCTGGGTGACGACCGAACTCTGCGCAGCCTGCGCATGAGTCGGCCGAATCTCGATGACGACACTCCGACCGTCGATGCGCGTCTCATACGCACTCATCTTGACCAGGTTAAGCACAAGCCGCGTCCGGTCGCCCGCCTGCACGATATTCGCGCTGCGCAGGTCACCCTGCTCGATGTTCTGCACGTTACGTCCGAGCGCATTACCGGTGTCTGCGAAGTCAAATGCGATACGCGCGGGGTTTGCCACACTGAAGCTGGGCGGCGGGCTCGCAAGCGGCTCCTTCATCGTCAGGCGCAAGTAGATCGCACCACCCTGCTCGGCAACCTCCAGCCCTTCGATCTGGTTGGAAAGGTTCTGCACTTGCGCAGCATCCTGCGCAAGTGCAGCGGGCGCAGGCGCGAGGCCGGCCAATGCGGCTGCCAGCAGCAGCGTTTCGATGCGATATTTCATTTCCCGCTCTCCTGCAGCGTCAGTGTACTGACCCGCTCGACCCAGTCGCCCTGCACGTCTTCGACAATCTCCTTCAGCATCAGCTCGCCATCACCGATCGCGGTGACCACGCCGAAGTTCTGTCCCATGTAGTTTCCAAGCTTGACCTGATGCAGACTCTTGTCTGCAAGCACGAGTGCGTGGGTGTTGCTGCCCTGCGACAGCACGCCGACCATGCGCAGGGACTCGAGCGGATAGGCCTCGAGCGGCTCCTTGCGACGATCGAGGTTGGGCCGCAGGGCGGTGTTGGCGCGCTTTTCGACCTCCATCCGCCCTTTGTTGAACGGATCGTCAACCCGGCTGCCCGCATATGCGACGACGGGAAACGGCTTGATCTCAGGCAGCGCCCTGACAGCGCCGCGCATGCCCTTGGTCTGCTGATCCATCCAGGCCTGGATGTCCCCCTGCTCACCACCGCTGCAGCCCGCCAGAAACGCGGCGCACGCGAGGATTAACGCTCGATTCATCGTCTTTTCCCCTTGGCCTCAGCCTTTGCGGCCTGGCGCTGCTTGGCGAGCTCGTCCTCATCCAGATAACGATAGGTGATCGCCTTCGCCTCGAGCTTGAGGCGCCCGTCCTTGTCGGCACCCAGCGCGACGTTGTTCAGCGTGACGATACGCGGCATGCGGGCGACGTCGCTGGCGAACTCGCCGAGCTCGTGATAACCCCCAGTGACGCGAATGTCGATCGGCATCTCGGCGTAGAACTCCTTAACCAGATTCGCGCCCGGCTTGAACAACTCGAACTGCAAGCCTCGCCCAAGTCCCGCCTGGTTGATGTCGGACAGCAGCGAATCCATCTCGGCGCGATTGGGCAACTGCTTGAGCAGTGCGCCGAACTGCTGGTCGATCTCGGCCAATTGACGGCGATGCTCGTCGAGATTGACCGCCTGCCGCTTCTTGGACGCCCAGGCGTCGCGCAACTGGACTTCCTCCTGCTCACGCTGGCTAAGCGTGTCGGCCTGCTCCTGCCAGTCGAACCACCAGAAGCCGGCGATCGCAGCCGCAAGCAGCCCCACCATCACCGCGACGCGGGGCGCAAGTGGCCACACACCGGGGTCGCGAGTATCGAGCCCGCTGAAATCCTGCGCCAGACGCTTGAAGTCGATCGCGCGCGAAGTGCTGGACGTGTCGGAAGTCCTCATTTGCGCGCTCCCTTGGCATTGGCCGCAGGCTGTTCGACCTTTGGCCGCTCTATCCCGATGCCGAGCGTAAACTCGCTGACCCGACGATCATCGACGGTCGCTGCCTTTGCCTCGATCAACGTCGGCCTCTCGAGAAAGGGGGACTCCTCGAGGTTGCGCATCAGGTGTGACACGCGCGCATTGGATTGCGCATAGCCCACCAGCGTGACCCGCCCCCCGGCCTGCTTGACGGACTTCAGATACACCCCTTCGGGCATGCTGGCGGCCAGTTCGTTGAACAGATGGACGGACTCGGCCCGCGTGCTCTGCAAGTCCTCGATGATCTGCTTGCGCGCGAGCAGTGCATCGATCTGCTCGCCCAGCCGACGGATCTCGGCGATCTGCTGGTCGAGCTTGCCGATCTCGGTCTTCAGAAAGGCGTTGCGCGACTCCTGTTGCTCGATGTAGCCGGCATAGATCGAATGCACCAGAAAACCGATCAATGCGCCCAGCACAAGCATCGCGGTCGACAGCAGATAGAACTGTGTGCGCCGTTGCTTGCGCTTCTCGGCGCGATGCGGCAGAAGGTTGATACGGGTCATGCGTCGAATCTCCGCAGAGCAAGCCCGCACGCAACCATCAACGACGGCGCATCGAGCAGCAAGCTCTTGGGCCGCACCTTGGACGACAGGGTCATGCCGGCGAAGGGGTTGCCGATGATGGTATCAACCTGGGTGCGTGCGGCGACGATCTCGGCCAGGCCGGGCATCACGGCGCAGCCTCCGGCCAGCACGAGATGGTCGACCTGATTGTATTGGGTGGAGGTGAAGAAAAACTGCAGCGCGCGTGAGACCTCGAGCGCAAGACTGTCGAGGAAGGGGCGCATCAGCTCCCGGCTGTAAGTATCAGGCAGTGAACCAGCGCGCTTGGCGGCTTCGGCCTCGTCGACACTCATGCCGAAATGGCGCGCGATGTCTTGAGTGAGCTGATTGCCGCCGAAAGCCTGTTCCCGCACATAGACCTGCTGGCGGTTGCGGAACATGCTGACATTCATGACGTTTGCGCCAACTTCGATCAGGCCGATGACCTTGTCCTGCCCCCCATTGGGCAGTTGCCGACCAACGAGTTCAAGTGCCGATTCGATCGCCAGTGATTCGACGTCGATGACCATTGCACGCAAGCCCGCAGCCTGCGCCACCGCAACCCGGTCCTCGACCTTGTCCTTGCGCGACGCGGCGATCAACACCTCGAGTTCGCCCGGACTGCCCGGCGCCGGGCCAATGACCTGAAAATCGAGGTTGACCTCATCAATCGCGAACGGAATGTACTGATTGGCTTCGGACTCGACCGAAAACTCCATCTCCTGCTCGCGCAGCCCGGCCGGCAGGATGATCTTCTTGGTAATTACGGACGAGGCGGGCAGGGCCATGGCGACATTCCTGACGCCCGGCCCGAAGCGCCTCATGGCACGTAACACGGCCTCGCTGACCGCTTCGAGGTTGGCGATGTTGCCGTCGGTGACGGCGTCACGCGGCAGCGGCTCGATGGCATAACGCTCGACTTTGTAAGCTTCCTTGTCCCCCGCGGAAAGCTCAACGAGCTTGACCGATGAAGATGAGATATCGAGTCCTGCGAGCGGACGTGCAGCAGATCCGAAAAGGGGGAGTTCAATCACAAAGAAAGTCCTTACATTTCTTTATGTTACGAGCAAAACTTAATTTTTGCTCTCAGATCGTATCAATAAGGACAGATGAGTGTAAAGGGCAGTGTTTCACGGACAACGCCTTGAAACAGCGTGCCTCGAGGCCTTCTCGTATAATGCTCGCCCTATTGACGTTTCCTGGACTGCTGATGCGCTGGGTCCTCTATCCGGTCGCAGCGCTGCTTGCGCTGACCATTCTCGGCCTCGCCACGCTGGCAGCGGTGTCGCTGTTTGCCTGGCCCAATCTTCCTTCGCTGGAGTCACTGACCGACTATCGGCCTCGGGTTCCGCTTCGAGTATATACGTCGGATGGTCACCTTCTTGGCGAGTTTGGTGAGGAACGGCGTGACGTGGTTCGCATTGCGGAGGTTCCTTCGGCACTCAAGCACGCAATCCTCGCGGCCGAAGATGAGCGCTTCTATGAACATGCCGGCGTCGATCCGATCGGCATCGCTCGCGCCGCGCTCGCCAACCTGACGTCGGGTGGGCGCGGCCAGGGCGCATCGACGATCACCATGCAGGTCGCGCGCAATTTCTTCCTGACCCGCGAAAAGACCTACAACCGCAAGCTCTATGAAATTCTCCTTGCACTCAAGATCGAGAACGAGCTGAGCAAGGATCAGATCCTCGAGCTTTACATCAACCAGATCTACCTCGGTCAGCGCGCCTACGGCTTTGCCGTGGCTGCGCGCGCCTACTACGGCAAGACGCTGGACGCCCTGAGTCTGGCCGAGGCGGCGATGCTGGCAGGCCTGCCAAAGGCCCCCTCCGCCTTCAACCCCATCGTCAATCCTTCGCGTGCCGCCGTGCGCCAGCAGTACGTGCTGCGGCGCATGCTCGAAGCCGGCTTCATCAATCAAGCCGATTTCCAGGCCGCAATCGCTGTTGCCACCCCCACCCGCAGCAAGCGCGACACCGCCGCTGCGCGCAAGCAACATGAAGACAGCATTCACGGCGACTATGTTGCTGAAATGGCACGCCAGATTGCCGTCGAACAGTTCGGCGACCAAGCTTACGAACTGGGTATCCGCATCTTCACCACGGTAACGCGCAAGGATCAGCTGGCCGCCTACGCGGCACTGCGCAAGGGAGTCTTGGACTATGACCGCCGCCATGGTTACCGCGGTCCCGAGGCCTTTGCCAACCTGCCTGCGGATGCGGCCGCGGAAGAACAGCTCGACGAATTGCTGGCCGACCGCAGCGACGACGACGATCTTCTCGCCGCAGTGGTACTGCAGGCTTCGACCAAGCAGGTCACGGTTTATCGCCGCGGCGAAGAGATCACCCTCAGCGGCAACGGTCTGCGCTTTGCCGCGCCAATGCTGGCCGACAAAGCCCCGCAAAGCCGCCGAATCCGTCGCGGGGCGATCGTGCGCATCCGCGACACCGGCAGCAACGGCTGGGAGATTGTGCAGGTGCCCGAAGTGCAGTCCGCACTGGTCTCGATCGACCCCCGGGACGGCGCCGTACGCGCGCTCGTTGGCGGCTTCGACTTCAACCGCAACAAGTTTAATCACGTCACCCAGGGCCAACGCCAGCCAGGCTCGAGCTTCAAGCCCTTCATCTACTCGGCGGCGCTCGAGCGCGGCTACGGCCCCGGACATGTCGTCGCCGACGAGCCCCTGTATTTTCCTGCAGGCGTCACCGGCAGCCAGGCCTGGGAACCAAAAAACTACGATGGCAAGTACAGTGGCCCGATGACGCTGCGCGATGCACTCGCACGATCGAAGAACATGGTATCGATCCGCGTACTGCAGGACATCACCCCCGGTTTCGCCCAGGACTACATCGGGCGCTTCGGCTTCGACTCGGCCAAGAACCCCCCTTACCTGACGATGGCGCTGGGCGCGGGCAGTGTGACACCGTGGGAGCTGGCCGGTGGTTATGCCGTGTTTGCAAACGGCGGCTTCCGCATCGACCCGTATGTAATCAAGGAAATCTACGATGGCAACGGCAAGCTGATTGCGCGCACCGATCCGCCGGTGGCCGGCGAAAGCGCGCCGCGCGTGCTGGACCCGCGCAATGCCTGGCTGATGGACTCGATGTTGCAGGACGTGGTCACGCGCGGCACCGCCACCCGGGCGCGCAGTCTCAAGCGCAACGACCTCGCAGGCAAGACCGGGACCACGAACGACTATCTCGATGCATGGTTTTGCGGTTACAACCCCGATCTGGTGGCGGTGTCATGGATCGGCTTCAGCCAGCCGCGCAACCTGGGTCGCGGCGAAACCGGCGGCGCCGCCGCACTGCCGATCTGGGTCACTTACATGCGCGCAGCGCTCGAAGGTGTCCCCGAGGTCCAGCCCCCCCTTCCGAACGGCCTGATCCAGGTTCAGGCAGGCGACGGTAGTGGCATGGATTATCAGTACGCCGAATACGAGCCGCCTCAGCCGCCGCTCGCACCCGACTGGTTGCGCAACATGTTCGCCGCCGACGACGGGCCCGCGCTGGAGGCGCCCGAGGAAGCCACCCCGTCGGTGGCACCGCGCCCCATCCCGGCAGTCCAGGCCCCTGCCCCGGTGGTCGAGCGCAGGCCGGTACCCATCCGGCGCTGACGCCCCCCAGGGGGCGTCATGCTGAGGCGGAGCGCACCAGGCTCAGCGCTTCGCCTGCCTGTTCACTGGTCAGCGCCGACAGCATTGACCACAGGTCAGCACCATCACGGGTATTGAGCCAGGCGCCATCAACCGGACGAAAATGGAAACCGCCTGACTTGGCCGCCACCCAGATTTCGCGTGCGGCCGTGTGGCGGTTGATGATCATCTTGGTTCCGTTGTCGAATTCGATCTCGAGCACCCCGCCCGGCTTGGGTTCGATGTCGATGTCGGCACCACACTCCTCAAGGGCGTTTTCGATGCGCGCCAGTTCGGCTTCGGCCAGCGCGTTGAATGCGGACTCTTCCATGCGAATTCCTTCTGATAGCATTCCGGTTTTTAGTGAATGATGGCAATGCGAGTCAAACTTACCGCAATCACGCTTGCCTGCACGCTGCTGTCGGCCTGCGGCATCAAGGGCCCGCTCTACCTGCCCGCCCCCCAAACGGGCGCCTCCGGCCAGCAGCCGTCGGGCGCCGATCATAGCAAACCCGTCCTGCCACCGGACCTGATCCCGAACTCCATGATCCAATGACCGCATCGATGAAGAGCCCCGCCCCCCTGCCGACACCGACACTGCATGCCGACAAGGGTGTGCTGACCCTGGAACAGTTGCCACTGACCCGGATCGCTGAAGCGTTCGGAACGCCGAGCTACGTCTACTCGAAAGCCGCTCTCACTACCGCTTTTGAGGCCTGGCAGCAGGCATTGAGTGGCCGTCGCGCCTTGGTCTGCTATGCCGTCAAGGCCAATTCCAACCTCGGCATCCTGTCCGTGTTCGCGCGTCTCGGGGCGGGCTTCGACATCGTTTCCGGTGGCGAACTGGCGCGCGTGCTGGCCGCCGGTGGCCGTGCCGACAAGGTGGTGTTCTCGGGTGTGGGCAAGACCCGCGACGAAATGCGCCAGGCCCTGCAGGCCGGCATTCGCTGTTTCAACGTCGAATCCGCCGCTGAGCTAGAGCGTCTCGACGCCATCGCCGCCGAACTTGGCGTGCTGGCGCCGGTCGCACTGCGCGTCAATCCCAACGTCGACCCAAAAACCCACCCCTATATTTCCACCGGCCTCAAGGGCAACAAGTTCGGCGTCGCCTTCGCCGATGCTCTGGCGCTCTATCGCCGTGCCGCGGCGTTGCCGAACCTGCGCATCTGCGGCATCGCCTGCCACATCGGCTCGCAACTGCTTGATCCGGCACCCATGGCCGAAGCGGCGCAAAAGGTGGCTGAGCTCGTCGACCACCTCGCCAACGACGGCATCCGCCTGGACCACATCGATCTTGGCGGCGGCCTCGGCATCCGATATCGCGACGAAACGCCGCCTGCGGTTGCGGACTATCTCGCACCGCTGCTGAAGGTGTTCGAGGGACGCAATGAGGAGCTGTGTTTCGAGCCTGGTCGTTCACTGGTCGGCAACGCCGGCCTGCTGCTGACCCGCATCGAGTACCTGAAGCCGGGCGAGACGAAGAACTTCGCGATTGTCGATGCCGCCATGAACGACCTCGCCCGCCCCGCACTCTACGATGCCTGGCATGAAGTCGTGGAAGTCACCGAGCGCGATACGCCTGCGCAGGTCTACGACGTCGTCGGACCGATTTGCGAGAGCGGTGATTTCCTCGCCCGCGAACGCACGCTGGCAGTAGCAGAGGGCGATCTGGTCGCCATTCTGTCGGCAGGCGCCTACGGCATGACGATGAGTTCGAACTACAACACCCGCCCGCGGGCAGCAGAAATCATCGTCGATGGTGAGCGCGCCCACCTGGTGCGTGCGCGCGAGACAGTGCCCGCCCTTTTCGCCGACGAGCGGCCACTGAGCTGAACCCGGATGGCGGGCGCCCGTTCAGGCGTCCGCCACTTCCAGGCGCTCTGCTTCCTGGTACAGCGCACGCCCAAAAGCCTTCCACACCCGGCCGCCGCTGGTGTGCACGTCAATCTGGGCACTCTGGCGCATGGTGACAAGCATCAACTCGGACAAGGCAAACAGCTCTCCGGTGAGCTTGTCCTGCCGCACCGGGCTGCGCAGCAGACCGACCACGCAACCCGGCTTGCAGCTCAAGGCCTGCCGAGCCAGATCCCTCAACCGCGCCTGGTCATCCCAGTCCAGCCCCAGCGCCAGCCCGCGCTTGAAGATCTCGTGTTCGATCTCATCGGCCGTGCGCGCATAATGCCCAAACCCACTCATTTTCAGTACCTTTCAGTGTTGCCGAACACGCTATCTCCGGCGTCCAGACGCACAAACTCCAGCGTGCAAGCTCACTCTTCAATGGCTCCATTGTGTCGCTCCGGAGGTGAAGAACCGTCCGCCGCCCGTCAGCAACGGTGCTGCAGTGCACTATACCGGCGTATGCGGCGCGGAGTGTGTGCACTCATGAGCACTCTTGCCCTGTTCGCAGCGCCGCTGTGCGCTGCGGAAGGCCTGCCACCTCCGGTAAAGCTGGCACTCGAGCGCGCCGGAATCACGGATGGCGCGGTCTCCTTATGGGTACAGGCGGTCGATGACAAGGCCCCCAGCCTGAGCCTGAACGCCGACCAGCCGATGAATCCGGCATCGGTCATGAAGCTCGTCACGGCCTTCGCCGCATTCGAGCGATTGGGCCCCGCCCACACCTGGAGCACGCAGCTTGCGAGCAGCGCCACGGTAAGCCATGACGTGCTGTCGGGCGACCTGTACATCGTCGGCAGCGGCGATCCCGTGCTGGATCAGGATCGCGTCAGCAAGCTGCTGCGGCGCTTGCGCGGGCTGGGCATCGAGCGCATTGCTGGCGACATTGTGCTCGACGCGTCCGTACTGCGACTGCCCGTGCACGACCCCGACGCCTTCGACGGCCGTGGTCTGCGCCCCTACAACAGCGGCCCGTATGGCCTGCTGATGCACTACAACACCTTGCAACTCGCGCTATTCCCCGGCCGCCAGGCCAGCGAAGGCGTGACCGTCATCGCTGAACCGCCGCTCGCCGGCGTGGTCATCGACAACCGCCTGAGGACCTCGAGCACAGGCTGCGACGTCTGGTATCGCGACCTCGAGGCAAAGCTTGAGCCGGGCCACCGGCTCGTGCTGAGCGGCAGCCTGCCGGCAGCCTGCGGCCCTCGCACCTGGAGCGCCGCGCCGCTGCCACCGGAAGGCTACGGCACGGCACTCGTCGCCACGCTATGGTCTGAAGCCGGCGGTCGTGTTGATGGCACGGTGCGCAGCGGCATCACCCCACTTGGCACGCAGACGCTGCTTACTCACGAGTCGCCGCCGCTTGCGGACATCATTCGTGACATGAACAAATGGTCGAGCAATGTCATCGCGCGCCAGTTGCTCGCCAGCCTGGGCGCCGCCACCCCCAGTGTGTCTCCCGAAGCATCGGACATGGTGGCGGGTGGTGCCCGCGTCGTCGCGGAAGGACTCGCCGCCGTCGGACTCGATGCCCGCGGTCTGGTGATCGAGAACGGCTCCGGGCTGTCGCGCATCGAGCGCATCAGTGCCGCTACGCTGGGCCGGATGCTGCTGCTCGCCTGGCAACGGCCGTGGATGCCGGAATACATCTCGGCGCTTCCCGTCGCCGGTGTCGACGGCACGGCGCGCCGACGCCTGCGCGACAGCCCCGCCAGCGGCTACGCGCACATCAAGACCGGCACGCTGAATGGTGTGCGTGCGATCGCCGGTTATGTGCTCGACCGCCATGGCCGGCGCTACGTTGTGGTCATGATGGTGAACCACCCGGAGGCTGCAGCAAGCGCCGCGGCCCAGGATGCTCTGCTCGAATGGGTCTGGGCCGGCGGAGTGTGACTGAACCGCCGCAGGCTCAGTCCAGCGGCATGCTGCGCCGGCCGATCAACGCCAGCCAGCCACGCACCACGCGGTACAACACCCACAAACCAGCAAGACCCATCACCAGCAGCGCAAAGGGAATGCCGATCACGGTCAGGAGCATGACGACCGCGACCACAATCCACAGCACCGCGAACCAGAATGTGCGGATCTGCCAGCGAAAATGGCTCTCGAGCCAGGTGCCGCGCACCGCCGTCTGGTTCCAGTAGTTGAGCACGATCGCCGCGATCGACGGCAGGCTGGCGACGAAACTGCCGATGATGGTGGCCGAGCCGACCAACCCAGTGAACACTGCAAACGCATGCAGCGCATAGATCAGGTGCGTGACCGTGACCATGTTTTCACTGGGCTGGCCGAACGGCAAGGGTGCGGGGACCGGATTGTTCATCGTTTCTCCTTCGGTTTGGCTGCGCGCCAACGGAAATCAGCACAGGGCAAAGAGCATGGTCCAATGAGCACACGGCGGCAACTTCATGTGCAGCACTGGATGATCGCGAAGTCATGATGAGGGCTTGGACCCGCAGCCTGCCAGGATGTTGCACCGCCACACATTTTCGCCAGCGGAAGCAGAGCCGAATCAAAGGCCCAGCGCCCCCCACATTTCATCAACCCTGCGCTTGACCTCCTCATCCATGGCGATCGGCGTACCCCATTCGCGACTTGTTTCACCCGGCCACTTGTTGGTCGCATCCAGCCCCATCTTGCTGCCGAGGCCCGCGACCGGGCTGGCGAAGTCGAGGTAGTCGATCGGCGTATTGTCAACCAGCGTGGTGTCGCGGGTCGCGTCCATGCGCGTGGTGAGTGCCCAGATCACTTCCTTCCAGTCGCGAATATTCACGTCCTCATCGACCACGATGATGAACTTGGTATACATGAATTGGCGCAGAAAGCTCCAGATGCCGAACATCACGCGCTTGGCATGGCCGGGGTACTGCTTGTTGATGCTGACCACCGCCAGACGGTAGGAGCAACCTTCGGGCGGCAGATAGAAATCGACGATCTCGGTAAACTGCTTTTGCAGCAGCGGCACGAAAACCTCGTTTAGCGCCACGCCCAGCATCGCCGGTTCATCGGGCGGCTTGCCGGTGTAGGTGGAGTGGTAGATCGGATCGCGCCGCATGGTGATGCGCTCGATGGTGAACACGGGAAAATCCGACACCTCGTTGTAGTAGCCGGTGTGATCGCCATACGGGCCTTCAGGCGCCATGTCGTCGGGGTAGATCGCGCCCTCGAGGACGATTTCGGCTGAAGCCGGCACCTGCAGGTCGTTACCGATGCATTTTACAAGCTCGGTCTTGGCGCCGCGCAGCAGGCCGGCGAACTGGTATTC
>Ga0073905_10000904_pt1 | contig 14626 bp, 14 predicted proteins | sample KloWWTupernatant_FD_65482 | JGI IMG/M metagenome (GOLD analysis project Ga0073905, IMG submission 65482) | Active sludge microbial communities from Klosterneuburg, Austria, studying microevolution and ecology of nitrifiers - Klosterneuburg... | ecosystem: Engineered > WWTP > Aerobic digester >... | reverse complement strand
ACTTCTGCTTGAAGCGCTTGAGCTTCCACTGCGTCGACGGCAGGATGCCGGCGCTCTCGTGCTCCAGGTCGATGCCGGTGAGCTGGCCGAACCCCCACGGCTTCATGAAGTCGTGGATCCTGTCCACGCCCATGTCGTAGGCGACCTTGTAGTAGTAGGTGTCGCTGGACACCACGATCGACTTGCGCAGGTCGACGGTGCCGTGTCCCGACGGCTTCGAATCGCGGAAGCGGTGGTTGCCCAGCTGGAAGTAGCCCGGGTCCGAGATCGTGTCCTGCGGCGTGCGCGCGCCGGTCGTGAGCGCGGCCAGCGCCATGAACGGCTTGTAGGTCGAACCCGGCGGATACGCGCCCCGCAGCGGGCGGTTGAGCAGCGGTTTGTCGGGGTCCTCGTTGAGCGACTGCCAGGTCTGCGAGTCGATGCCGTCGACGAACAGGTTGGGATCGAACGACGGGCGCGAGACGAGCGCCAGCACGTCGCCGGTGGTCGGTTCGATCGCCACGAGCGCGCCGCGGCGGTCGCCGTAGAGCTCCTCGGCGAGCTTCTGCAGCCGGACGTCGATCGACAGCACCAGGTTGGCCCCCGGCACGGGCGGCTGGCGCGACAGCGTGCGCACGATGCGCCCGCCCGCCGACACCTCGACTTCCTCGGCGCCGACCTGTCCATGCAGCAGCGACTCGTACGACAGCTCGACACCGACCTTGCCGATGTGGGTCGAACCCGCGTAGGCCGACAGGCGCTCCTGCTCCTCGAGCCTGCGCTTGTCCTCCTGCGAGATTCGCCCGATATGCCCGATGACGTGCGCGGCGGTCTCGCCCAGCGGGTAATTGCGGAACAGCCTCGCGCGTATCTCGACGCCCGGGAAACGGAAGCGCTGCACGGCGAGACGCGCGACTTCCTCGTCGGTCAGCCGGACCTTCAGCGGAACGCTGTCGGTGCTTCGCGAGTCCTCGAGCAGTCGCCGGAAGCGCTGCCGGTCGCGCGCGGTGATCTCGACGATCCCTGAAAGCGCCGCGATCGTCTCCTCGAGCCTGGCCGCCCGCTTCGGCGCGATCTCCAGCGTGTACGCGGACACGTTCTCGGCCAGCAGCACGCCGTTGCGGTCGAAGATCAGCCCGCGCCCGGGCGGCGCCGGCACCAGCGCGATGCGATTGTCCTCGGCCTGCGCGTGGAAGTCGTCGTAGCGGTACACCTGCAGGTACACGAAGCGTGCGACGAGCACGCCGAAGCAGACCAGCACCAGGGTCATCGCGATCACCAGCCTCAGCCGGAGCTGATACAGGTCGCGTTCGGTGTCGCGGACTTCGACCATGTCGCTTCAGATCGGGCGGTTCTCGTCGCGGTCGACTGCGCGTCGCTGCGGCGCAAGCAGCAGCCAGTGCGCGACCGGCCACAGCAGCGTGCAGCTGACGCTCTGCAGGAACCAGGGCCAGCCCGGGAACGCGCCGCCGACCGCCATGCGCACGACCAACAGCACCAGCTGCGTGAGCAGGAACAGCGGCAGCACGTGCGCCATCTGGCCGGTCAGGTGGAACCACGGCACGCGCCGGTGCAGGCTGAGCGCGCCGTACGACAGCAGCGTGTAAGCCAGGGCGTGCTCTCCGAGCAGCGCCGCGTCGTGCACGTCCATGAGCAGGCCGAGCAGGAACGCGATCCCCATGCCGACCATTCTCGGCTGGTGGATGTTCCAGAATACCAGCACCAGCGCGAGCAGGTCCGGCACGCCATTGATGCGGCCCCACGGCAGCACGTCGAGCAGGAACGCCGAGGCGAGCGTGAACGTGATGAAGGCGCGGTTGGCCGGCAGCAGCAGGTAGTGCGGTCGCATCTGCATCGCGTCAGTCCCCGCGGCGGCGCCGGCGCGCTTCGGTCGCCGGCTCTTCGGGTGGCGGCGCCGGCAGTGCCTGCGGCTCGGCGAGCAGGACCAGCAGCAGCTTCGTGCGTTCGACGTGGGCGGCCGGTTCGACGCGCACGCTGACGAACGCCGACGAGGCGGGCTGGACCGCGCTGATCGTTCCGACCGGCAGCCCGGGCGGGAACAGGCCGTCCAGCCCCGACGTGACCAGCACGTCTCCCTCGCGCACGTCGGCGTTGGTGCGCAGGTAGCGAAGCTCGATCGTGCCGTCGAGCGATCCGCCGAAGGCCACCGAGCGCTCGCCGGTGCGGCGGATCTCGACGGGGATCGTCGAGCGGCGATCGGTGACCAGCGTGGCTTCGCTCGACAACGGGTACACGCGGGTGATCTGGCCGACCACGCCGGCCGCGTCGATCACCGGCTGGCCGGCGATCACGCCGTGCTGCTGCCCCTTGTCGAGCACCAGCTTGCGCGAGAACGCGTCGCGGGTGTCGTACAGCACCTCGGCGACGGTCGAGCGGATCGCGGTGCGCTCGCGCATCGCCAGCAACTGGCGAAGCCCCTGGTTCTCGGCGGCGAGTTGCTCGGTCTGCAGCAGCGCGTTGGCATTCGCCGCCTCGAGCCTTCGCAGCTCGGAGTTTTCGGCACGCAGTCGGTTGACGTCGGCCAGGTACTCCGCACCCAGGTCGACCAGGTCGCGCGGCACCAGCAGCGTCCTCTGCACGGGATACAGCACGGTCGCGATTCCTTCGCGCAGCCGGCCCAGCATCTCGAAGCGCGAGTCGACGACCAGCAGCGCGATCGCAGCCAGCGAAAAGAACAACAGCCGGGCGTTGGCGGACGGACCTTGCTTGAAGAACGGCGGCGGGCTGCGGTCCACTCCGGGAAGGCCTCGCGGCGGGGCCTACTCGCTGGTGAAGATCGTGCCGAGCTTTTCCATGCGCTCGAGCGCCATGCCGCAGCCGCGCACCACGCAGGTCAGCGGGTCCTCGGCGACCAGCACCGGCAGGCCGGTTTCCTCGATCAGCAGGCGGTCGAGGTCGCGCAGCAGCGCGCCGCCGCCGGTGAGCATGATGCCGCGCTCGGTGATGTCTGCGCCGAGCTCGGGCGGCGTCTGCTCGAGCCCGATCTTCACGGCCGACACGATCTGGTTCAGCGGATCGGTCAGCGCCTCCAGGATCTCGTTCGACGTGATCGTGAAGCTGCGCGGGATCCCCTCGGACAGGTTGCGCCCCTTCACCTCCATCTCGCGGATCTCCGAGCCGGGGAAGGCCGAGCCGATCTGGTTCTTGATCGCCTCGGCGGTGGGCTCGCCGATCAGCATGCCGTAGTTGCGGCGGATGTAGTTGATGATCGCCTCGTCGAACTTGTCGCCGCCGACGCGCACCGATCCCTTGTAGACCATGCCGCCCAGCGAGATCACGCCGACTTCGGTCGTGCCGCCGCCCACGTCGACGACCATCGAACCGGCAGGCTCGGACACCGGGAGGCCGGCGCCGATCGCGGCGGCCATCGGCTCCTCGATCAGGAACACCTGCGAGGCGCCGGCGCCGAGCGCCGATTCGCGGATTGCGCGGCGCTCGACCTGCGTCGAACCGCAGGGCACGCAGATGATGATGCGCGGGCTGGGCGAGAACAGCCGCGATTCGTGCACCATCTTGATGAACTGCTTGAGCATCTGCTCGGTGACGGTGAAGTCGGCGATGACGCCGTCCTTCATCGGCCGGATCGCTTCGATGTTGCCGGGCACGCGACCGAGCATCTGCTTGGCCTCGGAGCCCACGGCGGCGATCGTGCGCTTTCCGTTGGGGCCGCCCTCCTGCCTGATCGCGACGACCGACGGCTCGTTCAGCACGATGCCCTTGCCGCGCACGTAGATCAGCGTGTTCGCCGTGCCGAGGTCGATCGCCAGGTCGGTGGAGAAATATTTGCGCAAGAACCCGAGCATTTCGCTTCCGTGCAGTGTCGAAGGTTTCGCTCGTACGCGGCGAACGATCGTGCCGTCTCCTCGGGTAGCACGGGTACGACGGCCGTCCTGCTGCAGCGCAAAAGACTTCTAAGTTTGCGTTGAATGATACCGTATAATTCCTTGCAAACACGGCGGTTTTCGCGTGATCAGCCGCCGTTGGTCCGCGGTCTTCGGCAGCCTGTCCGGGGGCTGTCGCACCGCCCGCACAGCCAGCCGCCAATCCATGTCCCTGACCCTCGACGACGTCAAGCGCATCGCGATGCTGGCCCGCATCGGGCTGGCCGACGACGAGGCCGAGCGCACGCTCGGCCAGCTCAACGCCGTGTTCGGCCTGATCGAGCGGCTGCAGGCGGTCGACACGCGCGGCGTCGAGCCGATGACGCACCCCGGCGACATGGGCCTTCGGCTGCGCGACGACGTCGTCGACGAGCCGCAGCGGCGCGACGACTACCAGGCCATGGCACCCAGCGTCGAGCGCGGCCTGTACCTGGTCCCGCGCGTCATCGAGTGAGCGCGCGATGAGCCGCGGCCCCGACACGTTGCGGACGCTGGCCGCGCGGCTCGAGCACGGCGAGGCGTCGGCGCTCGAGCTTGCCGACGAATACCTCGCGCGCATCGCCGCGAGCGACCTCAACGCGTTCATCGACGTGCAGCCCGAGATGACGCGCGAGCAGGCACGCGCCGCCGACGCGCGGCGCGCGCGAGGCGAGCGCGGCGCATTGCTCGGCGTGCCGCTGGCCCACAAGGACATCTTCGTCACCCGCGGCTGGCGATCGACGGCCGGCTCGAAGATGCTCGAGCACTACGTGAGTCCCTTCGACGCCACGGTCGTCGAGCGGCTCGCGGCCGCTGGCGTGGTCTGCCTCGGCAAGACCAACTGCGACGAGTTCGCGATGGGCGGCTCGAACGAGCACTCGCACTTCGGGCCGGTGCGCAACCCGTGGGACCGGGCGGCGATTCCCGGCGGCTCGTCGGGCGGATCGGCCGCAGCGGTCGCGGCGGGCCTCGCACCCGTGGCGACCGGAACCGACACCGGGGGTTCGGTCCGGCAACCGGCGGCGATGTGTGGCGTCACCGGCATCAAGCCGACCTACGGTCGCGTGTCGCGCCACGGCATGATCGCCTACGCGTCGAGCCTCGACCAGGCAGGGGTGTTCGCGACCAGCGCGGAGGACTGCGCGACGGTGCTCGGCGCGATGGCCGGCTTCGATCGTCGCGACTCCACCAGCGCCGAGCGGCCGGACGAGGATTTCGCGCGCGATCTCGATCGCGCGCTCGACGGCCTGCGCATCGGCGTGCCGCGAGAGTTCTTCGGCGAAGGCCTGTCGAACGACGTTCGCGCGGCGGTCGACGCGGCGCTCGCGCAGTACCGCGCGCTCGGTGCCGAACTGGTCGCGATCTCGCTGCCGCAGACCGAGCTGGCGATCCCCGCCTATTACGTCATCGCGCCCGCCGAGGCGTCGAGCAACCTCGGCCGCTTCGATGGCGTGCGCTACGGCCATCGCGCCGCGCAGTACCGCGACCTGCGCGACATGTACTGCCGCACGCGGGCCGAGGGCTTCGGCGACGAAGTGAAACGGCGCGTGCTGGTGGGCACCTACGTGCTGTCGCACGGCTACTACGACGCGTACTACCTGCAGGCGCAGAAGCTGCGGCGACTGATCGCCGACGACTTCCGCAGCGCGTTCGAGTCGGTCGACCTGGTCGCCGGCCCGGTCTCGCCGACGGTGGCCTGGGACATCGGCTCGATCGTCGACGATCCGGTCAGCAACTACCTCGCCGACATCTACACGCTGCCGGCCTCGCTCGCGGGCCTGCCCGGGATGTCGGTGCCGGCCGGGTTCGGCGCCGGCGGACGCCCGGTGGGCCTGCAGCTGATCGGCCGCTGGTTCGACGAGGCGCGCCTGCTCAACGTCGCACATCGCTTCCAGCAGGCGACCGACTGGCACTTGCGGAGGCCTGGATGATCGAGAGGCGGTGTTCCGTTGCTGCGCTCGCGTTGCTGCTCGCGGCGCTGGGCGCTTGCGGCGTGCTGCCGTCCGGCGCGCCGTCGGCGCCGACCCCGTCGCGGCCTGCGCCGATCGCCGATCAGCCGATCAACCTGGCCGGCCTTTGCGTCCAGACCGAGGAAGACGGCTTTCGCGAGAACGCCCGCCTGGTCGTGCGCAACAGCCAGGTGCAGTCACTGTCGTGGCAGATGCAGATCGGCAGGCGCGGCAGCTGCAGTTTCGAGCTGGCGTCGTTCCGGCAGGTCAAGAGCCGTCCGCACGTCGAGTTGGTCGAGCGCGACGGCAGCGGCTGCAAGCTGATGGTCTGGCGGGATCCGCGCCGGATCACGATGGGCCACGCCGGCTGCGAGAAGCACTGCACGCCGGGCGTCTACGACAAGGCCTGGCCGGTCATGTTCGATCCGGCCACCGGCGGCTGCGCGCGGCCCTGAGCGCCAGCCAACGACAGCGGCAGGCTCGCCATGCAGTGGGAAATCGTCATCGGACTCGAGACGCACGTGCAGCTGGACACGCGCTCGAAGATCTTCTCGGGCGCGTCGACCGCGTTCGGCGCCGAACCGAACGCGCAGGCCTGCGCGATCGACCTGGCGCTGCCCGGCGTGCTCCCGGTGGCGAACCGCGCCGCGGTCGAATGCGCGATCCGGCTCGGGCTGGCGGTCGGCGGTGTCATCGCACCTCGTTCGGTGTTTGCGCGCAAGAACTACTTCTACCCCGACCTGCCGAAGGGCTACCAGATCAGCCAGTTCGAGATCCCGGTGGTGGCGGGCGGCGGGCTCGCGATCGCCTGGAGGGCCGACGACAAGTCCGGCCAGCAGGAGAGCGTCGTGCGGCTCACCCGCGCGCACCTCGAGGAGGACGCGGGCAAGTCGCTGCACGAGGACTTCCACGGCATGTCGGGCATCGACCTCAATCGCGCCGGCACGCCGCTGCTCGAGATCGTCACCGAGCCGGACATGCGTTCGGCGAAGGAAGCGGTCGCGTATGCGCGTGCGCTGCACGGGCTGGTGGTGTGGCTCGGCATCTGCGACGGCAACATGCAGGAAGGATCGTTCCGCTGCGACGCCAACGTGTCGGTGCGGCCGATCGGACAGGCCGAGCTCGGCACGCGCTGCGAGATCAAGAACCTGAACTCGTTCCGCTTCCTAGAGCGCGCGATCGACTTCGAAGTGCGGCGCCAGGTCGAACTGATCGAGGACGGCGGCCGCGTCGTCCAGGAGACGCGCCTGTACGACCCCGACCTCGACGAGACGCGCTCGATGCGCAGCAAGGAGGAGGCGCACGACTATCGCTACTTCCCGGATCCCGACCTGCCGCCGCTGGTCGTCGAGGCCGCCTGGATCGAGCGCGTGCGCGCGACCATGCCCGAGTTGCCGGCCGACATGCGGCGCCGCTTCGTCGACGACTACGGCCTGGGCACCTACGACGCGACCACGCTGACCGCGTCGCGCGACGTCGCGCGCTACTACGAGGAAACCGTGGCCGCGCTGCTCGCGAAGGGCGATGGCAAGGCGACCGACCCGGACGCCGCCGCCAAGGCTGCGGCCAACTGGGTGATGGTCGACCTGGCTGCCGCGCTGAACCGCGACGACCTCGAGGTCGCCGAGAGCCCGGTCGCCCCCGGCCAGCTGGCCGACCTGATCCGTCGGATCCTGGACGGCACGATCTCGAACAAGATCGCGCGTGACGTCTTCGCCGGGCTCTGGGGCGGCGGTGGCGCCGTCCAGACCGTCGACGGCATCATCGAATCGCGCGGGCTCAAGCAGATCAGCGACAGCGGCGCGATCGAGAAGATCGTCGACGAAGTGCTGGCCGCGAACCCGAAGTCGGTCGACGAGTTCCGTGCCGGCAAGGAAAAGGCCTTCAACGCGCTGGTCGGGCAGGTGATGAAGGCGAGCAGGGGCAAGGCCAATCCGCAGCAGGTCAACGAACTGCTGCGTCGCCGCCTCGTCTGAAGCGCCCGGCCGGGAGCCGGCCCGACCCGGAAACCCTCCCGGAAAGCCGGCGGCGCCGCGCGAACCGTGCTAAAAGGTCATCTCCCGCACACCACAGGAGGTTGCCATGTCTGTCGCGAAGGTCATCGAGGTCAAGGCCACCAGCAACAAGAGCTTCGACGACGCCGTCGTGCAGGGAATCTCGCGCGCTGCCGATTCGCTCGACGACGTCGCGGGTGCGTGGATCCAGGACCAGCAGGTCACGGTGAGCAAGGGCAAGATCACCGAGTACCGCGTCACCCTCAAGGTGACGTTCGTGTTGAAGAAGAGCTGACCCCCGCGGCCTGAGCGGCGACTGGCCCGCCGCTCAGGCGCCGTAGCGGTCGCGATAGGCGGCGACGCGTTCGCGGTGCACGGACGCGTTCGCGGTGGAGCCTTCGTCGGACCCGAGATAGCCCAGCAGGTCGCTCAGGCTCGCGATCGACAACACCGGGATGCCGTGCCGCAGCACGACCTCCTGCGCGGCCGAGCGTTCGCCGATCTCGGTGGCGTTGCCGCTGCGCTCCTCGCGGTCGAGGGCGATCAGCACGGCGGCCGGGGTGGCGCCGTGCGCCCGGATCAACGCCACCGACTCGCCAACCGACGTTCCGGCGCTGATCACGTCGTCGACGATCACCACGCGGCCGGCCAGCGGCGCCCCGATCAGCGTCCCGCCCTCGCCGTGGTTCTTGGCCTCCTTGCGGTTGAATGCGAACGGCACGTTGCGTCCCGCGTCGGCCAGCGCGATCGCGGTCGCCGACGCGAGCGTGATGCCCTTGTACGCCGGGCCGAACAGCATGTCGAAGCGGACACGTCCGGCGCGCTCGGCAGCGAGCAGCGTGTCGGCGTAGAACCGCGCCAGCCGCCCGAGCGAGGCGCCGTCGCTGAACAGTCCGGCGTTGAAGAAGTAGGGCGACAACCGCCCGGCCTTGGTCCGGAACTCGCCGAAGCGCAGGATGCCGGCGTGCACGGCGAACCGGATAAACTGCGCGCGCAGATCGTCTGCCAACTCGCCACCCCGCCACGAACGGACTCACTGGCCGCAATGATACGGGTCGTCACGCTGAACCTGAACGGGATCCGCTCGGCCGCGCGCAAGGGCTGGCTCGACTGGGTCGCGGCGCAGCGCGCCGACGTGCTGTGCGTGCAGGAACTGAAGGCGCACGACGCCGACCTCGACGATTCGCTGCGCCGCGTCGGCGGCCTGCGCGGGCACTTCCACTTCGCCGGGAAGAAGGGATACAGCGGCGTGGGCCTGTACTCGAAGAGGGCGCCCAGGGCCGTGCGCACCGGCTTCGGGAACGAGGAATTCGACGGCGAGGGCCGCTACATCGAGGCCGACTTCGGCGGCTTCACCGCGGTGTCGATCTACCTGCCGTCCGGTTCGAGTTCCGAGGAGCGCCAGCAGGCGAAGTTCCGCTTCATGGACTGCTTCCTGCCGCACCTGGTCGAATTGGCCGCCAGCGGCCGCGAGATCATCCTGTGCGGCGACTGGAACATCGCGCACATGGAAAGGGACCTGAAGAACTGGCGCAGCAACCAGAAGAACTCGGGCTTCCTGCCGCAGGAGCGCGCGTGGCTCACGAGGGTTTTCGACGAGGCCGGCTGGGTCGACGTCTATCGCAGGCTTCGTCCCGACGCCACCGACGAGAGCTACACCTGGTGGAGCAACCGCGGCCAGGCGCGGGCGAAGAACGTCGGGTGGCGGCTCGATTACCAGATCGCGACGCCGGGGATCGCGGCGAAGGCGAAGCGCTCGGAGATCTTCACCGCACAGCGCTTCTCCGACCATGCGCCGCTGACCATCGACTACGCGGTGCGGGCGTGAAGATCCTGGTGACCGGCGCCGCCGGCTTCATCGGGTCCGCGCTGGTGCGCGCGCTGGCGGCACGCCATCCGGGGGCACCTGTCGTCGCCTTCGACCTCGTGCCGCCCGAGGTGCCGGACGGCGTGGTGCCGCTCGTCGGCGACATCGGCGAACCGGGGGTCGCCGCGAGCCTCGTCGACCGGGACACGGCGCAGGTCTTTCACCTCGCGTCGCTGGTGTCCGGCGGCGCCGAGGCGGATTTCGAGCGCGGCATGCGCGTGAACCTCGACGCCACCCGCGAACTGCTCGAGGCCGCGCGGCGACACGACAAGGCGCCGACCTTCGTGTTCGCCTCGTCGATCGCGGTCTACGGCGGCGAACTGCCCGAGGTGATCGGCGACGACACGCCGGCGGCGCCGCAGCTGTCCTACGGTGCCCAAAAGCTGGCCTGCGAGATCCTGATCGACGACTATTCGCGTCGCGGCTTCGTCGACGGGCGTTCGCTGCGGCTGCCGACCGTCATGGTGCGGCCGGGCGCGGCGAACAGCGCAGTCTCCGGCTGGGCGAGCGCGATCGTCCGCGAGCCGCTTGCCGGCCGCGACTGCGACTGCCCGGTCGGTCCCGAGACGTCGATGGCGTGCGTGTCGCTGGCGCGCACCGTCGAGGCCTTCCTCCACGTGGCCGACCTGCCCGCGGCCGCGCTGGGCGCGCAGCGCACGGTGCTGCTCACCGGCATCCCGGTCACGGCGCGGCAGATGGTCGACGCGGTGCGGCGCGCCGCGGCGGGGCGTCGACTCGGCGCGGTGCGCTTCGCGCCGGACCCGCACGCGCAGGCGCTGATGGATCGACTGCCGCGCGCGGTGCGCTCGGCGCGCGCGGCCCGGCTCGGCTTCGCGCCGAGCGCGAGCATCGACGAGATCGTCGCGCAGTACCTTGCCGAGCAGGATGCATCGACCGCGCGCGCCGCGCGGACGGCGTCCTGAACACCGTCCCAGCATCGCCGGAGGATCCCGCCGTGCCCATCCGCCCCGACAAGCTCCCTTCGCGCGTGACCGTCGAGGGCGACGACCGCGCGCCGCATCGCGCCTTCCTGCGCGGTCTCGGTCTGTCCGACGAGGACATCGGCAAGCCCTTCGTCGGCGTGGCCAGCACCGCGAACAACGTGACGCCGTGCAACGCCGGCCTGGGCGAACTGGCGCGCGAGGCCTGCACCGGCGTTCGCGAGGCCGGCGGCGTGCCGTTCGACTTCGCGTCGATCTCGGTCGCCGACAGCATGTCGATGAACCACGGCGGCATGCGCTACTCGCTGCTGTCGCGCGAGTTGATCGCCGACGGCGTCGAAGCCGTCGTGCGCGGCCACGCCTACGACGCACTGGTCACGTTCGCGGGCTGCGACAAGACCCTGCCGGGCATGATGATGGCGATGGTGCGGCTGAACCTGCCGTCGGTGTTCCTGTACGGCGGTGCGGCGCTGCCGGGTTCGTGGCGAGGCCGGGACGTGACGGTGCTCGACACCTACGAAGGCGTCGGCGCACTGCTGGCCGGCGACCTGAGCGCGCAGGAACTCGACCAGCTCGAGCACGCCTGCCTGCCGACGATCGGCGCGTGCCCGGGCCAGTTCACCGCCAACACGATGGCGATGATCTCGGAGACGCTCGGGCTCGCGCTGCCCGGTTCGGCGACGATGCCGGCGGTGCACAGCGCGCGCCGGGCGATGGCGCGCGAGGCCGGCCACGTCGCGATGCGAATCCTGTCCGGCGACGGACCGCTGCCGCGCGACCTGGTGACCCGCAAGAGCCTCGAGAACGCCTGCGCGGCGGTTGCGGCGACCGGCGGCTCGACCAACGCCGGCCTGCACATCCCGGCGATCGCGCACGAGGCGGGGATCCCGTTCTCGATGGACGACCTGGCGCGCGTGTCGCGCCGCACGCCGCTGCTGGCCGACATGAAGCCCGGCGGCAAGTACCTCGCGAAGGATCTGCACGCGGTCGGCGGCGTCAACGTCGTGCTCAAGGCGCTGCTCGACGCCGGCGCGCTGCACGGCGACTGCCTGACGATCCGCGGCACGACGCTCGAACAGGCGCTGGACGGCCACGCCGGCGCGGACGGAGAGGTCGTGCGCAGGCAGCCGATCACGCCGACCGGCGGAATCGTGGTGCTCAAGGGCAACCTGTGTCCCGACGGCGCACTGCTGAAGGTCGCGGGCCTGAAGAGACTCGGGTTCGATGGCGTCGCGCGCGTGTTCGACTGCGAGGAGGACTGCGCCGAGGTCGTTCGCCGGCGCGCGTATCGGGAGGGCGACGTGCTGTTCATCCGCTACGAGGGCCCGCGCGGCGGGCCAGGCATGCGCGAGATGCTCGGCGTGACCGCGCTGCTCTACGGCCAGGGGGTGGGCGAGAAGGTGGCGTTGTTCACCGACGGGCGTTTTTCGGGCGCCACGCGCGGCATGATGGTCGGCTACGCCAGCCCCGAGGCGGCGGCGGGCGGCGCGCTCGCGCTGGTGCGCGACGGCGATCGCGTCACCATCGATGCCGAGGCCGGGACGGCGACGCTGCACGTCGACGACGCCGAGCTCGCCCGGCGCCGCGCCGGGTGGCAGCCGCCGCGCCGCGAGCCGCCGACGGGAGTGCTCGAAAAGTACGCACGCCTGGTCGGCTCGGCCTTCGACGGCGCGACCACCCATGGCACCGCGGCGCGTCGCTCCAAGTAGAATGCCCGCAACCAGACCCCCCGCAACACGACCGCCTGCACCCCCGGGAGCCGACATGCCGAACAGAAGATCCTTCCTGAAGGCCACCACCGCCGCCGCGCTCGCCGGGCCGGCGATCGTCACGTCGAAGACCGCGAGTGCGCAGGCGGTGACGCTGCGTGTCGGCAACTGGCTGCCGGCGCACCACCTGATCGTGTCGGGCATCGTCCGGCCGTGGGCGCAGGCGGTCGAGGCCGACAGCGAGGGCACGGTGAAGTTCGACTTCATGTCGGCGTCGATCGGCCGCCCGCCCGAGTACTACGACTTCTGCGCCAACGGCGCGATCGACGTCGGCTTCGGGGTGCTCGGCCACAATCCGAACCGCTTCCTGATGACCGAGATCATGGGGATGCCGTTCATGTCGATCGATCCGTGGGCCGGGTCGGCGGCCTCGTGGCTGGCGTTCACGAAGTACGGCGCGCGCTACAACGAGCACAAGGGCGTTGAGCTGGTCGGCACCTGGGTTCACTCCGAGCCCTACCTGCACATGCGCGCCGAGGGACTGAAGACCATCGACGACCTCAAGGGCAAGAAGATCCGGGTCGGCAGCGCGATCACCGGGCGCATCGTCCAGGCGCTCGGCGGCACGCCGGTGCAGTTGCCGCCGACCGAGGCGCAGCAGGCGATGATGAGCGGCGTGGCCGACGGCATCACCTTTCCGATCGAGTCGATCGAGTTCTTCAAGATCACGCCGGCGATCAAGGCCACGACGAAGGTTCCGGGCGGGCTGCTGTACACCGACACCTTCTGGCTCGGCGTCAACGAGAAAAAGTGGCAGTCGCTCGATCCGAAGGCGCAGGCCGCGATGCGCAAGCACGGCGGCATGGCGCTGGCACTCAACGCCGCGTGGGCGTGGACCAGCGGCGACAACCTCGGGCGCACCGCGCTCGAAAAGGCCGGCGTCAGGTTCAACGTGCTGCCGGACTCCGACGCTGCGAAGATCAAGGCGGCGCTCAAGCCGCTGAACGACGAGTGGCTGGCGGAGGCGAAGAAGCGCGGGCTGCCCGGCGACGAGATCGTCAAGTACGCGCTCGACATGGCCGACCGGTACAAGGCGGCCAAGCGCGTGAACGTCGTCTGAACCCCTGGCGCGTCGCTGCCCCGGCACGCGCCGGGGCGCTCGCATGAAACCGGTCGGCCGCGCATTCGCCGCGCTCTCGGGCGCGGCAATCCTGTTCATGATGGCCGTCACGTCGCTCGACGTGATCGGTCGCTTCTTCTTCAATGCGCCGTTGACCGGCGCGTTCGAGATGACCGAGATCACGATGGCGCTGGTGATCTTCGCCGGCCTGTCGCTGGCCGCGCTGGCGCGCGAGCACATCACGGTCAACCTGTTCGAGTCGCGCATTCCGGAGCGGGTCCGGCGCTGGCAGCTGGTCGCGGGAAACGTCGTCTGCGCGGCGGTGGTCGCGGTGATGGCCTGGCGGATCCTCGAGCGCGGCAACGCGCTGCTGGCGAGCCGGGAGACCACGCTGGTGCTCGGCGTCATGCGCGGTCACATCGCCTGGGCGATGGCGACGCTGTGCGTCGTCGCGGCGCTGGTGTTCCTGTACTGCGCGTGGCGCGACGCGCGCCGGCCGCTCGACGCGCTCGGCGACACCCAGGGGAGCGGGCTGTGAGGATCCGCTCGTGACCGCGTGGAGCGCCGCGCTGTACGGTTTCGGTTCGCTGGCCGTGCTGCTGCTGGCCGGCGTGCCGATCGCGTTCGCGATGATCATGGTCGGCGTGGCCGGGACTGTCGCGGTGATCGGGCTCGACCCGGCGCTCGCGCTGCTCGGGCAGATCCCGGTGTCGCAGACGACGAGCTACGAGCTGTCGGTCGTGCCGATGTTCATCCTGATGGGCACCTTCGTCGCGCGCTCGGGCATCGCCAGCGACCTGTACGACGCCTGCAACGCGATGGTCGGGCACCGGCGCGGCGGCCTGGCGATGGCGACCATCGTCGCCTGCGGCGGCTTCGCCGCGGTGTGCGGCTCGGCGATCGCGACCGCGGCGACGTTCGCGCGCGTCGCGCATCCGTCGATGCGTCGCTTCGGCTACGACGAGGGGCTGGCCGCGGCAGCGATCTGCGCCGGCGGCACGCTCGGCATCCTGATCCCGCCGTCGGTGATCATGGTCATCTACGGCGTCATGACCGGCACCGACGTGGCCAAGCTGTTCATTGCCGGGCTCGTTCCCGGCGTGCTCGCGATCGCGCTGTACATGCTGACGGTCCAGCTGATCGTCTGGCGCAATCCGGCCGCGGGCCCGCGCGGCGAGCGCGTGCC
>Ga0073905_10000899_pt1 | contig 14663 bp, 19 predicted proteins | sample KloWWTupernatant_FD_65482 | JGI IMG/M metagenome (GOLD analysis project Ga0073905, IMG submission 65482) | Active sludge microbial communities from Klosterneuburg, Austria, studying microevolution and ecology of nitrifiers - Klosterneuburg... | ecosystem: Engineered > WWTP > Aerobic digester >... | reverse complement strand
AGGTGTTCTTCGAGGCCGCGTACTTCGCGCCCGAGGCGATCCAGGGCCGCGCCAAGGCGCTGCAGCTTGCGAGCGACGCGGCCTACCGCTTCGAGCGCGGCGTCGACTTCGCCGGCACGCGCGCGGCGCTGGAGCGCGCCACCGAGCTCACGCTCGCCATTTGCGGCGGCGAGGCGGGCCCCGTCACCGAGGCGCACGGCACGCTGCCCGCGAGGAAGCCCGTTCGCGTGCGGCCCGCGCGCGTGCGCACGCTGCTGGGCTACGAGGTGGCCGACGACTTCATGGGCGAGGCGTTGCGCCGCCTGCACTGCACGGTCGCGCGCGACGGCCACGATTTCCGGGTCACGGCCCCCAGCTGGCGCTTCGACCTCGCCATCGAGGAGGACTTCGTCGAGGAGGTCGCGCGCGTGCACGGCTACGAGCACGTGCCGGCCCGCTCCCCGCGCTCCAGCCTGCCCATGCTCCCGGCGCAGGAAGGCGCGCGCAGCCGCTTCGACCTCAAGCGCGCCGCGGCGGCGCTGGGCTACCAGGAAGTCATCAACTACAGCTTCGTGCCCTCGCAGTGGGAGGAGGACTTCGCCGGCAACGCCGCCGCCGTGCGCCTCGCCAACCCCATCGCGAGCACGATGGACGTGATGCGCTCGACGCTCGTCGGCGGGCTGGTGGCGGCGGTGAAGGCGAACCTGAACCGCGACGAGCCGCGCGTGCGCCTCTTCGAGATCGGCCGCTGCTTCCTCGGCCAGGGGCCGGAGCCGCACGAGCAGCCCGAGCGGCTGGCGGGCATCACCTACGGCACGCGCTTGCCGGAGCAGTGGGCGGAGAAGTCCCCGGGCGCCGATTTCTTCGACGCCAAGGGCGACCTCGAGGCCATCGCCGGCACGGTGAAGCTCGCCTTCCGGCGCGCGAGCCACCCCGCGTTCCACCCGGGGCGCTGCGCGCGCGTGCTCGTGGGCGACCGCGAGGTGGGCGTGGTGGGCGAGCTGCACCCGCGGTTGCAGCTGAAATACGAGCTCGCGGCCGCGCCCGTGCTTTTCGAGATAGATTGCGGCGTGCTGCTGGCCGGCCGCGCGCCGCGATTCGAGGGCGTCTCGCGCATGCCGACGGTGCGCCGCGACCTCGCCGTGGTGGTCGCCGAAGACCTCTCCGCGGGGGCCATCCTGGAGGCCGTGAGAGCCTCGTTGCCGCCCGTCGTGCGCGAGGTCGAAGTGTTCGACCAATACCGCGGCAAAGGGGTGGAGAATGGGCGAAAAAGCCTTGCGTTTCGGATAGTTATGCAGGATACTGCCAGAACTTTGACAGATGCCGAGGTGGAGGAAATCGTGGGTTCCGTCCGGCATCTTCTGACACAAAAATTTCAAGCGTTGCCGCGCACGTGAAAGACAAGGTCACCCTTACCAAGGCCGAGCTGGCCGACCTCATGTTCGAGAAGGTCGGGCTGAACAAGCGCGAGGCCAAGGACATGGTCGAGTCCTTCTTCGAGGAGATCCGGATCGCCCTGGAAAGGGGCGAAATGGTGAAGCTCTCCGGGTTCGGCAACTTCCAGCTTCGCAAGAAGCCGCAGAGACCCGGCCGAAACCCGAAGACCGGGGAAGAAATACCCATCACTGCCCGGCGCGTGGTGACTTTCCACGCGAGCCAGAAGTTGAAGACCCTCGTGGAGAAGTCCTTCAATGGCCACGGAGAACCTGGCAACGAGTGACCTCCCGGCGATCCCCGCCAAGCGCTATTTCACCATCGGCGAAGTGAGCGAATTGTGCGGGGTGAAGCCCCATGTGCTCCGGTACTGGGAGCAGGAGTTCACCCAGCTCAAGCCCCTGAAGCGCCGGGGCAACCGCCGCTATTACCAGCACCACGAGGTGCTGCTGATCCGCCGCATCCGCGAGCTGCTCTACGAGCACGGCTTCACCATCAACGGCGCGAGGAACCGCCTCGAGGAGCCGCCGCCTTCGCGCACCGGCGCCTACGCCGCGCTGGGCTCGGGCAAGGAGATGACGGTGCCGCAGCCCATCTCGCCGGCCAACATCCGCAAGGAACTCAAGAGCATCCTCAAGATGCTCGACAACGAGTAGCCGGCGGCTGTCATTCCCGCGAAAGCGGGAATCCAGCTCTGCTATAATCTCGCTCTCGGTCGGGGCGTAGCGCAGCCTGGTAGCGCACCTGCATGGGGTGCAGGGGGTCGGAAGTTCGAATCTTCTCGCCCCGACCAATCGAATTCGCAGTCGCGGTAACGAAAAGAGCCGGCATCGCCGGCTCTTTTCATTTCCGGCGCATGGCGCCAGCCTCGTCCTCGACCGCGCGCCCGCGCCCGGCGCGCTCCCCTCATGACCGGGAGCTCGGCGCCGCTTCCCGCGCGGCATCATGCGAGCCGCCTCGAGCCCGTACCGACAACGCCGCTTGCGCGGCGACCGGTGGTGCGGCGTTGCCCCACTGCGCGCGCACGCAGGAGGCGACGGCGGCGGTGGCACAGGATGCGCAGGTGCATGGCATTTCCACGCGCTCGGTGGGCGACCTGGTCCGGGCGCTGGGCATGACGGGCATCTCGACAAGCCGGGTGTCGAGGCTTTGCGAGGAAATCGACGAGTGGGTGAGCCCGCTCCTGCTGCCCCGGACATCGGGGCCCGATTGGCATGCGGCCAAGGCACTACGATGAATTCCAGTTCCGCGATTGGGCATGCGGGCCGGCCTTGTGCCCGTTCCGGAATTCCCTCGGCATCCCGCTTCGGGGATCGGCCCGGGAAGAGCGGATTCGCTATGTCCGGTACGCAACCTATCGATGCGTGGCGTCGGCGCCCTCTCGGGTGAGCGCGACGTGCTCGCCGACCAGGATCGCGGCCGGATAGAGCACTTGCTCTTCCGTACGGGCGTGGAGCACGAGGGCGTCGGCGAAATGCTCGTATTCCGCCACCCCGGCAACATGCGCGGTCGCCCGGAGCTTCCCGAGCGCGCCGACGATCTGCTCGTGCTCGGCCAGCATCTTCGGCAAATCGGCTCTCAAGCGCCGGGTCATGGTGAGCACCTCGGCCATTTCCGGCGTTGCTGCGCCGGCTGCGAGTGCAGAAAGCAGTCCCAGCGGTGGCAGCGCAAACTCCTCTTCGGCTACGAAGTGCGGGTGCAGCAGCCGTGCCACCTCGCGTGCGGCCTCGCCGACCGCGCCCGGTTCCCTTGTCGCCCGGACGAGCGTCGCATGCAACTCCTCGTGTTCGACTTGTAGAGATTTGGGAATCTCGAATTTCATGACTGACCTTTCAATGTGTGTGTGGGCCGGCGCCGCCACGTGCTGCCGGGGCGCCGGCGCCATCGTCAGTGCCCGTGGACGACCTTGGGCGACTCGGCCGCATGGGCGTGCGCGTCACCCGCGGCCGCGCCATGGATCTTCTCCACCGCGTGGATGTACTCGACGTAGGCCTGGACGTACTTCTGGCCGGCGGCCACGTCGTCAGGGCTGTAGTTCTTGAGCGACATCATGCGGTTGTATCGCTGCTCGACGCCGTGATGCACCTGTTCGGTGAGCAGCTTGACCACGGGCTTGAGCGAGCCTGTCTCGACTGCCTTGTCGCCAGCCGGAAGGGCGGGGCCGAGATCGCGGCCTGCGGGCTTGAGGCCCGTGTACGGCGCGCCCTCGCCCGCGCGGTGCACGCGCACCAGCGTCTCGTAGAAGGAGTGGTCGGCGAAGTCCCTCGCCGAAGCGCTCAGCGCGCGCACTTCGCGCGCCTTGCCGAAGGCGTCGCGAATCGCGGATTCGTCGCTGGGCTTCACCCAGACGAGCACGCGGCTCACTTCGCCCGTGTCGAGCGCCTTCTGTGCGGCGGCGACGACCGGGCCGTCGATGCCGTCGCAGTGTGCCGAGGCGGGGGTCGCGACGAACATGAAGGCCGCGGACAGCGCGGCCGCCAGCGGCAGCTTCGCAAACTTGATTCTCGAAATCATGACTGTTCTCCAGGGTGGGTTGCGCTTCGTTTCCAGATTGCCCGGCGGCGCCGGGGTCCGGGCCGTTTGCCGGCCTTGCACTGATAAACGAAGCAGCCCCGGATTTGTTCCCCGCCAGTTCAACGCGCGGGCCGAGCCGGCATGCCGGCACCTTGCGCGATGAGCATTTCGGCCAACGCCGCCCTTTGCTCCGGACGCAGCATTTCGCGCTCCTTCAGCAGCTGGGCAATCACCGCGCGCTGCTGCGCTTCCTGCAGCTTGAAGATGGCCGAGCGCTCGCTTTCGATCACGGCGGCGTCGGGTTGCGCGGACAGGAGTTCGCGCACAAGCCGCTCGCGGTGCGCCTGGATCCGGCCGCCGGAATCGCGCAGTTGCTCGACGAAGCCGGCTTCCAGGAGGTGCCATCGTTCGCGCTGTGAGGCGTCGAGCCCGAGATGCTCCGGCACCTGCTCGTGCCGCATGCCGAAGAGCGCGCCCTCGATCGCGCCGACGGCGCCAATGCGTGGCATCCACACTGCGACAAGCACGCCGGCGTTGACGAGCAGCGATGCGGCGAGGAGGAGCTTGAGGGCGTAGCCCTTCATGGCAGCGGCCTCCCGCAAGCCTTTGACACGGGACACAACGCCCCCGGCGGCAGCGCCGAGAACGCCGCCATCTGCGCCGCGGTTGCACCGGCGGCGGCCGGCATGATCGAGGCGCCGAGCCACAGGCCGGCGGCGACCGCCATGGCGCCGCCCGGGGCGAGCGCGATCCACTGCCACCAACGCCGCCGCGACGAGCGCAGTGGCCGCGGAGCCGGCGGCGATGCGAGGGCGCCGATGCGCCGGTCGACTTCGGCCGCGACATCGAAGTCGGCCCGTGGTACGGGCAAGGCGGCGAAGTCCGCGTGAAGCCGGCGCATGCCGGCGAGCATCGGCGAGCAGATCGCGCAACCCGCCACGTGCGCTTGCAGCGCGACGCGCTGCGTGGCCTCGAGCTCATCATCGATCAGCGCGGACAGTGATTCGATCCGCGGGCAGTCTTCCTGGTCGCTCATGGAGCATCCTTTCCCGTTTCCTCGATCAGCGCCGTGCGCGCCCGCGCAAGACGCGACTTGACCGTGCCCTCCGTGAGGGCCAGCACGCGGCCGATGTCTTCGTACGACATGCCTTCGATTTCCCGCAACAACAGCACCTCCCGGCGCTCTGGCGTAAGCCGCGCGAGCGCCGCCTCCAGCCGCCGCACCTCCTGCATTCCCTGCGCGAGCCGCTCGGGGCCGGCGGCCGCATCGGCCGCCTCGAAGGTGTCGTCCAGCGGGACGAACTCCACCGTCTTTCGCCGCCGCAGCACGTCGAGCGCCGCGTTCGCCGCGATCCGATAGAGCCACGTGCGGAACTGCGCCCCGGGCTCCCATTGCGCCAGGGCCTGCCACGCTCGCACGAACGCCTCCTGCGTCAGATCCAGCGCCTCGTCGTGCGAGCCGACCATCCGCACCAGGTAGCGGTGCAGGGAGGCCTGGTGGCGCCTCACGAGAATCGAGTATGCCGCCCGGTCGCCGGCCCGGGCGCTTCTCACGCATTCGTCATCGGATCTTTCCGAAGCCTTGGTCACCTCACCACTATAACGAGCGGCGCGCCGGATTGTTCCGGGCGGCGCGATCTAGTTGAATCAGCGGGGGAAAGATCGCCCAAGCGGGGCTTGTTGCAGCCGGTGGCCAGGCCGGGCTGCGCGCGCCTGCCGGCCGGAGGGGGGGCTTGCGGCTTGCCAATAAAGAGGACTAAACTGGTACTGATTAGAGGGGGCCGAAACTGTCCTCTCATTGGGGCGCAGGGGGGCGACGATGATCCGCATGAGCAAGATGGCCGACTACGCAACCGTGGTGATGACGCACCTCTCCCGGGAGCCCTGCCGCTTCCACAGCGCGGCGGAGGTTGCCTCGCGACTCGGGCTCCCCGCCCCGACCGTGAGCAGGGTCCTCAAGATCCTGTCCGGCCAGGGGCTCGTCGATACCCTGCGCGGCGCGAAGGGCGGCTTCCGGCTGCGCCGCCCGCCGTCGCGCATCTCGGTGGCGCAGGTCATCGTCGCGATCGACGGCCCCATCGGCATGACCGAATGCAGCACCACTCCCGGCCTGTGCTCCCAGGAAGGCGATTGCACGATCCGGGCCAACTGGCAGCGCATCAACCGGGTGATCCGGCAGGCGCTGGAGGATGTGACGCTCGAGCAGATGACGCAGCCCATCGCGCAGGCGGTCGTCTTCCGGTCGATGAACCGGGCCCGGCCGGGAGCGCCCGCATGAGCAGGATGGAAACCGCCGCCGACCGGCGGCCCGATCGGGGGAAGAACATGGCGCTCGCTGCGACGGCACTCGACGAACTGGTCAACCGCGAATACCGGCACGGCTTCGTGACCGACGTGGAGTCGGACACGCTGGCCCGCGGCCTGGACGAGGAGGTGATCCGGCTGATATCGCGCAAGAAGGAGGAGCCGGACTTCATGCTCGAATGGCGCCTGAAGGCCTTCCGGCGCTGGCTCACGATGACCGAGCCCGCCTGGGCGAGCGTGCACCACCCGCCGATCGACTACCAGGACATCATCTACTACTCGGCCCCCCGGTCGATGAAAGCGGGGCCCGCGAGCCTGGACGACGTCGACCCGGAACTGCTCAGGACGTACGAGAAGCTCGGCGTCCCGCTCAAGGAGCGCGAGATGCTCGCCGGCGTGGCGGTCGATGCGGTGTTCGACAGCGTCTCGGTCGGCACGACCTACAAGGCGAAGCTGGCCGAGCTGGGCATCATCTTCTGCTCGTTTTCCGAGGCGGTCCGGGAGCACCCGGACCTCGTGCGGCGCTACCTGGGGTCGGTCGTCCCGCACACGGACAACTTCTTCGCCGCGCTCAACGCCGCGGTGTTCACGGACGGTTCTTTCTGCTACGTCCCGCCCGGCGTCCGCTGCCCGATGGAGCTCTCGACCTACTTCCGCATCAACGCGAAGAACACGGGGCAGTTCGAGCGCACGCTCATCATCGCGGACGAGGGCGCCCAGGTGAGCTACCTCGAGGGCTGCACGGCGCCCATGCGCGACGAGAACCAGCTGCACGCCGCCGTCGTCGAGCTCATCGCCCTCGACAACGCCCGCATCAAGTACTCCACCGTGCAGAACTGGTATCCGGGGGACAAGGAAGGCAAGGGCGGCATCTACAACTTCGTCACCAAGCGTGGCGACTGCCGCGGCGCGAACTCGCACATCTCCTGGACCCAGGTGGAGACCGGCTCGGCCATCACCTGGAAGTACCCCAGCTGCATCCTGCGCGGGGACAATTCCGTCGGCGAGTTCCACTCCGTCGCCCTCACCAACAACCACCAGCAGGCCGACACCGGCAGCAAGATGATCCACATCGGCCGCAACACGCGCAGCACGATCGTCTCCAAGGGCATCTCGGCGGGCCGGGGGCGAAACGCCTATCGCGGGCTGGTCAAGATCGCGAAGGCCGCGGAAGGCGCGCGCAACTTCACGCGCTGCGATTCCCTGCTCCTGGGCGACCGGTGCGCGGCCCACACCTTCCCCTACATCGAGGTCAGGAACCCGACCGCGAAGGTCGAGCACGAGGCCTCGACGTCGCGCATCGGCGAGGACCAGCTCTTCTACTGCATGCAGCGCGGCATCTCCGCCGAGGATGCGGTGTCGATGATCGTGAACGGCTTCTGCAAGGAAGTGCTGAAGGAGCTGCCGATGGAATTCGCGGTCGAGGCGCAGAAGCTCCTCGGGGTGAGCCTCGAGGGAGCCGTGGGCTAGGCGCGCAACCGGACGAAAGGACGACGGACATGCTGGAGATCAGGAACCTGCAGGCAAGCGTCGGCGGCAAGCCGATCCTGCGCGGCATCGACCTCGAGGTAAAGGCGGGCGAGGTGCACGCGATCATGGGACCGAACGGGTCCGGCAAGAGCACGCTTGCCCAGGTGCTCGCCGGCCGCGAGGGCTACGAGGTGACCGGCGGCGAGGTGCGCTTCCTGGGGCACGACCTGCTCGCGATGGCTCCCGAGGCGCGCGCGAGAGAGGGCGTGTTTCTCGCCTTCCAGTATCCGGTCGAGATTCCCGGCGTGAGCAACGCGTACCTGCTCAAGGCCGCCCTCAACGGCGTGCGCAGGCACCGCGGCCTGCCGGAGCTCGACGCCATGGATTTCCTCGCCCTCGTGCGGCAGAACATGAAGCGCATGGGCATGGCCGACGACATGCTCTACCGGTCGGTGAACGAGGGCTTCTCGGGCGGGGAGAAGAAGCGCAACGAGATCCTGCAGATGTCGGTCCTCGAGCCCCGGCTCGCCCTCCTCGACGAGACCGACTCCGGCCTGGACATCGACGCGCTGCAGGTCGTCGCCGACGGCATCAACGCCATGCGCGGCCCCGGGAGGGCAGTGGTCATGGTGACCCACTACCAGCGGCTCCTCGGCCATGTCGTGCCGGACTTCGTGCACGTGCTGTCCCGGGGGCGCATCGTGAGGTCGGGCGGGCGGGACCTCGCCCTCGAGCTCGAGGAGCGCGGCTACGGATGGCTCGACGGCGCCGCCGGCGAGACGCAGGCCGGCCCGCCGGAAAGGGTCGCGCCATGAACGCCGAGAGCCGCGATCGCTTCGTCGCGGAATTCCGGCGCATCGAGGCAGCGCTGCCGGGCGCGAAGGTACCGTGGGTCGTGCGCGCGCGAAGCCTGGCGCTCGCCAGGTTCGCCGACAGCGGGCTTCCCACCCTGCGCGACGAGGACTGGAAGTACACGAGCCTCTCGCGGATCGAGAAGCGGGCGTTCCGCGCGCTGCCGTTCGAGGCGCCGGGGGGCGCCTCGCCCCCCGGGCTCGCCGCCGGCCTCGCGTTCGACGGGCTGCCGGGGCACGTGGTCGTTTTCGTCGACGGCCGCCACGTCCCTGCGCTCTCCCACGTCGGCGAGCTCCCCGCCGGGGTGATCGTCGGAAGCCTGGCCGATGCGCTGGAGCGCATGCCGGAGAAGCTCGAGGCGTTCCTCCCCGACGACAATCGCCACACGGTGCTCGGCGCGCTCAACACGGCGTTCATGGCCGACGGCGCCTTCGTGTACTTGCCGCGCGGCGTGGCGGTGGCCGAGCCCATCCACTGGCTCTTCATCGCGACGAGGCAGGACGCGGCGTTGCACCCGCGCAACCTCCTCGTGGCCGAGGAGGGCGCGCAGGCGACCGTGATCGAGCAGCACGCGGACCTCGGCAGCGTCGCCTGCCTCACCAACGCCGTGACGCAGATCCACGCCTCCCGCGGCTCCGGGGTCGAGCACTGCAAGCTCCAGCGGCAGTCGCCGGAGGCCATTCACCTGGCGGGGATCCACGCCCTGCAGGGGCATGGCAGCCGCTTCACGTCGCATTCGATCGCCCTCGGGGCGGCGCTCGCCCGCCACGACATCACGGTGACGCTCGATGCCGAGGGGTGCGAGGCGGAGCTGAACGGGCTGTACCTCGCGGGAAGCCGGCAGCACGTGGACCACCACACGCGGATCGACCACGCCCGGCCCGGCGGCACGAGCCGCGAGCATTACCGGGGCGTCCTCGATGGCGCCTCGCGCGGCGTGTTCAACGGCAGGGTGATCGTGCACCCGGGGGCCCAGCGCACCGACGCGCACCAGGCGAACCACAACCTGGTGCTCTCGCGGGAAGCGGAGGTGGACACCAAGCCGCAGCTCGAGATCCACGCGGACGACGTGAAATGCACGCACGGCGCCACCGTCGGGCAGCTGGACGAGGCGCAGCTGTTCTACCTGCGCTCGCGCGGGCTCGGGGAGGCCGCCGCGAGAAGCCTGCTCACCCACGCCTTCGCCCGCGACGTGATCGAGCGGATCCGCGCCTCCTCCCTGCGCGCCCACGTGGAGCGGCTGCTGCTCGCCCGCCTGCCCGGCGGCGCGCGCGCGGAGGAGCCCGCATGAGCCTCGCCCTCGTGGCGGCCGGCCGCGAGGCGGCCGCTTCGCCGAACCGCTGGCGTGACGACTTCCCGATCCTCGGCGAGCGCGTGCACGGCAAGCCCCTCGCCTACCTCGACAACGCCGCCACCACGCAGAAGCCGCAGGCGGTCATCGACGCGCTGGCCGGCTACTACGCACACGACAACGCCAACGTCCACCGCGGCGTGCACTTGCTCAGCCAGCGCGCGACGGACGCCTACGAGGCCGCGCGGGCCAAGGTGCGCGGGTTCATCAACGCGCGCCAGCCCGAGGAGATCGTGTTCGTGCGCGGAGCCACCGAGGCGATCAACCTCGTCGCGGCGAGCTTCGCCCGGCCGGGCCTCGCGCCCGGCGACGAGATCCTACTGAGCGCCATGGAGCACCACTCCAACATCGTGCCGTGGCAGCTCGCGTGCGCCGCCACGGGAGCGGTCCTGAAGGTCGTTCCCATCGGCGACGACGGCGCCTTCCTGCCGGAGGCCTACGAGGCGCTGCTCGGCCCGCGAACGAAGCTCGTGGCCGTGACGCACCTGTCCAACGCGCTGGGAACCGTCACGCCCGCGCGCTGGATCGTCGAGCGGGCCCACGCCTCGGGCGTTCCCGTGCTGCTCGACGGCGCCCAGGCGATCTCGCACCTGGCCGTGGACGTTGGCGCCCTCGACTGCGATTTCTACGTGTTTTCCGGGCACAAGGTGTACGGTCCGACGGGGATCGGCGTGCTCTACGGGAAGGCGGAGCGGCTGCGGTCGATGATCCCGTACCAGGGCGGCGGCGACATGATCCGCACGGTGACGTTCCAGCAAAGCCAGTTCGCGGACATTCCCTGCCGCTTCGAGGCGGGGACCCCTGACATTGCGGGCGCCGTCGGGTTGGGCGCTGCGCTCGACTACGTGTCGGCGATCGGGATGGAGGCGATCGCCGCCCACGAGCGCGAGCTGGTCGCGTACGCCACGCGGGAGCTCGAGCGCGTCCCGGGCCTGCGCATCGTCGGCACCGCGAAGGACAAGGCGAGCATCGTGTCGTTCACGCTGGAAGGCGTGCATCCCCACGACATCGGCACGATCGTCGACCACGCCGGGGTTGCGATCCGGGCCGGGCACCACTGCGCCATGCCGGTCATGGAGCGATTCGGGATCCCCGGCACGGCGCGCGCCTCGTTCGCGCTCTACAACACGCGCGACGAGGTCGATGCGCTGGTGGCGGGGGTGGACGAGGCGCGGAGGATGTTCCGGTGACCGCGGCGCTTCGCGAGCTCTACCAGGACGTGGTGTTCGACCACGCCAGGGCGCCGCGCAACTGCCGCCGGCCGGCGCGCACGAGCCACCGGGCGCACGGGCACAACCCCCTGTGCGGCGACAAGGTGACCGTGCACCTCGACGTGGCCGATGGCGTCATCCGCGATGCCGCCTTCGAAGGTGAAGGGTGCGCGATCGCGACGGCCTCCGCTTCCCTGATGACGGAGGCCCTGAAGGGCAAGCCGGTCGAGGAGGCCGAGCGTCTCCTCGAGGGATTCCACCACATGGTGACCGACCCGCGGGAGGCTGCGCATCCGGAACTGGGCAAGCTGGAGGTGCTCGCGGGCGTGCGCGAGTTTCCCGTTCGGGTCAAGTGCGCGACGCTCGCGTGGCACACGTTTCACGCCGCGCTGCACGGCGGACACGCACCGGTGTCGACGGAGGAAGGGCAATGACGGAAGAGGCAACGAAGCCGGCGGCCGCACCCGCCGCGGGCCTGCAGGAAGGCATCGTCGCGGCGCTTCGCAAGGTCTACGACCCCGAGATCCCGGTCAACATCTACGATCTCGGGCTGGTCTACGGCATCGACGTCCGCGACGACGGCCGGGTCGACGTGCGGATGACGCTCACGGCGCCGGGCTGCCCCGTCGCAGGCTCCCTGCCGGGTGAGGTCGAGGAGCGGCTGGAGGAGGTTCCGGGAGTCCGGGAGGCCAACGTCGAGCTCGTCTGGGAGCCCGCCTGGAGCCCCGACGTGCTCTCCGAGGACGTGAAGCTGCAGTTGGGCCTGATCTAGCCTGGCCCTTGCGGAAAGCTCCTCGGCGCCATGGCCGCGACCTCCTACCGAAGCCTCGAGAGCCTGCTGGCCGCGGTTCGCGCCTGCCGCGCCTGCGAGGCGGAGCTTCCGCTCGGGCCGCGTCCGGTGCTGCGGGCCGCGAGGACGGCGCGAGTCCTCATTGTCGGGCAGGCTCCCGGCGCGCGCGTGCACGCCTCGGGCATTCCCTGGGACGACGCGAGCGGAGCGCGCCTGCGCGAATGGCTGCGGATCGACGAGCAGGCGTTTCGCGACGAGTCGCGGGTCGCGATCATCCCGATGGGATTCTGCTACCCCGGGCGGGGCAGGAGCGGCGACCGGCCGCCGCGTCCCGAGTGCGCGCGCCTGTGGATGGGGGAGATCCTCGCCTGGCTCCCCCGCATCGAGCTGACCCTGCTTGTCGGGCAGCACGCCCAGCGCCGCTTCCTCGGCGACCGTCGCCTGGCGACGCTTTCGCATACCGTTCGCGCGTGGCGGGACTACGCTCCGGCGTACTTTCCGTTGCCCCATCCCTCGCCGCGCAACAATCCGTGGCTCGCGGCCAATCCCTGGTTCCGGCAGCGGCTCCTGCCCGCCCTGCGGGCCCGGGTCCGCGAAGTCCTGGCGCCCTGAGGGGAACGAGCCCATGACGGATGCGGCCGCGGCGACCACGGTGCTCACCGTCGGCCATTCGACACGGCCGCTGGACGAGTTCATCGGCCTCCTCCGGGCGCACTCGGTCGCCCGTGTCGCGGACGTGCGCACCATTGCGCGCTCGCGCCACAACCCGCAGTTCAACGGCGATACGCTCCCGCTGGCACTCGAGCAGGCGGGGATCGCCTACACGCACCTCGCGGGATTGGGCGGCTTTCGCCACCCGAGTGCGCAATCACGCAACCAGGGTTGGCGCAACGCCTCGTTTCGGGGTTACGCTGACTATATGCAGACGAAAGCCTTTGTCCAGGGCCTCGCGGAACTCGTCGCAATGGCGCGCCGAGAGCGGGTGGCCGTCATGTGCGCCGAAGCCGTGCCGTGGCGCTGCCACCGCTCGCTCATCGCCGATGCCCTCCTGGTGCGGGGCATCGAGGTCGACGAGATCGTGTCCGCCGCGCGCCTCGAGCGCCACGCGCTGACGCCGTTCGCGCGCGTGGAGGGAACGGTGGTCACCTACCCGGCGGCCTTGGAATCCGGCGAGCGATCATGACCGGGCGCACGGATGCGTCCGCAAGGGCGACGGTGCCGTGCGCGACGTGCCGGGCCGAGGTTCCGCTTTCGGTGGCGGCGGCCGGCGAGGCGGGCGACTACGTGCGCTACTTCTGCGGCCTGGACTGCTTCGCGGCGTGGCGACAGAAGGACGCGGAGCAATGCAGCACGGATGCCGGGAAGCGCCGTGAGTAGCCCGCGCGACCGCCGGCCGGTGTTTCTCAACCTTGCGCAGATCGCATTGCCCGTGGGCGCGCTGGCCTCGATCGCCCACCGGATCTCGGGACTGCTGCTGGCGATCGGCATTCCGCTCGGCGTGTACGGGCTCGACCTGTCCTTGCGGGACCCGCAGGGATTCGCCACGGTGGCCGCCGCGCTGGAAAGCCCGCCGTCGCGAGTCGCGGTGGTCGTGATGGCCTGGGCGTTGGCGCATCACCTCTTCGCCGGCGTGCGCCACCTCCTGATGGACATCGACGTCGGCTCGCGCCTTCCCGCCGCGCGCCGAAGCGCCTGGATGGCGAACGCCGGCGGCATCGCCGTGGCATTGATGGCCGCGGTGGCGACATGGTGAGGCGCAGCCCGTCGGGATGGCTCGCGTGGATCGTCCAGCGCGCGAGCGCCGCATACATGCTTGCCTTCCTCGCCGCGGGCCTTCTCTGGTTCACGGTGGATCCGCCCGGCACCTACCCGGCCTGGCGAGCGCGGATGGCGGGCGCCGGCGCGGGCATCGCCACGGCCGCGTTCTTCGCCGCGCTGCTCGCGCACGCCTGGGTGGGCCTGCGCGACGTCGTCCTGGACTACGTGCGGCCGCGCAGCCTGTGCGCACCGGTGCTCGTCGGGCTCGGGCTGGGCCTCGCGGCCGTCGCGGCGTGGGTCCTGCGCATCCTCGTCACGGTTCGGGCGTGACGCGCGGGACGGCCGGGAGCCACGATTGAAGCTGTCCATCTACCGCTTCGATCCGGCTCGCGACGAGCGTGGGTACATGCAGGATTTCGACATCGAGTCCGCGCCGTCCGACCGGATGCTGCTCGACGTGCTCGTCCGCCTGCGCGGGCTCGACGACTCGCTCGCCTTCCGCAAGTCCTGCCGGGAAGGCGTGTGCGGCTCCGACGCGATGAACATCAATGGGCGCAACGGCCTCGCCTGCCTCACGCCGGTGCGCGGCCTTGCGCAGCCCGTCGTCCTGCGGCCGCTTCCGGGGTTCCCGGTCATCCGCGACCTGGTCGTCGACATGACGAATTTCTTCGCCCAGTACGAGTCCGTCAGCCCCTGGCTGCGCAACGACGAGACCCCGCCGGAGCGCGAGAGGCTGCAGTCGCCCGCCGAGCGCGCGAGGCTCGACGGCCTCTACGAGTGCATCCTGTGCGCCTGCTGCACGAGCCAGTGCCCGTCCTACTGGTGGAACCCGGAGCGGTTCGTGGGCCCCGCGGGCCTCCTCCAGGCGTGCCGGTTCATCGTGGACAGCCGCGACCGGGCCACCGCCGAGAGGCTGGACGACCTGGACGACGCCTACCGGCTCTTCCGTTGCCGGACGATCATGAACTGCACCGAGGTCTGCCCGAAGGGGCTGTCGCCG
>Ga0073905_10000898_pt1 | contig 14666 bp, 9 predicted proteins | sample KloWWTupernatant_FD_65482 | JGI IMG/M metagenome (GOLD analysis project Ga0073905, IMG submission 65482) | Active sludge microbial communities from Klosterneuburg, Austria, studying microevolution and ecology of nitrifiers - Klosterneuburg... | ecosystem: Engineered > WWTP > Aerobic digester >... | reverse complement strand
CGCGGCAATGAGATTTCGCATCATCAGGTCTTCTGGCGTGTATGGCGGAAAGCCGGTGCGGCGGATTCTAGCATCCGCCCCCAGGTGCGTTGCAGCAGGAAGTATTTCGGCCCACATATTCAGTCACACGTGGCAGAAGACGCGTCGGCGCTTACCGCTGTCATGCCCTGGCAGCAAAACTGTCGGATAATTCAAGCAATCCTTCACTGCGAACCAGACGCTCATGTACGCCTCGAAGAACGAACGCAGCTACCCCACCGACCACTTCATCAACCGCGAACTGTCGCTGCTGCAGTTCCAGCGCCGTGTGCTCGCCCAGGCGGCAGACCCGATGGTTCCGCTGCTCGAACGCCTGCGCTTCATGTGCATCGTGTCGAGCAATCTTGATGAGTTTTTCGAGATCCGCGTTTCAGGCATCAAGGAGCAGATCCACATCGGCAGCCGCAAGACGGGCGAGGATGGCATCTCCCCGCGCGATCTGCTCGAACGTGTCAGCCATGAGGTGCACGAGATCATCTCGGAGCAGTACGCGCGTCTGAACGACGACATCCTGCCCGCGCTGGAAAACGAAGGGGTGGTCTTCCTGCGCCGAAGCTTGTGGACCGAAGCGCAGTTGCGCTGGATTCGCGACTATTTCATGCGCGAGGTGATGCCGGTGCTGACGCCGATCGGGCTCGACCCGGCACACCCTTTTCCGCGAGTGCTGAACAAGAGCTTGAACTTCGCTATCGAACTCGACGGTCGCGATGCCTTTGGCCGTGACTCGGGCGCCGCGATCGTGCAGGCGCCGCGCGCCCTGCCCCGTGTGATTCGCCTGCCACGCGAGATCTGCGATCAGGAATATACCTTCGTGTTTCTGTCCTCCGTGCTGCATGCCCACGTCCACGAACTGTTCAGTGGCATGACGGTGCTGGGCTGCTACCAGTTCCGCGTCACGCGCAACTCCGACCTGTTCGTGGACGAAGAAGAAGTGAAGGACTTGCGCACTTCCCTGAAGGGGGAGCTGCAGCAGCGACACTATGGCGACGCAGTACGACTGGAGGTGGCTGATAACTGTTCGGAAGAGATGGTGGCCTTCCTGTTGCAGCACTTTCATCTCGAACAGGACGACCTGTACCGCACGCCGGGCATCGTTAACCTGGTGCGTTTGATGCAGGTGCCCGACTGGGTCGAACGCCCCGATCTGAAGTACTCGCCCTTTGTCCCTGGCATGCCGAAGTCGCTCGACAAGCGCCGTCAGATCTTCGCCGCACTGCGCACCACTGACGTGTTGCTGCACCACCCCTTCCAGAGCTTTGCCCCGGTGATCGATCTGCTGCGCACTGCAGCGGATGACCCGCAGGTGCTCGCGATCAAGATGACGGTGTACCGCACCGGTACCGATTCGGTGCTGATGGAGCATCTGGTGCGTGCGGCGCAAAAGGGCAAGGAGGTGACCGTAATACTGGAGTTGATGGCACGCTTCGACGAAGAGGCGAACATCACCTGGGCAAACCGCCTGGAAGAGGTCGGCGCACATGTGGTGTACGGCGTATTCGGCTACAAGACGCACGCCAAGCTGCTGATGGTGGTGCGCCGCGAAGAAAACGGCCTGCGTCGTTATGTGCATCTGGGTACCGGCAACTATCACGCGCGCACCACGCGTTTTTACACCGACTTCGGCCTGCTCACCGCCAACGCCGAAATCGGCGAGGATGTCGCCACGGTGTTCAAGCAATTGACCGGATTGGGCACGGCCAGCGAGTTGCGTCATTTGTGGCAGGCGCCTTTCACCTTGCAGCCCAAGATTGTCGAGGCGATCAAGCGCGAAGCCGATATTGCGCGTGAAGGCCGTCGCGGCCGCATCATCGCCAAGATGAACGCGCTGCTCGAACCGGAAACGATCGAGGCCCTGTATGAGGCTTCGCAGGCGGGCGTCGACATCGATCTGATCGTGCGCGGCCCCTGCGCGCTCAGACCGGGCGTTGCCGGTCTGTCGGAAAATATCCGGGTGCGCTCGGTGATCGGCCGCTTCCTCGAGCATCACCGCATCTTTCACTTCCATGCCGATGGCGAGGACTTGATGTTCCTGTCGAGTGCCGACTGGATGGACCGCAATTTCTTCCGTCGCATCGAGATTGCGTTCCCGGTGCTCGAGTTGCGGCTCAAGCGACGGGTGATGAAGGAAGGTCTGCGGCCCTATCTCGGCGACAACTGCCAGGCCTGGGAAATGCAGTCCGACGGCCGCTACAAGCGCAAGAACCCGCGCGGCACGCGCCGGGCCGCGCAATTGATTCTGCTGAAGGAGCTGGCGGCCAGCAGCTGAGGAAAGCATTGGGGAGAGCGCCGTGTTGCTGCCGCCCCTGGCCAGTGCGTGAAGCTGGCGGCTTACTTGCGCTGGGCGTCGATCACGCCCGACACCTCGCGAATCAGGGTGATGGCGCGCTGAACCTGCTTGATGCCGTTCACCTCCATGGTGAAACGCATGTAGGCCGTGCCCTTCTTGGTCAGCGTATTGACGGCGGTCACGTTGAGCTTTTCGCGTGACAGCAATTCCGATATGTCGCGCAGCAGGCCTTGCCGATCCATGGCCTGCACGTTGATGTCGATCGGATACAGTCCGCCCTTGCTGTCGAAGGCCTGGTCGCCCCACTCCGCTGCGATGACTCGCTCGGGATGCCTCAGCGCCAGCGACTGAAAGTCGTGGCAGTCGACACGGTGAATGGAAATGCCGCGTCCGCGCGTGACGAAACCCTCGATGGCATCGGGCGGCGCCGGCTTGCAGCAGCGCGACAGCGAGGTCATCAGCTTGCCGACCCCGACAATCATGATCTTGTCCGAGTTGTCGCCCGAACGGCTGCGGTTGACGACAAAATTCGGCTCCACCGGGGTTTCCACCACCGGCGCATTGCCGTCGCGCAAGGCAACCTGTACCGAGCGCGGCCCGACCTCGCCGCGGCCCGCGGCCAGGTAAAGCGCCTCGGCGTTCTTGAAGCCGAGCCGGTCGGCCAGGCCGTCGATGTTGGCCTGGGTGTTGCCGTCGCGCTGCATCTCCTTGGTAACGAAGCTGCGCCCGCGCGCGAGCAGGTCTTCCTCGTCGAGCTGGGCGAAATATTGCTTGATCTTGTTGCGTGCCCGCGAGGTTGCGACGTAGCGCTGACGTGCGTCGAGCCAGTCGCGCGACGGCCCGCCCTCCTTCACCGTGACAATCTCGACCGTCTGGCCGTTCTCGAGCGGGGTGTTCAGGGGCAGCAGATGGCCATCGACCTTGGCGCCACGGCAGCGATGGCCCAGATCGGTATGCAGGCGGTAGGCGAAATCGACCGGCGTCGCGCCGCGCGACAAGTCGATGACCCTGCCCTGCGGGGTCAGCACGTACAAGGTGTCGTCGAGCGATGCGCGCTTGAACTGCTCCATCCAGTGCGCGGAATCGGTCACTTCGTCCCGCCACGACAGCAGATTGCGCAGCAGCGCGATCTTCTCGTCGTAATCCGAGCCGGACTGCGAGCCTTCCTTGTAGCGCCAGTGTGCAGCCACGCCCAGTTCGGCGTGTTTGTGCATGTCGTGGGTGCGGATCTGCACCTCGAGCGCTCGCCCGTCGCCTGCCAGCACCGCGGTGTGCAGCGACTGGTAGTTGTTGCCTTTGGGCTGGGTGATGTAGTCGTCGAATTCCTTGGCAATCGGCTGCCAGATCTGGTGCACGAAACCGAGCACCGTGTAGCAATCCTTGACATCGTCAACCAGCACGCGCAGCGCGCGGATGTCGTACACCTGCGAGAAATCGAGCCGCTTCTGTCGCATCTTGTTGTAGATGCTGTAGATGTGCTTGGCGCGACCGGTGATCTCGGCCTTGACCCCAACGGCGGCAAGCTCGGTCTTCAGGCGTTCGATCGCATCCTCGATGAACTGCTCGCGCTCGGCCCTGCGCTCGTCGAGCATTTTGGCGATGCGTTTGTAGGTTTCAGGCTCGATGAAGCGGAAGCTCAGATCTTCCAGCTCCCACTTGATCTGCCAGACACCCAGACGATTTGCGAGGGGGGCATAGATGTCGAGGCTTTCACGCGCCACGTCCACCCGCGCGTCGTCGCCCGGCAGATCGGTGTAGAAGCGCAGCGTCTGCGTACGCGAGGCCAGCCGCACCAGCACGACGCGGATGTCCTCGACCATCGCCAGCAACATCTTGCGCAGCACCTCAGCCTGGGCGCGAATGTCGGGGCCTGTGGCGGTGGTCGTCATGCGCGTAAGCACGCGCAGTCCGGTCAGCTTGTGCAGCCCGCGCACCAGCCGGCTGACGTCAGCGTCAAAGCGCGATTCGAGTGCTTCGGCAGGGTCATCGAGTACATCCCACACCGCGAACAGCAAAGCGGCGATGCGCGTGTCCGCATCCAGCCGCAGCGAGGCCGCGATCAGCGCAGTGCCGATCGCATGGGTCCATGCGGACTCGCCGGTGCCGAGCACCTTGCCCTCGTAGAGTTCGGCGATCCATTCGAGTGCGGATTCGATCCTGCCCCGCTCGTCGGCCGTCAGGCCGGCGGCGAGCATGTCGATCGGAGGGGCGGTATCGCCCTGAGAGATGGCATGAGTGACTGAGACCATGGGGCGAATTATCCCATACTGGCCCGTGCGCCAAGCGTGCAATTAAACCGCCTTACATCATCGCTGGGCGGGCGTCATTCATCCTTGGTATTCCCCACTCTGCAGGCGCTTGAGGCGTCGCCAGAGCGTCGTCTGACTAATGCCCAGATATTCCGCCACCATGCTCTTGTTGCCACCGAACAGTTGCAATGCTTTGGCGATTTCCTCCTGCTCGACGTGGAGCAGGTGCCCGCCACTCTCACCCTCATTCAGCGATGTGTAGAGTTCCGGCACCACCCGCGGCAGCGCTTCAAGCAGCGCTTCGGTGCTGCCATAGAGGCGCTGCGACACGATCAGTCGCTCCACGATGTTCTCGAGCTGACGTACGTTGCCGGGCCAATGGTAACGCCGGAAGATCGGCCCCACGTCCTTGATCAGCGAATCCGGGTCCACCTCGAAACCGTAGCGTACCGCTTCGCGACGCATCAGATATGCGGTCAGCAGCGGGATGTCCTCGACCCGCTCACGCAGCGGTGGCATGTGCACGGCAAAAGTGCTGATGCGGTAATACAGGTCTTCCCGGAAACGCCCGGCACGCACTTCGTCCATCAGGTCGACGTTGCAGGCAGCGACAAACTTGATATTCAGCGAAATCGAACGGCGCGAGCCAACCGGGCTCACCTCTCGCTCCTGCAACACCCGCAGCAACTTGGCCTGCTGCGGTCGCGGCAGCGAGTTGATCTCGTCCATGAAAAAGGTGCCGTTGTTGGCGCTCTCCAGCAGACCGGACTTGCCGCCACTCTTGGCACTGGTAAACGCACCTTCTGCATAACCGAACAGCTCGGATTCAAACAGCTCGGCTGGAATTGCCGCGCAGTTGATCGCCACGAATGGGCCCTCGGCATTGGCACTTGAAACATGCACCTGGCGTGCAGCAAGTTCTTTGCCAGTGCCGGTCTCGCCGCGGATGAGCACGGTGCCGGGGGTTGCGCCATACACGCACAGCTGGTTCTGCACCTCCGCCATTCGGCTGGACTGGAACACCAGACGTCGGCCGTCGTCCTGAGGTATGGCCTGCGGACTGAGCTGGAAGCTGTAAAGAAAGCCGACCAGCTCACCCTCCAGTTCGAACGGCTGCTTGTTGAGGCTGCATAAGCGGTCACCCAACAACAAGCCTTCGGCCGTCAGACTCGGGGCATTCAGCACTTTGCTGCCGAGCACCCCATCCAGGCTTCGCCTTCGGCCAAGAGAGGGAATCAGGACACGGGCCGCCGCATTCCAGGCAACCGCTACGCCGCTGCGATTAGTCATGATTTGCGGTTGAGCGCTTTGCTCCAGCAGGAATTCCCCTATAGCCGCCTGCTGCTTCTCACGCTTGTGTTGTCCAGCATGCCGAATCGCCTTGCGTATGAGGTTGCGACAGGATTCACGCGAGTACATCAGCACCGACTGCAGCCCAGCGTGCTCGGCCAGATCGCAGGCGTAACTGGAACCGATAACGACGCCGAAACTGTCGTTACGCACACTGTGGAAAACCTCTTTGGCGTGCTCGGCGGTACTGTAGGTGTGGTCACTGATCTCTACGCCATCGAACACGCCGAACAGTTCGACATTGATCTCCTGCCGATCATGGTGCAGCAGCAGAATTTTTGAGGAGATCCTCCGGGCGGTAAGCACCGCCTGGATCAGGTCGGCTTGTTCCACCTTCAATGCCAAAACCGGGATTGGCAGGGTGCTCTGGAGGTAGAAGGCGTTGGCCCCGGCGCTGATGAAGATATCTACCTGCTGCCTTTCGATCAGGTCACGTGCAGACCTGATCGCTTCATTGAAGACGTTGTCGATGATCGTGATGCTGGCCAGTGCCTCGAACTCCGAGATCAGGCTGTGTACCATCTGGCTCAATTTGGAATTGCCGATCAGGCAGATCCTTACCCGATCGTTTTCTGCATTGGCAAATTCCACGGCTTGCTAACCCCTCGTATTCAGATCATGCACAGGCCATCAGGCGCTCAGTTGCGGAAAACCCAGGGCTCGCTGAGCCGCCGGTTATTTTCATAGGCCCGGATTTGCGGACTATAACCCAGGCTCTCGCCTACTTCGTCAAGGCCATTCAGCAAGCGTTGCCGACGTCCTTCGTCGAGCTCAAAACGCCATTCCCTGCCACTCACTCTAAGCAAACACTGCCTGACGTCGACCTCCGCCTGAAGGTCCGCCGAAGTTTCGACCAAAGCGAATAACTCATCCACAGCGCTCTGCTTCAACGCCAGCGGCAACACGCCATTGTTGAAGCAGTTGTTGCGGAAGATGTCGCCGAAGCTGGGGGCGATGACGACTCGCACGCCGAAGTCACGCAAGGCCCATACCGCATGCTCGCGGCTGGATCCACAACCAAAGTTGCCCTGCGCAAGCACTACGGTGCCGTGGCGATAGGGCAGCTTATTGAGGATGAAATTCGGATTCTCACGGCGTGAGTCGAGGGGCGTATCAATTTCCCCCGGATCCAGGTAGCGCTCGTCATCAAACAGGAAGCCTCCGAATCCGGTCGCTTCGAGGCTTTTGAGGTACTGCTTGGGCAACAATATGTCGGTGTCGATGTTGGCCCTGTTAAATGGAATGATGATGCCCTGGTGCTCGATCAGCGGTTCCATACTCATAAGTCCCTGAAATCGGTTAGTGCGCCCCTGACCGCAGCTGCGGCGGCCATAGCCGGGGACATCAGATGAGTGCGCCCCCCCTTGCCCTGCCGGCCCTCGAAATTGCGATTTGAGGTTGATGCACAGCGTTCGCCCGGGCTCAACCGGTCTGCATTCATCCCCAGGCACATGGAGCAGCCAGGCGAGCGCCATTCGAAACCGGCAGACTCGAAAATACGATGCAGACCTTCGCGCTCGGCCTGCAGGCGCACCATGCCGGAGCCTGGCACCACCAGCGCCTGACTGATGCGCTCATGCACCCGGCGTCCGCGCAGCACTTCCGCTGCTGCACGTATGTCTTCGATGCGGCCATTGGTACAGGAACCAATGAAGATCCGGTCCAGCGGAACGCCAGCCAGCGCTTGTCCAGGCTGCAGGTCCATGTAGGCTAGCGCCCGTTCCCAGTCCTGGCGCTGCAAGGCGTCACGCGCCATGTCCAGAGTCGGGATCAGACCATTGATTGGCATGACCATTTCCGGCGAGGTGCCCCAGGTTAGCTGAGGACGAATATCGTCGGCTTGAATCAGCAGTTCCTGGTCAAAATGCGCCTCGGCATCCGAATGCAGTGTTGCGCGCCAGTATCCGATCGATGCCTCCCAGTGCTCCTTTTTAGGCGCCAGGGGCCGATTGTGTACGTAGCTTTCGGTAACCTCGTCGTAAGCGATCAGACCGACTCGTGCGCCGGCCTCAATGCTCATGTTGCAAAGCGTCATGCGGGCTTCCATCGACATCGAGTCAATGGTTGAGCCACAGAACTCGATGGCGCATCCGCTACCTCCAGCGCTACCAATGACGCCAATGATGTAAAGCGCCAGGTCCTTCGCCGTGATACCGAGTGCCAGCCGGCCTTCGATACGGATGCGGAAGTTCTTCAGCTTGCGGCTGCGCAAGGTCTGAGTAGCCAGCACATGCTCGACTTCACTGCTGCCAATACCATGTGCCAACGCTGCCAGAGCACCGTGGGTCGCGGTGTGCGAGTCGCCACATACGAGGGTCATGCCAGGCAGGGTCAAGCCCTGCTCCGGGCCAACCACGTGCACGATGCCCTGACGGATGTCATCGAGCGCGAATAAGGGTATGCCGAATTCTCGACTGTTACTTTCCAGAACTGCGATCTGTTGCCGGGCGATTCGGTCGCTGACACCATCCAGGCCATGTTCACGGCTCAGAGTTGGCACATTGTGGTCGGGGGTGGCCAGGCTGGTGTCCACGCGCCAGGGTTTTCGATTGGCGAGGCGAAGATTGGAGAACGCCTGTGGAGAGGTCACTTCATGCAGCAGATGACGGTCGATATAGAGAAGTGTCGAACCGTCGGGCAGATCTTCGATCCGGTGGCGATCCCACAACTTGTCGTAGAGCGTTTGTGCTCTCACAGTGCTTACCTCTGCAGTTTGACTACGGTTCTTGATCTTTCAGTGCAAGCCCTTCGTCCAAGGCACCCAACGGTATAGCTCGTTACCATCGGCATCAGCGACCCGGTAGCCGCAGTAACTATCCATCCGTCCGCCTGCCCTTGGCTGCACGATGCAGAACGGTCGCCGACAGGCGGCTTCGTCCTGCCCCGCCTCGGCCAACGCCTGGCGAGCCCTTCTCAATTCCTGGGCGAGAGGGGCAGTCTGCTGGCCGTCGAGTTTCCTGACATTCGCCTGGAAGTGGCCGACCCAGGCCTCAACGAAATCGTCGCAGAACTGGCCGCCAGCCAAGGCCAACGATGATTTGGGTGCGGCCGGAGGCGCCGTCGCCGAGCATCCGGCGATGGCGACCAACGCGAAAACGCTAGCCCAGCAACGCAAGACAGTCCTCCAGGCTGCGTACATCGGCATACTTGATCTGCAGGTCACGCAGATTGGCCTGGTGTGCCCCTGAATCACGATCGCCTACCGCCGGTTCGGGCAACAGCACGCGAAAGTCATGCTGCAAGGCATCGAGTGCGGTGGCTCGAACACAACCGCTGGTGGTAAGACCGGTGACCATCACCCCGTCGACGCCATAGTCGCGCAGACGCTGGGCCAGGTCGGTGCCAAAAAAAGCACTGGCCCACTGCTTTACCAGTACCGGCTCGCCATCCTGAGGCGTCAGACGCGGGTCGATTTCGACCAACTCAGAGCCCCCCACCAATACGTTCAGCGCCGGAATTTTTTCACGAAACACGCGCGCCTGTGAGGGGTCGTCATAGGCCACGGTGGTGAAGATCACCGGCCAGCCACGCTGGCGAAATGCCTTCAGCAGCGTCTGATTGGCCTCGATTACCGTCTCGCACTCGCTGGCCAAGGGGCTTTTCGTCGGGTCGGTGAAGCCGACGGACAGGTCCACCAGCACCAGCGCATAGCGCTGGGCCGGGGACAGGGAACGCGAATCCAGCGACATGTCCGCTCCTCAGGTCCAGGTTGGCGTGGTCGGCGCAGCCAGTCCGGTTTCGGCCAGGCACCGTGCCTTGAGCTCGCTCAGTGTGCCTCCACGGTTGAAGAGCTGGATCTCGCCACGTTCGCTGGCCATGACTTCACGCAAGGAGGCCGTTTCACGGTCATCCACGACGCCATCCTTGATCACCACGCCGTAGCGACGCCCGCCATTCACACTCACCAGGCCCTTGCGGATGTCGGTGAGCACCTTGACGGGATCACGTTTCAGCGGGTCGCCCCAGCCGCCCCCTCCCCAGGTATCGAACAGCACCAGGTCGCCAGCCTTGACCTGGACGTTGTCGCATTTGGCCGGCAGCATCTGCCGACTGCCATCGGCCCGGACCAGCTCCTTGCGGCTACGCTCTCCTGGCCCGCCGCCGTTGACGCCCCAGGGGTAGGTTAACCAACGGTCATCATGGATCGAGACTTCGCCATCGACCAGCAGACGGTATGCAACGCGCAGGCCGTTGCCACCCCGATGCAATCCGGCACCGCCGGAATCGGTAAGGGTTTCGTAAGTCTCGATGCGCAGCGGGAAATACGCTTCGACGAACTCGTTGGGCACGTTGGTGAAACCGGGCCACAACGAATGACCGTCCGGGCCATCACCGACCGGGCGCCCCGGAATGCCGCCAAAACCAATCTGGAAGAGCTGGAACCATTTGCCCTGCTGGTCATAGCCCGAATACATGAAATGCGGCGAGTCGGAGAAGCCGGCAGCGTTCATCGCCTGCGGCGTACTCTGGCCTATCAGGCCGCCCATCATGTCAAAGATCCGACCCAGCAAGTGCGTGCGGCAGGACAGCGCCGCTGGAAAGTTCGGCTTGAGAATCGAGCCTTGCGGAATGCGTACCTCGACCAGGTCGTAGAAGCCGTCGTTCAGCAGGATTGCCGGGTCAAACAGACTGATCGTCAAAGCACCGAAGAAAATCTTGAACATCTCCTCGTTGAGGTAGAAGTTCACCGACGAGGGGGCCTGCGGGTCCGTTCCTTCGAAGTCGAAGATTGCTTTGTCACCCTCACGCCACAAGGCGCAGCGCAGCGTGTAGGGGCCGAGGCCGGCTCCATCGTCGCAGATGTAGTCCTCAAACACCTGGCGGGTTTCCGGAACCACGCGGGCGATGACCTCCTTCATGGCGCGGTGGGTGCGATCCAGCATCTCTTGCTGGGCGCTGAAGAACACATCGTCACCGAAGCGTTCGGCCAGCTCGACGCAGCGCCTTCCTGCCGTGCGGCACGAGGCGACGATCGCGTTCAAATCGGAGCGGTTCCAGCGCGGCATCCGCACGTTGTGCAGAATGACGTCCAGCATGTCGCTGTTCATCTCGCCACGGCGGTAAAGCTTCACAGGGGGAATGCGGATGCCCTCTTCCCAGATCGAACGAGCGTTGGTAGGCAGGCTGCCCGGCACCTTGCCGCCAACGTCCGACATATGGCCAAACATGGCGGAGTAGTTGATTACCCGGCCGTCCTTGAAAATCGGCATCAGCACCAGCCAGTCCGGTAAATGGCTGACCGCACCGTTACACAAGTAGGGATCGTTGGTGAGGAAGACGTCGCCCTCCTCGATCTCACCGTCGTAGCTCTGCAGGAAACCGCTGATGAAGGAGCCGAACTGTCCGACGATCATCTTGCCGTCTTCGGTGGCGATCATCGGAAAAGCATCGCCCTGCTCACGAATTCCGGGGCTCATGGCCGTGCGAAACAGCACCGCATCCATTTCATTGCGGGCGTTACCCAGGGCATTTTCGACCAAGTCTATGGTGATGCCATCGACTTCGACGCGCTGGAACGGCTGACTGTTGTTCTGTTTGATACGCGCAACCATGACTGTTTACTCCTGATGGCCCAGCGGGCGAATCAATAGATTGCCGACCTGGTCGACTGCCGCGACATAACCCGGAAGAACGAGCGTGGTGGAATCCATTTCCATTACGATGGCCGGGCCGGGCACCACCTGACCGGGGCTGAGCTTGCCACGCGCGTACAACGCGGCGTCATGGTCGACGCCGGCATACCGCACCGGAGCCCGTCCCACCACCGCCTGGGCCAGGCTGTCGCCTGCGCCCTCAAAAGCCCGCTCGGTGATCTGCGGGCGGGGTGCCCGTGCGATCACACGCAGGTTGACCAATTCGTGGGCCTCGCTGAGCGAGAAGGTGAAGAGCCGCTCGTGTTCGACATCAAAGGCTGCAGCAATCACGCCGGTGCCTTCAGCGATGAGCCGTTCCGGCTCGATATCGAGCGTCAGGAGCAAGGCCTGACCATGGTAGCGAACGTCGGCTTGCCAGGTCAGCTGCTGCTGATCAGCCGGAATGTTCTGCGCCGCCAGCGAGCTGCGCACGCTATCGCCAAGCTGTTCGAGAATCTGGCCGATCTCTTCCTTGCCGAGCTCGGACAGGCGCCTGACCAGTGACCGTGAAGCTTCGTCCTTGATCCGCGTGGTTGCATCGCCATAGGCGCAGAGCACCCCTGGGCCCGGCGGAATGATCACCGGCCAGGCGTTCATGAGAATACCCAGGGCATTGGCATGCAACGGGCCGGCGCCACCAAAGCCGCACAGGGCGAAGTCACGCGGGTCGTAACCCTGCTCGACGCTGATCAGACGTAAAGCGCCAAACATGTGCTCGTTGGCGATGCGCACGATACCCTCGGCAGCATCGTATAGCGTCACTCCCATGGCATCTGCCACTTGCTGCACGGCTTCGGTCGCCAAGTCCTTGCGCAACAGAAAGTCGCCACCGAGCTTCTGTTCGGCAGGCAGGTAACCGAGTACCACGTTGGCGTCGGTCACCGTAGCCTGGCTGCCACCACGGCCATACGCCGCCGGCCCAGGTACCGCACCGGCACTCTCCGGGCCTACACGCAATGCACGCGTCAACTCCGGCACGAAGGCGATGGAGCCACCCCCTGCGCCGATGGTGCGAACGTCAACCGATGGCGCGCGCACGGTCACGTCACCGACCCGGGTCTCACGGCGCAGACGTGCCTGATTGTTGTCGATCAACGCAACGTCGGTGGACGTACCGCCCACATCAAAGGTCAGTACTTTGTCGAAGCCACCACGGGAACAGAACCAGATGGCCCCGGCCACACCGCCGGCAGGGCCGGAAAGCAGCAAGTTGACCGGCGTACTGGCCGCCGACTGGCTGGTGGCAAGTCCCCCATCCGAACGCAAAATGGAGAGCTTCACGTCCGGGTGCAAGCGCTTGCTCAATTCACCCTGCAGATGCTCGAGATAGCGCGACACTTCGGGATGGACGTAGCTATTGACGACGGTGGTCTCGGTGCGCTCGTACTCCTGCATTTCCGGCACGACTTCCGAGGACAGCGACACCGGTATATCGGGCATTACCTCGCGCGCCAGTTCCAGGATCACGCGCTCATGAGCATCACTGGCATAGGCGTTGATCAGGCTGATGGCCAGTGCTTCAATGCCATTGCTCTTCAGTTCATGCAGTTGCGTCCTGACCGCCGCACGATCCAGTTCGCGTACCACCTGGCCCTGGGCATCAATGCGCTCATCGATCTCGATGGTCAGCTCCAGTGGGGCCAGCAACTCGCCCTTGTTGAAGATCACCCATCCGCCCAGCCCGCCGGGCACGAAGGAGCGAGCGATGTGCAGTACCTGCTTGTAACCCTTGGTCGTTACCAGTCCAACCTTGGCCCCACGTCGGGTCAGGATGGCGTTGGTTGCCACCGTAGTTCCATGCATCACGGAACTGATCGCCGACGGGTCAACACCCGAGGTCAGGCAGATCTTCTCAATGCCGTTGAGCACGGCTATCGAGGGGTTGTGCGGGGTAGAGGGAACCTTTGCGGTGTGGCTCTCGCCGGTTATGTCGTTGATCAGCAGCAGGTCAGTAAAGGTCCCGCCCACATCTGTACCCAAACGAAAACTCATATTGCCTCCGAGCACTCTCTTGACTCTGTATGTGCCAGCCAGACCGGAGCGTCGACGCTCCGGCCTGATCGGGCTTAGCGCGCGGCTGCTTCGAGTTCGCGCAGGCTCACATCGTCCGCCGTGATACCGGCGGTATTCAGGCGCGGGTCCTGAAGCACGAACACCGTGCCATGACGGCGCTGGTAGTCGATGGTGAAGCCCGCGGCAGACACGACTCCGACATCACCATCCTCAGTCTTGATGGTCTGAAGATGGAAGTTCAACCACTTCCAGAACTGCCCTTTGCGATCGTAGGCTTCCGCCTGATAGAAGCGGGGAAACTGAGTATCCATGTACATGACCTTCTTGCTGTACGGGTGCTCAGGCGGCGTGATGGCTTCGATCACCCAGACTTCACGAGGCTCCCACGCAGCCTGGGGGTTCCAGTGCGGGGCGTTGTCCAGGTCGACGACGGGGAACTCGGCGTTGCCAGTGGCCTTCTGATTCCAGGTTTCGCCGGTGGAATGGGCTACGGCGAGAATCCAGCGTTTGCCCAGCAATTTGTACTCCGGGTACCAGCTGGGGTGCGCGTTGAAAATCTCGAGGTCATCATTGAGCTGATCGGTGCCACCGATCGGATCCATCCAGGTACCACCGGACAGGCGACGGGTGCGTCGTACCGACTTCAGATAGGCCCACGAGTCTTCCAGCTTGGGTGAGTCATAACGAATGGTGAAAAGCCCAAGTCCGCGAATATCGTTGGGATACGTGGCATAAAGCAGCGTCTTGGTCAGGATGCTGCCATCGCCCTCGACGGTCTGCTCGGTGCCTAGCCGCCCCTTCATGTAGTAGCGTTTGAAAGCCCACTCCTGGCGCCGCTCCAGGCCCTGCTTGTCATTGATGAACAAATAGCCGAACTTCCGAAAGTCCTGCAGGTTCTTGCCCGGCTGCGCATAGTGATGGTTCCAGATCAGCTTGGCGGCGGCGTCGGGATCATCCTGAGTGACCTTCGGGAATGGGATGCCGGCCACCCAGCCGTCGACCTGACGGGTATCGTGGTTGTACACAGCCTTGCCTTCGTTGGCCTTGGTAGCTGCCGAGTAGTCCTTGCCCAGCACCACCGGCTCAGACGCCTTG
>Ga0073905_10000896_pt1 | contig 14686 bp, 17 predicted proteins | sample KloWWTupernatant_FD_65482 | JGI IMG/M metagenome (GOLD analysis project Ga0073905, IMG submission 65482) | Active sludge microbial communities from Klosterneuburg, Austria, studying microevolution and ecology of nitrifiers - Klosterneuburg... | ecosystem: Engineered > WWTP > Aerobic digester >... | reverse complement strand
CGGTCGGAGACGATGGCCCACAGACCCACGACCCCGAGCAGCGCCGTCAGAAGCAGCCACAGCGGGAACTCGCGGCGCACCCGGCGCGGGGGTTCAGACATCGGGAAAGCCGCCGCGAACGGTGCCTCGCAGGCGCCGCGGCGTCACTGTGCCGAAGTGTACTCGTAGAACCACTTGCGGTTGAGGCCGTCGATCGTGCCGTCCGCCTCCATTGCTGCCAGCGCGGCGTTGACCGGGCCGGTCAGGTCGGAACCGGGCGTCAGGATGAAGCCGAACTGGTCCGAGCCGACAGGCTCGCCGACCGTCTTGAACACGCCCGGATCGGCTCCGATGTAGCCATCGATCGCGGCGCGGTCCATCAGCACGACATCGACGTCGCCCGCCTTCAGCGCCTGCACCGACGCGCCGAACGTGTCGAACAGTTTTATGCGCGGGTTCGATTCATTGCCGTCGAGCAGGTCGTAGACGGCGGCGTAGAAATTCGATGTGCCGGCCTGCGCGCCGATCAGCAGGTCGGTGTGCGCGGCAAAGCTCTCCTTGCCTGCGACGCGCTCTTCGGCGGCGCGCACCAGCATGAACTGCTCGGACGTCATGTAGGGGGCGGAGAAATCGACCTGCTGCCTGCGTTCGTCGTTGCTGGTGATGCCGTCCATGCCGATGTCGAACTGTCCCTGCCGCACCGCCTCGATCATCAGGTCCCAGGCGACGAGGTTCCACTCCACCTTGGCGTTGAGCCGTTTGGCGATCTCGTTCATCGCATCATACTCCCAGCCGATGCCCTGGCCGGTCGCTGGGTCGGCGAAGTTGAGCGGGGTATAGGCGTTCTCGGTCACCGCCTTGATCGTGCGGCCCGCAAGGTCGGGCAGTGTCTGCGCCATGGCAGGCATGGCAATGCCAAGGGCGGCCACGAAGGCGATGGCGAGCTTGTTCATGGTGCGGCGGACTCCTCTTTGCGATGGCAGGGCAACACACAGCTCCCCGCGACAATTCTCGCGGGGAACCTGGCAATCGTCCAGCCCTGTGTGGGTGTGGCGCGGTCAGCCTTCGACGGCTGCGCCCGGGCCGTTCTTCTTGACCGAGTTGATGCAGTTCTTGCTGGAAGATTTCGACTTGTAGGTCTCGGAGCGGACCATCGTTTCATTGTTGGCCGCAACGAAGCGGACAAACGTCTGTCCGTCCTTGGAGGCGGCGATCTCGAAGCGGTAGCCAGTGCCCGTCTCGCCCTTGGTGAGGTCGACGACGGCAGCGCCGGGCGCGTTCTTCTTGATCGAGTCGATGCAGTTCTGCGCGCTGTCCTTGGACTTGTAGGTCTCGGACCAGACCAGCGCTTCGGAATTGTAGGCAAACCTGACGGTGAACTGGCCATTCTTGCCAGTGTTGATCTGGAATTTGTGTGCCATGACGCTGGCTCCTCCCTGCGATTCGCTCCTGATCGTAGCGCGTCATTGCCGCGATTTGGATGGGGAATCCTAGCTGGGCGTGACGGTTTCGTGGGTGCGGTCAAGGTGCCCGAGGTCGCGCTCCGGATCGATGCGGTCGCGCACCATCTGCTTGAGCTGCTTGACGTCGGGGAAACCGCCGTCGCGCTTGCGCTCCCAGATGAGGTCGCCATCGAGCCGGATCTCGAAAATGCCGCCGGTGCCCGGCACCAGTGTCACGGCGCCGATTTCGAGGCTGAATGTCGAGAGCACTTCCTGCGCCATCCAGGCCGAGCGCAGCAGCCAGTTGCACTGCGTGCAGTAGGTGATTTCGAGCCGGGGTTTCAGGTCCGTCATGCGCTCATACCTGCGGGTCGGACCATTGCGAAAAGACATTCTGCGGCAGCACCAGGCGCTGCCGGTCGGCAATGTCCTCCTGATGCGTCTCGGCGAGCATGCGCGTGGTCGCATTGACGCGTTGCGCCAGAAGGCGGGCGATCTGCAGCGTCCAGCCGGGGTTCGCCTCAAGCACTTTCAGCGCGTCCTCGATCACGAACACCTCGATGTCGGTGACGGCGCGCACCGTGGCGCTGTGCGGAATATCGAGCAGCAGCGACATCTCGCCAAAGATCGCGCCGGGCTGGCTGGTGGAGTTGATGTGCGCCCCGTCGCGCACAACCTCGACCTCACCCTGCCGCAGCACGAACAGTTTGCCGATCTTGCCGCCCTGCGTCACCAGTTCGTGCCCGGCGGGGTACCAGTCGAATTTCAGCCAGGGCTGGTTCGCCGTCGGGTTGTTTGGGCTTTCCGCGTCCATCAGGTGTCCTTCACTTGAGGAGGTCGAAAATCTTGTCGAACATCTCGTGGTCCTGCCGTTCCTTGGCCTGCTGGCGCATGTCGACGAGCAGGGCGGTGGTCTTCTTGAGGCGGATGGCGAGCGCCTGGGCGATCTCACGCGCCACCGGCGGGTAGGCGTCCATGAAGCCGATGGGGTCATCGACGACAAAAACCTCGGCCCCATAACGCGAGCGGACCGTCGCCGAATGCGGCTGGCCGAGCAGCACCGACATTTCGCCCACGATTGCTCCGGCATTGCCGAACCCGGCCACCACCGAGCCGTCGCGGACCACTTCGAGGTTGCCCGATTTGAGAATGTAGAGCTTGCCGGTGCGGGCGCCCTCGGTGACCAGCACGCCGCGCGGCGCCAGAACCATCACCGGAAGCGCCGCCGCTGCCTCGAGTACTGTCGCCGCCATGCTGGTTTCGCAAACTCCGCCGATGCGAAATCCTACCGCAGCACGCTGTGCAAGGGAAACGATCTTGCGCGTCGCAACGTGAACCGCCCGGCGGGGAACCCGGGCGGTTCTGCCTGGCGGCGGCCGAGGGTGAGCCGCCGCCAGCGGCCGATACATCCGAGCTATTCGGATGGGCGCGGACAGAACGTCACGCGCCCGCTTCGGTTGCGCTCAGCCCCGCTGGATTTCCACCACCCTGTGGGTGTGGAGGTCGACCACATAGACGCGACCACTGTCGCGGAAATAGCCGTAGCCGGGCTGGCCCGTCACGCGGTGCAGCGGCACGTCCTGCGCGACACGGTCGCCGACGCTGATTCTGCCCGATACGACCGGCAGTCCGCCGCGGACGTAGCCATTGTCGATCGAATCGCCTACGCCGCCGCCAACCACCGCGCCGGTCGCTCCACCGACGATGGCGCCAACCGGGCCGCCGAGCAGGAAGCCAATCGTCCCACCGGTCCAGGCGCCGGCGGTCCCGCCAACAATGGCGCCGTCTTCGGCTGCAAAGACCGGGGTGACGAGCGACAGGGCCGCAGCCGCGGCTCCGACAAGGATGAGCTTGCGCATTTTGAAATCCTTTCGTTGACTTCTACGCGCCCGGCCAACGCCGGCATCCCTCCCCGGTTCCGCAGAAAAGGCCGCGAAAAATCGCCGCATCCATGACTGAAGCCACTGAAAACACTGCTGTTTCGCGCCAGCGCATCCCGCTGGTCGATGCTCTGCGCGGCGTCGCCATCGTGGCGATGGTGGTCTACCACACCTGCTGGGACCTCTATTACACCGGCATCATCAACACGAACGTGATCGAGGACCCGGCCTGGCTCACCTTCCAGCGCTCGATCGTGGTGCTGTTCCTGCTGCTGGTTGGGGCAGGGCTGGTGCTGGGGCATGGTGCTGGCATCCGCTGGCCCGCCTTCTGGCGGCGGTTCCGTATCGTCGCCGGCGCTGCCCTGCTGACGACCGTCGGCACGGCGATCGTCTTCCCCGATTATTTCGTCTACTTCGGCATCCTGCACGCCATCGCGCTGTTTTCACTCATGGGCCTGTGGTTCCTCGACAAGCCGCCGGCGCTGGTCGGGCTCGTGGCGGCGCTGTCGATCTTTCCCACCATGGTGTGGCAGCACCCGGTGATGGCCTCGAAGGCCCTGAGCTGGATCGGTTTCTGGCCCTACCCGCCGGAAACCACCGACATCGTGCCGGTCTTTCCGTGGTTCGGCGTCGTGCTCCTCGGCATCCTGGGGACTCGCCTGCTGCGTGCCTCCCTTGTCTGGGACTGGGTCGCGCGGCAGCGCCTCGCCGGCCCGGTTGGGGTCAGCCTGCGCTTCCTCGGCCGCTGGAGCCTGTTGATCTACCTGCTGCACCAGCCGGTGATCTTCGGCCTCGTCAACTGGATCGCCACGATGCTGCAGCCGCAGGTGCTTTAGTCCGGCGCCTTGCCCGGCGGCGCCGCGACGATTCCGGCGAGCCCCAGTTCGGCCTGCAGCTTGCGCGTCAGCTTGCCGGCAATGATTCGGTGCGCCTCACGCACATAGGCCTTGAGATCGGTATCGGAAATCTCCGCGCCCGCGCCGACGCTGACCCACTGGCCCTTGGCGAAATACGGCGCCTGACCAATGCCCTCGATCGAGGTCAGCCCCTCGAACGCAGTCTGCGACACCTTGAAGACCAGGTTGCCGCCGGTCTCGCCCACTAGCGCAAACACCTTGCCGCCGACCTTCGCGACCACCGATTCCCACTGCTCGACCAGCGTCACGGCCGGCAGCTTCGACACGAAGGCAACAAATCCGCGCGTCGTGAGCAGGGCCATCAGAAACCGTCCTGCCTGACATAGACCCGCGCCCGCCGCGTCCGGCCCATCCAGGCCAGCAACCCGCCCGGCACGGCAAAGACCAGCCAGCCGGGCAGCGACAGGATGACCCCCACGATCGGCGCGATGACTGGCCCGAAGAAGCGCGACGACAGGAAATTCTGCGCCTCGATGAGGCTCGGCTCGTGGATCTGGCTCCAGGTCAGGGCAAGTGGCGTCATCACCAGCCCGCTATGCGCAAGCGAGCGTGTGCCATCGATGATCAACAGGATCAGCGCGATGCCGAGCAGCCAGGTGCCCAATATTCTGAGGATCAGTCGCATGTTCCGCCTGTCGCCCGGCCATTCTGAGGCCGTGTCCAACCACTGCCGCTTTTGGCACGTGCGCCGGACCGGGTACAAGATAGGGCCTTTCACGCGCCGCTCAATGTCACAGCATCACTGTTCGCTTGCGAGGCCGCCCCTCATCGGTATAAGTGCGCTCGGCGCGGCGGGGAATACCCCGCCGCTCGCGCGGAGAGATGGCCGAGTGGTCGAAGGCGCACGCCTGGAAAGTGTGTAGGCGGGTAACCGTCTCAAGGGTTCGAATCCCTTTCTCTCCGCCAGTTTCTCCTCACCGGAACCGGCTCGTGCCAGCAGATGCGGTTCAGGCCGGGAGGGCGACGACGACGGCTCCGGCGGCGATGAGTGCGACGCCGAACCAGTTCAGGGGCGGCAGGCGTTCGCCCAGGAACGTCGTGGCGAACAGGGCGACCAGCACGACGCTCAGCTTGTCGATCGGTGCAACCTGCGCGGCGTTGCCGAGCTTGAGGGCGCGGAAGTAGCAGATCCACGACGCCCCCGTGGCCAGCCCCGACAGCACCAGAAACGACCAGGTCCGTCCCGAGATCGACGCCGGCGATTGCCAGTGACCGGTGGCGACAACCACGCCCGCTGCCGCGAACAGGATGACCACGGTGCGGACCAGCGTGGCAAAGTCGGAGTTCACGTTCTCGATGCCGACCTTCGCAAAGATGGCGGTCAGCGCGGCGAAAACTGCCGACAGAAGGGCCCACGTGACCCAGGAATCGAATGAAATGTTCACGCGCGTTCTCCTGAAGTTGGCGCGCCGAGGCTAGCACGCGCGGCAGCCGCGAACGCAGTCGCGCCTACGCTCCGCTCACCCGCGCGCCAGCCTCGTTGAAGACGTGTTTTGGCGCAGCGGCGAGGGTGAAATGCATGGCCTCTCCGGCCTTGAGCGCGTGCTGCCCCGAGGCCACCGCGAGGATCGGGTCGCCGCCGGCCTTCGCGTGGATGACCGTCTCCGCGCCCAGCTGCTCGACCAGCGTCACCTCTGCCGCGAGTCCCTCGTCGGTTCCGCCAATCCCCACATGATGCGGCCGGATGCCGACGCTCACCCTGTCTCCCACGCTCAGCGGGGCCGACGGCACGAACGACACCGTGCCTCCAGCCGTCAGCGCCACGCTCGCGCTTTCGGGCGAAACGGCGCTCACCACGCCATCGAGAAAGTTCATCTGCGGCGCGCCGATGAAGCCGGCGACGAACCGGTTGGCCGGCTGGTTGTAGAGTTCGAGCGGCGTGCCGACCTGCTCGATCCGGCCAGCGCGCAGCACCACGATGCGGTCGGCAAGCGTCATCGCCTCGACCTGGTCGTGCGTCACGTAGATCATGGTGGTCCGGATGCGGTCGTGCAGCGCTGCGATTTCGGCGCGGGTCGAGACCCGCAGCTCGGCATCGAGGTTGCTGAGCGGCTCGTCGAGCAGGAACGCCACCGGCTGGCGCACGATGGCGCGGCCGATGGCGACGCGCTGGCGCTGCCCGCCCGAGAGCTGGCCGGGCCGCCGGTCGAGATAGGGCTCGATCTCCAGCATCCGCGCCGCTTCGGCGATGCGCGTGACGATCTCCTCACGCGGCATGCGCGAATTTTCGAGGCCGAAGGACAGGTTCTGCCGCACGCTCATGTGCGGATAGAGCGCGTAGGATTGGAACACCATCGCCAGCCCGCGATCCGCCGCCGACACCTTGTTGACGTTCCGCCCGTCGATCTCGATATCGCCGCCGGTCGACTCGTCGAGCCCCGCGATCAGCCGCAGCAGGGTGGATTTTCCGCAGCCCGAAGGGCCGACAAAGACGATGAACTCGCCATCCTCGATGGTGAGGTTGACGTCGTGCAGCACCCCCACCTTGCCGAAGGCCTTCTCGATATGGGTGAGGCTGATGCGGCTCATTTGATCCCTTGCCCCGCAATTCCGGTGGTGATGAAGCGCTGCAGGAAGATGAACACGACGACGACGGGGATCATCGTCACCACGGTCATGGCAAGGATGTAGTGCCACTGCACGTTGAGTTCGCCCGAATAGATGTTGAGCCCCACCTGCAGCGTGTAGAGCTCCTTGCGGCTGAGCACGATCAGCGGCCAGAGGAAATCGTTCCAGCGCCACACCACCGAGAAGATGCCGAGCACGGCGAGCGCCGGCGCCGCCAGCGGCAGGATGATGCGCCAGTAGATCTGCCATTCCGAGGCTTTGTCCATGCGCGCCGCATCCACCAGCTCGTCGGGGATGGTGAGCATGTACTGGCGCAGCAGGAACACGCCCGTCGGCGTCGCCACGGTCGGCAGGATCACGCCCCACAGGTTGTTGAACAGCCCCAGCGCCGAGATCACCGAATAGAGCGGCACGAGGATCACCGACAGCGGCACCATCAGCGTCGCGATGATGACCAGCAGCACGGCATTGCGTCCGCGGAAGCGGTACTTGCTCAGCGCAAACGCCGCCATCGAGTTGACCAGCAGCGTGATCAGCGTCGCCATCACCGTCACGAACACCGAGTTGCGCAGGTAAAGCAGGAAATCGAAGTGCAGGAACGGCTGCACGTAGTTGTTCGTCTCGAACGTCACCTCGCGCACCGGCACGCGGTCGCGGATGTTGACCTTGACGACGTCCTGCGGCGGCGGCGCGGCGGGATCGATCATCTGCGCTTCGATGCCGATGCGCCGCAGCTCGGCCATCTGCTTCGTCGTGCCGTCGGGCAGGGTCACGGTGAACAGCGGCAGCGGCTTGTCCTGCCCGGGCACCGCCACCTCGACGGTGGAATAGGGGAGAAGCGAGGGCGGGAATTCCGCCAGCGCCGCCGGCGTCTTGAACGAGGAGGCAACGAGCCACAGCGCCGGCCCGAACATCAGCACCAGCCCACCGATCAGCCACACCCAGGTGACGATATCGGTCCAGTGCCAGCCCTTGCCGCCGCGCCGCCGGAAGATGAACTCCGTCACCCGGCTCATGATCGCGCCCCGCGCTTTTCGCCGAGCCGTCCCGCACCCAGTTGCACCAGCGTCAGCACCACCAGCACGCTGCCCATGAGGATCGATGCCGCGGCCGCCAGCCCCGGGTTGCGCAGCTGCGAGGCAAAGCCGGTCTCGTAGATGTATTGCGTCAGGTACATGGTGCTCGTTCCCGGCCCGCCGCCGGTCAGCACATAGACCTCGTCAAAGATCTGCACCGCGCGGATGAGCGCCAGCACGACGACGACCAGCAGGTTGGGTCCAAGCAGCGGCAAGGTGATGCGCCAGAACATCCGCCACGGCCGCGTGCCGTCCATTGCCGCGGCTTCATAGAGGTCCTTGGGAATAGCCTGCAGCCCGGCGAGCAGGATCAGTGCATAGACCCCCATATGGGCCCAGATCGACACCCCGACCGCGGCGACGAACGACCAGGTTCGGTCGGTCAGCCATGTCGTCGGGGGCGCGCCGGTCGCTTCATAGATGGCAAAGTTCAGAAGGCCCTGCCGCTGCAGGATCCACTTCCAGATCAGCCCCACCACGACCGGCGACAGCAGCACCGGGAAAAAGAACACCGCGCGCCAGAAGCTGCGCGCCTTGAGATCACGATTGAGGATCAGCGCCGTCACCAGCGCCACGACCACCAGCAGGCTCACCTGCAGCAGCACGAACCACGCCGTGTTGCGCACCGCGATCCAGAACAGGTCTTCGCCGCAGGTGGAGGGGTTGAGATAGTTGGTGCACGAGAAGATCTTGGCGTACTGCGCCCCGCCCACGAAGGTGCGGCTGTCGAGAAACAGCGCGTTGCCGCCGGTCATCGAGTAGGCAAAGTTCACGACCAGCGGAAACAGCACGAACACGCCGAAGATCAGCATGTTCGGCGCAAGGAAGAAGGCGGCCATGCCGTTGATGCCGGTCGCCTTCTGCCACAGCCGCAGGGGCGCATCGATGATGCCCATGACCAGCCGGAGGGGCGCTTCGAAAAGCGCCCCGAGGCGGAAAGTCTGGTCGCGCCCCTCAGCCATCGTGCTTACTGTCCCGCCGCCGCCACCTTGTCGGCCACATCCTGGTCAATGCGCGCCCAGGCGTCGTCGAGCGACAGCTCGCCCGCGATCACCTGGCTCACGCGGGTCACCAGCGCGCCGTAGTATGCATCCGACCACTTCCATCCCGGCAGCTTGAGGGCAGTGGGAGACGTCGTCTTGGACGCCGTGACGAAGGCGTTGAGCGCGTCCTTCACGTGCTGGTTGTCGCTCTTGAAATCGAGCCCGCCGGCCACCACGCCCTTGTGGGCGGGCAGGAACAGCGTGCGCTCGGAGAACTCCTTCACCACCGCTTCGCTGGCGAGGTAGTCCATCACCTTGGCCACGTCCTCGGGGTTCTTGGTGTACTTCACCGCCACGAGGCCCGCGCCGCCCGGCATGCCGGAGCAGGCCGCCGGTCCGCACGGGCTGCCCGTCGCCACCCAGTCGAACGTATCGCCGATCTTGGTCGCAAAGTTCGGCACCTGCCACGAGCCGGAATAGTAGAACACCAGCTGGCCGTTGATGAAGTCGTCCGCCGCCGCGCGATAGGTCGAGCCGGCCGCCGACACCCACACGTCCTTGTTCATGGCGCCTTCGGTATTCCAGCCCACGAACTTGGTGACGAAGTCCTTCACGCCCTGATCAACCGGCGCCGGGGAGCCGTCAGCGGCGATGTAGTTGGCGCCATAGGAGATGTTCGGGCCGGTGATGCGGTGGCCCGAACGGTCCATCGCCGCGGCGTATGGCACCTGCGTCTTGGCGGCCACGTCCTTTGCCGCCGCGATCCAGTCGTCCCACGTCGCGTTCGCCGCCGGCAGCGCCACGCCCGCCTGCTCGAACAGCGTCTTGTTGGCATAGCCGCCGGTCAGCGTAACCTGCGTCATGAAGCCGGTGATGGCGTTCGATCCATCGGGCCGCATCCAGTCCGCCTGGTCGCCGAAATTGGTGCGCCAGTATTCGGCGTCCTTCAGGTACGGCGTCAGGTCGAGCCAGTGCTTGCTCTGCGCCTTGAGGTTGGTCACGCGTGCGATATCGGGACCGGTGCCGGCCTCGAGCTGCACCGGCAGCTGCTCCTGGATCACGCTGTAGGAGACGTTGTCGATGGTGACGTTGATGCCCGGATTTTCGGCCGTGAAGCGGGTGATGAGGTCCTGCAGGACCTCGCCTTCGACGCCGTCCGAATACCACATGATACGCACGTCACCGGCAAGGCTCGCGGTCGTCGACAGCAGCCCCACCGCAAGCGCGGTCAGGATCGTTCTGGTCTTGGTCATTGTTCCTCCTCCTTGGGCGCACCGGGCGCCCGGCTCCTCGCTAGAATTGACGTCTAGTCAGCCCGGACCAGCTCCCTGGGGCGCAGCGTTTCCGCCTCCCCTTTGACTGTCCAGGTTTGGGGATCGATGCTTCGGCCCTCCGCCTCCACGCGTCCATCGGCATGGAACAGCACGGTTCCGTATTCGGGATCGTCGATGCACAGCGCGCCGTTGCCTGCGTCGGTCGCGGCGAGCGATCCATAGCGCTGTGCCAGCGCCTCAAGGCTTGCCGTATCGCTGCGGTCGGTGACACGCACGATCCAGCGGCCCTTGCGGCCGGGAAGCTGCAATTCCGCATTGGCGGTCGGCCCGGACGTAACGGCCACGAGGTCGGCGCTGGCCTTGAGCAGAACCAGCCCGTCGCCTTGCCGCGCAAGGGCCAGGTCACCGCGCACCGAGCTGTCGTCGAACGCTTCGACCGGGAACCACGCGTGGGTGAAGCCTGGCTGTTCCGCATGCACGTCGAAATCGAGAATGGCGAGGCCGCGATACTGCTGGGTTCGCGGCACGCTGCCGCTGCCGCCCCAATAGGACGGGCGGCCATAACCGAACTGGATCACCTCGCCGGGATGGTTGATCCAGATCGCCGCCTCCGGCCGGGTCCCGATCCGCAGGTGCAGCAGCGTCTCCTGATAGCCCCACTCGCCCCAGCGATAGTGAGCGATAGAACCCATCGCGTAGGCGGCGCTCTTGTAGTGGTAGAGCTTTGCGATGTGGTTCTGCCCCTGCGCAAACCGCCATTCGAGCGCCTCGCCGCCGGTGTAGCTGGCAATGGCTGCCAGCTCCGCGGGAAGAGTCAGCCCGTGGTCGCGCAGCAGCACCGCGAGCTGCGGCAGCGCATGGACGCGGCGGCCATAATTGCCGACGCCCCACAGCAGCCGCGCGATGCCCGAAAGCTCCAGCGAGCGCCCCGCCGCCAGCGTGTGCTCGTAGCTCCGCCCCTGCGCCGCGGTGAGCATGCCGTGATGCGACGACCGCGCCACAATGCTGCACAGCCGCACGATGCCCGCGGCAGCGCGCGTCCTGATGTCGGCATCGGGTGCCAGCGCGGCCAGCGCCGTGAGCCCTTTGAGGTCGATCGGGAAATACGGCGCCGAGTTGAACTCCGCCATCTCCCACTGCTCGAAATGATCGAGCCAGGCGCGCACCCGGTCGCGCCCCACGGCGCTTTGCGCGCTCCCCCTGCGGCCCGAGCGGCGGAAGGTGGCGTCGGGGAAGGCATGCCCCGCGAGATAGGCCGCCGTATGGAACAGCAGCGCGTGGTTCTCCGAATAGTACCACTGCACATCATTGCCCGGCTCATCCATCCAGTAGCGATAGTCGAGGATGGCCCGGTCGATACGCGCCCGCGTCGCCTCACCGATCGCGTCGCCATAGGCGATGCGCGACCACAGCAGCGGCACGAGGATGAAGTCGGCGCAGTCGTGGCAATCCTCGATGGCCGGCAGTTCCGGGGCGATCATAGCATCGGTATCGGCGCCGCCGCGTCCGGTGGCGAGGCGCGCAAAGGCGCGCACCGTATCGCGCTCCGAATGCTCCGAAACCTCGTCCAGCGTCTCGACAATCCGCGCCGCAAGGTCCGAGGGCGCGACCCCCTGTCGCCGCGCATGACAGATCTCGACGCCCAGCGAGCGATGCACGACGAACCCGCCCGCCGACAGGCTCACCCGGAAATGCCGGAAGTCCGCCGGCAGCGTCTCCGACGCCCCAAGATCGAGCCGCTTTTCGCCGCGCTGCAGCGTGAAGTCGAACGAGACGCGTTCGGTGGACATGAAGTCCCCCTCGACGCGCACGTTCACCGCCACCGGCACCGCCAGCGCCTCTGGGAACAGGATCGCGACGTCCTCGCCGGCATAGGCCGTGCGATCAAAATGCATGCCTTCGAGCGCGGCCTCGAGCGATGCCGCGACCTCAGACTCGACGGGCACCGGCAAAGCCACCCGGGCGGCCGGGCCGCTCAAATAATCCGCCTGAAAGTAGTACCGCGCATCGCGCTCGGCGAGATCGTCGAAAAAGATCGTGAGCTCGTTGCGGCCTGCCCGCAGCGGCAGAGGGAACTCCTGCCGCGCTTCGAGATTGCGCGAGTAGGGCGCCATCCACCCGATCTCGACGCCATTGAGCCACACCACCGCGCCACCGCAGGTGCCGAGGCGCATCACCGCATCACCGGCCGTATCGGCCTCGATCATGGTGCGCGCCCAGTTGGCGATCACCGTCGGCCGGAACCAGAAGCCCGAGAGATCGACGCGCGGCGAACCGAACGGCAGCCACCAGCTCGCCACCTCGAATTCGCCCACGACGAGCGGCCGCTTGCCGCGCCGCTCCGCCGCGAACTGCGTGCGGCACGGATACTCGTGCGGGATGAAGTTCTTGTGCTTGGTGAGAAAGAAGAACGGGTCCATCTCGCCCTGCATCGGCGCATCGGGCACGTCGTAGCGCGCCTCCTGCAACCGGCCGAGTTGCCAGTAGCGGATCGGCTCGCCGGCTCTGAGATCGCTGCGATGGAAGTGTCCCGCGCTCATCTGAGGCTCGCCACGGGTACGGGATCGACGTCGGTGTATTCCTGGTTCTCGCCGGTCATGCCCCACACGAAGGCATAGGGACCGGTGCCCGAGCCCATGTGGATCGACCAGGCCGGCGAGATCACCGCCTGCCCGTCGGCCACCACCAGATGCCGCGTCTCGTCGGGCCGGCCCATCAGGTGAATGACCCGGTCTTCCGGCGCGAGATCGAAGTAGACATAGGCCTCCATGCGCCGCTCATGCAGGTGCGGCGGCATGGTGTTCCACACGCTGCCATCAGCCAGGTCGGTGATGCCGAACAGCAGCAGGCACGACGGCGCGACTTCGGGGTGGATGTACATGCGCAGCGTGCGCTTGTTGGCGCGCCGCGTATCGCCCAGTTCCAGCGCCTTGCTCTCCGCCCGCCTGATCAGCCGGTGCGGGATATCACTGCCGGCAGGCACGCTGTTGATGTAGAAGCGCGCCGGCACTGCCGCATCTGCGCTTTCGAGGATGATCGCGCGCGCACCGCGCCCCACATAGAGCACATCGCGATTGTCGAGCGCGTAGCGCGTACCGTCCACGGTCACGCTGCCGGCGCCGCCAAGGTTGGCAATCCCCATCTCGCGCGCCGACAGCAGGTAGGGCGTGCCGATCTCCCCGCCATCGCCAAAGGCGAGCGGCGTTCCCGCGGGCATGCCGCCACCCACGATCATGCGATCGACATGGGTATACGTGAGCCGCACCTCGCCCGGCACGAACACGTCCTCGATCAGGAACTCGTCGCGCAACCGCGCCGTGTCCATCGCGGCAATGTCCTTCGGGCTCGCGCCGTGGAGCACTCTCATGCTGCCGCCTCCGCTGCTTCGATATGGTGCAGCCCCTCGACGAGGCACAGGATCGCCAGCGCCTGCCCATAGCCGGTCGGCTGGATGGGGATGTCTCGATAGAACTGCAGGTCCTGTCCCATGCGCGTGCCATAGCTGACGTTGAGCACGGTCCCATCGGCGGCAATGTTCTGCATCACCGCCTCGAGCGCTTTGATTCCGGCGCGCCGCCACGTCTCGTCACCGAGTCCGAGCCGCGCGCCCTTCATCAACCCGTAACCGATGCCTGCGGTTGCCGAAATTTCCTCATACGAGCCCGCATCGTCGAGCAGCGTATGCCAGGCCCCCGATGGCGCCTGCAGCCCGATGAGCGTTTCGGCCTGCGCCGTAAGCGCCGCCTCAAGGAACATGTTCGTCGACGGCGCCAGCGTCGCCAGTTCCCGGACGTCGAGAATCCCCGCGGTAATCCACGCATTGCCCCGCGCCCACCGGGCGCGCGCAAAATTGTGGCGGCCCTCGAAGGTCCAGCCGTGGAACCACAGTCCCGTCGGCGCATCGGCGAGGTAATAGGCGTGGATCAGGAACTGCCGCTCGGCTTCATCCACCAGTTCCCGGCGCCCGCTCGCCTCCCCGTAGGCCGCAAGGAACAGCGCCACCATGACCAGTGTGTCGTCCCACAGTTCCTGCTCGTTGATCCGGTCCGAGACATTGTGGGCAAAACCGCCCCCGGGCGTCCGGGGCATTTCGGTCATGACGCGCGTCGCCCACGCATCGAGCGGCTTTTCCCAGCGTGCCTCGCGCGTTTCGCGCCACAGCAGCGCCAGCGCCAGCATCGGCGCGGTGGTGTTGACGTTGAACAGCGGTGTTGGCCCGGCCAGCCGGTCCTCGTACCAGGCCTCGATCATGCGCCTGAGATCGGCGCGGCCGGTCTGCAGCCACAGCCGCACCAGCCCGTAAAGCCCGACGCCCTGGGGCCATTCCCAGCTGGTGAAACTGATATAGTCCCCGGCGCTGCCGTCGAGATTGGGCTCATTGAATCGGCCGGTCGCGCGCAGGCCCGTCATCCCGTTGACCAGCAGGTCGAGCTTTTCGCGCAGCAGCGGGCCGCTGACAGCCATCGTCGCAATCCTCCCGGATGCGGCCGCCGCGTCTTCGTGCGCTGGCTGGCCGAAGAGGATCGCACCACGTGAAAGGAATTTGCGCAACGTGAAATTTTATTGC
>Ga0073905_10000892_pt1 | contig 14695 bp, 9 predicted proteins | sample KloWWTupernatant_FD_65482 | JGI IMG/M metagenome (GOLD analysis project Ga0073905, IMG submission 65482) | Active sludge microbial communities from Klosterneuburg, Austria, studying microevolution and ecology of nitrifiers - Klosterneuburg... | ecosystem: Engineered > WWTP > Aerobic digester >... | reverse complement strand
CCCTACCCGGCCGACCAGCCCAAGCCATCGCCGCATGACCCACGGAAACGACAAGAGAGCCCAAAAGACTATGGGGTCGTACCCGTCGGCCAGCAGGCCCTTGACTTCGGCGACGAGCTTGGCGAGTTTGCGGTCGAGCTTGGGGCCACTGAGGTTGTCGGCGGCCTTGGCGAGGTCGAGGAGACGGCGCCGTTGACTCTTCGAGGTAGTGGGCTCCTCGTCTGGGTCTCCGGCATCGGCTCCGGGGGTGACATCGATACCTTCGAGGGCTTCGTCGTCGGCCGTGTCGAGCACTGCGGCGCGCCCAAGGGCGTCTGCTTCTTCGATCGTCGACGCCTCTGCCGATGCTGCCCTGGTCCGGAGGGTTGCGGCTGCGGCCCGCGGGGATGAGGCGAGGGTGCGGAGTAGTGCGAGTGCGGACCACCAGCGAACCCGTTGGCGTAGTACCGGTTGGCCGGTGGTGGCGTCGGTGATCTGTTCCCGGGCGTAGTCGAGGACTCGATCGAACAATGCGGCGTACTCGGCGGACAGCTCGTAGGGGGCTTCCTTGGTCTCGCGGTCCGATGGGAAGGCAGTGTCCTCGTCCAAGAAGCGGCGGATGTCGGCCCGCCGGCGCTGGACGAAGTGGCGCGCGAGGTGTTCGCGCCCCTTTACGTCATCCAGGTTGATGGTGGCGAGGGCCGGGTCGAGCAGGCCGAGCAGATTCCGGAAGCCTTCCTCCTTTCCGGAGTGCGGGGTGGCGGTGACGAGAACCAGGTGGCGGCTGGGGTCCCGAGCGATGTCGCGAAGGAGGTCGTAGCGCTGAGTGCGGGCCTTTGCTCCCCCGCTGGCTCCATCGGCGACGGCGCTGTGGGCTTCGTCGACGATGACAAGGTCGGGGCAGTGGTTGAGGAACTCGGATCGGCGGTTGTGGGCCTTGATGAAGTCGGTTGAGATGACGACGAACGGGTGCTTCTGGAACAGGGATTCGTTCATCATCAGTCCCCGTTGCAGACGTGCTGCAGTTGAGGGCAGCACGAGTTCGGCGTCGATGCCGAACTTGTCGCGCAGCTCTCGTTGCCATTGCTCGGCGAGGGCGGGGCTGCAGAGCACAGCTACCCTCGATGCGTCGCCTTGGGCAAGCAGTTCTGAGGCGATCAGTCCCGCTTCGATGGTCTTGCCGATACCTACATCGTCGGCGATGAGGAGCCGTACGGTTTCCTGGCGGAGGGCCACCATGAGGGGCACGTACTGGTAGGCGCGGGGTTCGACGGCGAGACGCCCGAGTGACCGGAAGGGTCCGGCAGATGAGCGGAACCCGATGCGCAGAGCGGTGCGAAGCAGGTCGGCGCTAGCGGTGTCGCCGAGGTCGTCGACGGTAGGGGGCGTGAACGTCGCCTCCACCACCTCTTCGATGGCGGGGAAGACCGCAGCCGTGTCATCGTCTCCGCCACCGAGGGGGCGAAGCACAAGGAAGTCGGGCTCGGAGTCCGGGAGGACGACCCATTCGCGGCCGCGTGCATGGACGAGGGTGCCGGGCGCAAACCCGGAGTTGGTGGTGCTCATGTCGTTCGGCCGTCTCCGAACACTGAGCGGAACTTCGAGACAGCAGTCGTCCAGTCGTCGTCGTATCGGATGCGGATCACGCTCCAACCTTGGTCGACCAGTCGATCCTCGGCATCGCTGTCTCGTTCTGACTGGGTAGGGGTGTCGTGAACGGGCCCGTCGATGAAGATGCCGACGAGCCCGGTTGGCAGGTCATAGACCAGGTCGGGCCGGGCGCGAGCGGCGGACACGGTGGTCTGGGCACGGTCTGGGAGTCGGTGTCCTCGTTCATCGAGCCATTGCACAAAGTCGCGTTCGAGCGACGAGTCGGCAAGCGCGTCGAGCAGGGTGCGGGATTCGGCGCGGGTGCGACCACCTGATCCGGATGCGGTCGTCGAGGCCGCCAGCTCGAGGAGCAGGTCGCGGACGGCGTGGCGGTCGATGCGCGCGTGGTCGAGCTGGTTGCCGTAGGACAGCAGGCAGTCGTAGCAGGCCTTCTCGCACCGCTCAGTTGCACCGGGGGCGTGGTCGAGGTCGGCCCCGTTCTCTGGATCGAAGTGGGAACGCTCCAATGCGATGCGGGCGACCTGGGCGAGGGCGTCGGGTTCGAGTACGAGGCGACGGAGCACGCCGGCGCCGCCCTCGGCTGATTCGGTAAAGACGAAACGTCCTCGGTCGGCGGGGTCGGGAAGCTCGTTCGAGTCGAGTTCGGAGTCTTCGAGCTGGAACCACGCCTCGGCACCTCGCTCGAGGGCGTAGCGAAGGCTGGTCGCGGTGACGTCATCGAGAGACCGAGCGTGTCGAACGAGGAGGATGTTGCGGGTGTCCTCGACGTAGGGGATCACCTTCGCTTTGGAGGCAACGTCGGCGAGGTCGGCTTCGAGATTGTCGGTGTCCACGGTGGCATCGGCGGCCTGCTTGTCGGAGAGCCACTTGCCTCCGATGGTGTCCAACCAGAAGCCGCGGTCGGCTTCGTCCTTCCGTCGTCGACGGCCGACGTTGGCGATGCGGATCGTCGCGGCGTCGCCGTAGGTGGCGTCGACGAGGCTCATCCCGTTGGCTGAGGTGTTCGCGTCGATGCGTCCGGGCCGGTCGCCGTGACTGGCGAACCGGTAGGACACCTCCAGCTCAAAGCCGGACCGGCGTCGCTCCTCCTCGTCGCTGGAAATCCGTTCCCGCCTGCGGGTGTGCACGGTCTGAAGTCGCAGGAGGCCGTAGGTCTTGGCGCCGAGACGCGCGCCACACCCTTCGCAGGTGTCGGTGCCGACTGAGACCGGGTGGTGGTAGCCGCAGTCCTCGCAGCGCCGCGCGTCCTCGGTTTCGATCTGACCCGCTCCCTCCACGGAACGTGGGAGCTGGACTCGCACCACCTCGTAGCGGGCCCCTTCGTGGTAGATGAGCGCGCCCGGGCCGAACTCGCGGATGGCCAGGAATCGGGGCCGTTGGAGGTAGTCACCTTCACGGGCTCCGCGTCCGGCTCTGCCGCCGGGGATGTAGGCCGCGAGGGGTAGCCGGGGGAACGAGTAGCCGGGCAGGAAGCCTTCGGACGCGAGGTAACGGTAGGAGTAGAAGTCGGTCTGGCCGATGTCGGAGTCTTCGTTTCGCAGCAGCTTCAGGCGATCGCGGGCTTCGCGTTCACGGTTCGCTGCCGCGTCGCGCGCTCGCCGTGGAGCGTTCGGATCGATGGCGACTCGACCTTGGTCGGTGTACTCAGCGAGCGTGGTCCGATAGAGGTCTCGCCAACGTTCGAGGGCGCGGTCGAGGTTCTCAGGTGCCTTGGTCACGACGTCGTGGACCCAGCCGTCGTACCACCACGCCACGAGGTCGTCGTGAGCGTCCCAGGTCTGACGGAGCTCGCCGAGAACCCGCTCGGCACGCTTAATGGCCTCTCGTTGTGGTCGCTCTTCGGTGAGCGCCCGCCAAACCTCCGGGATGATGGCGAGGCTTGGGTTGTCACCTGTCGCGTCGACGATGTCGGTCAAGCGGGCCTTCATCGACTGGTCGGTCTCTGACAGCCAGACGGCATGGACGTGGGAGCGGACCAGCTCCTCGTTCCCCAAGTCGAGCCGAGGTGGCTGGACGGAACCGGCGACCATGTCACGGCTGCGACGGAACCAGTAGGAGTCGTGCGCGTTGCCCGAGGCGCAGTACGTCGCGACCAGTGCGGGCTGGCCGGAGCGGCCGGCCCGACCTGAGCGCTGGGCGTAGTTGGCGGGTGTCGGCGGCACGTTGCGCAGTGCGACGGCGTTCAAGCTCGAGATGTCGACGCCGAGCTCCATGGTCGGCGAGCAGTACAGCAACGGCAACGTGCCGTCTCGGAAGTCGTGCTCTCGGACCTCGCGCTGGTCGGGTGGGACCTGTGCGGTGTGTTCCTTTGCGTGCAGGCCGGTGAGACCGAGTGCGACCTCGCGGTAGAGGTCGCGGAAGAAGGGGTTGACCCTCGCGACCTGCTCGGTGTCCAGGCGCCGTCGCAGTGGATCGTCTGCTCCCTTGGTTCCGTCGCCGCGGAGCCAGCGAACGGAGGCGGCCTTCAGCCGGTAGCCGGGCACGCCGTTCGCGTCGGTGCTGACTTGGGTCAGGGTTCCGACCTGGTTCAGCACGTCGAAGAGGTCGACGATGATCTCCAACGCCTCCTGGGTGGAGAGGTCGCGACCGAATCCATTCGGGCTACGCAGGTACCGGCCGAAGGCGGTGCGGCCCGAGATGTTGAGGTCGCTTCGCTGGCCACCCGGCGAGCCGGACCGAGGGAACACGGTCCCTACCAGCTCGATCCGTTCGCCGTCGGCGACCCCCCACGGTTCGCGCAGGTGTTGGCGGGACTCACGCTGGACCCGTTCGAAGCCAAGCTCGGTGAGGCAATCGACATCAATCGCCAGAACCCGGCGGAGTTCGTCGAGCAGGATCCGAGCGAGCTCCTCTCGCAACGCAGCGCTCGCGCGCTGCAGAAGGGGATGGCGCCCCTCCCAGGTCTCGACGTCGGCTGCGATCTCCGGGAGGTCGACGTAGTGCACGTGCAGGAGGCCGACCTGCTCGAGGTTCGGCATCGTTACGCGCCAGCCGCGCTTGAGGTCCGTGTAAAGGCGGTACTCGATGACTTGCCGCAGGGCACGCTCCGCGGAGTCCCTCTGCGAAAACTTCGCACCCGGGTTCTCGGCGAAGTCAGCGAATTCCAGCCCCAGAGAGTCGGTCACCACCTGGGCCACGGCATCGTGCGTCAGCCCCTCCGGGTACCGGTCAAGGGCGTGACTGAGCGCCCCACGGAGTTGGGCGACCTGAATGAAGTCGTTGAAGTGCCCCGCTTGCAGCGACGCGTCCTGCCGGTTGTCGACGAAGGTAAGGAGCTTGCGGGCCTCCGGCGCCAGGTGCTCCGTGTCGAAGGCGCGTAGCGATCGGACGATGCTCGACGACAGGATCGTGACCGCCGATGAACGACCCTCCTGGTCGAGCGTCGCCAGCTTCGAGAAGTCATTGCCGCGGACCTGCTCGTAGGACACGCGGCACCGCAGGCAGAACGCGAACGGCGTGGACATGAACCAAGCCCGAAGTCCCGACCCCTCGCCGGCCTCGGTGCCGTCAGGGGCGATGAACACAGGCTCGGGCAGGTACTTCCGCTTGTTCGCTGCGACCGAGGTGGATCCGTCGTCGTCTTCGACGAGCCAGTGATCTGGTAGACGTCCCTCGACAGCAGGGTCGGCCGGCCACGGGTGATCTTCGGAGACGTACAGGTAGCCCGTGACTGCATCTCCACCGGACGCGTCGCTGTCATGGCGCGGCACGTACGCGGCCGCACCGGAGCGCGAAACCCGTGAAACGACGTAGTACTCCTGCCCGCACTCCCGGCAGAACCCAAGCGGAAGGAGCGCTTTGTCTGGATGCCCCGGCACTCGAAGCTGGTACTGAGCCGTGATGTGCCGGCTGGTCTCCGGCTCGAGGCTCACGTGCACGGTGTCGCCCTTGGAGATGAACTGGTGGAGGCGGAACGCGAACAGGGGTCGACCATGCTCGTGGTGACGCGTCCGGCTGCCAGCGAGCAGGACGGTCCGAATGGCCTTTTTGGGCTCTCTTGTCGTTTCCGTGGGTCATGCGGCGATGGCTTGGGCTGGTCGGCCGGGTAGGGGTGGGCAGTGGCCTCCTCGGTCGAGGAGTGCGAGGGCGATGAGGTGGTCGGGTTCTTTGAAGCCGTAGGCCATGCGGGCCAGGACGCGGAGCTTGGTGTTGGTGGACTCGACGATCGCGTTCGACAGCTTGTGTTTGAGAGCGGCTTCGATGCCGGGGAGGTTCTTGCGGATCTTGCGTGAGAGCTTCACGAACGCGGGGATCCGGGACCGGCATGCCCACGCGAGCCACGAGTGCAGCAGGGTGATCCCTCGTTTGCCCTTGAGGCGGAACACCTGACGGAACTGCTCTTTGAGGAGGTACGCCCGGTAGAGCTTGGCGTTGGACTGGGCGATCCACGACAGCTTCGCGGACTGGTTCTCGGTGAGGTCCTCAGGGTTCTTCCACAACGCGAACCGGCATCCCTTCAGTTCCTTCGCGTGGGCTCGCTGGCCCGCGCGACGGGCGTCGTTCCAGACCTGGCGGCGGACCTCGTCGAGCGCTTCGGTTGCCCACTTCACGCAATGGAACGGATCGGTGCACAACGTCGCGTTCTTGCAACGCTGCGCGACCACCGCGCCGATGAACTCCGCCGCGTCGGCCGACACCAGCCGGATCTTGTTGCAACGCTTGTCGCCGAGCAGATCGAAGAACTCGCCGAGCGTGTCCTTGGAGCGGCCCTTGCCGGCCCACACCAACCGGCCGGTGTCGTGATCGACGACCACCATCAAGTAGCGGTGCCCACGCTTGTAGGAGATCTCGTCGATACCGATCCGACGGAGACCATCGAACGGATCGCTGCGGGCACGGTCCTCCGCGACAACCCGGTCCACGATCGCCCCCACGGTGCGCCACGTGATGCGCAACAACGCAACCAGCACCATCTTCGCGGCGCGACACGCCAGCCACGCGACGGTGTCTTCCATGTCCCGACTCAACCGGGATCCGTGCCGAGCCCACGGCACCCGAGCAACAGTCACACCGTGCTCAGGGCAACTCACCCGAGGCGCATCGGCTTCGAGATACAGCTTGCACTCGCCGAGGTCCAAACCCCGCCACTCACGACGGCCCTCACCATCGTCGTACTTCGCTGCCGGCGTCCCGCAACGCCCACACGCCAGCACGTAGGGCCGCTTCCGGGACCGCTTCGTGACCCGCGGCCGCACCGACGCGATCACCGCGTCACGTTCGTGGTCGTACTCCACCGACTCCACGACCGTGTCCTCACCCAAGCCGAGCACCCGACGCCATATCGTTGCCTCTCGCACCCCGTCTCCTTCTACGCGACCAGATCAGACGTCCGGAAACGTAGGAACGAGACGGGGTGCACCCGCGGATACCCAACCCAGCAACCCACGGAAACGACAACAGAGCCTCTTCTTCCCGCTCCTGTTCCTGACGCCCAACTTCGTGCCCCGCGACCAGTTGACGCGACCGATGGAGATCGCTGCCTCGCTCAACCCAGTCACCTACATCATGGAAGCGGCGCGGTCCCTGATACTGCGGGGCTTCGAGGCGGATGTCCTGCTCACCGCCGCCGGAGTGCTCGCGCTCGGCGTTGTCCTGGCCATCACGCTCAACGTACGCGCGATCAACGCCTACGACTGACAGCGAGCTGACCGCGTGCCAGCCCGGGGCGTGGTGCCGTGACACGATGGGTCCGATGGACCCCGATCGGCGACTGGACGACCTCGTCTGGCTGCGACGGGTCCGGGACCGCATCGACCGCGAGTACGCCCAGCCGCTGGACGTGGAGGCCCTCGCCCGGGGTGCGCACATGTCCGCCGGGCACCTCAGCCGGGAGTTCAAGCGCGCGTTCGGGGAGTCGCCGTACTCGTATCTGATGACCCGACGCATCGAGAGGGCCATGGCGCTGTTGCGCCGTGGTGACACCACTGTCACCGACGCCTGCTTCGCGGTCGGGTGCTCCTCGCTCGGCACGTTCAGCACCCGGTTCCGCGAGCTGGTGGGCATGTCGCCGAGCGAGTACCGCCACCGGGCGGAGTCCGACGAGGGGGTGCCTCCGTGCATCTCACGTCAGGTGAGCAGACCGATCAGGAATCGAGAAGCCGCCGGTCCCGCCGGTCCGTAGGTTGGCTCCCATGGAAATCGCCATTCACAACGCCTTCCTTCCCCACACCGATCCGGAGGCCTCTCTCGCCTTCTACCGCGACACGCTCGGCTTCGAAGTGCGCAACGACGTCGGAGGCGGGACCATGCGCTGGCTCACGCTCGGTGTCCCCGGACAGGACGTGTCACTGGTGCTCACCCCGCCGGCGGTCGACCCGGGCATCACCGACGACGAGCGCCGGGCGGTGACAGAGATGATGGCCAAGGGCACCTTCGCCATCCTGACCCTGGCCAGCCGGGACCTCGACGGCGCCTTCGACGAGCTCGCCGCGGCGGGGGTCGAGGTGGTCCAGGAGCCGACGGACCAGCCCTATGGGATCCGTGACTTCGCCGTGCGTGACCCGGCCGGCAACCTCATCCGGGTGAACCAGCTCTGAACCCCAGCGGGGGTGGTGGTCCTGCGGGCGGCCACTATTCTCGCCGGATGCCTGACTTCGAGACGTTGATCGTGACCAAGAGCAACGGCGTGGCGTCGGTGACGTTGAACCGGCCCGAGGTCCGAAACGCCATCAGTCAGACCATGCGCGACGAGCTGCGCGACGTGTGGACGTCGTTCCGCTACGACGACGAGGTCAACTGCATCGTCCTGTCGGGGGCGGGCCACTCGTTCTGCACCGGCATCGACCGCGCCGAGGCCGTCTCCGACGACAACAACGAGGCCATGGCCGACGGCGTGTACCCCGGCTACCCGACGCCGTGGATGTACGACGATCCCGGCCGCGACGTCGGCCCCAAGAGCTGTGACCTGTGGAAGCCGGTCATCGGCGCCGTGCAGGGGATGGCGTGCGGCGGGGCGTTCTACATGCTGGGCGAGACCGAGTTCATCATCTCCTCCGACGACGCCACCTTCTTCGACCCGCACGTCACCTACGGGATGACCGCGGCGTTCGAGCCGATCCAGATGCTGTCGAAGATGCCGTTCCCCGAGGTCATGCGCATGTCGCTGATGGGGGTCCACGAGCGCATCGGTGCCGAGCGGGCCCGCGAGATCGGGCTGGTCACCGAGGTGGTCGCCCGCGACGACCTGATGGAGCGGGCGCTCGCGGTGGCGCAGATCATCGCCGACTCGCCGCCGCTGGTGGTCCAGGGGACGCTGCGGGCGCTGTGGACCGCGTTCGACACGTCTCGCTCTCAGGCGATCGACCTAGCCAACCTGTTCACCCGCATCGGCTCCGACGCCGCCGCGTTCAAGGCGGGTCAGGAGCGCTTCGCCTCGGGTGAGCGACCCAACTGGATCGTCCGCTGACGCGCTGATCGCTCAGCGCATGTCGGTCGCGGAGAAGTCCTCGGTGCCGGCGAACGGCAGCAGCTCGGGACGACCGATCTGGCGCAGCAGGCTCGCCCCGTCCAGGTAGACGCGCTCGTTGGTGATGCGGTCGCCGTCGAAGCAGAACACCGCGATCACCGCCACGCGAAACGACCGGCCGGTGGGCTCGAGGCCCATGAACTCGCCGGTGTTGGTGCCGAGCAGGTCGAACTCCGAGATGATCGTGTCGTCGTCGGCGACGTGCATGCGGACGTTCTCGTGGCGCTGGTCGGGGAAGGCGGTCCGTTGGGCGCTGTGATAGGCGACGACGGCGTCGGCGCCCTCGTGGACCTGGCCGGTGGCGACGATCTCGTAGCGGGGGACGGGTCCGAACGTGTCCAGGCACGCGTCCCAGTCGTGGTCGATCTCGGAACGGAAGTGCTGCTCGAGCACCTCGAGCCGTCGGCGGCGCAGGTCGTCGTCGGTCATCGGGAGCAGGCCCGGACGTCGGTCGGCTCGACCACGAAGGCGACGCTCGCCGGGGGGACCTCGACCGATCCGGTCGCCTTCTCGGCCTCCATCGGGGGCAGGGTGCCGTCATCGGCCGCGGCGAGGACCGTGCCGTTGAGCGAGATCGACCCGGAGTCGAGCGAGTCGCTGGTCAGCAGGTACACCTCGGCGGACCCGGAACCGGTGGCGACGGTGCGGGCCTCGGTCTCCGAGGAGTTCACCACCGCGTAGGTGACGCTCGGGTCCTCGGCACCGGGCGTGCAGTGGGCGTACACCGACAGGTCCGGCGCCGGGTGGTGCGCGACGTCGAGGACGGCCGGTCCCATCAGGCGGTGCCACAGCACGGCGGCCCAGTAGTTCGGGCGGGGGACCAGGCCGTCCTCATCCAGCAGGGCGTAGTCGCTGGCGGCCAGCGTGTTGTGGAACATGGCGTCGCCGTCGCCGGTGGCCAGACGGCCGTTGCTGTCGACGTAGCGGATCACGTCGCGGTAGGTCGACGCCCAGCGATCCCCGCCGCACGCGGCCTGGGCGATCTCGGTGACCCACATGGGGGCGTCGGGCTGGTACTGGTCGCGCAGGCCCTCGTAGAAGTCCTTGTCGGGTTCGATCCTCGACAGGAACTCCTGGGTGAGAGCCACCTCGGGTCCCTCCTTCGACCCGCAGCGCTCCGACACCTTCGGGTAGAAGTGGTAGCTGACCACGTCGAAGTCGCCGTCGGCGGCCTTGAACATGTCCTCCGCGGGTATCGCCGGTCCCTTCAGGATGATCGGCGTCACGTCCTCCACCGCTCCGGGGCCGACGATCCGCAGATCCGGCATGACGTCGTCGGCCATCTCCTTGAAGGTCGTGAAGTCGCGTCGGAACGCGGCGGCGTCGTAGCCGGCGGGCACGCCGAGTGGGATGCTCGGCTCGTTGACGAGCTCGGCGGCGACGACGGGCACGTCATTGGCCTTGCTGAACTCGAGCAGCGAGCGGGCCTGGTCGGGTTGCCACACCCCGGCCGCGTCGCGCACGCCCTTGCCAGAGGCGAACGAGGTGACCACCTCACCGTCGACCGCCCGGGCGAAGTCGCCGACGCCCTTCCACTGATCGCCGGTCAGCACCCCGCCGAAGCCCTCGGGGGCGACCCCGCCCGAGGTCCCCTCGGGATCGAAGTACGTGGTGTTGGCCCACGACCCGCTGACCCGGATGTAGGCCGGACCGAGCCCGCGGGCCAGGTTGCGCAGACGCTCGGAGGCGAGGTCGATCGGTGGTCGGGTGACCTTGCCCGGTCCCGAGTCGTACGGCTTCCAGAACTCGCCGCCGGTCACCTCGACCATCTCGATGTTGTAGGACTGGAAGCGGTCGTCGACGTGCGCGACCGCATCGTCGCCGTCGACGGCCAGCACCACGTCCGCGTCGGAGGCGACGACGGTGCTCGACGGTCGGTCACCGTCGGGACCCGATCCGCCCTCGTCGTCGGACCCGCTGCAGCCGGCCAGCAGGCCGGCCGTGGCCAGGACCGCCGCGACGCCGATGAGAAACCGTGAGCTCGCCCCCGAGTGCATCGGGCGAGAGTAGCGGGCCGTTTCGTCCATCCCGGGCCCGACGCGACGGTCAGGATCCGAGAAGTCGGTGAGGCGGGTCGCGTCGTAGCGTGCGTCGGCGGCCCGGGACCGACCCGTTGCGCCGACGAGGAGTCGATGTGAGCCCGACAGGACATCCGGCGGACACCCACGACACGATCCGCGTCACGGGAGCGCGGGTCAACAACCTGCGCGACGTCTCCGTCGAGATCCCCAAGCGTCGCCTGACGGTGTTCACCGGCGTGTCGGGGTCCGGCAAGAGCTCGCTCGTGTTCGGCACGATCGCGGCCGAGTCCCAACGGCTGATCAACGAGACCTACAGCACGTTCGTCCAGGGGTTCATGCCGTCGATGGCCCGACCCGACGTCGACGTGCTCGACGGGCTGACCACCGCGATCCTCGTCGACCAGGAGCGCATGGGTGGCGACGTCCGCTCCACCGTCGGCACCGCCACCGACGCCCACGCCATGCTGCGGATCCTGTGGAGCCGGCTCGGCGAGCCGCACGTCGGTCCGCCGAGCGCGTTCTCGTTCAACGTGGCCACCATCAGCGGCGCCGGCGCGGTGACGGTGCAGAAGGGCGGCACCACCACCCGGGAGAAGCGCAGCTTCACCCGCCTGGGCGGCATGTGCCCCCGCTGCGAAGGTCGCGGTCAGGTCAGCGACTTCGACCTGAGCGCGCTCTACGACGACTCCAAGTCGATCAACGACGGCGCTCTCACCGTCCCCAACTACAGCGTCGACGGCTGGTACGGGCGGATCTTCCGCGGCTGCGGGTTCTTCGACCCCGACAAGCCGATCGGCCGCTTCACCAAGAAGGAGCTCCAGGCGCTGCTCTACAAGGAGCCGACCCGGATCAAGGTCGATGGCGTGAACGTCACCTACGAGGGCCTCATCCCCCGCATCCAGAAGTCGATGCTGTCCAAGGACCCCGAGTCGATGCAGCCCCACATCCGAGCCTTCGTCGAGAGGGCGATCACCTTCGGGACCTGCCCGGACTGCGACGGAACCCGCCTGGGCGAGGCGGCCAGGTCGAGCAAGGTCGCCGGAATGAGCATCGCCGAGGCGTGCGACCTGCAGATCACCGACCTGGCCGAGTGGATCCGCTCGCTCGACGAGCCGTCGGTCGCGCCGCTGCTGGCATCGTTGGCCGAGACGATGGACTCGTTCGTCGAGATCGGACTCGGCTACCTCAGCCTCAACCGACCGGCGTCGACCCTGTCGGGCGGTGAGTCGCAGCGCACCCGGATGATCCGCCATCTCGGGTCCTCGCTCACCGACGTCACCTACGTGTTCGACGAGCCGACCGCCGGTCTGCACCCCCACGACATCGACCGCATGAACGATCTGCTGCGACGGTTGCGCGACAAGGGCAACACCGTGCTGGTGGTGGAGCACAAGCCGGAGGTGATCGAGATCGCCGATCACGTGGTCGACCTCGGCCCGGGCGCCGGATCGTCGGGTGGCACGATCTGCTTCGAGGGAGATGTCGCGGGCCTGCGGTCGAGCGGCACCGTGACCGGCCGGCACCTCGACGACCGCGCCGTGATCAAGGAGGACGTTCGCAGCTTCACCGGGGTGCTGGAGATCCGCGGTGCGGACACCCACAACCTCGTCGACGTCGACGTCGACGTCCCGCTCGGGGTCCTGGTCGTGGTGACCGGCGTCGCCGGCTCCGGCAAGAGCTCGCTCATCGACGGATCGGTCTCGGGTCGTGATGGCGTGGTGACCGTCGACCAGTCCGCCATCAAAGGGTCCCGTCGCAGCAACCCGGCCACCTACACGGGCCTGCTCGAGCCGATCCGCAAGGCGTTCGCCAAGGCCAACGGGGTCAAGCCTGCGTTGTTCAGCGCCAACTCCGAGGGGGCCTGTCCGACCTGCAACGGTGCGGGCGTGGTGTACACCGATCTGGGGGTCATGGCGTCGGTCGCCACGACCTGCGAGGACTGCGACGGCAAGCGGTTCGACGCGTCGGTGCTCGAGTACTTCCTGGCCGGTCGGAACATCGCGCAGGTGCTGGCCATGTCGGTCGACGACGCACTGGAGTTCTTCGCCGACGGCGACGCCCGCACCCCCGCCGCGCAGCGGATCCTGGAGCGACTGCACGACGTCGGGCTCGGCTACCTCACGATCGGCCAGCCGCTGACCACGCTGTCGGGGGGTGAACGCCAACGCCTCAAGCTCGCCACGCATCTGGGCGAGAAGGGCGGGATCTTCGTCCTCGACGAGCCGACCACGGGACTGCACCTGGCCGACGTCGAGCAGCTGCTCGGATTGCTCGACCGCCTGGTCGAGGCGGGGCGGTCGGTCATCGTCATCGAGCACCACCAGGCGGTCATGGCACACGCGGACTGGATCATCGACCTCGGCCCCGGTGCCGGCCACGACGGCGGTCGGGTGGTCTTCGAGGGGACCCCGGCGGACCTTGTAACGGCGCGCTCGACGCTCACCGGCCAGCATCTGGCCGACTACGTCTCGGCCTGACCCGCCGATGTTGTAGGTGGCGGTCGCTGTGGTGGCGTGTGGGCTACAAGTTCGGCGGGCGGCGGCGATGTTGTAGCTGGCGGTCGCTGCGGTGGCGTGTGGGCTACAAGTTCGGTGGGCGCCGGTGATGTTGTAGGTGGCGGTCGCTGGGGTGGCGTGTGGGCTACAAGTTCGGCGGGCGGCGGCGACAGCCGCGCGGGTCAGGTGGTGGCGGGCACCGCGCCGCGGGGCCAGCTGTCGTGCGGGTCGAGCAACCCGAGTCGGGCGACGAAGTCCTCGGCCGGCATCGGTCGGGCGATGTGGTACCCCTGGCCCATCCCGCACCCCAGTCCCGCCAGGAGCAGGTACTGGTCCTCGGACTCGATGCCCTCGGCCATGCAGTCCATCCCCATCGTCGTCACCAGGTCGAGGATCCCGGCGACCAGGTCGCTGCGGTCGAGGTCGGAGCCGATCGGCTCGAGGAACGCCCGGTCCAGCTTCACGATCCCCACCGGGAGTCGGGCCAGGTAGGTCAACGACGAGTAGCCCGTCCCGAAGTCGTCGATGGCGACGATGACTCCCATGGCCTCGAGGCGGTCCATCCGGAGCTCGGTCAGGGCGGCGTCGTCGAGAAGGACCGACTCGGTGATCTCCAGGGTGAGGGTGCCGGGGGTCATGCCGGATCGCCGGAGCACGTCGTCGACCAGGTCGACGAAGCCCGGCTGCTGGAGCTGACGCACCGACACGTTGACCGACACGCCGAGGTGCTCCCAGCCCGCCATTCGCTGCCAGGCCGCCAGGTCCCGGCACGCCGTCTCGAGGACCGCGGCGCCCAGCGGGACGATGAGGTCGGTCTCCTCGGCGATGCCGATGAACTCACCGGGGGCCAGGAGCTGGCCGTCGTGGTGCCAGCGGACCAGCGCCTCGATGCCGAGCAGGCGGCCCGAGTGCAGGTCGACCTGTGGCTGGTAGTGCAGGACGAGGGACCCGTCGAATGGGGCCTGGCGCAGGGCGGACTCGATCTGCTGGCGCTCGACGGCACGGGTGCGCAACTCGTCGTCGAACACCGCGACGCGGCCCCGGCCATCGGCCTTGGCCCGGTACATCGCGGTGTCGGCGTCGCGGATCAGGGCGATCGGATCGGCGTCGGGCAGATCGCCGCG
>Ga0073905_10000890_pt1 | contig 14700 bp, 9 predicted proteins | sample KloWWTupernatant_FD_65482 | JGI IMG/M metagenome (GOLD analysis project Ga0073905, IMG submission 65482) | Active sludge microbial communities from Klosterneuburg, Austria, studying microevolution and ecology of nitrifiers - Klosterneuburg... | ecosystem: Engineered > WWTP > Aerobic digester >... | reverse complement strand
GGACATCGAGTGGGGCAAGGATGGCCGCGACGGCAAGCTCTACATCCTGCAGGCGCGTCCCGAGACCGTGAAGTCGCTGGCCTCCGAGACGCGCCAGCAGCGCTACCGGCTCAAGGGCAGTTCGGACGTTCTCGCGTCGGGCCGCGCAATCGGGCAGAAGGTCGGAGCGGGACGGGTCCGCGTGGTGGCCGACGCGGCGGACATGCATCGCGTCCAGCCCGGGGACGTGCTGGTGACCGACATGACCGACCCGAACTGGGAGCCGGTGATGAAGCGCGCGGCGGCGATCGTCACCGACCGTGGCGGACGCACCTGCCACGCCGCCATCATTGCGCGCGAACTCGGCATCCCGGCGGTGGTCGGCTGCGGCGACGCGACGCGCCGCCTCAAGGACGAGGCGCTGGTCACCGTGTCGTGCGCCGAGGGCGACACCGGCTACGTCTACGACGGCCTGCTCGAGACCGAGGTGACCGAGGTCGACACCGGCACGATGCCCGAGGTCCCGGTCAAGGTGATGATCAACGTCGGCAATCCGACGCTGGCCTTCGAGTTCGCGCAACTGCCCAACGACGGCGTCGGCCTGGCCAGGCTCGAGTTCATCATCAACAACAACATCGGCATCCACCCGAAGGCGATCCTCGACTACCCGAACGTCGATGCCGACCTGAAGAAGGCGGTCGAGAGCGTGGCGCGCGGCCATGCGACGCCCCGGGCCTTCTACGTCGAACGGCTGGCGGAAGGGGTCGCCACGATCGCGGCGGCGTTCTGGCCGCGGCCGGTGATCGTGCGGCTGTCCGACTTCAAGTCGAACGAGTACCGAAAGCTGATCGGCGGTTCGCGCTACGAGCCCGTCGAGGAGAACCCGATGCTCGGCTTCCGCGGCGCGTCGCGCTACATCGCCGAGGGCTTCCGCGACTGCTTCGAGCTCGAATGCCAGGCCATGCGCCGGGTGCGCGAAGACATGGGGCTGTCGAACGTCGAACTGATGGTGCCGTTCGTACGCACGACGAAGGAGGCGGCCGCGGTGGTCGACCTGCTCGCCCGCCACGGGTTGCGGCGAGGCGAGAACGGCCTGCGCCTGATCATGATGTGCGAGCTGCCGTCCAATGCGCTGCTGGCCGAGGCGTTCCTGCAGTACTTCGACGGCTTCTCGATCGGCTCGAACGACCTCACGCAGCTCACGCTCGGGATCGATCGCGACTCGGGGCTGGTCGCCGAAGGTTTCGACGAGCGCGACCCCGCGGTCATGCAGCTGCTGGAACGGGCGATCGCCGCGTGCCGCGCCGCCGGCAAGTACGTCGGCATCTGCGGCCAGGGCCCGTCGGACCACCCGGACCTGGCGCAGTGGCTGATGCAGCAGGGGATCAGCTCGATCTCGCTGAATCCCGACACGGTGATCTCGACCTGGCATCAACTGGCGAGCGGCGACCGCTGAAGCCGGCGGACGTGCAGAGGGCTCCCGCGGGAGCCCTCCTGGCACCGTCCGGGCGCGCCGGGACGGTCTGGTGCGGATGGCGCCCGCGTGGGGCGCCGCCGCTCACTTCGTGACCATCATCTGCGTCTTCTTGCCGCCCTTGAAGGTGTACAGCGTCAGCGCGCCGTCCTTGATGTCGCCTCGCGGGTCGAACGCGATCCGGCCCGTCACGCCGTCGTACTGGATCTTGGCGAGCTCGGGCAGGTACTTCTTCGGATCGGTCGAGTTCGCCTTCTGCATCGCCGCGACCATCACGTTGACCGCGTCGTAGACGTACGGTGCGTAAAGCTGCACCTCGATGCCGTACTTCTCCTTGAACCTCTTCTTGAAGGCTTCCATGCCGGCCGCCTTCTCGGGCGTCACGCCGCCGGCCTCGGCGCAGACGACCTTGCCTTCGCCGACCGCTTCGCCGGCCAGCTTCGCCATCTCCGCGGTGCAGATGCCGTCGCCGCCCATGAAGCGCGCGTCGATGCCGAGCTGCTTCATCTGGCGCATCATCGGGCCGGCGACCGCGTCCATGCCGCCGTAGAAGACCAGGTCGGGCTTGGCGCCCTTGAGCTTGGTCAGGATCGCGTTGAAATCGGTCGCCTTGTCGTTCGTGAATTCGCGCCCGACGATCTTGCCGCCGGCTGCCTTGGCCGACTTCTGGAACTCGTCGGCGACGCCCTGGCCGTAAGCCGTGCGGTCGTCGATCACGGCGATCGACTTGGCCTTGAGCTCCTTCAGCGCGTAGCGCCCGAGCGTGCCCCCCAGTTGCCCGTCGTTGGCAACGACCCGGAACGTCGTCTTGAAGCCCTGCTGCGTGTACTTGGGCGCGGTCGACGACGGCGAGATCTGCGGAATGCCGGCGTCGCTGTAGATGCGCGAGGCGGGAATCGACGTGCCGGAGTTCAGGTGCCCGACCACCCCGACCACGCCGGCGTCGACGAGCTTCTGCGCGGCGGCGGTGCCCTGTTTCGGATCCGCGGCGTCGTCTTCCGACAGCAGCTCGAAGGTGACCTGCTTGCCGCCGATCGAGATCTTCTTCGCGTTGAGTTCCTCGACGGCGAGCTTGCCACCGAGTTCGTTGTCCTTGCCGAGGTGCGCGATGCTGCCGGTGAGCGGCGCGACATGGCCGATCTTGACGACGGTCTGGGCAGCGACCGGAGCGCTGGCGGCCGCGAAAGCCGAAGCGACTGCGAGACCCAAAAGCCTGTGCTTCATCAGGGAATCTCCTGGAAGGTGAACGTTGAGTGCCCGCCCGCCGCGAGCGGCCGCAGCGGCCACAACGGGGCGGATGCTAGCCCGAATCGCTGGCCGGGGCAATCGAGGGCAACCCCGGATCGGCACCGTTGCGCGCGCGATGGTTCGCGCGTCGCAAGCGGTCGTGCCCGCTACGCCGGATGCTAGGATTCCGCCAGGAGGCGAACAATGCAGCTTCAGTACTGGTGGTGGATCCTCGCCGTGGGGATGGGGGTGCTGGAGCTCGTCACCGGCACCTTCTACCTGCTGGTGCTCGCGGCAGGCTGCGCCGCCGGGGGCCTCGCGGCGTGGGCCGGCGCGGGGCTGACCGTGCAGGTGCTCGCCACCGCGGCGGTGACGATCATCGGCTGGGCCTGGCTTTGGCGCCGCAGCCCGTGGCGGCAGGCGTCGGGCGATTCGACCGCCGATGCGAGCATGTTGCTGGACGTCGGTGAACGCCTGGAGGTCGACGCGTGGGGCGAGGACCGCCGCGCCCAGGTCCGCTACCGCGGCGCCGCATGGACGGTGGAGCTCGATCCGCAGGAGCCGGCGTCGTCGGCCGTTCCGGGTCGGTTCGTGATCAGGCGCGTTGTCGGCAACCGGCTGGTCGTGCAGCGCGCAGGCTGAATTCCCGCCCATCCAGGAGACATGTCCATGCCCGTCGGCAATTTAGCGGTCGCCGCGATCGTACTGGTGCTCGCCGTCGTGTTCGTCACGCGTGCGTTGCGCATCGTTCCGCACCAGCACGCGTGGATCGTCGAGCGGCTCGGCAAGTACGACCAGACCCTCGGACCGGGCCTGAATTTCGTGATCCCGTTCGTCGACCGGGTCGCCTACAAGCATTCGCTGAAGGAGATCCCGCTGGACGTGCCGAGCCAGGTGTGCATCACGAAGGACAACACGCAGCTGACCGTGGACGGCGTGCTGTACTTCCAGGTCACCGACCCGATGCGCGCGTCCTACGGATCGAGCAACTACATTTCGGCGATCACGCAACTGGCGCAGACCACGCTGCGCTCGGTGGTAGGCCGGCTCGAACTGGACAAGACTTTCGAGGAGCGCGATTTCATCAATTCCAGCGTCGTCGCATCGCTCGACGAGGCGGCGCTGAACTGGGGCGTGAAGGTGCTGCGCTACGAGATCAAGGACCTCACGCCGCCCAACGAGATCCTGCGTTCGATGCAGGCGCAGATCACCGCCGAGCGCGAGAAGCGGGCGCGCATCGCCGAGTCGGAAGGCCGCAAGCAGGAGCAGATCAACCTCGCCACCGGCGAGCGGGAATCCTTCATCCAGCGCTCGGAGGGCGAGCGTCAGGCCGAGGTCAACCGCGCGATGGGCGAGGCGGCCGCAATCCAGGCCGTGGCCGACGCCACCGCGCGGGCGATCGAGCGCATCGCCGGGGCGATCCGCCAACCCGGCGGCATCGAGGCGGTCAACCTGCAGGTGGCGGAGAAGTACGTCGACGCGCTGGGCAAGATGGCCAAGGAGAACAACACGATGATCGTGCCGACCAACCTGGCCGACGTGGCGACGCTGGTGGCCACCGCCACCAGCTTCGTGCGGCGCCAGGCCGACCTGCCGGGACCCGCTGCGCCCACCGGGTCCGGCCGCGCGCCGGCGTGAAGGCCCGATGAGTCCGGGGATGCCCGCCGCCGACGCGAGAGGGTTCCTGCGCATCCATCCGCCGTTTTCGGAGATGCGCGAAGACGACGTCGACTTCCTGGCGCAGCATCTCGAAGCCGCAAGGTTCGCGCGCGGCGAAGTGCTCCTGGCTCCGGAGCACGGCGTGCCGCAGCACTGCTATATCGTGGAGCAGGGCGCGGTCGAGGCGACACGGCAACTCGGCGGCCGGCGGGGCGACGGCGTGGATCCGACCGTTCTGCTGTCGGCCGGCGAGGCTTTTCCCGTGGGGGCGCTGATGGCCGAACGCCCGGCCAGCTCGACCTATCGCGCGGTCGGTGACGTGAGCTGCTGGCGGCTTCCCAAGGCCCGGTTCGACGAACTCCTGCGCCGCAGCGACATCTTCCTCGATTTCTGCAAGCGCCGCACGGCCGCACTGCTCGAGTTGTCCGCCCAGGCGCTGCAGGCCAGCTATGCGGCCGAGGCCACGCAGTGGCGGACGATCGACGCGCCACTCGAGTCGATGCTGCGGCGGGTTCCGGTCACCTGCACGCCCGACGCGTCGATCCGCCGCGTCTTCGAGCGAATGGAGAGCGAGGGCGTGGGCGCGATGCTCGTCGTCGAGGCCGCGGAGGACGGGCTTCAGTCGGTGGCAGGGATCTTCACGCGCCAGGACGTCATCGGCCGCGTCGTGCTCCCCGGAGTGCCGCTCGATGCGCCGATCGGCGGCGTGATGACCTCGCCGGTGCTGACCCTGCAGGCCGGCGAGGCGGTCGGCGCGGCCATGCTGCTGATGGCCGAGCGGGCGATTCGCCATGTGCCGGTGATGAAGGACGGCCGCCTGGTCGGCGTCGTCACCGAACGCGACCTGTTCGTGCTGCAGCGGCGCAGCCTGCGACAGATCGGCGACTCGATCCGCCATGCACACGGCGTGGGCGAACTGCGGGTGGCGGCCGAGGACATCCGCAAGTGGTCGCAGAGCCTGGTCGCGCAGGGCGTATCGCCCGGTTTCGTCACGCGGCTGATCAGCCGCCTGAACGACCAGCTGTCGAGCCGGCTGATCGACCTGGTTGCCGATCGCCGCGGGATATCGTTGCAGCACGTGTGCTGGCTGGCGCTGGGCAGCGAAGGGCGCGAGGAACAGACCATCGCGACCGACCAGGACAACGGCCTGATCGTCGACGACGCGTCTGCCGGCGACGTGGAGGCCTTGCTGGCGTTCGCGCGCGAGGTCAACGAAGGGCTCGACGCCTGCGGCTATCCGCTGTGCAAGGGCGGCATCATGGCCAGCAATCCGAAGTGGTGCCTGCCGCTGTCGAAGTGGCAGGCGCTGTTCGACGGCTGGATCGATCGCGGCGATCCGCAGAGCCTGCTCAACGCGTCGATCTTCTTCGATTTCCGCCCGCTGGCGGGAGATTCGACCCTGGCCGGCGCGCTGCGCGAGCGGGTTACGCGGCGCGCCGCGGACACGCCGCGATTCCTCAAGCAGATGAGCGACAACGCGCTGCGCAATGGCCCGCCTTCGTCGTGGACCGGTGGCCTGTTCGAGACGCTGTTCACGCGCGAGGAGGCGGTCGTCGACCTCAAGTTGAACGGCACCGCGTCGTTCGTCGACGGTGCCCGGGTGCTTGCGCTGGCCGCGGGCATCCGGGAAACCGGCACGGCCGAGCGGCTCCAGGCGCTGTCGGCCGTGGGCCGGCTCACGGAGGACGACGTTCGCGGCTGGGTCGACTCGTTCCAGTTCCTGCAGGGCCTGCGCCTGCGCGTGCAGCATCGACTCGACGACCGCCCGGCCGACAACCCGAACCTGCTCGACACCCGCGAGTTGTCGGGGATCGACCGGCGCATCCTGAAGGACGCGTTCCGCGAGGCTCGCAAGCTGCAGCAGCGCCTGGCGCTCGACTATCCCGGCTGACGCGAGGCGTCCGGGGGCGCCGACGCCTAGAGCCGGAAGTCGAGTGCCAGCCTGCTTTGCAGCTTTCGCGCCTGCCCGAACGATTTCTTCAGGATGTGGCGGTCCAGCTCGTTGAGCGCGTCCGGGTCGATGCGGTTCGCTCCGGCCGCGCCGGGTTGCATCGAACGCTGGCGCTGAAGGCGAAGGAGCTGGATGAAGCCGAAGCCGTCGACGATCGCTGCGACGTCGTCGCCGCCCATGCGGGCGATCTCGCCGACGCCGCGCAGCCGCTGCACGGTGCCGGTGTGCGCGACACCGTTGGCCAGCGCCAGCACGCGCGCGGCATCGACGAACGGCCGTGTTCCATACAGTTTCAGGTCGAGCGTGCGCGGGAACTCCTTGTTGCGGTCGAACCGGAAGTCGCGCACCAGGCCGAGCGGCGGCCGGCATTCCAGTGCGTTGGCGGCCATCAGCCGCAGGAACAGCGGCGCCTCGCGCACGGCCTGCAGCAGCCAGGTGCGCAACGCGTCGGACAGATCCTCGTCGCCATACAGCGGCCGGAAGTCGAAGAAGATCGACGCGTTCAGCAGGGCCTTCGGCTCCGGCGTTCGCAGCCAGCGCGAGAACTTCGCCCGCCACTCGTTCACGGACAGGCAGCACTCGGCATCGCCAGCCATGATGCCGCCCCGGCATAGCGGAAAGCCGCAGGCGTCCAGCTTGCGGTTCACCGCCTGCGCAAACGGCAACAGGCTGTCGCGCACCGACCGGGCCTGCGCCGCCGACGCCGCGTCGAACACGATGCCGTTGTCCTGGTCGGTCGACAGCGTCTGCTCGTAGCGGCCCTCCGATCCGAGCGCGATCCAGCACCACTTCACGGTCGGCAGCTCGAATTCGTCGTGGGTGAGCTCGATGATCCGGGAGGCCAGCAGGTCGTTCAGCGTGGAGATGAGATGGGTCATCTGCGCCGCGGCCGTGCCCTGCTGCAGCAGCGCGTCGATCGTGAGCCGGATGTCCGCGGCGCACGCTTGCAGGGCCGGGAGGTCCCTGGCCTCGCGGATGTCGCTGGAGAGATTCCTGACACCCGTGCGATGCAGGGCGAACAGGTCTCCCTCGGAGACGATACCGACCAGGCTGCCGTCCGGTTCGACCACCGGCAGGTGGCGCAGGCCGCGGCGGGCCATGACCAGCGCGGCCTGGTAGGCGGTGGTCTGCGGCCTGACCGTGACGACGCCGGCGGTCATGACGCCGGCGATCGGCTGATCGAGGTCGTAGCCCGACAAGGCCACCCGGTGCAGCAGGTCGGTCAGCGTGAAGATCCCGAGGGGCAAGCGGCCCGACGCGTCGGCGACGATCACCGAGCCGATGCGCAAACGGGCCATCGTCCCGATCGCCTCGCGCACCGACGCGTCGAGCCGGACCGTGACCGGCTCGCGCCTGATCAGGCTGTTCACCGGGCTGTGGACAGCCTGCAGATGATGGCCTTCGGCGCGGTCTCGAGCCGGGAGTTCCATCGGCCGCTCCGGTCTCAGTAGGTGACCCTGGCGTAGTAGGTCCGCTCGGCGGCTTCCCGCGCCTCGCGCAACGTGCGGATTCCCTGGTCGGCCAGCAGCGGGATCATCTTCAGGAACACCTCTCCGGTCACGATTGCATCGCCGAGCGCCGTATGCCGGCCGATGACGTTCACGCCGAGGCGCTCGGCGATCGCTTCCAGGCGGTGCGAATCCTGGTTCGGATGGATCACGGCGGAAAGCAGCAGCGTGTCGAGCACCGGCTGCCTGAACACGACTCCCGTGGCGGCTTCCTTCATCTGCAGGAAGCGCATGTCGAACGCGGCGTTGTGCGCGACCAGTACCGTGTCCTCGCAGAAGTCGCTGAACGCCGGCAGCACCTGGTCGATGGTCGGCTGGCCGCGCAGCATCTCGTCGTTGATGCCGTGGATCGGGATCGACTCCGGCCTGATCCTGCGCCTGGGGTCGACCAGTTGATCGATGGTCTCGCTCCTGAGCAGCCGGCCATTGACGATCCGGGTCGCGCCGATCTGGATGATCTCGTCGCCGCCCGACGGATCGAGGCCGGTGGTCTCGGTGTCGAAGACCGTGTAGGACAGCTCGGTGAGCAGCCGGTCGTCGAGTTCGCGATTCTCCTCGCTCGCCCGGAACAGGTCGAAGTCGTAGTACTCGGGCCGGCTCTCGCTGTGCACGAACGTGGTCGGCTCGATCGCATCCGGCGGGACCGCGGCCGGAATCAGCAGCCGGAAGAACGACTGGCCGGCCGCCTCGTCCCGCTGCACCCAGAACTCGCCGCCGTGCCGCTCGATCACGTCGCGCAGCGTCAGGCGAGCGGCTTCGCCGCCGAGACTCATCGGCTCGAACTCCCAGTCGGCCGGCGTCCGCGCGGGATCGAAGGGACCGGGCCAGATCAGGTCGAGATGCGCGAGGCGCCCGGCGCGCAGGAGCCGCAACAGCAGGCCTTGCGCGCCGAACTCCTCCTTCAGGCGCGACGCGAGGTAGGTCAGCCCGAGCAGCAGGCCGTAGCTGTCCACCCTGACCCAGAGGTCTTCGACGACTTCGGCGGTGACGACCGGCAGGCCGAGCCGCTGCTCGATGCGACGCTGGGCCGCCTGCACCAGGTCGGCGCCCAACATCTCCTCCAGCGGCCAGCGAACCTCGAGCACCCCGGAGAACCCGGCAGTCGCGCTGTCCAGACGCTGCGCCATCAGCGTCACTTCGTCGCGGATGATGCCGACGAAGCGGTCGCGCTGTGCGGCCTCCATGTCGCGATACTCGAGCAGGTTCTCGACCGCCGCACGGATGTTCGCCATCGCCGCGCGGCTGCCTTCGGTCAGCGAGTGCAACATCTGGTCGCGCGTACGCTCCACCTCGACACTTCGCGTGATGTTCTCCAGCATCAGCACGTAGCCGCCGACCGTGGGCTCGCGGCTCGGCGTTGCCGTGCCGTCGGGGCCGGCGCCGAAGACCGGTGTCATGTGCACCCGGATCAACTGACCGGCGCGGGTCGTGGTGACGAAGACTGCGGAGGGCCGGGCACTTCCGCGACCCAGCCGGTGCCGGATGTTGTCCAGCGCGTGGGCGATCAGGTGCCGCTCCATCACGGCGAAGACCGAACGGCCCAGACCGATGATCCCGCCGCCTTCGCCGAGCACCTTGAACTGCAGCCGGGCCCGGTTGTTATAGAGCAGGATCCGCCCGTCGAGATTGCAGACGATGACGCTCTGCGTCAGCTCCGACATCAGCGCGGCGAGGCGGTTGCGTTCTTCCTCGAGCGAGGCCCTGGCATGCCGGATCCGTTCCTCGACGTCGCGCTCGAGGGCTTCGCGCTGCTCGGCGAGCGTATTGACAGCCTGTGCCAGCGCCCGGATCTCGGGCGCCCCGGTCTCGGGAAGCCGCAGTGACGGGTTCGAGGTCGCGATGACGAGCGCCTGCTCGCGAAGGCTCAGCGGTCCCTGCACGTACGCCCGGTACAGTGCCTGCACGACGATCCCGAGAAGCGCCCACGAGAGCAGGATGACGAAGATCGCGAGGCCGTACCGGACTTCGAGGGCCGACCGAATGGCCTGTCGCTCGCCTTCCTGCATGTCGGCCCAGAGGACGACGCCGAGCGCGCTGAAGAGCACGGCCAGCAACAGATAGAGCCCGCCCAGCGCAAGCGCGAGTTTCGCCCTGGGGGCCATTCATTCCAGCCCGAGCAACTGCCTGACCTGCGCAACCAGATCCTTGGTCGAGAACGGCTTGGTGACGTAGGCATCCGCACCAAGCGCGAGCCCCTTGGCGACTTCGGTATCGCGGCCCTTGGCGGTGAGCATCAGGACCTTGATGCCGCTCCACTGCGGGTTCGACCGGATCCGCTGGCAGACCTCGAAGCCGTTCATCTTCGGCAGCATGATGTCCAGCAACACGAGATCGGGCCTCGTCTTCTCGATCGCCGCGAGCGTTGCCTCGCCATCGACGGCGGTGGCCACTTCGAAGCCCTCGCGCTTCATCAGGAATTCCAGCGAGACGACGATGTTCGGCTCGTCGTCGGCAATCAGGATTCGTCTGGTCATTCGCTTGTCCTCGCCTCCCGGCGTCCGGCCGATCCAGCGGGAGCCTGGGGAAGTGTAAACGAGAACAGCACCCCTTCGCCGGGCGCGCTCGTCACCCAGAGCCTCCCGCCGAAATGCTCGATGATGCGCCGGCTGATCGGCAGGCCCAGCCCGGTTCCAGGCGGCTTGCCGGTCAACGTGTCGCCGACCTGCCGGAACCTCTCGAAGATGATCGCCTGGTCGGCGGCGCTGATGTCCGGGCCATTGTCGTGCACGTCGACCCGGAGTTGCGCATCGCTCCGGCTCAACGATACGCGCACGCGGCCCGTCGTCGGTGGGCTGAACTTCACCGCGTTCGACAGCAGGTTCAACATCACCTGGATCAGGCGATCGTGGTCCGCGAGGACGGGCGGCAGCCCGGCCGGCAGCTCCAGTGCCAGTTCGATCTGTTTTTCGCCGAACAGCGACGAGGTCGCCGCGACGGATTCCTCGATGATCTCGCGCAGGTCCAGCTCCGCCGACTGCCACTCGGCATTGCCGGACTCGATCTTGGCCATGTCCAGGACCTGGTTGATCAGCCGCGTCAGCCGCTCGGCCTCCTTGACGATGATCGAGAGGAACTTCATGCGCTCGTCCACCGGCAAGTCGGCTTCGTCGAGAAGGATCTCGGAGAACGAGCGGATCGAAGTGAGCGGCGTGCGCAGCTCGTGCGTCACGGTCGAGATGAAGTCGTCCTTCATCCGGTCGAGCTCGGTCAGCCGCTCGTTGGCGGCGCGCAGTTCCGCGGTGGCGGCTTCGAGTTCGCGGGACTTCTGTTCCAGCTCGCGGGAATAGGCGCGCACCTGCGACGCCTCGTCCAGGATGTCCATCACCTCGTCGAGCCCGAGCGGCTCCTCCTTGACCGCCGAGGCCACCATCGCCCGCGCCGAGGCGCCGCCGATCGCGCCGGCCAGCAGCGTCTCGGCGTAGCTGACCAGCTCGGCATCGGCGGCGAGCTCGTCGATCGAGCGCAGGCCGCGCTTGCGCGCGTACGTCGAGAACGCCGCCTGCGCGCGCTCGGGACCGAGGAAGCGGCCGATCAGCGGGACGAGATCGCCGACGTGCGCGCTGCCGCGCCACAGCCGCGGACGCTCGGTGCCGCCGCCGCGCCGGAAGACGTCGACGAACAGCGTCGCGTGGCTGGCTTCGTCGACGCTCGGACGACCGCGCAGCGAGACGCCGACGTACGCACCGATGTTGGCGAGCATGCTCCAGAACAGGCTGTGCGAGATCTCGTCGAGCCCCGACAACCCGAACAACTGCTGGGGCCGCAGCAGCGCCATGCCGAACAGCCCGTCGCGCAGGAACTCCGACGGCAGCCAGTCGGACTTGGCGAAGGAGGGCAACAGCAGCGTGTATGCCCAGACGGCGAAGCCGGCCATCAGGCCGGCCACCGCGCCGTCGCGCGTGCCGCCTTTCCAGTAGATGCCGCCGAAGATCGCGGGCGCGAACTGCGCCACCGCGGCAAACGAGATCAGGCCGATTCCGACCAGTGCATAGGCTTCGCCCGCGGCGCGGAAGTACGTGTAGCCGAGCAGCAGGACGGCCACGATGGCCCAGCGCCGGATCGACAGCAGCAGCCCCGAGAGGTCGTGCCGCTCGTTCAGGCGCAGCCGCCTGAGGCGCAGCAGCACCGGCATCACCAGGTCGTTGCAGATCATCGTCGACAGCGCGATCGCTTCGACGATGACCATGCCGGTGGCGGCCGACAGGCCGCCGATGAAGACCAGCAAGGCCAGCGCCTCCTGGCGCTCCACCATGGGCAGCGTCAGCACGAAGGTGTCGGCGTCGACTGCTCCGTCGGGGAAGTGCAGCAGGCCGCCGAGCGCGATCGGCAGCACGAAGACGTTGATCAGGAACAGGTAGAGCGGGAAAAGCCAGACCGCCCGCTTCAGGTGGCGCTCGTCGACGTTCTCGACCACGGCGATCTGGAACTGCCGCGGCAACAGCATGATCGACAGCATCGACACGATGGTCAGCGACCACCAGGTGCCGTAACCGCTGCCGGTGTCGTCGAAGCGCATCAGGGTCCTGAGGGCAGGAACGGCCTCCGAGCGGGCGAAGATGTCGCCGAAGCCGTCGTAGATGCCGAAGGTGACGAAGATCCCCACCGCGAGGAAGGCCAGCAGCTTGACCACCGATTCGAAGGCGATCGCCGCCACCATGCCCTCGTGCCGTTCAGTCGCGTCGAGGTGCCGCGTGCCGAACAGGATGGTGAACATCGCCAGGATCAGCGCGATGTACAGCGCGCTGTCCTGCAACAGCGGCTGTGCGGCCGCCGTGGCGGGCATCACGATGTCGGGATAGTTCAGCAGGATCGTGAAGCTGTTCGAGATCGCCTTCAGTTGCAGCGAGATGTACGGCACGATGCCGACGACGGCGATCACGGTGACGAGTCCCCCGAGTGCCTGGCTCTTGCCGTAGCGCGACGCGACGAAGTCGGCGATCGAGGTGATGCGGTTGGCCTTGCTGATGCGGATGATCTTCAGCATCACGAACCACCACAGCGCCACCATCAGCGTCGGGCCGAGGTAGATCGGCAGGAAGCCGATGCCGCTGGTGGCCGCGCGCCCCACGCTGCCGTAGAAGGTCCACGTGGTGCAGTAGACCGCCAGCGAGAGTGCGTAAATCGTCGGGTTGGCGATGATCGAGCGGCCCGCGTCGGCGCGCTTGTCGCCGTAGTAGGCAATCGCGAACAGCAGTCCCAGGTAGGCGAACGAGACGCCGACGATGACCCAGCCCTGCAGCACGCTCTAGCAGCCGGACGGAAAGCGGACGGACGCGACGACCATGGCCGCTAGCAGGCTGTTGAAATTCGTCCGCAAGAACTCGTAGCTCTACGCGGTGTTGATCTGGATAATCGCGTCATGGTCGAAGCCTTGCGAGGTTGAGGATGCGTGGATCGGATGCGGTGCAAGAGGCGTTGTTCATGTTCTCCAAGCTCGATGACTTCGTTCCGACCGATCACCCGCTGCGCTCGATTCAGAGGCTGGTCAACGAGAGCCTCGTGCGGCTCAATGGGCTGTTCAATACGATCTACGCCGACACCGGACGCGCCTCGATCGCCCCCGAGAAGCTGATGCGTGCGCTGCTGCTGCAGGTGTTTTACTCGATTCGCAGCGAGCGGCAGCTGATGGAGCAGATCCGCTACAACCTGCTGTTTCGCTGGTTCGTGGGAATGGCGATCGACGATGCGGTGTGGGACCACTCGGTGTTCTCCAAGAACCGCGACCGGCTGCTCGAGCATGAGGTGGTCGAGGCGTTCTTCACCGAAGTGATGACGCTGGCCGAGAAGGCCGGGCTGCTCTCGAAGGAGCACTTCTCGGTGGACGGCACGCTGATCCAGGCGTGGGCCAGCCACAAGAGCTTCAAGCCGAAGGACGGCAGCGACGACCAAGGTCCGAGCGGGCCGGGACGCAATGCGCAGGCGAACTGGAAGGGCACGCGGCGCAGCAACGACACGCACGCGAGCACGACCGACCCGGACGCGCGGCAATACAGGAAGAGCCAGAACACCGCGGCGATCCTGGCCTACCAGGGCCATGTGCTGATGGAGAACCGCTCGGGGCTGGCGGTCGGTGCGCTCGTTACGCACGCCGACGGGTTCGGCGAGCGCGCCGCAGCGCTGGCGATGCTCGATGCGGTGCCGGCAAGCAGTCCGCGGACAGTGGGCGCCGATAAGGCCTACGACTCGCGCGACTTCATCGATGCATGCCGCCGCCGGCAGGTGACGCCTCATGTGGCGAACAACGACTCCGGGAATCGGCGCAGCGCCATCGACGGCCGAACGACCCGTCATGAGGGCTACCGGCTCAGTCAGATGAAGCGCAAGCGCATCGAGGAGCACTTCGGCTGGGGCAAAACGGTCGGGCGCGTCCGGCAGACCGTCTACCGGGGAATCAGGAAGGTCGATCAGCACTTCAAGCTGACGATGACCGCCTCGAATCTCGTCCGAATGGCGCGAATACTGAGTGCGGTACCGCAAGGAGCTGCGGGATGAAGCGGCGAACCGCATCGAATGCGCGCCTTCTCGGCGTGCAACTCGCTCGGATCGATTCGTCTGGATGCCAAAGTTCATCGGGAAAGCTTGCCAAACCAATCGTCGCACTCGCATCGCGGCGAAATTCAACAGCCTGCTAGGAGTCTGTCGGAGTTGAATCGAACCCGGCTCGATTCAACTCCGACAGACTCCTAACCGTCCGTTTCGACCGTTCGTCCGTCGCCGCCGGCCGGGCGCGGGGGCCGCTGCTAGCCTGCCTGCATGAACGCGCGTACCGATAGCGGGGCGGCTCTCGCCGCAGCCTTGCCGCCGCTGGGCCAACCCGGCCGCCGGGTGGTGGTCGAGGACCTGCTGCCGGCACTGGTGGCCGACGGCCTGCTGGCACAGGCCGATGCCGAGGCCGTCGGGCG
>Ga0073905_10000881_pt1 | contig 14781 bp, 9 predicted proteins | sample KloWWTupernatant_FD_65482 | JGI IMG/M metagenome (GOLD analysis project Ga0073905, IMG submission 65482) | Active sludge microbial communities from Klosterneuburg, Austria, studying microevolution and ecology of nitrifiers - Klosterneuburg... | ecosystem: Engineered > WWTP > Aerobic digester >... | reverse complement strand
ATCATGAGTTACTATTAGTGATGTCACATTTAATTTTTTTTGCATGTCAAGTATCAAATGACTAATCTCGTTTGAAGTAACAGGATCAAGACCGGTCGTAGGTTCATCATACAAAATAATTTCAGGATCCAGCATCAGCGTCCTCGCAAGTCCGATTCTTTTTTTCATTCCTCCAGACAGCTCAGACGGCATTTTATCAATAGCTTCAGAAAGACTTACACTTTCTAATATTTCAGTTATTTTTTCTGAAAGATCTTCTTTTTTGTAATCAGGTTGTCTGATTATCGGAAATTCCAGATTTTGCCTGACTGTCATGGAGTCATACAATGCTCCGCTTTGAAACAGAAAACCAATTTTTCTTCTTATGCTGTTTTTTTCAACTTCAGGAAGTTTCAAAAAATCTGTATCGAATACTTTTATTGTACCTTTTGTCGGAGGTAATAATCCAATTATACATTGAAGTATAACTGACTTTCCTGTTCCTGACTTACCCAGCATTACAACTGATTCACCCTTCTTAATTTCAATGTTTATGTCTTTTAGAACTGTATTATTCCCAAAGGATTTTTTTAGATCTGTAATCTCTAAAACTATTTCATTGGTATTTGTTTTTGGATCTTCTGACATAAATCTTTTATCTGACTAAATTTGAAATTGATTTGATGAAAATTTGCATTATTTATTTTTAAAATATTATTGATGTAATTTGTACCATCAACATGTCTATTAAAATCACAAGTAAAGATGAAATCACAACTGCAGTATTTGCTGCCACTCCGACACTTTCAGTTCCTCTGTCAGCATTATACCCTTCATAGCATCCGACCACACCGATACTAAATCCGAAAAAAAAAGTTTTTAGAATGGATAATATTATATCCTGCAGACTTAAGTTTGACATAGCGGATATTAAAAATGCTTTCATAGAAGAATTCTCCGAAATACTGAATGCAACGAAACCGCCTATTAATGCTATCATGTCAGCAAGTATTACTAGTATCGGAAGCATTAAAGTAGCTGCTGTAACTCTTGTGACTACTAAATATTTAAAAGGATTGCAGCCGGATACTTCCATAGCATCGATCTGCTCAGTTACTTTCATTGAGCCAAGCTCAGCACCAATTCCTGAACCTATTTTACCTGCAAATATCAAAGCTGTAATTACAGGACCTATCTCTAATATAACTGCAAGTGCTACCATAGACGGTACAAGTGATGAAGCTCCGAATTTTTGCAGAGTAGGTATAGATTGCATTGTCAATGTCAGACCTATGATGAATCCTGTGATTGCAATAAGTGATAAGGATTTATATCCGATCTGATAACATTGTTTTAAGGTCTCCGAAAATTCATACGGAGGCATAAAAATTTCTTTAATATTTCTGAATGCAAAAAATACCAGACTTGTAATTTTGAAAAATGTTTCCTGAGCCGAATCCGGTAGTTTTATATTGAATAAAGGTTTTGATTTATCAGATGTAACTTCAGCCATTTAAAATAAATTATTTATTTGCATTAAAAATCTGAAACCCCGTAAAAGTTCTATTTACTATCATTTGCGCGAATGTTAAGATCAATAAATGGATTTGCAATTCCAATCACCAGACCGAATGAAAAATCAACAATATCTGCACCATTTACAACATATGTATATCTTATCTTTAAACTCGGAAAAAATAATAGTTTATCATTTCTTATAGAATATCCATATGATAATTCAGGGAAATAACCATGATTTGTAAAGTTTGTAAAATAACCTCCACCTATAGAGAGCACAGTAGTTCCCTGTAAAAAATTTGAAGGTTTTAATCCGCTTTTTAAAAGTATGTCATACTTATATGCAAAACGTAAATTACTGCTTAAGTCTTGTCTGAAAATATATGAATATTCTGTTGAAAACCGATGCTGTCCAAATTTTCCAAATCCAAGAGAAACCTCTTTCGTAATCCCTCCGCCAATTTTGTCATTCTCAAGTAAAAGTATCGGATTGAATAAATATAAGAATGATGCTACACCTATAGCAATTGGTAAAGTAGATGCTGAATTTTCATTCCTGTCTGATAAAGAGGATTTATATTGTGAAAACAAAAAATGATCGGTTGGGTCATTTAAAACTGATCTCTTTTTTGATAATGAAAATTCTGATGCAGTTAGATCTGAACTCATTTTATCAGGGTATGAAATAAATTGGGAGAATACTTTTTCAGAATTTACAGACATTAATATTAATATCAGAAATACTAATATTTTTTTTTTCTTATTAAATTTTTTTGATTTTTTTAACAAATGAATATCAGTTTTAAAATTTTATTTTCAATTCTTTAAAATCAATTTATACTTTCAAAATAAATAATATCATTCTTTCATAAGAGTATTGAGAGAATTAAAATATGACTCATTTAACTCTTCCAAATGTAAATCTATGTCATTGTTGATCTTTAAATTCTTACCCGATACAATACCAATCTTTTCTGCTTTAAGATTTTTCTGCAAAGCCATTTCTGAAATTTTTTCAAAATTAACCGCATCTGCTGAAACGATGAAAGTGCTTTGGAATTCAGAAAATAATTCGAAATCTTTTCTTAAAGTATAATTGTAAATAATTTCACATCCTATAGAATTATTTCTATCCATTATACAACATTCTGCAAGAGCAATTGCAAGTCCACCGTCAGAAATATCGTGAGCAGATTTAATATAACTAGATTCAATAAGTTTAAGTATTATTTCCTGAACTTCTTTCTCTACCACTGGATTAATATCCGGTGCATCACCTTCAGGTTCATTTTTTAAAAGCCTGAAATATTCACTGCTGCCTATACTTTTTTCATTTATAATATTCAGATCAATTCCGCTTATCAATATAACAATATCACCTTCATTTTTAAAATGACTTGTCATAATATTATTTTTATTTTCTATCAGGCCAAGCATTCCAATCACCGGAGTAGGGTAGACGGCATGATCTTTTGACTGATTATAAAAGCTTACATTGCCGCCGGTTACAGGCGTGTCAAGTATTTTACAGGCATCACCGATTCCTTTCAGAGCTTCAGAGAATTGATAATAAACTTCAGGATTATATGGATTTCCAAAATTCAGACAGTTAGTAATTGCAATTGGTTTTGCACCAGTGCAGACAACATTCCTCGCGCTTTCACAGACAGCTATCATTCCTCCTTTAAAAGGATTCAGATATACATACCGACCGTTGCAATCGACTTTGACGGAAAGAGCCTTTTCGGTTTCTTTAATTCTAATCACCGAAGCATCACTGCCCGGTAGAACGACTGTATTTGTTCTGACCTGAGTATCATATTGCTCATACACCCAGTTTTTATTTGTGATATTTGGCGAAGACAAAAGCTTCAAAACTATTTGATTCAAATCGGTAGGTTCATTAATACTTGCCGGATCGAATTTTCTTTTCTCCTCAATATATTTTGGAAAGCTGATCTCTCTTACATTCACAGGAGCTCCGCCGCCCAGAACTAATTCAAATGCCGGTACATCTGCTTCAAGTTTACCTTTGTAATAAATTTTTATTCTGTCTTCTTTTATTACATTGCCAATCTCAACACAATTCAGATCCCATTTATTAAAAATATCTTCAGCAATTTTTTCCTTACCTTTTTCAATGACGACAAGCATTCTTTCCTGAGATTCGGAAAGCATTATTTCATAAGAAGACATGTCATTATCTCTGAGAGGTACAAGGTCAAGATTAATTTCCATTCCGCATTTCCCTTTAGCACTCATCTCACTTGTCGAACAGGTAATTCCTGCAGCACCCATATCCTGAATGCCTACGACAGCACCGCTTTTTATTAATTCCAAAGTAGCTTCCAGTAAAAGTTTTTCAGTGAACGGATCGCCGACCTGTACATTTGGTCTTTTGGATTCAGAGTCTTCTGAAATTTCTTCAGATGCAAAAGTCGCTCCGTGAATGCCGTCTTTTCCAGTAGATGATCCTACTATAAAAACCGGATTTCCTATGCCGCCTGCTTCAGCAGTTGCAGTACCGTCATGTTTCACAATTCCTACTGCCATTGCATTTACAAGCGGGTTGTCATTGTAGCAGTCTTCAAAATATACTTCACCGCTGATAGTAGGTACGCCGAAACAGTTGCCATAATCTCCAATACCTTTTACTACATTTTTAAAAAGGAATTTATTCCTTTTCCTCTGTTCATCTGAAGAATTGTTAGAATTATTAGAATTATTTCCAAAATCAATTTTTCCAAATCTCAGTGAATTTAAAGCTGCGACTGGTCTTGCTCCCATTGTGAAAATATCACGGAGAATTCCGCCGACTCCTGTAGCTGCCCCCTGATACGGCTCGACTGCAGAAGGATGATTATGTGATTCAATTTTAAAAGCTACAGCAAGTCCGTCACCAATATCAACTAAACCTGCATTCTCATCACCTGCACTTACTAGAAGCCTTTTACCGCTGCGTGGAAGTTTTTTAATTTCAAGAATGGAATTTTTGTAAGAGCAGTGCTCGCTCCACATTACTGAAAAAATACCAAGTTCTGTGTATGAAGGAATACGTCCAAGGATCTTTAAGATCCTTTCATATTCATCTTCTAATAATCCAAGACTTTTAGCAACATCTAAATTTATTTCCGGGTCAGACATTTTTTGTAAAAAAATTTTAACAAGTATAGTTAAATGGCAATAGTTTTATTAGTCAGATAAAATTATTTAATGAGTATTTTTTGGAATTTAAAAAGCAGATCAGAATTTTTTAAAATTTCTGCAGATCTCTATCACAGCTCTCGCAGCTTCATCTACAGATCTGACCGGACATCGTGTCTCAGTAAAATTGTAATCACCTCCGCTGCAGGGAAGTCCGAGAAAAAAACAGTGCTCAGTTTTATGTCTGTATACATCAGTCTCATCCATATTAGCTACAGGGTCAGGGCAATCTTTGTAAATATCATAACTAAATCCTGATAGTACATCATTTAAAAATGAACTCACTTTTTCTGATGCACATTTCTCAATGACAAAATCTTTATCAGTCGGAGTACCGGTTACATCAATTACAATAACGAGATCCTCTTTACTGACTTCCTTCGCAACTTCACGTGCGCCTCTCATATCAATTTCTTCATCAGGAGTAAGCTCCAATCTGACATAATCGAAATTTATCTGCCCACTAAAAAAAGCTTTCATTGCAGTATAAACTCCCACATAATTATCAAGGAAACCAACGTAATCTTCACCTTCAATTATTAAACTTACTCTTTTGTAATTTGTATCGGCATGTGCTGATATAATTATCATTGATCTGAAATGTTATATTTATTTTTATAAAAAAGTGAAGTACCTGAAACTACCAGAAGGGGATTGATAAGAACATTTATCACAGGAATGAAAGTAAGTATGAATGCCATTGCTCCAAACCCCATAGATGATTTTCTTTGAGATAAAATAATGCCAAGTTTTTTTCTGAATCCAGTCAGCTTTCTTGTCATAGGATAGTCCATGTAATCAAGCGCATTGTAAAAAAATGAGAATAGAGTTCCGAATACAAAAGAAATTGTATTTCCGATCATTGGTATAAAGTTTATTAAAAAAAGCGGAACTATGAAAAGTAAATAAAATAATATCTTTTTTAATTCTTCTTTAATACTGAAATAAGTTTCTGATGAAAAAGAAAGACCGCTTTCCAGATGTATTCCAAATTCATTTTCCTCAATAAGCTTTGACATCCTTTCATTAAATGGGGCTGAGACAAGTCCGCCGAATATTACAAAAGTAAAATAGCATATGAGTAGAACTAAAAAGAACGAGAATATTTTAAGGAAATAACCGAATATTAATACTAGAAAATTTTCAGGTACATTGTCATTCAGAACTTCCGAAGAGCTGCCGATGAGCCAGTTGTAGGTATAAAAAAAAATTGTTCCGTAGATGATCAGATTGATCACCATCGGAACAATAGAATATAAAATTAACTTGGGATATTTGAAAAATAAGTTTATACATTTAAACGGATAAAAAAAACCGTGTATAAAATTATTCATTATTCAATATATCAAAATTTAAACTGTTAATATTTTAAAACAAAAAAAATACAGATTACTTAATACCAAAAGCTTTTTTAATTTTGCCAACGTAATCAAGTTTTTCCCATGTAAACAATTCGACCTTTACAGTTTTATCTTTACCGTCAGGTGTCTTGAATGTCTTGGTTACAACTTCATTCTTTCTTCCCATATGTCCGTAAGCTGCTGTTTCACTGTAAATCGGATTTCTTAGTTTAAGTCTTTGCTCAATAAAATATGGTCTCATGTCAAATAATTTTTCCACTACATCAGAAATCTCACTGTCTTTTTTATTGATCTTGCCGGTACCATAAGTATTAACAAAGATATTCATTGGTTTTGCAACACCGATTGCATAAGACACCTGAACAAGAACTTCATCACAAACACCTGCAGCTACTAAATTTTTTGCAATGTGTCTGGTAGCATAAGCAGCTGACCTGTCCACTTTGGAAGGATCTTTTCCTGAGAATGCTCCTCCTCCGTGTGCACCTTTTCCGCCGTAAGTATCAACTATGATCTTCCGACCTGTAAGTCCGGTATCTCCGTGTGGTCCGCCAATAACAAAATTTCCGGTCGGGTTTACATGATATTGAATGTTACCATTTAAAAGCTGACCATAATTCTTATACTTTGATTTTACTCTCGGAATCAGAATGTTCTTTACATCAGCTTCTATTTTACTTCTCATTGCTTTTTCACTGCTAAACTCGTCATGCTGAGTAGATACAACAATTGTCTTAATGCTCTTTGGTTTATTGTTGTCATCATATTCAATCGTAACCTGCGATTTAGAATCAGGTCTGAGATATTTCATTACTTTATTTTCTCTTCTGATCTCAGCTAGTTCATAAAGTAATATATGTGAAAGATCCAAAGGCAGAGGCATATAATTTTGGGTTTCGTTAGTTGCATAGCCAAACATCATTCCCTGATCACCTGCTCCCTGATCTTCTTTCTTACTCCTTACAACTCCCTGATTAATATCTTTTGATTGTTCGTGAATACCTGAAAAAACACCGCAGGATTCTGCATCAAATTTATATTCGCTTTTTGTATAACCGATCTTTTCAATTACTCCTCTTGCAATGCTTTGCACGTCAAGATAGATCTTTGAGTTTACTTCACCGGCTAAAACTACCTGACCTGTTGTTACCAAAGTCTCACATGCAACTTTTGCATTTGGATCAAACGCTAGAAAATTATCGATCAACGCATCTGAAATCTGATCTGCTACTTTATCCGGATGTCCTTCTGAAACTGATTCAGAAGTAAATAGATATGACATTAATTATTTCTCCTTATTATATATTTAATTATTAATTTTGTTTTATTTGAAAAATTATTTTTATTCAAGGCTTTCAAGTACCAACTCTGCAACGTCTTTTATTTTTACTTCTTCACTCTTTTCCTTTTCCTTTACACCGTCTGTTAACATAGTCATGCAAAACGGACAGGCTGATACAATAGTTTTCGCACCGGTTTCAAGAGCTTCTTCAGTTCTTTCTATATTTACTCTTTTACCTTCAGTCTCTTCAAGGAACATCCTTCCGCCACCTGCTCCACAGCAGAATCCTTTATCCTTAGATCTTGCCATCTCTACTATATTAATTCCCGGAATGCTTTTTATAGATTCACGCGGCTGATCATATATATTATTATATCTGCCAAGGTAACAGGAATCATGATATGTAACTGTTTCATTATTTTCCTTTACAGGAATTAATTTTTTCTCTTTCACAAGGTCGTCAATAAATTCTGTGTGATGTGTCACCTCAAGATCTACACCGAATTGTCCGTATTCATTTTTTAAAGTATGCATACAATGAGGACAGGCTGTAACTACTTTTTTTACATTGAATTTCTTAAGAGTCTCTGCATTCTGCTGAATAAAAGATTGTGCAAGAAATTCATTGCCAAGTCTTCTTGCAGGATCACCTGTACATTTTTCTTCACTTCCAAGCACACCATATTTTACACCTGCTTTATTTAAAAGCTGTGCAAATGATTTGGTAACGTTTCTGTATCTTTTATCAAAAGCCCCTGCGCATCCTGACCAAAAGACTACATCAAGTTCGTCAGCACTTCCGATATTTGATAATTTTTTTAAATGATTTTCTTTCCCTTCTTTTGCAAGCTCATCACTAAGATCATCTATCCAGTCATTTCTCTGCTCAGCACCAAATGCCCACGGAGATTCATTATTCTCAAGATTTCTGAAAACAGTATTCATCTCGGCAGGGAAGTCTGATTCCATCATTACAAGATCTCTTCTCATATCAACAATAGGTGTGACATGGTCTATCATCACCGGACATTCCTGAACGCAGGCCATGCATGTAGTGCAAGCCCAAAGCTCTTCAGATGAAATATAATCATGTACAAGATTTTTATTTAATGCGGGATCCTCTTCCTTTTTACCAATAACTGCAGGTCCTTTTTCAGATGTACGTTTTCTGATCTTTGTAATAATGAGTTTTGGATCAAGAAGTTTTCCTGTAATGTTTGCCGGACAGACCGATGTACATCTTCCGCATTCAGTACATGTGTATCCGTCGAGTAAATTTTTCCATGTCAGGTCTTCTACATCTTTTGCGCCATATTGAACAATGGATTCATCTTCAAAATTTATCGGCTTTAATACTATGCCCTGATAAGGTATTTCATAATTTGAAAAGAAAGTATTTGGAACTGAAGAGAGTACATGAAAATGTTTTGAGTAAGGCAGATAATTTAAAAATCCCAGAACAACAATTATATGAGCCCAGAAGAAAAATTCATATGCTGGTTCTGAACCGGTTGTGAAAAACCCTGCGATGAAAGCTGACACCGGTCTGTAACCTTCAGATGCACCGAGTAAAATTCTTTCCACGCTCATACCAAACATTGTGATCATTACAATTGCGATCATTACAAGAATAAAAGTAGCATCCAGTTTTGCAGCTCTTTCGACCTGAAGTCTTTTTGGCGTACCAATATATCTTCTGATGAGAGAAAAAATTACAGTTACAAGAACGAGTGCTCCAAAGAAATCCTGAAGGAAAGTAATGACATTATAAAATGGTCCGAGGAATGAAAATGAAAATTCAGGGAAGAAACCTTCTATGACGGATTCAACGACAACTAATAAAAGAACTACAAAACCCCAGTAAATACATAAATGCAGAATACCGGCAAGCTTGCTTCTTAGAAGTTTAGTCTGAAGGAATGCTATCTTAATAGTATTGCTGATCCTTTTTGGAATATCGCCGAATCTGTAATCCGGCTTTCCCATTTTTATATAAGAAAGATATTTACTGATTGAGTAAATAAAAAAACCGATCGACCCGAAAAAGATTAAACCAAATATTAAAGGTCTCAGCATTAAGAGATATATGTTTTGTAATTCAAGCACTCAAATTAATTAAATAGATTCAAATATTAAAGATAATTGTGATGATTTTTTTGTCTTTTGATAAAAAAGATTTAAGTATTTTTATTGAAATTTTTTATTGAGAAATTTTTTACTGTTAAATTTCAGAGAAATTAATATGTTGAATAAACTTTTTATGATACTTAATTTCTACCCGTTAAATTTTAGTGAGAAGATCTATTTGCCGAAATGGCGGAACTGGTAGACGCACTGGACTCAAAATCCAGCGAGGCTCAAATCTCGTAAGGGTTCGACTCCCTTTTTCGGCACTTGCATTAAAAAATATATTTATAAATTTATTTAATAAATTAACTAAGCTTATACAACCTTAATATTACTTATTTAACTAACTTAACTTAAGGAGTAAAAAAATGTGCGGAATAGTAGGTTATATTGGAAACAGGGAATGTCTGGAATTTATAATAGACGGACTAAAAAGACTTGAATACCGCGGATATGATTCTGCAGGTGTTGCAATCTTAAACGAGCATGGTAATATTTTATCATATAAAAAAAAGGGCAAAGTAAAAGAGCTTGAATCACAGTTCGATAAAGATATCTTAGCAGGCAAGACAGGTATTGGACACACAAGATGGGCGACTCACGGTGAACCAAATGACATAAACGCTCATCCGCAAATGGACATGACAGGTAATATTGCAATAGTCCATAATGGAATTATCGAGAATTACAAAACATTAAAGAAAAAATTAGAGAAGGAAAATTTCACTTTCACTTCTGATACAGATACTGAAGTACTTGCAAGCCTGATTCAATATCACTTCAAAATATTTAATGATTTTGAGAAAGCTGTAAGAATTTCTCTTAATGAAGTAGAAGGCGCTTACGGAATAGCCATTTTAAATAAATCCGAACCGGATAAAATAATTATTGCAAGAAACGGAAGTCCGCTGATGTTTGGACTTGGAAAGGATGAGATCATTGTTTCATCTGATGCAGCAGCAATAATAAATCTTACAAAAAATGTGATATATCTGGAAGACGGAGAAATGGCAGTATTGAAAAAAGACAGTTTTAAGATCAAGACTACAAAAGATGAAGAAATATTCAGGGAGATACAGAGGATTGATTATGATCTGGAAGAAATTGAAAAAGGAGGATATGAACATTTTATGCTGAAGGAAATTTGTGAACAGCCGGATGCAATACAAAACACATACAGAGGAAGAATCAACTTTGAAACAGGTGAAGTAAAAATAGGCGGTCTTGACAGTGTAAGGGATAAACTAATTAATGCAAAAAGGATCATCATCACTGCTTGCGGAACTGCATGGCATGCGGGTCTGGTAGGGGAATATCTGCTAGAAGAATATTGCAGAATACCTACTGAAGTAGAATATGCTTCAGAGTTCAGATACAGAAATCCAATCATTTATGATGACGATGTAGTAATATTTATAAGTCAGAGTGGTGAAACCGCTGATACAATGGCAGCTTTAAAAGAAGCCAAAAGACTTGGAGCTACAACGGTAGGAATTGTAAATGCTGTCGGAAGTTCAATCGCCAGAGCAGTTGATGCAGGAACCTACATTCACGCCGGACCTGAAATAGGAGTTGCATCTACAAAAGCTTTTACATGTCAGCTTATGTCTCTAATCCTAATAACATTAATGATAGGAGAAGCTAAAGGAACCATTTCACAAAAGGATAAAAAAGATATAGCAGATGAGTTGAAATTATTACCCGGTAAAATAAATGAGATCATAGAAAAGAAAAATGATTTTAAATTTATAGCCGAAGAATTTAAAGATTCAAAAAATTTCTTATATCTCGGAAGGGGATTGAATTTCCCTGTTGCTCTTGAAGGTGCATTGAAGCTGAAAGAAATTTCTTACATTCATGCTGAAGGTTATCCGGCAGCAGAGATGAAACACGGTCCGATAGCACTGATAGATGAAAATATGCCGGTGGTTTTTATTGCTCCAAAGGATAAAACCTATGACAAAATAGTTTCAAATATAGAAGAGATCAAAGCCAGAAAAGGAAAGATCCTTACTATAGCTACACAAAATGATGAAGAGATAAATCTTTATTCTGATTATATAATGAGAGTACCAAAGACTCTGCCGATCTTTTCACCTATTTTAAACAGTATTCCACTTCAGTTTTTATCATATTATATTGCAACAGCAAGAGGTTGTAATGTAGATCAGCCGAGGAATCTCGCAAAAAGTGTTACAGTGGAGTAAAAACTTCTAAAAAATTATTTTAACAAAGAGAAAATCCCCCTTTGATTTAACAGTCTAAAGGGGGATTCGCATTTATATATTTTTTATTGAAAAAAAAATTGAATAATACAACAAAAATACTTATTTTAACAGTTCCAAAAACCAATTAAAAAATTAAACCAAAAGAAAGGAAATGAAATGAAAAAAAATTTTTCATTCTTGGTTGTTTTTGCTTTTTTAGTAACTTCTTTATTAGTAGGTTTTACATTAAGTAATATTAATGATGAAAAACCTGCTCAGAGAAATTCTAAAGTTATTACAACCAGTCAAAATGATCTGACCCCGGTTACAAAGGATCAAGATTACAGAAAAAGAAATCCTTTTGTGGAAACACCACAGTACTCAAATGACGGTAACCCGAATTACTCTCAGGCTTCATTATCAGAGTCTTTCGAAGGAGCAACTTTCCCTCCGACCGGCTGGACAAAATTAAATCCTGACGCTGGTCCGGGCTGGAACAGACAGACAGCCGGAACTACTCCTATCCCGGGTTGGAACGGCGGAGATATTACTACCCCGGTTGGCGGTGGATCAGCTGTTGCTTTTTGTACATGGACTACAGGAGGTGCAGTCAGTAATGATCAGTGGCTTATTACTCCTCAACTGACAGGTGTCTTGTCAACTGATGTGTTGAAATTTTCATTAAGATACTGGCCAAATACATTCAGAGACAGTATTGAAGTTCTTCTTTCAACTACTGGTAATACTATTCCTAATTTTACAAATTTAATATTCAGAAAAAACTTTGCAGTTGCAACAACAATTGATACCGGATGGATTAATTATTCATTCCCATTAAGTGCATTTGCTGGTCAGAATGTTTATATAGCATTCAGAGAAGTAGTAGCAGATAATTTCAATGACGGTGCTTCATTCTCACTTGATCTAGTATCTGTAGGGACAGGTTCTGCAAATGACATTGCTACAACTTCAATTAATGCACCATTATCGGTAACATTACCAACACCAACAATTGCACCAAAAGCAACTTATTCGAATGTTGGATCTGCAGCACAGACAAACATACCTGTAACATTCAAAATTACAGGTCCGGTTAATTACACAAGTAACAAAGTTATTGCTTCATTAGGTGTAGGTGCTTCAGTTACTGTAACATTTGACAGTACATTTAATCCGACTGCCGGTACATACAACAACACAGTTTATTGCAGTCTTGGGTCAGATGTAAACAGAGCTAACGACACTCTTAAAAATTCATTTAATGCTGTCGATCCAAATTATGGAACACAGAATGGAATTTCCTTTGCAAACAGCTATGCAACCAGTGCACCATCAATGCCTACTTTCTGCTGGAAAGATACTACAGGAAGTACAAGTATTGCAGTTAACAGAGTGAATGTATCCTCTGCTCCTTTAACAGGTACTTTAGATGACGGATACTGGAGAATAGGAAATGCACTTAATGGTAAAAAAATCAGAATGGGTGGAGTTTCTTATGATTCATTCTTTGTAGCAACTAACGGAATGGTTGGTTTTGCTGCTAATTCCGGTTTAACTTCATTCACACCATCACTGGTATCTACTGTCAGACCAGCAATCTATCCATTATGGATGGATATGGACTGGAGACCGCCTACAACTGGCGGACTTGGATCCAGCAGATTAAGTTATAAAGTATTAGATGATTATCAGCTTCTGATCTCTTTTGACAGAGCGCAGGAATATAATGCAGGTACTGCAGATACAGGTGATCACGTTAGTTATCAGGTTGTTGTTGAATTAATGGATGCAGGTGCAACTACAAATTCAAGAATGGTAGTTCAGATCGCAGATACAGTCGGTCAGAAAACTGGAAGTAAATTTCTGGGATACTATAACACCAATTTACTTAATGCACATGTAATGGGAGTTCAGACAGCAGCGGGAGATGCATCTTATTACAGAGCAGCATATCCATTGACAACTTATCCGGGACCATTATTCGGACCGGGCGGAGCTTCGCTTGCAGTAGAATACGGTAACAATCCAAATATTCTGAATCAGGGATGCGGCGGTGTTACTCTTACTTTTAACGGATCCATTGAAGCTATGACACCTTCAAATGTAGGTGATACAGTTACTGTTCAGTTAAGAAGCACAACTTCACCATATGAAGTAAAAGATGCTTCTAAAAAATATATGAACGGAGCAGGAAATGCTTCATTCACATTTTCTAAAATTCCAACTGGAACTTATTATATTGCAGTAAGACACAGAAATGCGCTTCAGACATGGAGTGCTGCAGGTGTACCTGTTGCAGGCGGATTAATGAGCTACAACTTCAAAACAGATATTGCAAAAGCTTTCGGAAGTAATATGGTAGTTGTATCCGGACAGGCAAGTTTCTATTCAGGAGATGTCAATCAGGATAATGTTATTGACGTTACAGATTTAGGTGATGTTGATAATGACGCAAATAATTTTATATCTGGTTATGTTAATACTGATGTTAACAATGATTTAGCAGTTGATGTTACTGATGCTGCATATGTTGACAATAATGCTTTCAATTTTGTTGGTGCAGTAATTCCATAATAATTTAAAGCAAAATAAACAGATCTTTAGTACACAAATCAAGCAGGGTAAATTTTTTACCCTGCTTTTTTTTTTATATTTGGTTTATTGATTATAATCAAAATTAATTAATTACCGGATCCGGTACCACTTTTAATAAAGCACTTTTCAATATCAGCATTGTGACCGGTGTTCCTACATTTCTTGCCGGAGCATTTTTCCGTGGAAGTATAGTTAATAGTTAATAGTTAATAGTTAATAATTAATAGTAAATAGTAAATAGTAAATAGTAAATAGTAAATAGTAAATAGTAAATAGTAAATAGTAAATAGTAAATAGTAAATAGTAAATAGTAAATAGTAAAGAGTTAATAATTAATAGTAATAGTTAATAGTTAATAGTTAATAGTTAATAGTTAATAGTTAATAGTCAATATTTAATATTTAATAGTTAATATTTAATATTTAATATTAACTATTTAAATGCCCGCCCCTCAAAACGAATTGCCTGTCTATCAAAACGAATTGCCTGTCTATCAAAACGAATTGTC
>Ga0073905_10000879_pt1 | contig 14796 bp, 8 predicted proteins | sample KloWWTupernatant_FD_65482 | JGI IMG/M metagenome (GOLD analysis project Ga0073905, IMG submission 65482) | Active sludge microbial communities from Klosterneuburg, Austria, studying microevolution and ecology of nitrifiers - Klosterneuburg... | ecosystem: Engineered > WWTP > Aerobic digester >... | reverse complement strand
CCGGGCTACAGTCGACGCAGCCTCACGGTGTGGACGGTCCAAGGACGCCTTGTAAACAGCAGGTCAGGAGTTCGATTCTCCTCTCGGGCTCTGTTCAGACCCGCCGAAGCCCTTGGAATTGCAGGGTTCTCGGCACGTGGTCAGGTTGGTGTTCAGACCCGACCGTCACCGTGTCTCACGGAATCCCACCGACGTCTCACGAATCGGTGCGAGAACGGAGAGACAGGATGCAGGGCAGCAAGCGCAAGGGACGACGTCCGGGGACCTGGGAGCTGCGCGTCGACGCCGGTGAGGACCCGTTGACGCGCAAGCGTCAGCAGAAGTCGGTGACCTTCCACGGCACCTCGCGCCAGGCCGACGTCGCGTTGGCCGAGCTGATCACCAAGTCAGCTCGCGGCCAGGTGTCGGTCGGCCAGCGCACCGTCGCGCACGCGGTCGAGGCGGGGCTGCGTCAGGCCGAGCTCGAATGGCTCGAGCCGACGACGTTGCGCAACTACCGCACCTCCGCCGAGTGCCACGTGCTGCCGGCGCTCGGGTCACGTCGGCTGTCGCACCTGAGCGCCGAGCACCTCGACCGCTTCTACGGCGCGCTCGTCGAGGCTGGCTACTCGCGCTCGACGGTCCGAGGTTGTCACGTGCTCCTGTGCCGGGTGCTCGACCAGGCGAAGAGCTGGGGATGGGTCGCTGTTGTCAACGTCGGACGCGACGCACGCCCACCTCGCCAGCACACGTCGAACCCGAAGCCGGTGCCGATCGACGTGGCGAGGTCGATGATCGACGAGGCGGCGAAGGTGAACCCGACGCTCGCCACGCTGATCGTGCTCGCAGCCGACACCGGCGCGCGACGCGGTGAGCTGTGCGCGCTGCGCTGGCGACACGTCGACGTCGCCGCGAGCACCCTGCGGATCGAGGCTGCGATCGGTGAGACGAACGTCGTCTACGAGAAGGACACCAAGAGACCCACCAGCACCGCACGGTCACGCTGTCGTCGTTCGCGCTCGACTGGCTGCTCGACCACCGGGACCGCCACGCCAAGGCGTGCGCGCTGTGCGGCATCGAGCTCAGTGACGACGCCTGCGTGCTCGCACACGAGCCCGGCGGGCTGAAGCCGCTGCACCCTTCGAGCGCGACCAGAGCGTTCAGCCGACTGCGCGACCGCATGGAGCTGCCGAGCTGGATCCACCTGCATGGCCTTCGCCACCTCCAGGTCACCCAGCTCCTCGACGCCGGCATCCCGCTGCGCAGCGTCTCCGGTCGAGTCGGCCACCGCAATAGACCTGCGCGGAGTTTCATGATCGGGGCCAGGCTTGTTGGAACGAGGTGAGCGCCCAGCACACTGGGAGCCATCGTTCGAGCAGGGCGCGGTGTTGTTTCGGGACGGTGAGGCACCTCCATTGCTTGAGCCGGCCGATGCTGTGTTCGACACGGACCCGGTTCGATGACAGCACCGAGTTGAAGAACCGGTCGGTCTTGGTGAGCTCGCTGTTGTCTCGGGGCCGTCGGGTGGGCAGTTCGAGTGCTTCGACGTCGTGTTGTAGTCCTTGGAACCCGGAGTCCGCGAGGACGTCAAGGCCGGAGTCGGCCAGGTGGGATGGGAGGTTCGCGTCGCGGAGCGCGGTGAGGTCGTGGGTGGCGCCACCGAGCAGCGGTGTGACCCACAACAGATTCGACTCCGCGTCGCAGACGGCGATGGTCTTGAGGGTGTGGGTCTTCTTCTTGCCCGAGTAGTAGGGGCGCTGTTCAACCTGGCCTGTAGGGCGGGCGATGGCGAGCTCGGTGCCGTCGACGATGATCGTTCCGCCGGTCTCGGCGCACCACCAGGCGATGTCGTCGAAGTCGCCGATGATGGTGCCGTCGGGCAGCAGCGGGGCGAGACGGTCGAACGCTTCGAGGATCGGGCCGATGTTGTCGCGGAGCGTGGTGACGGGGATCCCCGAGATGCGGGCGAGGCCACGGATCGAGACGCCTTCACGCAGGTACGACAACGCGAGTCGGACCCGGGTGGTGATCGCCATGCCTTTCGGACCGCGTTTCGGTGCCGGTGGCAGCAGCGGGGTGATCGCTGCGATCAGGTGGGTGAGCGCCTGCAGGGAGAAGTGAGGCACAGTGATCTGCAGAGCTTCTGGTGTGGGCGTGTCGTGGGAGGTCATAGACCCTCGATGCTGCCCACCCAGAAGCTCGCTCGCGAATCGGCCGATCACCCATACCCAAAACTCCGCCCACCTCTACTGTCAAGGCTCCGGAGACCAATAAATCGTGATCGACCACCACGGTCCGTCCTCCTCGACTTGATGCGACACGACCACATCAATCACGTCATCGGAGGGGATACCTCGCTCTTCCAGCAAGTCAGCAACCGACCGAAAGAGCTGAGGGAGGCTATCTGGATCGCCATCTGGTTGTGGATTGCTGAGGCTAAAGTGTCTGGAGCTCCATGAGTTCATTCGGTGTCGTCCCGTGAGTCTACAATGCGAGTACCATCAGCATAAGAGCTGCGGCCATGAGCGTGAGTGAGGTTGCGGCTGCCGTTCCAGCTGTTATTCCCATATTCGGATTGTAGTTGTGCCAGAGATTGTAGGAGCTCACTGGAGTCTGAATCTCCACGCTCTTATTTGTACCTTTGGATCGGTTTTCCGACTTGCGTTTTTGTTTATTGCGCTCCCCCCGGTATTTCTGCACTTGACGCACTTTTGTCATAGCCTTATTGTAGTCTTTCTTATTGTATTCGAGCCCATGTTCCTTGTTGTACTTAGCCTGCGCTTCGGCTTTCGACAATCTGGTGTCATAACCATTTAGGCCCGACGTGTCAGCTTGCTGCATTGGGTCGCGTACGTACCCATAATCGTTCGTCGTGGTTCCGCCTTCGATGGGGTCGATTTCGAGGAAGCGGCCCAGCAACGGATCGTATTGGCGGGCGCCCATCTCGATGAGGGGTTGGAGACCGGTTTCGTGTTCGAGGGGGCGTTGTTGTTGGCCGTGCCATCCGTAGTCGAGGTTGGCGGCGCTGTTGTCGGGGAGGGTGGTGGTGCCGAGGGGGTTGCCGAACGGGTCATACGCCTTCGTCGACCCAGCCTTGGTGCCGCTGCCGTTGGTGGTGGCGACGATGTCGCCGTGGAGGTTCGGATACGACCACACATCAGTCGCAGCAGAGCCTCGCTTCGTGACCAGGACGCCGCCCGGCAGAGAGATCGTCTTCTCGATCACCGCGCCGGCGTTGTCGAGCGTCAACGCCGGCGAGTCCGCCGCCGCGGTGTACGCGTACTTCGCTGCGGTGGCGCCGTTCACGGTCCGTTTGGTGATCCGATCCGCCGCATCACGCGTGTACGCCACCGTCGTGGTGGTCGCTGCGACGGGTGTGTCGCGATCGGTGGCGATCTCGGTCGCGGACAGCGCCCGGTTGTAGACGCGGACGTCGTCGATCGTGCCGGCGAACCACTCGCCCCACACACTGTTCCCACCGATCGACAGGGCACCGGTGGTCGTGTTCAGGTTGCCCGACGCTGCGCTAGTCGCGACGAGGGTGCCGCCCTGGTAGTAGCGGACGTTCGAGCCGTCATAGGTCATCGCCACATGCGTCCAGGCGCCGGTCGACAACGTCGACGCGTTGCGCGCGTCCTTCGTCGTCGACCCCGACCGGACGAACCCGCCCGCACCCGTCCCGGAACTGGAGCCGTAGACGGCGTAGGAGAGGTCCGAGTTGGTCGGGTCTTCCTTCATGACCACCGACCGCCATCCTGACACGCTCGACGGCTTCACCCACGCCTCCACCGTCGCACCGGCCGTCAAGTCCAGACTCGCCGCATCCGGCACCGTCACCTTGGCGCTGGTGCCGTTGAAGGTGAGCGCGTTGCCGTTCTTGCCCGATGTCGTCCACGACGTGTTCGCTGCGGTGCCGTTGTTCGCCTGACCCGACACGTCGTTGACCGTCGTCCCGGTGTTCTCATCGAAGTTGTACGCCGCGACCAGGCCCGACACCCCGGTGCCGGCCTTGGTGACCAGGTGACGGTCCGCCGAGTCATACCCGTGGGTCTCAGCCCCCATCCTCGCGGTGTTGCCGTGAGAGTCGTAGGTGACACCCGCATACGGGCTCGTCCCCGACGCCGGCGTGTACGTCGTCAACCGGTCCGCGTTGTCATAACAGCTCTGATCGACCGTGGAGCCGACCAGGGTGCCGGCACTGTTGTAGGTCGAACGAGAGAACGACAACCGGTTGCTGTTGCGTCCCCACTGGACGTTCCCACACCCCGGCGCCGTCCCCGCGTACCCGGTGAAGCTGTAGGTGCCCTGATACTTGTTGCCCGACGAAGGATCCCGAGCCCACCACGACGTGAGCCGACCGGCCTTGTCGTAGCCGAAGTTCGCGCCCGCCGAGTTCGCGTCGACTCCGTCGACGGACTGGTCGACGATCATCCCGGTCTTCGCGTCACGGGTGACTGAATCGGCAGTGATCGACGTTCCGCCGAGTGTGTAGGACAGTCCGGTCTGGCGTTGGAACAACGGATCGAACCCTGCGGTCCCGGTCGTGCCGTTCGCGTACGTGTACCCGGACGCCCGACCGATGGTGTCGTAGGACACCGCAGCCTGCTGGGTGCCGTCGAGTGAGACGGTGGCGAGCTCGTTCACCCCGGACCCGGTCGTGTTGTACGTGTAGGACAACGTCTCCACCGTCACCGCGGACGGGTTCTTCACCGTCACCGACGTCACCCGACCAGCCACGTCATACACCGTCGACGTCGTATAGCCGGAGCTATCGGTGTAGTCCGTCACCCGACCCCGCAGATCCACCGTCGTCACCAGATCCCCCGACACCGACGAATCGGTCACCTTCGTCTTCAACGGATTGCTCCCCACGCTGTAGGTCGTGGAGACGGTGCGCGCCGCGGTGTTCAACGAGCTGTCGGCCGGGTTCGTGAACACCGGGTAGGTCTGACTGGTCGGCCGACCGCGGGCGTCGTACACAGTGCAGGACCACGCCGAATCGCCGACCGTGCGGGTCGCGACGGTGCGCCCGGAGGTGTCGTAGGCGAACTCGTCGACCACCGCCGCCGAAGCACCGGTGCCATCCGGATCCGCTTTCGTGCGCGACTTCATCCGGCCCGCCTGGTTCGACGCCACCCCCGCGCAGGTCGTACCGCTGGGGCCGGCGTCGGTGGCGCCGTAGTAGGCATACGAGGTGGTGGCGGCCTGGGTGCCGCCACCAGGCTGCGCGACCGCGGCGCCCGTAGCGTCGTAGCCGGCCGGCAACGTCGAGGTCAGCTTCCGCAAGAAGCTGCCCGTCGCGCCCTTGGTCTCATAGGTCGCACCGGAGGTCAGCTTCAACCCCGACGGATCCACCACCGTCGCTCCGGCCAGCCCGGTGATCGGATCCGGATACGACGTCGACGTCGACGTCGCGGTCGACGCCCCCGCACCATCGACCGCGTCGGTCGTCGTCGAGGTCACCAACCCCAGATCCGGCTTCAGCGACGCCGCCGGGATGTTGACTCGGAAACCCGCGCCAGGAGTGAGCCAGTTCAGTCCCAACTCGGCGTTGCCGGCGTCTTCGCGAACCTCGACGCTGATGCGATGCCAACCCGCGGTGAACGACACCGCCGGCGACTCCCAGTAGGTCGTCCCGCTCGTCCACCGGTCCGCAACGACCTTGTCGTCGATGGTGAGCCGCATCCCGTCATCGGCGAACACCCCGAAGCTGTACGCCCCTGATGTGGCCATGTAGATGAGGCCGGTCAACCGGCCGGAGAACTTGTCGACCGGGACCGCAGCATCCGGTGAACCAGTCCCCCACGTCCACGACGACAGACCCGTCAGCAGCTTATGGACCTTCGGCGCTCCGACGAACGCCGCACGGACCGGTGTCCCCGCCGGCGCCAAGGTGTCGTCCCACCACGCCGCGGACAGACCGTTGATCGCCTCGTCGTACGCAGTCGTCGACGACGCCACCGGACCCGCCAGGTTCGGCAGCGGACTGTTCGCCGTGAAGTAGCCGACCGGTGCCGGCCCGTAGGAGGTGACCGGCCGAGACAGGCCGTTGAACACCACCGACGTGTCGTACACCGTGCTCGAGCGCATGGCCTGCGCGGTGCCGACGTTGGTGTCGGTGAACGACACCCGATCCGACACGCCGTCATAGGTGACGTCGGAGCGTTGCCCGTTGTCGTCCCAGGCCGACACGGTCCGATACGACGTATCGAAGCTCACCTTCTTCGTGTAGCCGTTCGGCGCCGACAACCCCGATGCGGTCACCCGGGACACTCCCGGCGTCCCGGCCGTCGCTGCGGAGTCGTAGTTCACGACGAAGGTCTGACGGCTCGCTCCGGCAGTCGGCGCCGGCGCCGTCACCGTGGTGGCCTGGACACCCGTGTAGGCGACCTGCCAGCTCACCGACGCGTCTGCGGTGCGGACACCGGCGTCGACAGCGTCGTTCGCGGTCGCGTCGGTCACCGACGTCAACAGGTTCGAGCCGTCGTAGGTGAAGCTCGTGCGGGCCCCGCCCGGGTTCACCACCCGCTCCAAGCGGCCCTGGTTGTAGAACAGGTCCGTCGCCCGCCCATCCCACGACTCCACCCTGCAGAGCAGGCCCGGCGAGATCGCGAACCCGGACGGCGGCGTCGCACAACCGGCGCCGCCGCCGTAGCGCAGCGTGACCGACTGGCCCGAAACCGGATCGGTCATCGACGTCAACTTCTTGGTCGATCCCGACCACGTGTTCACCGTCGCTGCCGGATGGGTGTCGTCGACCGCAGCGACCGCAGACAGCAGCTCGCCGTCCTTGCTGTAGGTGTAGGTGGTGCCGGAGTCGTCGACGACGGTGATCCCATTGGAGATCGGATCGACGGTGACGACCGTGCCGTCACCGGCCGGGCCGACATAGGCGCCGGAGTCGGACTTCTTGTACTCGACGGTCGACCCGTCGCCCATCGTCAACGTGACACCGGAACCGGAGTTGCGCGCCCCGGAGACCGACACGTCACCATCGGACATCGTCCACCCCGGACCGAGGACCGGGATGTCGGTCGCCAACCACGAGGTGGGAACGATCCCGGTCACCGGGGACGGACCATAGGTCTTGAGTTGGATCGATGCTGCGGACTGGTGGTCGTAGTACTCGACGCGGATCGACTTCGTCTCCCCCGCCGCGAAGCTGATCGACGTCGAACACGCCTTGTCGGTCGCGGGCTGGTTCACCCAGTTGTCCATCACCAACGTGTTGTCCACCCACACCCGGGAACCGTCATCCGCGTTGGTGCCGAAGCAGTAGCTGCCCGCGGTCGGCACCGTCACATAGCCGGTCCAGCGGGCGGTGAAGTCGTCGAGCTCGACGTTGAAGGGCCCCGAGACACCCCAGTCGAAGTTGATCGCTTCGTCGACCCGGGCGAGGAACGGCATGTTGAAGTCGAGCGGGCCGGTCACGTTCGCTCGAGGTGACACGCCCCGGAAGTACTGGGCACGCAGCCCGTTCTGCGGCTTGTTCTGCGAGTTGTACACGAACTGCATGCCGACGTCGCCGCCGACGGTCGGGATCGACTGGCTTCCCGCACCCGCGATCACGTTCCCCGTCGCCAAGTTCACCGACACCGGCCCGAAGCTCTCGACCGGCGCCGGACCCGACGCCCCCAACCGGCGGTCGACCTTGAACTTCTGCACCGGCGCACACGTCGCGTACGGCGGATAGGTCGTCCCCGCGGACGCGACGGTCCAGTAGTAGGTGACACCGTCCTGCAAGATGTTCCCCGGCACCGTCGTCGATGTGCCGTTCTGCCAGCCGGTCGACCAGATCGCCCGGTTGCCGCCGCACTGCTCGACCGGGTCATCACCCAACCCCGATTGCGGACCGGCGAACAGGATCGCCCGATACATCTCCGGCGACTGGCCCGAGTCCGGATCGGTCACCGCACCCCAGGACAACGTCGGCGTCGGCGACGTCAACGTCGCCCCATCCCCAGGCGTCATCCCCGACACCGCCGGGGACGGCGTGTCCCACTGGATCTCCAACGACGGAGCCGTCACCTTGAAGTCATAACCGCCCGGCCAGTTGTCCACCGACACGCCCAACACCAGGTTCGTGTCGTGGTTCGCGACATACGGACGCACCAAGTTCGTCACATCCACATAGCCCGTCGACGGATGCGCCCCGATCGCAGACCCCGTCCACGTGTAGCCGTAGAAGTAGCCGTCCGTGCACTGGCCCAGGTTCCAACCCGGATACGCGCCCGCGTAGGACCACGCGGAGGCGAAACAGGCCGTCGGGTACGCCGGGTTCGACGATGTCGGGAACGACGACCACGACGACGCGAACGGCGCAGACGCCGACGGATACGGGAACGTGTCCAACCGGAGGTTCGCGCCGAACACCCGAGCGTTCGGCGCGACGTTCGTCCACAAGTACTGGTAGCCGGGCGCGATGTTGAACCGCCAGTAGTCATCGCTGCCGAAGACCCGCCAGTTGCCCAACAGACCGCCCTGCGCCGTGCCCGTCCCACCCGGCACACCGTTCAACGAGTCATACGACGCCCACGACCCACCCATCGAGGCCGGAATCACCTGGAACGACGGATCCACCGACACCGGGAACGCGTCCGCCGGCAACTTCGCCAACACCGCGGAATCGACCGCGACACCGACCGTCCGGTCCCGACGCCCCACCTCCCCCTTCAGGGCGGCCGCGAACTCCGCCTTCTCGTCCACCCCATACGACGCCGCCGCATCGCGGACGACGTCACCCTTCGCCGTGGTCACCAACGGCGGATCGATCGACACCTTCGGACCATCACCGTCACCATCGACCGCGGTCTTGCCGTTGCCGTTCCAATCCAGCACCAGACCACCCGGACGACGCTGATCGCCGACCAGCACCCCCTCGGACGACAACGACGACGTGAACACCCCCGGCTGCCCCAACGCCTCCGGCGACGAGACGACGAACTCCTCCTTCACCCCCGACCCCGACACCGTGTACTTGACGTCGACGCCGTCCCACACGCCCCGCAGCCACACCACCGTCGGATCCTTCCGATCCAACGCCGGCTTCACCCCATCCCGGCCCAACAACCGGAACGACACCTCCCGACCCTCGAAGCTCAACCTCACCCCGTCCTGCGACGCGCCGACCCACCAACCGAACCCGACCCCCGCAGCCGACACCGACCCGTCACCACTCGCCACCAGCTTCGGATCGACCTTCGCCCACTCCCCCTTGCCGTCCCGGAACCACTTCGGCTGACCGAAGAACTCCGTCACGTTCGACCCGTCGTCCAACTTCCAGGTCTCAGAACCCTCCGAACGGAACTGGACCTCCTCCGACACACGGTCCCGGTCCAACGCCGGCCCCGGCTTCGCATCGATCCCACCCGACGCATCCACCTCCGCCGCCGTACCCCCCAACTCCTTGGCCAGATCACGCCGCTCCGACACCGGCGCCGGACCCGCCGTGGAATCCGCAGCCGCTTCCCCGCCCGGAGCAGGCTCCGCGTTCACCAGCTCCGGCGCACCCAGCATCGTCAATGCCAACGCGACCATCGCCGCCAGAACCAACCGAACACGCGCCACGAGCGCCCCTCTCCCCGACCTGAGCCCCTTCACAGGAGGCTCACGGGTGACTCTCGTCGACCACGCGCCGCCTTGTCAACGATCTCACGGCCAGGCTCACAGAGTGTGACCGCGCAGGACCATCTCAGGTGACCGCGCGGCTCATACCCGCGAGCCATCCGGCACATCGAACGAGCCAGCAAGGCGACAAGCAGCAGGTTCGAACCCCACAAACCCCGGACCCGACGATCGAGCTGACCCGTCCTCGACTCCGCCGCCCTCGGTCACGTCTTCCCCGGCTGCAGAACTCAGGAAGGTCGAGCCCGCGAGACCCGCGACACGGTCGTCGCCGCCGCGGCAGAGCAGTTCCTGGCCAACGGCTGGGCCGGAACCGGGATGCGTTCGATCGCGCAAGCGGCGGGCGTCGCCGTGGAGACCGTCTACTCACACCTCCCGTCGAAGCGGGCGCTCCTCGACGCCGTGGTCGACGTCTCGGTGGTCGGCGACGAGCAGCCGGTCGCATTCGCCGACCGGCCCGAGTTCGCTGCGCTGGGAACAGGCCCTCGCCACGACCGGATCACCGCGGCCGCGCAGCTCCTGACGGCAGTGCAGATCCGAACCTCGAAGTTCGCAAAGGTGATCCGCGAAGCCGCTCCCAGCGACGAACAGATCAGCGAGGTCCTCCACGTCACCAGGCAGCGGCAGCGTCGTGACATCGACACCGCCGCCACCCTCATCGTCGGACGTCACCTGTCCCACGCCGAGGTCGACGAGCTGTGGGTGCTGTGCAGCCCCGACGTCTACCTGATGTTCGTCGAGGAAGGCGGCTGGAGCACCGATCGATACGAGTCCTGGGCAGCTGCGACCCTGAGCCGCATCCTGCCTGGAACCTGACCGAGGAGGTCGACCGTGGCCAGCAACGAACCGGGAGCACCGGCGGGAAGGACCGGGACCACCGGGACGTCGCCGCCGCCGTCGAGCAGGTCGCGGCGACTATCGCGGCCTACGGGCAGCCCGACGCCTCGACAGCGAACGCAGACCTTGGCGCTGCGGTGGATCTGCTGCGCACACGCTTGATCCCGCATCTCCGCCGTGAGGAGGACGAGCTCCTGCCGATCGTGTCGTCCTGCATGACCCAAGGCGAGTGGAGCGAGATCGAACAGGAGCACTTCGTCAGGTCCAAGTCACTGCGCGAGCTCGGCCTCGAGGGTCACTGGCTGATCGACGAGGTCGACGACGTGGACCGCGCCGTCGTGGTCGGCGTCGTGCACCCGATCCCCCGATTCATCCTCCTCCACGGTCTCGCTGGCACCTACCGCCGTCGACGAGATGCCTGGTGGCACCCCGAGCGACTGCGGAGGCGCATCCCGCATCACCTGGAGGTCGCGGTCGAGGTCCCGGCCTCCGTCCAGGCCGTCTGGGAGGTGGCACGTGACCCAACTCGGGTGGGCGAATGGAGCCACGAGTGCGTCGGAGCCGAGTACCTCGGCGGCGCCACGCACGCCTCGGTCGGCACCCGGTCCCGTGGACGCAACCGTCAGGGCCTCATCCGGTGGGGCCGCATCTGCGAGATCGTGGAGATCGAACCCCACCGGCTCGTGTCGCGAACGGTGCCCAACCTGTTCACGCCGGACAGCTCCGAATGGGCCATCCGCCTGGAGCCCACCGCCGACGGGACCCGCATCGAGCAGCGATACGACATCGTCAAGGGAGCCGGCCCCCTCGAGGCCCTGTACGCCACGATCCTCCCCCAGCACCGCGACAGGGAGGCGGCACTCGTTGCCGACCTCCGCCGGCTCGGCGAGGTCGCGCGACGAGGTCACGCCGAGCCCGCGAACGGTCGGAGCTCAGAGGCGGTGGGCTGACCGCTCGAACCTCGGCAACAGAGAACGCAGCGAGCGGGATCCCAGACATCCCCACCACACGCCGGCGCCGTACGCCATGTCATCGGCGACGGCAAGGGCTGCGATGGTTGCGACCATCGCAGCCCCGGCGTTCGAGCCCGACCGGCGGGCCTCGATCGCCGCATCGCAGACCGCGACCGCAGCGACGATGGCCAGCGCTCTGCGGGCGGGGCGCCGCAGTGGTGAGCCTGGAACGGCTGCGACCAGGCCGACCGGCCACCAGGTTCGCAGCACTGCTCGGGCGAGCTGACGTCCCGCACCGAGATGCCCGTGCACAGCCAGCCGCCATGCGTCGAGTGCCGGCACTCCCTCCAATCGCCGAGGCAGAATCGCCGCACTCGATGCCAGCACGCCCATCCCCACCAGTGGACCCACGCGCCGTGGTCCGAGCACCGCGATCGACCAGCCAGCAGCGCTCCACGGCGAACAACGGGCGGGGGCCACCTGCCCGGGATGACGGGCCTCCAGCGGCGCTGCCGATGTCCCGTAGACGAACCGCTGGCGGAGCCATCCGAGCACGCCGGGACGGGCCGGGTGCTCGACGACGACGGACGGTTCGTAGCGGACCCGGTGACCGGCCGCTGCCAGGCGCCAGACCAGGTCGACGTCCTCGCCCACGTGGAGATCGCGGTCGAACCCTCCGACGGCCCGGTAGGCGTCGGTTCGCAGCAGCAGTGCAGCGGCGGGAACGTAGGAGACACGGGTGCCGGGGCTGACCCGCGCCGGTTCGCTTCCGAGGTCGAGCGGGGATCGCAGCGCCTCGTAGCGCTGGAGCAGCCGTGGTCCGGCCGGGGTGCGGACCCGAGGGGCGACCGCAGCGGTGCGCTCGTCGGAGAGCAGGCGCAGCGGGGCCTCCCACCACCGACCGGCACCGTCAGGAACCTCGCAGTCGCTGTCGATCACGGCGACGATCGGTGTGGTGACCACAGCGATCCCGGCGTCCCGCGCCGCTGCCGGCCCACCCGGCCGGTCTCTGCGGAGGTGGCCGGCACCGTGCTCCTCGGCGACCCCCCGGTGGGCCGGGCCGTCGGCGCTGCCGTCGTCGACGACGACCACCCCGGCCCCCGCGTCACGGAACGACGCCAGCGAACCGAGCAGGCGCGCGAGGGCAGCGGCTCGGTCACGCACCGGGATCACCACCGTGACGTCCCGTGGACCGAACCGGGTCGGGAGGCTCGACGGCTCGGGGTGCAGCGCTCCGACGTCGAGGAGCCGGTCGACGAGGGCCCCTGTCGGAGACCCGTCGCCGACGGCGACGTCGGCCCCGGCTGCGAGGCGGGCGATCAGCGCTCCCCCGGCCGGGGTCAGGCGCCACAGCCGCAGCGGTGACCCACCGAGGACCGGGACCAGGTCATCACGTGAGCTCAGGACACGAAGCGAGCGGTCGGCCCGGAACCGCACGTCAGACCGCTGTCATGCCGCCGTCGACCGCGACGACCGACCCGGTCACCGCAGCGGCGCCCGATGAGCACAACCAGCTGACGGCATCAGCGACCTCGGTCGGTTCCAGGAGCCGGCCGATGGGATGGTGCTCGGTGAACGCCTCGACGTCGGCGAGCCCGTAGACGGCGGCGGACGCGTCGAGGATGGGCGTGCGGGTGGAGCCCGGCGCGACGGCGTTGATCGTGATGCCGCTGTCGACGAGCTCGCCCGCGACCGAGCGGACCAGGCCGACCACCGCGTGCTTGGCAGCCGAGTAGGCCGCCATCTGCGGCAGGCCCCGCGAGGATCCGGCCGACGCCAACGCCACGATCCGTCCGGTCCGCGGCGTGGGCCGCGCCAGCATCGCGGGGACCGCTGCCGACACGGTGTGGAACACGCCGGTCACGTTGACGTCGACGACCTCGCGCCACGCAACGGCGGGCATCTCCCACAGGGGTGCACCGCCCCACACGACCCCTGCGGCGTTCACCACGACGGCCAGCTCATCGGTCGCGTCGATCGCTGCTTGCACGGCATCGGCGTCGCGGACGTCGAGCTGCACTGCTGTCGCCACAGGGCCGATCGCAGCGATCGTCGCGTCGAGCTCCTCACGTGTCGCCAACGGGTAGGCGAGCACCGGGTCGGTGGCTCCCGCACACGCGTCCGCGCACACGACCCGGAACCCGTCGGCAGCGAGACGTCGGGCGACCGCCGCACCGATCCCGCGGGCCGCGCCGGTGACCAGCGCGGCCCCCGGATAACCCGTCGCTGGTGGCGGAGTGTGGGCGTTCACGACTCCAGAGTGTCGCGCCACGCGGTGACCGTCGCGCACAGCTCGTCGACCAACGCGTCGAAGACGGCCGCGCCCTCCTCTGCGGTCGCGCTCGTCGGATCGCCGAGGATCCCGTTCGACGTCACCGCGGCCAGGCCCTCGGCCAGCACCCGGTCGCCGATCTCGCGCCACCGTGCGGTCGCTCCGGGTTCGACACGCTCCATCCGCACGCAGCCCGGGTCGAGGTGCAACAGCAGCGACGTCTCGGTGCGCCCGGCGTGCGAGTCGCCGGAGGGGACCCGCGGGTGCCATGCGAGCACCGCCCGCCCCTCGTCGACTAGCAGCTCCGTCGCCCTGCGGATCGCCCCGACGTTGCCTCCGTGGCCGTTGACGAGCACCACACCCAGGAACGACCGCGGGCGCGTCGAACCGGGAGGTGGCAGCGCCGAGCGGATGAGCTCGACGAGCACGGCCTCGAGCGCGACGGTCCCGATGGAGAGGGTGCCCGGGAAGCTCTCGTGCTCACCTGACGCGCCGAGTGCGATCGTCGGGCCGGCGACGAGCCGAGCGGCATCATCGAGCCGGTCGACCAGTGCGGCCACCAGCGCGTCAGCGATGCGGGTGTCGGTGTCGAGCGGCAGGTGGGGGCCGTGCTGTTCGCAGCTCCCGAGGGCGATGACGAGGATCGCGTCGTCGGCCACCTCAGGCCAGCGCAGGTTCGCGAGACGCACTGCTCTCAACCTGGACCAGGCTCGACGTAGCCCCATGAGCGGAGCTGGTCGAGGATCGCGTCGGCGGCCGCCGCGGGTTCGAGGTCGACGGTCCTCGGCGGAGTCCGGTCGACGAGCGCACCCGTCAGCGCGACGATCCGGTCGAGGGCGTGCTCACCGGTCGGCGCCTCGACCACACGGGTCGGCGGGCGCCACGGACGCAGTCGGGGTCCGTCACCGACGTGGTGATCCCGACCGGGCCTGGCCTCGACGGGGGCGTCACCGGCGACGAGCGTCGCCGACAGCGGAGCGCGGCGCAGCTCAGCCACGCCGCCCTCCACCGACAGGACCGCCGGGGCGGCGACCTCGAGCACCTCGCGTCGGCCGCCGTCGAGGCGTCGGACCGCCCCGAGGTGACCCGAGCCGGAGACGGTGACCTCGAGCAGCCCGAGGGCCTGGGCGG
>Ga0073905_10000876_pt1 | contig 14809 bp, 9 predicted proteins | sample KloWWTupernatant_FD_65482 | JGI IMG/M metagenome (GOLD analysis project Ga0073905, IMG submission 65482) | Active sludge microbial communities from Klosterneuburg, Austria, studying microevolution and ecology of nitrifiers - Klosterneuburg... | ecosystem: Engineered > WWTP > Aerobic digester >... | reverse complement strand
GTTGATGGCCAAAAACTCGCCCACCCGGTGAACTACCAGCTGCTGCACATCCTGCCACCCAAGGGTGTGACGGTGCACGATTGGAAGCGCCCCTACATGATCATCGACCCCCGTGCCGGCCACGGCGCGGGCATTGGTGGCTTCAAAGAAGACAGCCAGGTGGGCGTGGCGCTGAAAGCCGGGCACCCGGTGTACTTTGTGGTGTTTCGCCAGCGCCCGGTCGAAGGACAGACCCTGGCCGACGTGATGCGGGCAGAGGCCGGTTTTGTGCGCGAAATCGTGCGCCGCCACCCCGATGCACCGGCACCCATCATCGTGGGCAACTGCCAGGGTGGCTGGGCCACCATGCTGCTGGCAGCCGCCAACCCCGACATCACTGGCCCGCTGGTGATCAACGGCGCGCCCATGGCTTACTGGTCGGGCCACGTGGGCGAAAGCCCCATGCGTTACAACGGCGGCCTGTTGGGCGGTGCATTGCCTGCGCTGCTGATGTCGGACCTGGGCCATGGCCAGTTTGACGGCGCGCACCTGGTGAGCAACTTTGAAATGCTCAACCCTGGGCGCAACCTGTTTGGCAAGTACTACGACCTGTTTGCCAACATCGACAACAAGGAAGCGCGCGATGCGTTCCTGGAATTCGAGCGCTGGTGGGGGGGCTACCACTTCACCAACGAGGCGGAAATCCGCTGGATCGTCGAGCAGCTTTTTGTGGGTAACAAACTGGCACGGGGTGAGGCCAGCCTGGAGCATGGCCGCCCGCTGGACCTGAAGGCCATCCGCTCACCCATCATCGTGTTTGCGAGCCGGGGAGACAACATCACCCCGCCGCAGCAGGCACTGAACTGGATTGTGGACACCTACGCCAACGAGCGCGAGATCGTCATCCGTGGCAACCGCATCATCTACATGGTGCACGAGAAGGTAGGGCACCTGGGCATCTTCGTATCTTCATCGGTGGCCAAAAAAGAGCACACCGAGATGGCCTCGACGCTCAAGACCATCGAGTCGCTGGCACCAGGCCTGTACGAAATGGTCATTGAAGACATCGTGGGTGAAGGTGATGAAGCACATTTTGTGGTGAGCTTCCGTTCGCGCACCATGGAAGATGTGCTGAACGTCATCAGCAATGACCGCAGCGACGAGCGCGACTTTGCTGCCGTGGCCCGCCTGTCCGAAATGGGCGTGCATGCCTACGAAACACTGTTGCGCCCCGTGGTGCAGTCCATGGTCACGCCACAAACGGCGCAAGCCATGGAAGCCAGCCACCCTTCACGCGCCAGCCGCCGGGCGATGGCCGATTCGGTCAACCCGGCCATGCCCATGGTGAAGGCCGCCGCTGCGGCAGCGCGTGCCGACCGCAAGCCGGTGGATGCCGGCAACCCCTTCCTCGCGGCAGAGCATTTGATGGCCGCCGGCATCACTCAAACGATGGATCTGATACGCGACACACGCGATGCCGCCTATGAGCTGAGCTTCATCGCGTTGTACGGCAACCCGTTCATGCAATGGGTGGGCACCACGCACGCACACAACCGCACCCACAAAGAGCCGCAAGAGTTGCGCTATCTGCCGGAAGTGCAGGCGATGTTGCTGGGCTGCGACCAGGGTGGGCTGGAAGCCGCAGTGATCCGCATGCTGATCCTGATGGCGGACTCGCGCGGATCGGTCAGGCGTGACCGCCTGGAGCGCTCGGCACAGGTGCTGACCAACGAGGAGCCATTTGCATCGTTGTCGCCCGACCGTCGGGCGGCCATCATCCGCCAGCAGTCCATCATCATCGAGTTCGAACGCGAAGGTGCGATTGAAGGCCTGCCCTACTTGCTGCCCAACGCCGAGATGCGACAACACGCGCTGGACACTGTGCGCTATGTGGTGGGCCCGCGCGACGAAATGGCACCTGGTTCGCAAGCGTTGCTCGCGCGCATGGAGGAGCTGCTGACCCAGGCCCCGCAAAGCCCACCACCCCGTCCCCGGCGCACACAGCCCAGCTCTCAGGAAGCGATGGAAATGGAGTTGCTGCGCCCCGCCGACAACACGCAGTCACTGGCGTTGACCACCCCAGCCACACCTGTGGTCACCGAGCGGCGTGCCGCACGGAAAACCGCCGCACAAAAGGCGACTGCCGCAACGCCGCGCAAGACGGTCAGGAAACCGAAGGCGGGCTGAGCCGCATCAGCGCTTCACGGCGCTGATCGGGGGGCAACTTTGCCAATGCCCGCACTGCTTCATGGAAACGGGCGAAATTGCGCCCCTCGCGCTCGAACAACGCCTCGAACGCGGGCACCCACTGGTCGTAGGCAGCTTGCAGGGCAAAGGTGGCGTTGTTGCTGCGCGCCACCCAGGCGTCATAGCCGCTGTAGCCCCCCCAACTGGCTTTCAATTCGGCATACCCTGCGCGAAAGCGTGCCAGTTCGGCAGACTTGGCGGCACGCAAGCGCTCAACATCAGTATTCGCAGCACTCATGCTTACTGAATCATGCGCTGGAGCATAAATTTGCTTTAGATTCTGGCGCGTCTGCTTCGACAGTGCACGAAAAGCCTGCCGACGTTGGTCAAACACCGCGTAGTCGGCGCGGGCCTGTTCGCTGGCATGCAGCGCCAGCCAGCGCTGACCGCCCAGTCGCTCTACTGCCGTGGCATACGACTCGTTGAAAGCCGTGTCATCGGGCACATACAGCACTTGATGCGCCAGCTCGTGAAACACCAGCCGTGCCACCTCACCCTCCACATGGCCCAAAAAGGTGTTGAGCAGCGGGTCGCCACCGACCCAGTTCATCCACCCCAACGTTGAATAGGCTGGCACGGGATACACGGCAGCCTCCAGCCCCTTCGCGGTCAGGCTGGCTGCAAATGCCTCGGCCTCGGCCTGGTTGAAGTAACCCCGGTAACCGGCACAGCCCATGACCGGGTAGCACCAGCTTTGCAGGTCCAGCGACAGCTCGGGCGTGGCCACCACGTTCCACACGGCGGCGGGGCGCTTCAGGTCGGCGTAGCGGGTGTAGCTGGCGTTGTCGGGCAGGGCCAGGTCAGTCACGGCAAAACGCCGCATGCGCTGGGCCAGCTCAAGGCGGGCCTTCAAAGCGGGGTTGACTGCCGGGTCGGCCAGCCAGTCGTCCACGGGGCGGGCGGCATTCATCAAGGCCCAATGGCCGTTGACCGATTGCCAGTAGTAGCCCACACCAGGCGCGTCCACCGGGCCATTGCCTGCACAACCGGCCGATGCAAACAGCGCCAGCAGCCAGCCGGCGCCCACTGCACGGCGGAGCCAACCGGTCCACTGGGTGTGCATGCGGAGCACCACCACCAGCATGTCAGGCGGTGGGCGCATTGACCACGGTGACTTGCGTAACGGCAAGGCCAGTGGACGCAGCGCCTGCCACACGCTCAACCTGCACCAGGCAGTCGTAAAACGTGGGGCCGCCACCCAGGTCGGTCAGGGCCTGGCTGGTGACTTCGTTCACATTGGTGCCGCGCACGCCCAGCTTGCGCCACCACACGCCCAGGCCGTTCACCACCCCGGCACGAGCACGGTGACTGATGCGTGCGGTGCAGTGGTAGCTGCCCCGGTCGTTGAACACGCGCACCAGGTCACCGTGGGCAATGCCACGTGCTGCGGCATCGGCGGTGCACAGTTCCAGCAAGGGTTCGCCTTCGATTGCGCGAAGACTTTTCACGTTGACGAACGTGGAGTTCAGGAAGTTGCGGGCGGGTGGTGAAATCATGGCCAGCGGGTAGCGCACGGCCAAAGCGGGGTTACTGGCGGCAGCCTCAAAATTGGGGAGGTGGTCCGGCAAGCCGTCCACCCCCTTGTCAGCCAGGCGCTGGCTGAAAAACTCGCATTTGCCCGACGGCGTGGGGAACGCGCCTTCAGCGAACGGTGCAGCGGGGGCAAAGCGGGTAGGCAGGGGCGCAAAGCCTTGGGCCAGCAGAAGGTCAAACGACACGCCGCCCTCCCCACTGGCAGCACTGCTGACATCTCCACCCATCGCGTCGCCGTCAGCCGACCGACCGCGCACCGGCTCCGCAAATGCGGCACGGCACAGCGTTTCGTCGTCATCCACAAAGCAGGCGTCTGTCGGCTCCGAGCCCGCAAGCCCCATTCGGGCAGCGAGTTCCCTGAAGACCTGGGTGTTAGGCTTGCATTCGCCCAGTGGCGCAATGGCCGGGCGGTTGAGTAGTACATCTGTATGGCCGTAGCTGGTGTGGATGTCCCAGTGCTCTAGCTGCGTGGTGGCGGGCAGGATGTAGTCAGCATAGTCGGCGGTGTCGGTCTGAAACTGCTCCAGCACCACGGTGAACAGATCTTCTCGCGCAAAGCCCTGCCCCACTTTGCTCGACTCCGGGGCCACCGCCACGGGGTTGCTGTTGTAGACCACCAGTGCACGCACGGGCGGGCCACCGTCCAGCACGGCGTCGCCAGCCTGCGCGGTCAGAACGTCGCCGATCTGGCTCATGTTGAGGGTGCGTGCCGGACGGCCTGCCAGTCCCAGCGCCAGCAGGTCGGGCCGAAACAGTGCCTCGCGCTGAATGGGAAACGTGCCGGAACTGGACAGCAGCAACCCGCCCGACGCATGCCGCCAGCTGCCCAGCAGCGCGGGCAGGCAGGCCACCGCACGCACCGCGTTGCCGCCACCCCGCACGCGCTGCATACCGTAGTTCAGGCGGATGGCCACGGGCTCGCCACGGCGGGCGGCTTCGCCCATCAGGCGCGCCAGGTCGCGGACGGCTTGCACGTCGATGCCGCACACGGCGGCCGCACGCTCCGGCGTCCATAGCAAACAACGCTCTCCCAATGAGCGGTGGATGCCATTTTTATCTGAAAAACTGGCCCACCCGAGGGTGTGGCGGGCAATGTAGTCGTCGTCCAGCCAGCCATGCACGGTGAACTCGTGCATCAGCGCAAGCGCCAGCGCGGCATCGGTGCCGGGCAACAGGGCGATGTGGTCGTGACATTTCTCTGCGGTTTCGCTCAGGCGGGGGTCGATGCACACCAGACGTGCGCCCTGCCGCTTGGCTTCCTGCGCGTACCGCCAGAAATGCAGGTTGCTGCCGATGGCGTTGCTGCCCCAGATGACGATGACCTTGGCACCCGCAAACGCCTCGATGCGCATGCCCACCTTGGCGCCCAGCGTGTGCACCAGCGCATCGGCACCGGCGCTGGCGCAGATGGTGCGGTCCAGCAGGCTGGCCCCCAGGCGGTGAAAAAACCGTGCCGCCATGCCCTCGCCCTGCACCAGACCCATGGTCCCGGCGTAGCTGTAGGGCAGCACGACACGGGGGTCGTCAGCGGCAATGGCTTGCAGCCGGGCGGCGATGTCGGTCAGCGCCTCGTCCCAGCTCACGCGCTGGAACTGCCCTGCCCCCTTGGGGCCGACTCGCTTCAACGGGTATAGCAACCGTTCCTTGTGATGCGTGCGCTCGGCATATTTTGAGACCTTGGCACACAGCACGCCACCCGTGGCAGGGTGGTCGGGGTTGCCCTGCACTTTGATGGCCACGCCGTTTTCAACGGTGGTAACGAGCGCGCAGGTGTCGGGGCAGTCGTGAGGACAGGCACCGCGCACCTGGTGTGTCCCCTTGGTGTCGGTTTGCCCCTGGATGGGGGCGGAGGTTAGGGTTGCTGGCATGAACGATTCCTGACAGTGAACGCATAATTTGAACAGGCAACGGGTGTGGTGTGCCGAATCAACGGCCACACCGCACCGGGCTACACGAACAAATTACCACGGAACCCGACATGAACCTCATCGAACCCATCGTTGTCCAGGCTGAAGGGATCACCGCGGTGCGCCGCGACATCCACGCCCACCCTGAACTGTGCTTCCAAGAAGTGCGAACGGCCGATGTGGTGGCCGGTAAACTGACCGAATGGGGCATTCCCTTGCACAGGGGACTGGGCACGACGGGCGTGGTGGGCATCGTGCACGGGCGTGACGGCGGGGCGAAAGCGGGGGGCACAGGCAAAGCCATTGGCCTGCGAGCCGACATGGACGCCCTGCCCATGACCGAACTCAACACCTTTGCCCACGCCAGCCAGCACCCCGGCAAGATGCACGCCTGCGGTCACGACGGCCACACCGCCATGCTGTTGGCCGCCGCGCAGCACCTGGCCGCAAACCGCGACTTTGACGGCACGGCCTATCTGATCTTCCAGCCCGCCGAAGAGGGCGGCGGCGGAGCCCGCAAGATGATCAAAGACGGTCTGTTTGACCTGTTCCCCATGGACGCCGTGTTTGGCATGCACAACTGGCCAGGCCTGCCGGTGGGAAGTTTTGCGGTCAGCAGCGGGCCGGTGATGGCGTCGAGCAACGAGTTTCACATCACCATCCGCGGCAAAGGCAGCCATGCCGCGCTGCCGCACAACGGCATCGACCCCGTACCGGTGGCCTGCCAAATGGTGCAGGCGTTCCAGACCATCATCACCCGCAACAAAAAGCCGGTGGATGCGGGCGTGATCAGTGTGACCATGATCCACACAGGCGAGGCCACCAACGTGGTGCCAGACAGCTGCGTGATTCAAGGCACCGTGCGCACCTTCACCATCGAGGTGCTGGACATGATCGAGCAGCGCATGCGAGACATCGCCACCCACACCTGCGCGGCATTCGGCGCCACCTGCGAGTTTGCGTTCAAACGCAATTACCCGCCTACCGTCAACCACCCGGCCGAAGCGGCTTTTGCGCGTGAGGTCATGACAGGCATCGTCGGTGCTGAACACGTGCTGCCGCAGGAGCCCACCATGGGCGCGGAAGACTTTGCCTACATGTTGCAGGCCCGCCCCGGGGCTTATGTGTTCATTGCCAACGGCGACGGCGCACACCGCGCAGCCTATGAGAACAACGGCCACGGCTTGTCACACGACGTGGGACCTTGCATGCTGCACAACCCGCACTACGACTTCAACGACGCGCTGATTCCCCTGGGTGCCAGCTTCTGGGTGAAACTGGTGCACCAGTGGCTGGGCAAGGGCGCAGCATGAGTGCCGCCGCTACCAACACCGCCGCCGCCGTCGACACCTGCTTTGCAGACACCTATGCCCAGGCGCGTGCACAGTTCCTGACCCAGGTGGGTGCCGCCGGCCTGGCCGTGCAGCATCACCTGCACCCTTTGCGGGGCGCGCAGCATGAAGAACTGGCCATGGACGTGGCCCGCGACGGCGCGATGGGCGCCGACAAACTGCTGATCGTCAGCAGCGCCTGCCACGGTGTGGAAGGCCATTGCGGATCAGGCGTGCAGGTGGCGGCGCTGCGCGACGCGGCCTGGCTGGCGCACGCCCGCAAGGCAGGCGTGGCGGTGCTGTACATCCACGCGCTGAACCCGCACGGGTTTTCGCACAGCCGCCGCGTTACCCACGAAAACGTGGACCTGAACCGCAACTTCCAACGCTTTGACCAGCCCCTGCCCGTCAACACGGCCTACGACACGCTGCACGACCTGCTGCTGCCCGACCAGTGGCCGCCCGATGCAGCCAACCAGGCGGCCGTGGCCAGCTGGATAACCGAGCACGGCATGCTGCGCTACCAGGCTGCCGTCAGCCAGGGTCAGCACACCCAATCTGACGGCCTGTTTTTTGGCGGCACCCAGCCCACCTGGAGCAACCAGACCTTGCGCGGCGTACTGCGCGAGCACGGCCAAGGCGCGAAGCACGTGGCCTGGATAGACCTGCACACGGGCCTGGGGCCCAGCGGTGTGGGTGAACGCATTTGGGCGGGCATGAACGACGCCCCGGCCATTGCCCGCGCCCGCCAGTGGTGGGACAACGGCGGGACAACGCCCATCACGTCCATTTACGACGGCACATCCACCTCTGCCCTGCTGACCGGGCTGATTTGGTCGGCCATTCATGACGAATGCCCCGATGCGGCGTACACCGGCATGGCACTGGAATACGGCACGGTGCCGATCACGCAGGTGATTGACGCACTGCGGGCCGACCACTGGCTGCACCGCGCCCGCCAGCAGGGGCAGGCAGTGCCCGCCGCACTGGCAGCAGCCATCTCGCAGACCATGCGCGACACGTTTTATGTGGCCACCACCGAATGGCGCGAACAAATCGTGGCGCAGGGCATGCAGGGCCTGTTTCAGGCGGTGGACGGATTGAGCGGCTGAGCCAACAAAAAGTCAGCGCTCAACACAGGTCGGTGATCACGCATCCGCTTGTTGCTCCCCCCATCTCATCAGAAAGTCAACGGCAAACTGGGCCATTGGCGAAAAGCTCCTGCCTTTCAGTGACACCACGCCCATATCGGAAAACATGGGTGGAAGACCGGCAACGACAAGACGAAATAACTTGGCAGTCTCAACCTCTTGTGTTGTCGCGGTATCGGCGCAGGCCAGCACCGTATCGGTGTTCATTGCCACGGTTTTGAGCAAGTTCAAGTCATCGCACTCCAGGGCGAGAGGCAACAGCGTTCCATCGGGAAACCCCATGACAGGTGCCAACAGCCGAAGTATGACCTCTGGTACGCGGACACTGGCCAATCCATAGGGCATCAGGTCTGGACCGTTGACGGTGGGGCTACTCAGCAGGGGATGTCCACTGCGCACATAGAAACCACCTGATAAGCGGCCGATCAGGGTGACATCAAAATCAGACGTGGCGTCGATATTCCGACGGTCGGCAATATAGAAGTCAAGTTCTTCCGCGCGCAAATGTTCGGCGAGGTAACTGGCGTTATTCACTTCGACACGCACTTTGACACCCGCGAACCGGGTTCTCAAATCGGTCAGCAACGACGGAATCATCGTCGCTGCGGGATAGGGCCCGACGCCAAGTGCAAGGTCACCGATCAACCGTTCACGGTACAGGCTCACGTCGCGATCCAGACAGCGACTTTCAAACACCAGTTTGCGCGCGCGCGCCACCACAAACTCTCCGGCATCGGTGCAGCGCACCTCCAGCGGGCCCCGATCAAACAGTTGCAGCCCCAACTCTTCCTCTGCTGCCTGCACGCTGCGGCTGAAAGCGGATTGGCTCAAATGGCATTTCTCTGCGGCGCGGCAGAAATTTTTCAGGTCGGCCAGCACAACAAGGTGGTGCAGTCGTTTCAAGTCCATAGGCCCTCCAGTCTTTGATATGCATCAGATGCATTGAAATAGATTTAAAATGCATTAGACGGATTATTGAGTCCATTTCACAATCGCGCCACCAAAAAAATGAGGAGACATCCTGTGATGAAACTGACTTACGTTGCCCCGGCAGCCGTTCTTGCTGCATTTCTGACCTTGACCACCGGCTGTAGCAAAACCAGCGGCGTCGGAGGCGCTGCGAGTGATGCCACACCGGCAACCTTGAATGTCAACGCCCAATTTGCCAAGGATTTGAAGCTGGACGACCGCCAGGACTTTGAAGATGCCGCGCGCGGCTTCATTGCCAAGCCCACCGGCAAAATCACCATGGCCGACGGCACGGTCCTGAAAGATTTCGAAACCTACGCCTTTCTGGACGGCAAAGCGGCTGACACGGTCAACCCCAGTTTGTGGCGCCATGCCCAACTGAACGCCCACATTGGCCTGTTCAAGGTGACCGAGGGCGTGTATCAGTTGCGCGGCTTTGACATTGCCAACATGACCATCATCGAAGGCAAGACGGGTTGGATTCTGGTGGACCCGTTGACCGCCCCCGAAACGTCCAGTGCTGCACTGGCCTTTGCCCGCCAGCATTTGGGCAACAAGCCTGTGTCCGCCGTGGTGCTGACGCACGCCCATGCGGACCATTTTGGCGGCGTGTTGGGTGTCGTCACGCCAAAGGAGGTGGCCGAGCGCAATATCCCCATCGTGGCACCAGTTGGCTTCATGGAAGAAGCCACCAGCGAAAACATCATGGTGGGCACGGCCATGGCGCGGCGCTCGATATACCAGTTTGGCCGCGACCTGCCGCGCAATGCCAAGGGCAATGTGGACACCGGTTTGGGCAAAGATGTGGCGTACGGAAGCATCGGCATCATCGCGCCCAATCTTCTGATCGAAAAGCCCGTGCAGCCCACCACGCTGGACGGTGTCAACTTTGTGTTCTACAACGTCCCGGGTGCCGAGTGCCCGGCAGAGATGACCTTCAGCATCCCTGACAAGAAACTGTACGACGGCGCGGAGAACATGAGCCAGCAGATGCACAACCTGTTGCCCGTGCGTGGCGCCAAGGTGCGCGACGCGCTGCGCTGGTCCAACTACATGGACGAAGCGCTGGCACAGACCCGGGATGCCGAAATCTACATTGCCTCCCACAACTGGCCGGTCTGGGGCAATGCCAACATCCAGAAACTCATTACCCTGCACCGCGATGTCTACAAATACATCCACGACCAGACCGTGCGCCTGATCAACGCGGGACACACCCCACGCGAGATTGCCGACCTGGTGAAGCTGCCCAGGTCACTGTCAGAGAGCTTCGGGGCCCGGGGGTATTACGGTGACCTGCGCCACAACGCCAAGGCGGTGTACCAGTTCTATCTGGGTGCCTATGACGGCAACCCAGCCAACCTGGACCCACTGCCACCACAGGCTGCGGCAGTGAAGTATCTGGAATTGATAGGTGGCTCCGACAAAGCCACTGCCGCTGCACAGACTGCCTTTGACAAGGGCGATTACCGCTGGGCGGCAGAGTTGCTCAATCAGGCCGTCTTTGGCGACCCCAAAAACACCGCTGCCAAAGAGTTGCTGGCCAAGACCTACGACCAGATGGGCTACATGTCCGAGGCGGCCACCTGGCGCAACAGCTACCTCACTGCTGCGCAGGAACTGCGCAATGGCCCACCCACCAAAGGTGTCACCAAAGCTTCCCTGATGCAAATGCTGTTGCAAACCCCCATCGAGCGCTTTCTGGAAGCCATGGCCGCTGGCCTGAACGGCCCGGATGCCGAGGGTAAAAACCTCAAGATCAACCTGGTGCTGACCGACTTGAAAGAGTCCTACGTGCTGTGGATTGAGAACGCCGTGCTGCACTTCAAAAAGGCGCCACCTGCGAACGATGCCAACGCCACTTTGACGCTCACCAAGGACATCTTCGTCAGGATGATTGCCGGCACCGCAGGTATCAAAGACACGCTGCTGAGCGACGACCTGAAGATTGGCGGCAGCACGGTTGACCTGGTGCGCTTCTTTGGTCTGATTGAGAAGGCACCCGGCACGTTTGCGATCGTGACTCCCAAATAACTAAAAAAATAGCCGAGGAGACAAGTCGTGGAACAAAAATTCAATACAACAGCAGACCACCTTTTTGAACTGCTGACCAACGCGAGATGGCTGGAAGAACGCTCACTGGCGCTGGGGGAGCTCAGCGCCCAGTGCAAGACCAAGAAGAGTGACGGCCTTAACGTGACGATGAAGCGCCGTGTGCATCGGGATTTGCCGGCGATCGTGGCCAAGGTCATCAACCCGGACAGTGATATCGAAATCGTGGAGAAGTGGACCGGCGCCGCCACCAAACGCACGGCAAGCTACATCCTGACAATTGTCGGCAAACCCATTACCGTGACGGCCAACATCGAACTGGAAGCCACGGGCAAAAGCTGCGTGTATCGCATTCAGCATCAGGCCAAGGTCAAAGTGCCGCTGATCGGCGGCGTCATCGAGAAATTCGTCATCGGTGAGACCGAAAAAGGTTGCGGAGACGAACTCGCGTATCTGGCGGATTACCTTAAAAAGCACAAGTAAAGCAGGAGTCACCATGCCGACTCTTTCCGTACTTGATCTGGCGATGTTTCTGCTGGAGACCCAGGAGCGCCCGCTCAATGTGGGCCCTCTTGCGATCTTCACGCCGCCCGAAGGCTTTCGTGGCAATTTTGCCAACAAACTGCGCCAACGCATGCTCGCGCGACCCATAGGGGAGCCATTCAACTACCGCTTGCGTACGTCTGCCCTGGGAATTCCCTCGCTCGAAGTGGACCCTGACGCTGATGCCAGCAAGCATGTGTTTCGGCTGACGCTGGACGGTGCAGCGGACATGGATCAGCTGTGTGCCACGGTGTGCAAGCTCCACGAAGTACGCGTTGACCGCCGCGGCCTGTTGTGGGAGGTCCACATCATTGATGGCCTGGAAGGCGGCAAGGTCGCCGTGTACGGCAAGGTGCACCACGGCATTATTGACGGGCGTACCTTTGTGGAAGTCGTATCCAACTGGCTTTCAACGTCAGCCACCGACAAAACGGTGCGGGCGATGTGGGAAGGCGTGACCAGGCGGCCCCGCACAAACCATGGACGGCCGTCACTCGCAGAGCTTGTCGATAGCACAATTCGCCAAACCACAGGTGCTGCCAAGACTGCCATGGGTTTGTACCGCATGGTGGCCAAGCAGGCCCTTGCCAAAGTGGGCCGTGATGCCGCAATGACGGTGCCCATTCTGGATGTACCCAAGGTGTTTCAAGGTGAGGCCGTGGCGCAGCGGGAGTTCAGCTTCTGCACGTTGCCCATGCAACAGGTCAAAACCGTTGCCAAGGCCAATGGTGCCAGCGTGAATGATGTGTTGCTTGCCGTTGTGGACGCTGCCATGGCAAGAGTTTTGAGCGACAGCGGCACCTTGCCGCCCCAGCCACTGGTGGTGGATATGCCCATGGCGCTCAAGAATGCCAATGGCGGCAACCAGATTGCCGTACTGCAGTTCCCGATGGGTGCGCCGCATAGCAGCCCGTTAGAACGCTTGCACGCCGTTCGCAGCCAAGCTGGACGCGTCAAAGACCTTCTGCTGGAGGAGTCCTCCAGTACTTTGATTTTGTACACGACTCTGTTGCATGGTGCGCCAGCCATTCTGGAGCGACTTGGCGCAGGCAAGGGTATCCGGCTCAGCAACGTCATGGTCTCCAATCCCTTTGGTTTGCCAGAGGAAAGATTTCTGATGGGCGCGCGCGTCGAACTGGCGTTGCCGATGTCGGTGGTGACGCCCGGCCAGATGCTCAATGTCACCGCAGTGACCCTGGCTGATCAATTTCAGCTTGGTTTCCTGGCGGTCGCGCGCACCGTGCCAGGTTTCGAGAAACTGGCACCGTATACGCAAGAGGCATTCCTGGAGATGACCTCCCAAAACATTCAATCCAAACCCAAATCCAAATCCAAAACCACAAGGAAGACCACCCCATGAACACCAGACCGTGGCTCGCAACCTACGCAGAAAACGCCATCCCTGCCGAGATCAATGCCGACGCATTTCCTTCGGTTGTGCACATGCTCGAAGCTGCCATGCAGCGCTTTGCCGATCGCCCGGCGTTTCACTCGTTTGGACAGCAACTCACCTATGCCGACGTGGACCGACTGTCGGCTGCATTCGCAGCCTGGTTGCAGCACAGTCTGGGCGTCCAGCCTGGCGACCGGGTTGCGGTCATGCTGCCCAATCTGATGGCATTCCCCATTGCCTGCCTGGGCATCTTGCGTGCCGGGGCCGTGCAGGTCAATGTGAACCCGATGTACACCCCGCGTGAGCTGGAGCATCAGCTGAAAGACTCAGGCAGCAGCACCATCGTGATTTTTAATGGTGTCACGCCCACCCTGGCCGAAATTGTCGGCAACACTGGCATCAAGACTGTCATCTCGGTGGCTCCTGGGGACGGCACATCAGCCGCGTTGCCCAGCCCCCCTGTGGACCCCCGACTGGTGGGCAGCATTTCATTTGCGCAGGCCTTGACTGCCGGGGCCTTGCTCGAGCGCAAGCCCATTCAACTCAAAGGCAGTGACCTGATTTTCTTGCAGTACACGGGTGGCACCACCGGGTTGTCCAAAGGTGCGGCGCTGTCGCACCGCAATCTGGTGGCCAACACCGAGCAGTTCAAAGCCATGATGCCCGATGCATTGCGTCCGGGGCAAGAGGTCGTCGTGACGGCGATCCCGCTCTATCACATCTTTGCGTTGATGGTGAACTTCATCACCTACTTCTCGGTGGGAGCAGATAACTGGCTGGTGGCCAATCCACGCGATATGGATGGCTTTGTCCAGACTCTCCAGCAGTCCAAAGTCACGGTCTTTACAGGTGTCAACACCTTGTTTGCCGGTTTGGTGATGCACCCCAAAATTCGCGAGGTGGATTTCTCCCATCTGCGCCTGACCGGTGGCGGTGGTGCTGCCGTGGTGGGTGCAACCTCGGCCAAATGGAAAGAAATCACCGGCCAATTCATTCGGGAGGGCTATGGCCTGTCGGAAACATCGCCGATCCTTTCGTTCAACCCGGCATCTATCACCGACTTCACCGGCACAACCGGGTTACCCCTGTCGAGCACGGACATCAAGCTTTTGGGTGACGACGGCAATGAAGCGGGCTTGGGCGAAGCCGGAGAAGTGTGTGCCAAAGGCCCCCAGGTGATGGGTGGCTACTGGAACCAGCCCGCAGCGAATGCCGCAGCGTTTACGGCGGATGGGTATTTCCGGACAGGCGACGTTGGCATGTTTGATGCCAAGGGCTTCCTCAAGATTGTGGACCGCAAAAAGGACATGATCATTGTTTCCGGCTTCAACGTCTATCCCAACGAAGTGGAAGCCGTCGCCAGCGCCTGCCCCGGCGTGGCGGAGTGCGCCTGCATTGGCGTACCCGACGAGAAAACTGGCGAGGGTGTCAAACTGGTGGTGGCCCGGGTTCCCGGCTCGGATGTGGGCGTTGAAGCCATTCTGGCCCATTGCCGCAAGGAATTGACGGCCTACAAAGTGCCCAAAACGATTGAGTTCATCGGCGCACTTCCCAAATCAACGGTTGGCAAGATCTTGCGACGCGAACTTCGAACAGTCGCTTGACGAGCCCCTGACGCCCCGCCCCCCCTGACACCATGCACGTCGAGGAGCTGACATGAGACATAGCGAACCGCAAGCCAATACGTCCTTTGCGCAGTTGGAC
>Ga0073905_10000874_pt1 | contig 14819 bp, 7 predicted proteins | sample KloWWTupernatant_FD_65482 | JGI IMG/M metagenome (GOLD analysis project Ga0073905, IMG submission 65482) | Active sludge microbial communities from Klosterneuburg, Austria, studying microevolution and ecology of nitrifiers - Klosterneuburg... | ecosystem: Engineered > WWTP > Aerobic digester >... | reverse complement strand
GTGGGTGCCGACACCACGCCCAAGGGCTTCCTCGCCCCGAACGCGGGCGATCGGCCCGACGATCCCGACTGGCTGCGCTTCCGGCTGGTCGGTGCGACCAACCCGGTGTACTTCGCACTGCACGCCCGGCGCCGCATGGACCTCTACGGGGCCACCAAGGCCGACTTCGCGCAGGTCAAGGTGAAGAACTCGCGCCACGCGGTGCACAACCCGTACGCACGGTTCACCAAGGAGTACACGGTGGCCGACGTCGAGGCGTCGCCCACGGTGTCCGACCCGCTGCGCCTGCTCGAGATCTGCGCCACCTCCGACGGCGGCGCCGCGATCGTGCTCAGCTCGATGGACTACGCCCGACGCCTGCGCGACGGCTCGGATCCGACGGTGCGGGTCGCCGCGGTGTCGACGGTGACGCCGACGTTCCCCAACACGATCATCGAGATGCCCGACTTCGCCACCGACTCCGCCGCGGGCATCGCGGCCCCGGAGCTGACGTTCAAGCAGGCGATCGGCGCGGCGGCCTACGAGCAGGCCGGTCTCGGTCCCGACGACATCGACGTGGCCGAGGTCTACGACCTGTCGACCGCACTCGAGCTCGACTGGTACGAGGACCTCGGGTTCTGCGGACCGGGCGAAGCCGAGAAGCTGCTCCGCGACGGCGTCACCCAGCTCGACGGCCGTCTGCCGGTCAACCCGTCCGGCGGGCTCGCCTGCTTCGGCGAGGCGGTGCCGGCACAGGCCATCGCCCAGGTCTGCGAGATCACCTGGCAGCTGCGCGGTCAGGCCGAGGGCCGCCAGGTCGCGGACCCCACCGTCGGCATCACGGCGAACCAGGGCCTGTTCGGCCACGGATCCAGCGTCATCCTCACCCGCTGACTCGTTCTGTAGTGCGAGATCCAGGCGTTCGCCTGGATCTCGCACTACAGAACGCCGGGGGCGGGCGGGAACGGGAGCGTGATCAACCGCACTGAGCCGAGGGCTCAGTTCCGCGCGGCAGCGGCCGATGGAACGGTGGGAACACCACACGGCACACGACACCCGGGGCCGCACGGCCCCGGTGTCGTGGACCTCAGCCCACACCAGCTCAGCGCATCCCCCGGCGGGCACCCACCAGCGCGGCCACCGCGATCGCCGCCCCCGCCAGCACGAGCAGCCCCGCCGGCACACCGATCGCCCCGGACACCGCTCCGACCAGGCCGGGCCCGATGACCGAGCCCAGGTAGCCGAACGTGGTCACCGCCCCGACCAGCACGCCCGGGCGCTCCCGACCCCGACCGACCTCGGACATCAGCAGCGGCCAGCACACCGACACCCCACCCGCGGCCACGACCAGACCGGCCGCCGCGACGATCGTCTGGCTCACCGTCGCCAGCACCACCAGTCCCACCGCCGCGAGCACGGTGCCGCCGATCACCGCCCGGCGAGCCGCCGCCGCGGTCTCGACCCTCGACACCGACAGCCGCGCCGCCACCGCCACCAGGTAGCCGACGAACGCCCCGCCCGCCCCGATGAGGAGGCCCGCGTCGAGCTGACCGCGCAGCTGCAGCACCCCCCAGGTGTTCACCCCGCCCTCGACCACGGCCGCCAACGCGAACGCCACCGCGACCGGCACCAGCCGCTGGGAGCGCAGCTCGCGCATCCCGTCGGAGAACCGCACCGCCGATCCGGCACCCCCCGCCGGCAGATGGACCCCCGCGGTGGCGACCACCACACCGACGACCAGGACTGCGACCACCACCCAGGCCCAGCGCCATCCGGAGGCACCGGCGACATCCAGGAGCACGCCCACGACGACCGTGCCCGCGGCGCCCCCCAGGTTGAACACCGCGTGGAGCCGCACCAGGCGTCCCGGACGGTCGGCCAGACCGGCGGTCGCCGCCACGTTGGCGATGACGTCGACGGCCCCACCGAGCGACAGCACGACCACGATGCCGGCGGCCACGCCCCACGGCGCCGGCAGCACCGCCCCGACCGCCAGGGCGACGGCCCACGCCAGCAGCGCGCCGCGGAGGGCTGCGGTGGTTCCCCGGCGCTCGGCCAGGGTGCCGCCGACGGTGTTGACCCCCGAGGCGACCACCAGCGCCGCGCTCATCACCAGACCGAGACGTGCCGGACCACCGCCGAGCGCCCGCTCCACCTCGGGCGTCGCCACGGTCCACGCCCCCATGAACAGCCCGAACGCCACGAACGTCCCGGCGACGGGAGCGAGGGATCGGCCCCCGAGGCGGCCACGACCCGCGACGGAGCGGGCGTCGCGGTCTCCGGGGCTCACCGCCGGAGCTTCCCACGACCAGAGACCCGGACGAACCGCCCGGGTGCTCAGGCGACCGGAGCCGGTCGCCGTGCACCGGGGCGGTGACCCGTAAGCTCCGCCCACCATGGGCACCATCGATCCTGCGCGCCCCCACGTCGAACCGTCGCCCCCCGCGGCCCCCTCCCGCCCGGCGGTCACAGCGGTGATCGAGGTCACCGACACCGTGGCACTGCCCTACACGACCGGTCTCCAGCGAGTCGCCCGCGAGCTGGTGTCACGGCTCACCGCGGACCCCGACCGGTCCGCGGCCGGTGCCGACGCCGACGCCGGGATCCGCTACCGGCCGGCGGTGTGGTCGGTCGGGGCGGACTGGTATCGCGACCTCACGCCCGACGAGTCCGATCGGCTGACCCACCCGGGCTCGACCATGCCGGCCAGCACCGCGCTGGCCGAGCGCTTCCCGCGACCCGCAGCGACGGCGATCCGACGGGTGCTGGCGGTCCCCGCCATGCGCGACCTGCGGAGCCGGGCCCGGCTCGCGGCCCGCCGTCACGCCGAGCGTCCGCACCTCGGCCTGGTCCTGCCCCCGCCCGACCGGTCGACCGTGCTGCTCGACCTGGAAGCCGCCTGGAACGACCCGGTGCCCCGCGACCTGCTGCTCGGGCCGTGGACCCGGGCCGGTGGCGCCAGCGCGGCGTTGGTCGCCGACGTCCTCCCCCTCATGCGGCCCGAGTGGTTCGACTCGGTGCTCGTGCGCGACTTCACCCGGTTCATCCTCGGCCACCTCCACCACAGCGACCTGTTCCTGTGCATCTCGGAGCGGACCCGACTCGACCTTCTCGATGTGGTCGCGGCGCACGGGATCGACCGCGACATCGACACCCGCGTGATCCCGCTCGGCTCCGACATCGTCGAACGCTCCGGCGCCGCGGAGAGCCCGGCAGCCGCCCCGACCCGGGCGACACCCGAGCTGCCGTGGGCCGGAGCGGTCCCCGTCGAGCGGTACCTGCTGATGGTCGGCACCGTCGAGCCGCGCAAGAACCAGGCCCTGGCGCTCGACGTGTTCGACGCCGTGGCCGACGCGCACCCGGACCTCGGCCTGGTCCTGGTCGGCAAGCGGGGGTGGAAGGTCGAGGACCTGATCGAGCGGATCGAGCGGCACCCCCAAGCCGGCCGACGGATCCTGTGGTTGCAGGAGGTCGACGACGACCGCCTCGGTGAGCTGTACCGCGGGGCGTTCCTGTCGCTGACCCCCGCCCGCTACGAGGGGCTGGGCATGACGGTGACCGAGGCCATGCAGTTCGGGACCCCGGTGATCGCCTCGACTGCCGGTGCCCTGCCCGAAGCCGGCGGCGACGCGGCCGAGTACGCCGGACCCGACGACGTCGCGGCCTGGGTCGGGCTGATCGAACGTCACCTGACCGACGTCGACCACCACCGCGCCGCAGTGGCCCGGGCCCGGGACCACCGACCGCCCACGTGGGACGACTCCGCCGACGCGGTGCGCGTCGCCATGGACGAGGTGTTCGGAGCCCGCACGCAGGCAGCGCTCCATGGGTGACCACCCCGAACCCTCGTCCCGCTCGGGTGACTCTGAGCTGATCGAGCCCGAGGCCGGGTCGACCGGAACCGGCACCGGCACCAGCACCGTCACCGGCACTGAGAGCCCCGCCACGATCGCGCCGACACCCTGGTGGGTGCGCGTCGGCATCGTCGTGGTGGTCGGGGCCGGAGTCGTCGCCCGGTTCCTGCCCCGTGGGTCGATGTGGCTCGACGAAGCCCTGTCGGCCAACATCGCCCAGCTTCCCCTCGGTGACATCGGCGGGGCGTTGGAGCGGGACGGACACCCGCCGCTCTACTACGTGATCCTGCACGCCTGGGGCGCTCTGGTCGGCTGGTCGCCGTGGGCGTTGCGGGCGCTCTCCGGCATCTTCGGCGTCGCCGCGCTGCCACTGGCATTCTGGGCCGGCCGGCGCATCGGCGGTCGCCCCGACGCGGACGGCCACCGGGACCCGATCCGGGCCCGGCGCACCGCGGTGGCCGCGCTGGTGGTCCTGTCCGCCCTCCCGTTCGCCATCCGGTACTCCTCCGAGACCCGGATGTACTCGCTGGTCATGCTCCTGGTCCTGGCCGGCTACCTGCTGGTGGACCACCATCGTGAACGCCCCCGGTGGTCGACCGCGATCGGCACCGCGATCGTCGTGGGTCTGCTCCTGTGGAGCCATTACTGGAGCCTGTGGCTGCTCGGAGCGCTGGGCCTGGTGCTGCTCGTCCAGGCGGTGCTCGACCACCGCCACGGTCGGACCCGGCGGCGCAACGCCGAGCTCGGCCTGGCCGCAGCGATCGTGGTCGGCGCGCTGACCTTCGTGGCCTGGCTGCCGACGATGCTGTACCAGAGCGCCCACACCGGCACGCCGTGGGGTGACGTCGTACGGCCCGCCGCGTTCGGGGTGCTCGGGATGATCCAGGTCTTCGGCGGCAACGTCGCCGAGCCTCAGCTGACCGCCTACCTGGTCGCCGGTGTGATGGTGCTCGGCCTGTTCGGGCTCACCAACGCCGCGGGGCGAATCGAGCTCGGCTGGCGGGTCCGGCCCACCGCTCGTCGGGAGGGCCTGATCGTTCTCGTCACCCTGGCGATCGCCTGGGCGGTCAGCTTCGTGGCCCGCGCCGCGTTCACGGGTCGGTACCTGGCGGTCGTCGTCCCGCTCGTCGTCCTCGTCATCGCCATGGGGCTGTCCGCCATCACCCGCGACGGCTGGCGACGGGCCGTGGCCGTGGTCGTCGTCGCCGGGTTCGCCGCCGGGGTGGCCGCCGAGGTGGGACGGGTCCGCACCCAGGCCGGCGAGGTCGCCGACCGCATCGTCGAGGCGACGGCCGCGTTGCCCGCCGGCGCGCCGGACCCGCTGGTCGTCACCTGTCCGGACCAGAACGGGCCGTCGGTGCAGAGGGCGCTGCGCGACGTCGGCCTGCTCGACGCCGAGGGCCAGGGTCGGGTCCGGGTCGTGGCCGTCCCCCGCCTCGACGACCCCCGCTTCGTCGACTGGGTCGACTACGCCGAGCGCAACCGGGCGATCGACCCCGCCGAGGTGGCCGGACGGATCACCGAGCTGGGGCGGGACCGAACGATCTTCCTGGCGGTGACCGAGGGGTACAAGACCCTCGAGGGCAAGTGCGAAGCGATCCAGAACACGCTCGTGTCGGCGCGGGGCGCACCCCGGATCCTGGTCACCCCCGACGAGCGCAACGAGGACGAGCCAGGGATGCAGCTCCTCGAGTTCCCCGCGCCGTGACCGGTCCGCTCGAGTGGCGGCGAAGCCTGGCGGTCGGCCTGCTCGGCTGGGTGTGGGCCCGGGTGTGCGTCGGGGCGGGGTTCTGGGTCGCCCACCTGGTGACCCCCGACCCGGCGCTGGCGGGACGCCAGGACTTCCCGCTGCCCAAGGGCCTGCTGTCGTGGGACTCGTTCTTCTACGACTCGATCGCCCGGGGCGGCTACCACGCCGTCGCCGCCGACGGTGCCCGCTTCTTCCCGCTGTACCCGTTGCTCGGACGCGGCCTCGGGGTCCTCTTCGGCGGCCGCAGCGACGTCGCTCTGGTCGTCATCGGCAACCTGGCCGCGCTGGCCGGCGCGGTCGTGCTGGCGCAGCTGGCCCGCGAGGTCCTCGCGCCTCGTTGGGGGTCCGAGGAGTCCGACGCCGCGGGTCTGCGATCGGCGTGGATGGTGGCGATCGTCCCCGCCGCGATCGTGTTCGTGTGGCCCTACACCGAGGGCCTCGCCCTCCTCGCCACCGCCGGGTGCCTGCTCGCGCTGCACCGCCGGGCGTGGTGGTGGGTGGCGCTGTGCGCTGCGTTCGCAGCCGCTCTGCGGCCGACGGGTCTGCTGCTCGGGGTCCCGATCCTGATCGAGGTGGTGGCGGCCCGGCCGAGGCCCCGGATCGTGCCCGCGCTCGTCGCCCTGGTCGCCGCGCCGCTCGGCCTTCTCGCGTCGCTCGCGTACGTCGGCAACCAGGTCGGTGACTGGATGGCACCGTGGGAGCAGCAGCGGCCGATCCGCGGCGACTTCCGCAACCCGCTGGTGCGGGCGGCCGAATCGGTCTGGGGTCTGTTCCACAACACCGACACCGAGCTGGTGCCGTTCATCGTGCTGTGGTGCCTGCTCGTTGTCGTGTCGGTGCGGAGGCGCCAGCCGTGGTCGTGGGTCGCGTTCAGCGTGGCGACCCTGACCGTCGCGCTCGCTGCGCAGACCATCGACTCGATCGGGCGCTACGGCCTGCTCGCCGTGCCGTTGGTGGTGGCGCTGGCGCAGTGGTCGGACCGCCGGTGGCGGCAGGTGCTGGTGTCCTGCGTCGGCTCGGCCGGTCTGGTGGTCTGGACCGCGCAGGCCCTCCAGGGCCGCATCGTCCCCTGACCGCCGCCCCCGACCGCCACCCCCTCACCGCTTTGTCCCGCACAGAGGGGGTGATCACCGCGTCTGTGCGGGACAAAGCGGTCCGCGGGGCGAGCGCGGAAGGACCCGTCGGCGCGTAGGGTTCGCGGCCATGGCGCACGACCTGGTGATCCGTGGGGGACAGCTCGTCGACGGGACCGGCGCTCCGGCCCGCACGGCGGACGTGACCGTCGACGACGGTCGGATCAGCGCGGTGCTCGAGGCGGGAACCGCCGGAGCCGCCGACCGCGAGATCGACGCCGACGGCCTGATCGTGACGCCCGGCTTCGTCGACATCCACACCCATCTCGACGCCCAGGTCGCCTGGGACCCGCTCGGCACCAGCTCGAGCTGGCACGGCGTGACCAGCGTGGTCATGGGCAACTGCGGGGTGACCTTCGCACCCTGCAAGCCCCAGGACCGCGCCTACCTGGCCGACATGATGGAGTCGGTCGAGGACATCCCCGCCGAGTCGATCATGGCGGCGCTCCCGTGGGACTGGGAGACCTACGGCGACTACCTCGACAGCCTCGAGCGGATCGACAGCGTCATGAACGTCGGCGGGATGGTCGGCCACTGCGCCCTCCGCTACTGGGCGATGGGCGACCGCTCCATGGATCCCGATGCCCGGCCGAGCGCCGCCGAGCTCGAGGAGATGGTCGGTCTGCTCGACGAGGCCATGGCCGCCGGCGCGCTCGGGTTCTCGACCTCGCGCACCCTGCGCCACAAGGTCCCCGACGGACGCCAGGTCCCCGGCACGTTCGCGGACGCCGACGAGTTGATCGCCCTGGCCGACGTCCTGGCCCGACGCGGGCGCGGCATCTTCGAGAGCGCCCCCCGCTTCGATGGCGACGGCCCGTCCGAGCCGCGCTGCCGATCGGAGCTCGAATGGATGCGCGAGGTCGCGCTGCGGTCCGGTCGCCCGGTCACGTTCAACCTGACCCACACCTTCGACAACCCCGACCACCACCGGTTGGCGATCGAGCTCGCCGAGGCCGCCAACGCGGAGGGGGCCCGGATCCGCCCCCAGACCACGGCGCGGGGAATCGGCGTGCTGTTCTCGTTGCAGGCCGCCACCCCGTTCGGGCGGCACCCGTCGTGGGCTGCGCTTCGGGAGCTCGACCTCCCCGGTCGGCTGGCCGCGTTGCGTGACCCCACGACCCGGGCCCGGTTGATCGCCGAGGCCGACACCGCGCCGTCCGCCGAGGAGCTGGCCCGCTTCTTCGTCACCGGGGCCGACGGGGTCCCCGGCCAGCGCGACGGGCTCGCCCGCTACGACTGCGACCCCCGGACCTCGCTGCCCGCGATCGCCGCCGAACGCGGCGTGTCGATGGCCGAGGCGTACGTCGACCTGTGCGACGAGAGCGACGGTCGCGTGCTCGTCTACTGGCCGCTGCTCAACCAGTCGATGGACGCCATCGCCGAGATGCTGGCCGATGACACCGTGATCATGGGCCTGGCCGACGCCGGCGCCCACGTCGGACAGATCCTCGACGCCAGCCAGCCCACCTGGTTCCTCACCCACTGGGCCCGCGACCGCGGTTTGCTGACACCGGAGCGTGCGGTGCAGCGGCTCTCGTCGGACACGGCGGCCTTCGTCGGGCTGGCCGATCGCGGCACCGTCGCTCCCGGCATGGCCGCCGACCTGAACGTGATCGACTGGGAGGCGCTCGCCCTGCCGGTGCCGGAGTTCGTCCACGACCTGCCCAAGGGCGCGGGCCGATGGATCCAGCGTGCCGACGGCTACGTCGCCACCGTGATCAACGGGGTCGTGGCGCTGGAGAACGGCGAGCACACCGGGGCGACACCCGGTCGGGTCCTGCGCTCCGGGCCCGACCAGCGGTGACCGGACCGCCGCTCCGCCACCCCACGGTCCGGCCCCCCGTCCGGCCCTCCGTCCGGCCCTCCGTCCGGCCCACGCAGACGTCCGACAACGCGCTGACGTCCCATCCCGCGACGTGACCGCGAACGGACCGCGCCTCCCGGTCCTCGACGTCCTCGACGACGTCCGCGCCGCCCTGGCCGACCGCGGCGCCGCAGTGCTCGTGGCCCCGCCCGGCACCGGCAAGACGACCGCTCTCCCGCCGGCGCTGATCGACGAGCCGTGGGCCGCCGGAGGCCGCATCCTCGTCGTTCAACCCCGCCGTCTGGCCGCCCGCCGTGCCGCGGCCCGCATGGCCGCGGTGCGGGGTGAGCCCGTCGGCGCGACTTTCGGGTACTCGGTTCGCGGCGACCGCCGTGTCGGCCCCACCACCCGGGTCGAGCTGGTCACCGAGGGGCTCGCCCTCCGACGCCTGCAGGCCGACCCCGGACTCGAGGGTCCCGAGCGACGGGTGACCGCTGTTGTCCTCGACGAGTTCCACGAACGCTCCGTCGACGTCGACCTGCTGCTGGCGTTGCTGATCGACGTTCGCTCCTCCCTGCGACCCGACCTCCGACTGCTGGCCATGTCCGCCACCCTCCAGCCGGGACCCGTCGCCGCTCGCCTGGGCGATGACGCGATCGGAGCGGTCCCCGTCATCTCGGCCACCGCCCCGCAGCATCCGGTGCGAACCATGCACCGCCCCGGCCGGGGTCAGGACCGCATCGAGGACCGGGTGACGACGGTGGTCCACGAGGCGTTGGACGCCGGACCCGAGTCCGATGGGGCGCTCGGCGACGTGCTGGTCTTCCTCCCCGGCCGTGGCGAGATCCGCCGCACCGCTGAGCGCCTCTCGCCCGGCGTCGGCGCCGAGGTCGTCGTCCACCAGCTGCACGGCTCGGTCCCCGCCGCGGAGCAGGACGCAGCACTCGCACCGGACCCGCGGGGCCGACGTCGGGTGGTGCTGGCCACCGCGATCGCCGAGACGTCGATCACCGTCGATGGGGTGCGCATCGTCATCGACTCCGGCCGACGCCGAACCCTGCGCGTCCACGCCGCGACAGGTCTGCCCGGGTTGGCCACCACACCGGTCTCGCTCGCCGGTGCTGACCAGAGGCGTGGTCGGGCCGGCCGGACCGGACCGGGCACCTGCTACCGGCTGTGGTCCGCCGAGGAGGAACGGCACCGGGCCACAGCCGATCCGCCCGAGATCCTGGAGTCGGACCTGGCGGGTCTGCTCCTGCAGGTCCTCGCGTGGGGCGCCCATCCCGGAGACCTGCCCTTCCTCGACCCTCCGGCCGGCCCCCACCTGACCGCGGCCGGGGTCCTGCTCGCCGATCTCGGAGCCACCGACAGCACCGACCCGGACACGGCCCGACTCACCGCCCGGGGCCGCGCCCTGGCCCAGCTCGGGTTCCACCCCCGGCTCGGCGCCGTGGTCCACGCCGCGCTCGACGGACCGCTGGGTCGGCATCGGACCGCGGAGCTGGCCGCCCTGCTCGAGGTCGACCCGCCGGGGGATCCCGACCTCGTCGAGCGACTCCTCCGGATGTCCCGCGGCGAGCGTTCCAGGGAGCTCGCCGACGCGACACGGGACTGGCGCAACCGCCTGCCCCGCGATCGGGGCCGGCACGCGGAGCAGGACGACACCGACGGCATCGGCTCCACCGAGGCGGACGGGGCGGCCGCGAGCTCGGCGATCCTCGCCGGCTATCGCGACCGGCTGGCCCGACGCCGCGACGGCGACCGGACCGACGGTCGGGGCCGGCAGGCGGTGATCTACCAGCTCGTGGGCGGCGGAGAGGTCGCCCTGCAACCACCGGACCACCCGCTCAGCCGGTCGCGGTGGCTGGCTGTCGCGTCCCTCGACCGCGGCGACGCAGCGAGGGGCCGCACAGCCGCCGGACCCGCCGACCGCGGTCGCATACACCTGGCCGTCGCGGTGGACGACTCAGCTGCCGAGGCCGCGCTCCGGGACCGGACCGCTGATCTGGACGAGGTGTTCTGGGACGGCAGCCGCCGGGAGGTCCGAGCCGTCCGTCGTCGGCAGGTCGGGTCCATCACCCTCGACGAGCGTCCGTGGCGCGACCCGCCCTCCGAAGCGCTGAGTGCCGCTCTGGCCGACGGGGTCCGGATCGCCGGAGCGGGCCGGGTGTTCGACCGTTGGCCCGAGGCCGAGGAGCTCCGCGCCCGCCTGGCGCTGAGCAGGCCCACCCCCGAACCGACCGGGGATCGGGCCGCCGCGACTGCCGCAGGTGGGTCCGCTTCCGGCGATCCCACCGACGACGGGTGCGCTGACGATGACGTCGACATCCTCGTCACCCGCGCCGCGTCCACCGGACGGGTGTCCCGGGCGGATCTGGCCAGGCTCGACGTCGCCCGGTGGCTCCTGGACGGGCTGAGCTGGACGGATCGGACGGCGCTGGAGGAGTGGACGCCCCTGCACCTCGACCTGCTCCCTGGTCGCCGGGTACGGGTGCGCTACGGAGCGGCGGGACCCGTCGTGTCGACCCGACTGCAGGATCTGCTCGGCACCGACACCCACCCCACGGTGGGCATCGAGCGGGTCCCCGTCACCCTCGAGCTGCTGTCACCCGCCGGACGTGCGCTGCAACGCACCTCTGATCTGCCGGGGTTCTGGCGCGGCAGCTACGCCGCGGTCCGCGCCGAGATGAGGGGCAGGTACCCCAAGCACCGGTGGCCGGAACGTCCGTGGGAGTCGATCCCCGGCCCACGCTCCTGACCCCGAGCACTCCGACGGGCCGAGTTTCTGACGACATTGGAGTACCGCCAGTGTCGTGACTTGTCGTCAGAACGCGGCGGGTCAGGACGTGGTGGGGCGGTACCAGAGGGAGAGGATCGGCTGGTCGGGGACCTCGGCCGAGCTCCGCAACAGGTCGGCCAGAGCCGGATCGGTGGATGCCCGACGCATCAGAGCCGGGCCCTCGAGACCTCCCGACGCTGCCGCCACCCTCCGGTCCATGCGCGCACGCTCCCGGCGCTGCGACGCGGTCAGCGGATCCACCCGACCGACCAGCTCCCAGCCGTCACCGGTCGGAGCCGCCTCGCCCGACTCGACCCGCAGCTCCCCGGTCGCGTCCTGCGGCCGGGCCCGACGGTCACCGAACTTGCTGGCCATGTCGGCCGCCACCACGGAGCGGTAGCCGAGGCGGTCGAGCGACGCGACCAGCTCCGCGACCCCGAAGCCCTCGGACGCGAACACGACGTTGGCGGTGGCGTCGCTCGAGACCAGCAGCGGTCCCCGATCGGGATCGACCACCGACGGCACCCGGGCGGCCAGCCTGCCCACCGCGACCGGCAGCAGCCCGGGCTCCTGGTCGGAGAGGACCGCGGCCACCGACGTGGCGACCACGGCGCACACGGCGAGGGCCGCCACCGCCGCCGTGGCGCGTGACCGCCACCTCACCGGCCGACCGGCCAGCAGGAGGCCCAGCGCCGTCCAGCCCGCCGCCAGCCAGATCAACATGGCCAGCGCCGATGTGGGAGCCATCGACCACACCGCCACCGCACCCCTGGAGAAGGACAGACCGACCAGCAGCCCCGCCAGCACCGCGGCCGTACCAGCGTGCAGCCACCACGGAGCTCCGGGGTCTCTCCGATCCGCCCCGTCGGCGTCGTCGGCGACGGGTGCTCCGTCGACCGGTTCGGCGTCGGGATCCCGGGCCGAGCGCGACCGTCGGCCGGCGACCGCCAGGGCCACCATCGACGTGACCCACACCAGGAGCGCGACCGGTACGACACCCGCCGCGGACCCGTCGATCTCGCTCGACAGGTCGACCGGCAGGGTCCGGCCCAACCACGGCGCCCACGGGTCGAACTGGAGACGCAGAGCGCTCCACGCCCCCGACAGGCCGACGGTCGGCTCCGACGTGCCGGCCGCGTCCAGCAACTGGGTCAGGTTCCCCGGTGTGGTCACCACCTGCTCGACGATCGTCGGGGTCACCATGACCACGAGCACCACCACGCTGGCCCCGACCGCGATCAGCAGGGCGCGCCGACGGCCGCGGTCATCGGAGCGGACGACGTCACGGGCCGCGACCGCAACCGCGGCCACCAGCACCACCCCGACGGCCACGACCACCGACGTCAGCAGGGTCCACACCGACGCCAGGAACCACAGCAACGCCACGACCCCCGGAAGGATCGACAGGGTCCCGGACGCGACCTCCCACACGGCCATGACGGCCAGCGCGACCAACAGGACGGTGAGCATCGGCTCCCACGGATCGGCCAGACGATCGAGGCCGCGGCCCAGGACCAGCACCATGGACAGCAGAGCCGTCCAGCACACCAGCAGGGCGCCTCCGCGACGGGCCGCCACCGCCAGCATCCCGGCCACGGCCCCGTATCCGACCAGCAGGACCGCCGCCGCGATCCCGAGCGGGCCGGCCGCCGCGGGCAGTGCGAGGAGCCAGAAGAGCCACGGACCCGGCTGGTTGCCGCCGTAGCGCTCATAGGAGCCGACCAGCGGAAGGTCCCCGCCGAGGACGTCGCCGGAACGGAGCTCGATCAGGGCGACGTCGTGGTTGCGGGGGGCGTCGTCCGCGGTGGCGACCTCAGTGAAGGTCAGGAGGAACGGCAGGGCGACCAGGACCAGGGCGACGCGCAGCACCCAGCGGCGATCGAGCAGACGGCCGCCGTCATCCGGCACGACGGAGCCACCGACGGGCGTGGTCGAGGCGGGACTCGAGCTGTTCGAGCGTGGCCTCGGACACCTTGCGGATCCCGGTCAGTCGGTTCAGCTCGGCCTGCACCTGCACGTATCCCCACCCGGTCGATCGCACCAGCTCCGCCGCGACGTCGGCATTCTGGTCCCGAAGCCGGGCCTTGCGCTCGCGTCGGGTCATCGACGCCACCGGATCGGCCGGACCGGCGGACGGGCCCGACCCCTCTACGCCGGAACCCCCGTCGGCCGGGACCACCACGTGACCACCGCCGGGCAGCGGCGGTGGCAGCAGCACCAGCTCCACCCCCTCGGGGGCGTGACGGTCACCGGGGTCGTCGGGATCGTCGTCGAACACGCCGAGCGCGCCCGGCCCGGACCCGGCCGCTCCCCCGTGACCGTCGGCGTCGTCGCCGTCGATCGCGACCGCGCCGATCACCGAGAACAGGCTCATCTGCTCGTCGTCACCGAGGTCGTGGGCGTCGATCTCGTCCGGGCGGTCCGAGTCGAGCTCCTCGCGGTCCCGGCGACGGCGCAGGGAGTGACGTCGGGACTCGCTCAGCTCAGCGGAGTAGCGACGCAGACGAGGGTCGTCCGGCAGGAAGAACCAGGCCGGCTGGGTCCGCGACCCCGGACCGTGCAGACCCGGGGTCCAGCGCACGACCCTCCCGACGGCCTGACGGAAGAACAGCTCGGTGGTGGTGGTCGTGGCGAACACCGCGATGCGCAGCCGGGGGATGTCGACTCCCTCGGAGACCATGCGCACCGCCACGATCCACGGGTCTCCCGACGCCGCGAACGACGCGATGTGATCGGACGCGTCGGGATCGTCGGAGGTGGCGACAACGGCCCGAACGCCGTGACGTTCACGCAGCACACGGGCGATGTCCTGCGCGTGGGCCTGGTCCATGGCGATCACCAGGCCGCCCGCCTCGGGGTGGTGGCGGCGAAGGTCGACCAGGCGCTCCTGGGCCTGGTCGAGCACGGCCGGCAGCCACTGGCCCTCCAGCGACAGCGCGGTGCGCAACCGCTGGTTGGCCTGCTCCCGCGCCAGCTCGTCGTCGAAGGTGGCCGACAGCACCTCGCCGTCGGGGGCGACCCACTCCATGAACCCGTTGATGCGCGGGAAGTACACCGGACGCACGACCCCGCGGTCGGCCAGAGCCTGGCCGTAGCCGTACTCGTAGTCGGCGCGGGCCTCGTCGAGGTGGTAGTCGACGAACGGGATGGCCGAGGTGTCGGAGCGGAACGGCGTGCCCGACAGCGACAGGCGTCGGGCCGCGGCGCCGAAGGCCTCCAGCACCGACTCCCCCCAGGCCCGATCGTCACCGGCGTGGTGGATTTCGTCGAAGACGACGAACGCGCCCCGCGCCAGCCCGGCCAGCACCCGGGACGAGGTCGCGACCTGCTGGTAGGTGGTCACGATCCCGTGCATGTCGCCGGGCAGCTCCCCGTCGCGCGCCGACCAGTCCGGGTCGAGGTGCAGACCGAGGCGCAGCGCGGCACGCGACCACTGGTGCTTGAGGTGCTGGGTCGGTGCGACCACGACGAGGCGTCGCCCGGGGTTGTCGGCCAGGTCCTGCACCGCGGCGGTCAGGGC
>Ga0073905_10000871_pt1 | contig 14839 bp, 9 predicted proteins | sample KloWWTupernatant_FD_65482 | JGI IMG/M metagenome (GOLD analysis project Ga0073905, IMG submission 65482) | Active sludge microbial communities from Klosterneuburg, Austria, studying microevolution and ecology of nitrifiers - Klosterneuburg... | ecosystem: Engineered > WWTP > Aerobic digester >... | reverse complement strand
CTCCGGCGGCCAGCAGCAGCGCCTGTGCATCGCCCGCGCCTTGGCGGTGAAGCCAGATGTGATCCTGATGGACGAGCCTTGCTCCGCCCTGGACCCGATCGCCACCCTCAGGATCGAAGAGCTGATGCAGGAGCTGAAGGCGCATTACACCATCGTCATCGTCACCCACAACATGCAGCAAGCTGCCCGGGCTTCCGATCACACCGCGTTCTTCATGGTATCCGACGACCGCGCCGGCTATCTAGTGGAGAGCGGGCCAACCGGTGACGTGTTCACCAATCCCAAGGATCGACGGACCGAAGATTACATCACCGGCCGATTCGGCTGAGGGGGATACGATGGCAAGCACGATCCGCAGCCACTTCCTGCAGGAACTGGACCACCTGGAGAGGGAAACGCTGACCCTGGGCGAGATGGTGGCCGGGGCGCTCACCGAGGCGGCTCGGCTCCTGAGGGCCGGCGACCTGGAGGCCGCGCACCGGCTTATCGCCTGGGACAAGCAGGTGAACCGCCGGCGCTATGCCACCGAGGAGCAGGCGCTCCTGGTCATCGCCACCCAACAGCCGGTGGCTCGCGACATCCGCTACGTAGCGGCAGCGCTCGATGTCGTGGGGGAACTGGAGCGCGTGGGAGACTACGCCAAGGGCATCGCTTCGATCACCCTACAGTTGCCGGAGCCGCTGCCGCCGGCCAGCCTGGTCCTTCTGGACCGCATGGCCGCCGAGGCTGCCGCCATGCTGCGCGAGTCGCTCGCGGCCTTCAGCCAGCGGGATGTGCTGGCCGCCCGAGCCATTGCCGCTCGCGACGACACCGTGGACGCAGATTTCCGGGCCCTCTTCCGCCAGGTCATGGATTGGCCTCGCGAGCCGGAAACCGTTCTGGAAATGGCCAACTTCGCGCTGTGGGCCGGCCATAACCTCGAGCGCGCGGCGGACCGGGTGACGAACATCTGCGAACGCATCGTCTTCACCGAGACGGGGCGCTGGGATTGGGAGTGACGGGCCCGGCTTGCTGATCGCTCTGATGGGATCAGGCGGTCAGCAAGCGCTCATCCACATCGTCGCAGGTCACCAGCCGGAGCCCGGTGGCCACGCCCCGCGCCGCCGCCGCAAGCTGCTCTGCCGGCACCGTCGCGCGCGATCGTGCGGGTGTCGGCGCCGCTTCTGCCGCCTCCGCCTGATGCAGGCGCCACACCCCACGAGCGTACTCCACGCTGGTCAGGTTCTCGATCCAATCGCCGCTGTTGAGGTAGCGCACCTCAGCGTCGCCGCGGCGCTCCACGCGGTCCTGCGGCACATGGATATGCCCGCAGATCACCACGTCGTAGCCCTGTTCAAGAGCCAGGTCCGTCGCCGTGGCTTCGAAGTCGCCCACGAACTTCACCGCCTGCTTGACCCCCTGCTTGACGCGCCGCGCCAGGGAGTAGGGTCGCCGTCCAAGAGCAACCAGTCCGCGGTTCATCCAGCGGTTGATCTGGATCAGCAGATCGTAGCCCACACCGCCCCAGCGGGCGATCCAGCGGGCGTGGAGCAAGGACAGGTCGAAGACATCGCCGTGGAAGATCCAGACGCGGCGGCCGTCGAGCTCCAGCAGCAGCTTGTCACGCAGGTGCAGGTTGCCCAGTGACAAGCCTGAGTAGCGGCGCAGGGCGTCATCGTGGTTACCCGTGAGGTAGTAGACCTTTCGGCCCCGGCGTGACAGGTCCAGGATCTCGCGCAAGACATCGGTATGTGCTTCGGGCCAGCAGGGGCGGCGGCTCAGCTGCCAAAAATCGATGATGTCGCCGTTGAGCACCAGGATACGCGGGTCGATCCCCCGGAGGTAGTCCAGGAGGGCGTCGGCATGGCAGCCATAGGTTCCCAGGTGCACATCGGAGAGCACGACCAGGTCCACCTGTCGGCGAGCGATCGGACGGCTGTGGGTCATAGGAGCACCTCTCCGGCGGACGGTTGGTCTGACAGGGTCAAGAGGCCCAGAGGCCGCTGGATCAGCATGACATGCACGGTGGTCGAGCAGCCTAAGGCCATGTCAACGGCCGGCCAAGCTGCCGTTGGCCCGATTTCATGCGAAGCGCGCTTTACCGGATTGTGACGCACCCATCATCGGTCTCTGGTCTGGACTTGCGGCTATCCGATCATGCTCCATCGACAGCCTCAGGAGGCCCAGCATGCGCATCGCCGTGGTGGCGGAAACATTCTTGCCCAAGATCGATGGCATTGTCAACACCCTGTGTCATCTGCTCGAGCATCTGTCGCGCCGCGGGCACCAGGCCCTGGTGCTGGCGCCGTCAGGTGCGCCGGACCGCCATGCCGACATGCCGGTGGTCGGGTTCCCGGCTGTTCGGGTCCCCTTCTATCCCGAGCTGCGACTGGCACTGCCCAACGGTCGGCTCTCGGCCTGCCTGGATGAGTTCCGCCCAGACCTGGTCCACGTTGCCAACCCGCTGCTCTTGGGCTCCGCGGCCATGCGCCTGGCAAGGCGTCGTGGGATCCCCGTGGTAGGCGCCTACCATACGGATATGGCTGGTTTCGCTGATGGTTGGGGGCTGGGTGTCCTTAGGCCGCTCATCTGGGCGATGGTTCGCGCGGCACATGGCCGGGCGGACCTGAACCTCTGCCCGTCCCAGGTGACCTTGGCTCAGTTGCGCGAGCAGGGGATTCCCCGCCTGTCAGTCTGGAGCCGCGGAGTCGATGCCGAGCTGTTCCGCCCGTCCAGGCGGGACATCGGCTGGCGCCACCGGCTGACCGATGGCCAGGTGGACCGGCCCTTGCTGCTCTATGTGGGGCGGCTCTCACCGGAGAAGCGGGTGGACTGGCTGGCCGACGTGCTGGACCTGATGCCCTTCGCTCGGCTGGCAGTGGTGGGTGACGGACCCGCTCGCCCGTCCCTTGAGATGCGCCTCGCCGGCCGGGGCGCCGTGTTCACCGGTTACCTCAGCGGCTATGCTCTGGCTGCAGCCTACGCCTCGGCAGATGTGTTCGTCTTCCCCGGCGCGCATGAGACCTTCGGCAACGTGGTGCTGGAGGCAATGGCGTCGGGCCTCCCGGTGGTCGCTCCAGCCGCCGGCGCCGTGACCGAGTTGCTGCGCCACGAGCAGAACGGCTTGCTCTTCGATCCTGGCAGTCGCGCCGCGATGGCGGAAGCCGTGCTGCGGTTGGCGCAGCAGCCACTTCTGGCGCGTCGCCTGGGCCGGCAGGCGCGGCTGGACGCGGAGGAGCGCGGCTGGCCCTTGGTTCTGGATGGGCTGCTGGATCGCTATCAGGAACTGCTGCTTCCGCCTGCCGGCGCTGAAAGCCAGATCGCGACGACGATGACGGCGTCAGCGTCAGGGGCGCTGCTGGCGAAGCCGCTTGCCACGCGGCCGCCCGGAGCTCACGCTGCCTGAGCGGGCCGACAGGGTCGGGCGTTGCCGGAGACCGGTCATCTCACCCCGCTGGCAACGTGAAGGTCACCGTCGCGCCCCGCACGGGGTTGTTGAACGCGCTCACCGAGCCTCCGTGCCCTTCCACGATATGCTTGACGATGGCCAGACCCAGTCCGGAGCCGCTGTGCCCACGGGCGCGGTCACCGCGAAAGGAGCGCTCGAAGACCCGCGCCAGGTCGCGCGGCGGGATCCCGCTGCCTTCGTCCGTGACATGGATCTCCACCTGCTCGGCGTCGATTCTGGCGGCCATCACGCGGATGCGCCCCCCCGACGGTGAAGCCTGGATGGCGTTGTCCAACAGATTGACCAGCACGCGGCGCAGTTGATCGGCGTCTGCCAGCACGCTCAGATCCTGCTGAGCGACCAGTTCCAGGCGCAAGCCGGACCGCTCGAGCTGGGGGCGGAGAGCGGAGCGGATTTCCTCCACGAGCGGTGCGAAGGGAAGGCTGGCCAGCCTGAGGGGCGAGCGTCCGGACTCGATGCGGTCCAGATGGATGAGGTCTTCTGCCAGCTTGCGCAGGACGGTGAGCTGTTGCCTCAGGGTGACCAGAATGGCGGCGGAGGGTGCCGCGTCCGGTTCCAGCGACTCCAGCAGCAGGCCGATACTGGTCAAGGGTGTTCGCAGGTCGTGGGAGATGTTGGCGATCATGTCGCGCCGCGCCCTTGCCAGCTGTTCGTGCTGGGTGATGTCGCGAAGGGCCAGCAAAGTCTCTCCCTTACCCAGGCGCAGGGCGGTGACCCGGTAGCGGCGGTCGCGCAGCAGCAATGCCTCGATGACCGGCTCATCCTCAGGCAGTTCGGCGAAGATGGGGTCCAGCGCGCCGGATCCCAGGGTGCTGGTCAGACTGGGGCGCCGTTGGAGGTCCACCGGCCATAACGCTACCGCGGCGGCGTTCATCCACAAGACATGGCGACCGGCGTCAAGGCGGAGCAGGGCCTGATCGCTGATGGTGCCCACGGCATCAAGGATCGCCTCGTCCCAGGTGGCGCGAGCGATTGCCTCCAGAGCATGTCGCTCCAGGCGGCGACGCTCCAATGCCCCCAGGCGCCCGTCGAGATGACGAGCATGCCACCTTCCAAGGCCCGCGCCGGCCAATGCGGCAACGGCCATGGCGATAACTAGCACAGGAAAGCTGATCATGGCGGCGGATGGGGTGTCAGGTCAGCCGTCGAAACGGTAGCCGATTCCACGAACGGTGACGATCCTCATGGGGATGGAAGGCTCCAGCTCGATCTTCTGGCGCAGCCAGCGAATGTGCACATCCACGGTGCGGCTATCGCCCAGGAAGTCATATCCCCAGATCTTCTCCAACAGCAGGTCGCGGCTGAGGACCATGCCCTTGTTGCGGATGAGCTCAGCCAGCAGATCGAACTCCTTGTGCGTGAGTCGCAGTTCCTCGCCGCGCAACTGGGCCCGCCTGGCGATCAGGTCCATCTGCAGATCGCCCGCATCCAGAACGGAGCGCTGCTCCGACTGCGCACGGCGTAACAAGGCACGGACGCGGGCAAGGAGTTCGCCGGTGCTGAAGGGCTTTGTGACATAATCATCGGCACCCGTTTCCAGTCCGACGATCTTGTCCATGTCATTGGATCGAGCAGACAGCATCAGCACGGGTACCTTGTTGCCAGCAGTGCGCAAGGCCCGGCAGGCTGTCAACCCGTCCAATCCCGGCAACATCACATCCAACAGCAGGAGATCCGGCTTGATCTCCAGTACTTTCTCCAGCAGGCCACGGGCGTCGGGGAGGGCGTAGACGTCATAGCCGTGGGCGCGAAGGGTGCTGGACAGGGTCTCACGTAGCGTCGTGTCGTCTTCGACGATCAGGATGGCAGTCATCGGGAAGGGAATTCCTGTCTTGGTTGGCGGTCAGGAACCGGCCAGGTACTTGGCCCAGCGGTCCTGTTGCGGTCCTGGTTCCACCAAGGCAAGCGCCAGGATACGCGGCACGAAGGGCTCCCTCAGCAGTCGCAGGCCGGCTTCCGCCGGTAGCCTCCCGCCCTTGCGCCGGTTGCACGGCGCGCAGGCCGCCACCAGGTTGAGCCAGGTCCGTCCCCCGCCTCGACTGCGGGGCACAAGGTGGTCGATGGTCAGCGACTGCCGTCCGGGCATGGCACCGCAATACTGACAGGTGTACTGATCTCGAGCCAGGACGCCGCGTCGGGAGACAGGCAACTGCCATCGGTGCGGTAGCCGGACATAGGCCAGCAGCCGAATGACCAACGGTACGGGAACGCTTTGATGTTCCGAGCGCCACAGAGCCTCCGCCGCTTCCACCAACTGGGCCTTGTCCTTGAGAAGCAGGATGATCGCCCGTTGAACGGTAACCACGTTCAGCGGCTCATAAGAGGCATTGAGGACCAGAACGGCCATGCCTAGACCCTCAGCACGCTCGCGCCCGCTCTTGGGGCGCCGACCGTGAAAGTATAGTCCGGTGTCGTCAGCCCTGCAGGTCTGACCATTAAGGTTTGTCAACGATGGCTTCGTGGGTGACGCGCGGATTTCGGACGGCTGGGTGGGGGGGCGCCGGCCGCCGCCAGGGCAACGAAAACGGCGCGCCCACCGTAAGGGGGGCGCGCCGTCCAGATGACCGTAATGGATGCCGAGGGTGGGATTTGAACCCACACGGGTGTTAGCCCACGCGAGTTTGAGTCGCGCGCGTCTGCCGGTTCCGCCACCTCGGCCTGTCTCGCTTTGTATCGGCCATCACGTCACGACTTCGCCTTCGCGAAAGCCTGCCGGACGATCGACCAAGCCCACGGGCGGATTTGAACCGCCGACCTCGTTCTTACCAAGAACGCGCTCTACCCCTGAGCTACGTGGGCACCTGCGGATCTGACGCCATTGGCGACCGATCCAAGTCGGGGAGAGAGGATTCGAACCTCCGACCTCCTCGTCCCGAACGAGGCGCGCTAACCGGGCTGCGCTACTCCCCGATGAACACCGAAGGGCAAGCGAGTGGTGGACCGTCACCTCCACGCTGCCAACCCTCAGGTCATGGGCGCGACAGGACTCGAACCTGTGACCTCACGGATGTGAACCGTGCGCTCTAACCAACTGAGCTACGCACCCTGGAACCGGGTTGATGTCGTTATAGAATCCCGCCCTGAGACGGGACTACGGCAGATGGGCCGAACGGACGGCAGAACCGCCCTTCCAGCTTCAGGTCGGGGCGAGAGGATTCGAACCTCCGACCTCTTGACCCCCAGTCAAGCGCGCTAACCGGACTGCGCTACGCCCCGATGTATGAGCCACCGGCGGTGTCGACCCGCCAGCGATGTCCGACTGGACCGTGGAGCGGGCGATGAGACTCGAACTCACGACCCTCTGCTTGGGAAGCAGATGCTCTACCACTGAGCTACGCCCGCTTGACCAATGGTCGGCCCGGAGCCTCGCGCCGTCCATGGGGGTGGCGGCCTGACGCCGGTCCTGTGGAGCTGAGGGGATTCGAACCCCTGACCTCTTGAATGCCATTCAAGCGCTCTCCCAGCTGAGCTACAGCCCCAGGTATGACGTTTTGAAAGGTGCTAGGTTCGACACCGCGACGTCGCGGTCCAGGATAGGGAGACCAGTGGGTATCGAACCCACGACCTTCTGATCCACAATCAGACGCTCTGCCCCTGAGCTATGATCTCCGCGGGTTGCACGTGGTCACCGTGCAGTGGGCGAACCTGGACTCGAACCAGGGACCTCTCCCTTATCAGAGGAGTGCTCTAACCAACTGAGCTATTCGCCCGAAGTGGCATGTTGCGCGTGGTGCACAGGCTCCGGCGACTGGATTCGAACCAGTAACCCTGCGGTTAACAGCCGCATGCTCTGCCGTTGAGCTACGCCGGATCGACGATGGTGGCGGCGCCACCGGAGTGCCGAGGCCCAGATTTGAACTGGGGACACCTTGATTTTCAGTCAAGTGCTCTACCGGGCTGAGCTACCTCGGCAGGAGGCCAAACCCAAGGCGGCGAAGAGGCGACGGCCGGAATCGAACCGGCGATGAGGGTTTTGCAGACCCTTGCCTTGCCACTTGGCGACGTCGCCGTAGGCGGAGAGGGGGGGATTCGAACCCCCGACGGGCTTGCGCCCGCAACGGCTTAGCAGGCCGCCCCATTACCAGGCTATGGTAACCTCCCCAAGAATACGGGCAAGGCGCAGATTGCAACAGGCTGGGGGACAGGGATTCGAACCCCGACCTACTGATCCAGAGTCAGCTGTCCTACCGTTAGACGATCCCCCAGTGAGGTAGCCCCAACGGGATTCGAACCCGTGTCTCCGCCTTGAGAGGGCGATATCCTTGGCCGCTAGACGATGGGGCCTCACTGATCGGCCTGCAGTGGCCGATCCAGTAGCGGGGACAGGATTCGAACCTGTGACCTTCGGGTTATGAGCCCGACGAGCTGCCTCTGCTCCACCCCGCATCGAATGTGTTTGAGTCATTTGTCCAGTGGCGGCGGGTGGGGTCGAACCACCGACCTATCGATTATGAGCCGATCGCTCTAACCACTGAGCTACGCCGCCAGAAGTTGGTCCAAGGCCGACTCCGGCAAACCGAACACGCGTGGACCCCTCCGCGAGAACCCTGTCGGGAGAAACCCCGCCGCAGTACCCCCGGCAGGACTCGAACCTGCGCCACCGGCTCCGGAGGCCGGTGCTCTATCCTCTGAGCTACGGGGGCTTGCACGCCACCAACGACGCAGTGGGTTTCATACTCCCGATTCTGTCGAGTCCGTCATCTGTCTCAAGTCGACCTTCGCCCCGAAGGGCGGCCGCCGACCTGGCCGTGGCTGCCGGGCGCTTGAGCGCCGACGCCACTGCTGCGACGGGACCGAACCGACCCGGTTGCCCGGGCCTATCCGGCCCACCCGCCTTGCTGCCGTGGTCGCCTCACCTGCGTGCCGCCGTTGCCGGACGGCACCCTCGCCTTTCCGGCGAGCTTTCACCCTTGCCGCCAACGGGGGACAAGCCCCTCGCCGATGACAGGTCTGCTCTCTGTTGCGGCTGTTGTCATCGGGCCTTGCGGACCGATGCCCCCGCTTGCTGTTTCGCGGGGCCCACATGTATATGGCAGTCGGGAAGTTCCTCTGAAGCGGCGCCGACCGAAGTCAGCCCGCCCCAGCGACGGATCCACCCACTGCGTCGTTGGTAAAGTACTCGTGCGGTCATCATCGTCACAGGCATGGATCCATGAGCCGACACCTGGTCGCGAACCCTGCCCTCGTCATGAATCCAATACCCAGCGGATCCATATCAGTGCGGAAGGGGAGACTCGAACTCCCACCCTCTTAACGAGGACTAGGCCCTCAACCTAGCGCGTCTGCCAATTCCGCCACTCCCGCTCGACTGGAGGGCTGTGAAGTCCTATGGACCCCATCCGACCCAAGCAGGGCCTTCAGGATCCACCTGTCGACGATGACCGACAATGCCGAGGGCGAGACTCGAACTCGCACGAGCGTAAGCTCACTACGCCCTGAACGTAGCGCGTCTGCCAATTCCGCCACCCCGGCTAGTCTGGCACGAAATCTTCATGATGCTAAGGTACATGTGTTGCCACGAAACGACTCGGACGGAGCCCGAGGGTGGCAGTATCCCCGGGAGGACTCGAACCTCCGGCCTTCTGGACCGCAACCAGACGCTCTAATCCACTGAGCTACGGGGACGGGCAAAGCCTCCCAGATGCCTTTAGGCTGATATCGAAGCCTGGCAAGACGAACGGCGTGGTTGAAGCCACGCCGCCGAAGTCCCGGTTGGAGAACGGATCTCCAGATCCTTGGCTCGGCGACTCAGCGCTCCCGACTCCGGTGCACCGCCACAGGGCGGCGCTGATGACGAATCATCAAACGCGAACCACTTGCAGGCAGCAGAACGAAGCGAAGCATCTATGGAAGTCCTCTAGTGTGAACCCGTGTATCTGAGCCATCACCTTCTAGAGGAGATGACCGCTCCGGACACACAAGGACTGAGAGTATACACAGGGCCACCGGGGCTGTCAACACCGGACGCCGGGCGCTGCCGGCGAGCCGCCGCGGCGCCCGGTGATTGGCCCCTGGATCCTACCCCGTCTATACTCCGAAATCTCGTGCCGCAGTCTGAAAAACCTAGATGTAGGAGCGTGATCCGTGTCCCGTCGTGAAGCCGGCAAGAAGCAACTGTCCTGGGAGATCATCGGCATGGCCGCCATTCTGGCCATCTTTGCGGTGGGGTTCCTGATCTACCTGTTGGCGTCGCCTAATGCTCTCAAGGAGCCGGACTTCAGCTCGGTCATGGCGACAGACGGCCAGGAGATACCCACGAGCGTCGATGCCGACGGCCGCGCCGTGCTGGGCGATCCGAAGGCCCCGGTCACGGTCTATGAATTCGCTGACTTCCAATGCCCGCATTGCCAGCAGTACACCCTCGAGCAGAGCAAGGCCGTCAAGGAGGCCTTCGTTGCCACCGGCAAGGCCAAGATCGTCTGGGTCAACGCCGCCTTCGGTGGTGCCGAGTCAGAATCGGCCGCCAAGGCCGGCTTTTGTGCGGGGGAGCAGGGAAAGTTCTGGCCGATGCACGACTGGCTCTTCGTCAATCAGGCCAAGCTGCGTAATGAGGGTGGGTTTTCTGAAGAGCGCCTGCAGGATATAGCGGGCCGGGTCGGTGTGGATATGGCCAGCTTCAGCGCGTGTCTCAAGGATCCAGCTATTCAAGACCGCTTGGATGCCGACGACAAGCTGCTGGCCGCCAAGGGCGTCAACAGCACGCCCACCTTCATCATCGGCGAGCGCAAGGTCGAGGGCGCTGACGGTGAGCAGCTGAAGAAAGTGATCCAGGAGGAGGCCGACGCCGCTGAGTAACGGCTGCGTCGACGCCAGAGGGACCGCGCCGTGCCGCGAGCCTTGGGCTTGATTGGGAACCTGCCCAAGCGCGGATCGATGAGGCTCAGCAGCCCAGCTGTGCTGCGCTGGTCGTTGGCTGGCATTCTCTCCCTCTTCCTGGTCGCGTGCATGGGGGTCGAGCCGCCCCATCCCAAGGTTCTACCGACCGACCGCGCACTGGGCATCGAGCTTGACCTGCTGGGCCTTTCGCCGGCCCGGCGGCGTGCGGCCATTGGCCGCGCGTCTCAGCTGGGTATCAGGTGGCTGAGACTGCCGCTGCGTTGGGCGACGCTGGAAACGCGCCGCGGGCAGATCGATTGGTCGGCGTTGGACGACGCCCTGGCCGCCGCAGACTCTGGCCGACTGCAAGTGCTGCTCAGCGTGCATGGCGCACCGGCCTGGGCGCGCCATGATCCGCCGCCGCCCGCCGCCTGGTGGCTCTGCGACGAGCCTGCGGCGCGCGCGCCATTCGCCTCTGATCTGGCGCCGCCCAGCGATCCGCAGGATCTGGCCTTGTTCCTGACGCGCCTTGCCTTTCGCTACCCCGAACGCGTCGCCGCCGTTGAGGTGTGGCGGGAGCCCAATGTGCTTCCTGGCTGGCGGGCGAGCGGCCCGGATCCCGAGGACTACGGCCGGCTGTTGACGGCAGCATCTCAGGCGCTGCGGGCCGCAGCACCTGGCTGGCGCATCGTCAGCGCCGGCCTGGCGCCTGTGCGGGTGGCGGCCTCCCCGGTCTGCTTTCAGTCTGATCTCGTCTTCCTTGACCGGTTGGCCGCCTCCGGTGCCCTGGCGGCGGTAGATGCCATCGGCGTTCAGCCCTTGGGCTTGGAGGAACCGGCCCTCAATCCTCCCGCCGCTGAGCGCCTCAACTTCAGACGGGCCGAACTGCACCGTGCAATCCTCGTCCGCCATGGTCTGGCAGCCAAGCCGCTTTGGCTCCTGGCCACCGGCTGGCGAGCATCAGAGGACGGGCGGCCAAGCCCTTGGGGGGCCTGGCCGCCTGAGGCGGCCGCGGCGGAACTGCGAGCGGCGTGGAAATTGGCCCGCGACTCCTGGCCCTGGGCCGGACCGTTCTTTCTGCGCCACACCGATCCAGACCCATCGGCAGCTGAGGACGGGCGCCAGGGCTACCGCTTGTGGCCGAGCGATGATGCCGGCACTGCCTTGACCGCTTTGGGCTGGGCGGCGTCCCGGCTTACCATGGACTCGCCGCCGATGGTGACGACGGTCCAAGTGAAGGACGGCGCTGGACGGCTGTCTCCTCCTGCCCCATGGTGGCCGGCGGTCCCCGGGGCGCTGACCGCGCTGCTCGGGCTGGTCGTCTTCATGACTGGACAGCCAGTTTGGACCTCAGCGGCGCCACCCAATGGGTCCCGGCGTCCCTATCGGCCCAGGGCAGCCGGTCTGGTCGGTGTCCGGACCCCGGAGCTGGCGGCGATGCTCGGCCGCCGGCGAGGCATTGCCCTGGCCTTGGTCCTGGTCCTGATTCTGGCCAACGCGTACCTGCCGTCATGGATCGGGCTGGTCTGCCTGGCGGCCTTGGGGCTGGTCGCGCTGCTGGATCCCACCGCCATCCTGACCCTGGCCGTGGCCACCCTGCCTTGGCATGACAGCTTGCGGCTGCGGCTATGGTCCCGGCCGGTCCTGCCTTTCGAGGGACTGCTGCTCCTGGTCTTGGCTGCCGTCACGTTGCGCAGGTTGGTCTTGGGGCCGCGAATCGTGCGGGCCCACGATCTGGCGGTATCGGCAGCCAAGCGCCGCGACCTGGGCCTGTTGCTGCTCTTCGTCGGATGGGGGGCGGTTGCTGCCGCCCATGCCCGCATGGCCGAACCCGCCTGGTTCGAATGGCGGACGGTGATGCTTGAGCCGGCGCTCTTCTTCGTCCTGCTCCGTTACGGCGATGACCGTTGGCCGGCGATGCGGCAGGTGCTGCTCGGTCTGTTGGTCGGCGCGGCGGCGGCGTCCTTGATGGCCCTGGCAGGGGTGCTGCTGTCGGCCCTGTCGGCCGCCGGGTTCGCCGTCGATGCCCGCCTGGCCTCCGGGGTGGCGGCCGAAGGCGTGCTCCGGGCCCTGGGACCCTACGGTTCACCCAACAACCTGGCCTTATGGTTGGGGAGGGCGCTTCCCCTCGCCTTCGCGGCGGCGCTGGTCGCCGGCCGCCGCTGGTCGATCTTGGCCTGGATGGTCGTCGGCCTTGTGGGTCTGGGTCTCATGGCCACGTTCTCGCGCGGTAGCTGGGTGCTGGGATTGCCGGCGCTGGGCCTGGTGGCCGCCCTGGCGTGGCAGCGCCGCGATCGAACGGATTCCGGTGCTGCGGCGGGCGGGCGCGGGTGGGCGGGCAAGTTACTGGCGGGCAGGGTGCCGGCGGCGATCCTGGCCCTGACGGTGGCCCTGGCCCTATTCCTGTCACCGATGGCTGCCAGCGAGCGGCTGCGGGGCACGCTCAGTCTCGAGCCTGGTTCCACCGCCTACATCCGCTTGCGACTCTGGCAGTCAGCGGTGGCGATGGTCATCGACCACCCATGGACGGGCGTCGGTCCGGACAACTTCCTCTACGCCTACCGCGACCGCTACGTGCAACGGGACGTGGTGCAGGAGCGGTCCCTAAGCCACGCGCACAATCTCTTGCTGGACTGGGCCACGCGCCTGGGCCTGCCCGGTCTGTCGATCGGTCTGCTGCTGCTGGGGAGCAGCGTCTGGGCCTTGCGTCAGGCTGCAAGGGCGCCGCGGCTGATGCAGGATCACAGGGTCTGGCTGTGGGGCCTGATCGGCATGCAGGCCTACAGCCTGGCGCATGGCCTGGTGGACAACCACTTCTTCCTGGTGGACCTGGCGGCCGCGCAGTGGTTGCTGCTGGCGGCCGCCAGGTCCTTGGCTCAGGCGGGGGCGGACGCGCCGCAGCCCTCGTTCACGGACAGGCGGACTTGAAGATCACCGAGTTGAACAGCGGGTGGAACGGCACGCCGGTGTTCTGCAGGCCGAGGTAGGTCTTGGGCGGGTTGATCGGCCCCGGAGGCAGGGCCGGATTGGCCGGCTCGCCGAATCCGCCGATGTCCTGCGGGTTGGCCATGGCATTGGTGATGATGGCGGTCGGGACCTTCCCCAGCAGCCCACTGCAGATCTTGGGCGCCCCGACATCGATGGGCACACGCGTAGGCTCGGGGGTCGGCGTCGGTGCCGTGCGGCAGCCGAGGGCGCTCAACTCCCGGTTCGCCGTCTGCACGGGTGCGCTGCGGCTCTTGTACTGCGTCCGGCCGCCCAGCTGCATCGGCTTGGCATGGTGGGCGGGGTAGATCATGGCGCCGCCCACCAGGTCTTTCAGTGTGGCGCTCAGGTTGACCCAGCGGGCCTTGACCGACGACAGGTCCAGGGCCCAGGTGTCGGTCAGCACGTTTTCCGAGTCGCTCATCCCGGCGACGCGAATGCCGCCTTGCACCACCATCATCCGGCGCGTTGTATCGTAGGCCGCGGCATGAAGGTAGCGGCCCTGGGGGCGGGCGCCCTCGACGGCCAAGGCCTTCCACGTGGCCTTGGATAGGTCCGGGTCGGACAGGTCCAGGCTGAACACGCGCGCCTCGGCAAGGTTGTTGTCCGGACTGCCTCCATAGGCCAACACCTGCCGGCTCAGCGGCTCGAACACCAAGGTCGAGCCTACGAGGTTCTGGGGGCCTCCTTTGGGGCCGGGCAGAAAGCGCAGCTCGCCGGTCGCATCGTCGATCTTGAGGTAGCTGGTGCCCAGATTCTCACCCTGACAGTCCCCTTGGGCGGGCGTGCCGCCGTCGAGAGGGCAGCGCTTGGTGCCGCCCTGAACCACGATCACGTCATGGCCGGGCACGTAGACCGCAGCCGAGAAGATGCGGTCCACCGAGCCGGAAGGCACTGTGCTGCGCCAGGTGTTGGTCTTGAGGGTCAGCACCTGCACCTGATTCTTGCCGTCGCCGTTAGGGTCGGCGCCGCCGATGAAATAGGCTGCCGACTTGTCGCCCGCCGGCCGGAAGGCGGCGGCGGCACCGTAACTCAAGCTCCGTGAGCCTACCGTACTGGCATTGACGAAGCGCGCCTTGGACAGGTCGGCGTTGGACAGATCCAGCACGGACACGTTGTCGACGGCCTGGCCGGCCTGGTTGATCCCACCGTAGCTATAGGCCTTGCGCCCCGCGCCGTCATAGGTGGTGGCCATGTAGTAGATCAGCGGGGTCTGCGGTGCAAGCTTCTCCCATGCACAAGCCAAAGCGGCACCGTCCTGCTCCAGCGGCGCGGCATCCATGGGGCGAGTGCTCGCCAAGGTCGGCGGCACGAGCAGGCAGAGCAGCACGGCGGCGCGACGGGCGGCTTCACGGCTCATGAAGGACTCCTTCGATCATCAGGCATTGGCGGAACAGGACACTGGACGGCGGGCCGGATCGACCCGTCAGCGAGGTGGGCCCACCAGGATTTGAACCTGGGACCAACCGGTTATGAGCCGGCTGCTCTGACCAACTGAGCTATAGGGCCGTATCCGCCACTACCAGGTAATGGAGAAACTAACCCGTAATAGCCCGGTCTTCGAACAGCCGTCAAATTCCTTCGACTACA
>Ga0073905_10000867_pt1 | contig 14866 bp, 11 predicted proteins | sample KloWWTupernatant_FD_65482 | JGI IMG/M metagenome (GOLD analysis project Ga0073905, IMG submission 65482) | Active sludge microbial communities from Klosterneuburg, Austria, studying microevolution and ecology of nitrifiers - Klosterneuburg... | ecosystem: Engineered > WWTP > Aerobic digester >... | reverse complement strand
CTTCGGCCGTTTGCTGGCAGTCGCCGACCAGGCCTCCGTGGCCAGGCGCCGGTCGTTCGCTTCGTCGTCAGTCCGGGATCGCGTTCCGGCGTGTGGTCCCGACTTTCTTCGCGCCACCACGGCCGCCGTCGCCCAAGACCGGAAACGTTCGATACGGACATCGTATGCTCCATCGCAGGCCGCGTCGGGCCGAATTGGAGCGGCAGCCGCGCCGCCTCGTATCCCACGAACGGGGGAGCGCCCCCGACGAGCTCGTTCGAAGCCATGGAGGAAGCACCGTGATTGCAGTCATCTTCGAAGTAATGCCCGCCGAAGGGCAGAAGGACGCCTATCTCGCGATGGCGGCCTCGTTGCGCCGTCGCCTGGAGCAGATGGACGGCTTCGTGTCGGTCGAGCGCTTCCAGAGCCTCACGGACCCGGGCAAGCTGCTGTCGCTCTCGTTCTGGCGCGACGAGGAGGCGGTGCGCCGCTGGCGCGCGCTCGAGGAGCACCGGCAGGCGCAGCACGCCGGCCGCGAGCGGGTGTTCGCCGACTACCGGCTGCGCGTGGCGACGGTGCTGCGCGACTACGGAAAGAACGAGCGGGGCGAGGCGCCGGAGGATTCGCGCGCGGTGCACGGCTGACTCGGCGGGGCGGGCCGGAGTTCTCCTCGGCAGCGCGAATCCGATCGAGCGCAGCGCCCCATCGCAATCGATCGAGCGCGGCTTCGTGGATTGCGGTGACGGCGGGATCGGCATCCACGGCTGCGGCAGGCCTTGGTGTCGATCTCGTGTATCAACGCACCTGCAGGAGGATCGGCGCCTTCGGACCTCAGCCGTCATTCAATCGGTCCATGTCGGCGAGCAATTCAGATGCGCCTTCAGTGGCGGATCCCGCGGCGTCGCGCCGCTACAGCCTGACCCATCCCCGCTTCGCCGCGTGGTGCGCGAGCACGCCGAACAGCACCGCAAGTCCGGCATGCCAGAGCGCGATACCGGCGGTGGCCAGCACCACGAAACGCTCGGCCTTCTCGCCGCCGGCGGCGCGGCTGCCTAGCGCGAGCTGCAGCCCGGCCAGGAACAGGATGCTGCCGAGGACGGCCGCCGGCACGAGCGCGAACAGCAGCGACACGGCGTCGGCGAAGAACAGCCCGATGACCAGCACCGTCGTGCCGAAGATCACCGGTGCGCGGCCGCTGCGCGCGCCGAAGCGCACCTGCGCGGCCATGCCGCCGGTGCCGTGGCACAGCGGAATGCCGCCCATCGCGCTCGAGGCCAGGTTCATCAGCCCCGTTGACAGCGCCACCGTGCGCTCGGCGGTCGGACGGTCGGGGAAGCGGTGGTTGTTCTCGTCGACGATCGCGAACAACGCGTTGCCGAAGGTCAGTGGCAGCTGCGGCAGCGCCAGCAGCAGCAGGCCGAGCTCCAGCGCCCGCCACGACAGCTCCGGCCACGCGAATGCGGGCAACGTGAGCGCCGGCACCAGCCGCGAGCCGTCGAACGCGTCGGCGCCGCCGGCGACGAGGCTCGCCGCGGCACCTCCGAACAGCAGCAACAGCATCGCCGGGACCTCCGGACGCGACAGCAGTGCCATCGCGACGCCGAGCGTGACAGCCGACGCGACCGGCGTCGCCGACATCGTGCGCAGGCCTTCGAGCATGAAGCCGAAGCCCAGCCCCATGACGACGCCGAGCAGCGCCTCGCGCGGGATCAGCGCGCTGAGCCGCGCCGCGAAGCCGGTCAGGCCCAGCGCGAGCCAGATCAGCGCCGTGCAGAGGCCGGCCGCGACGACGACCTGCGGTGTCATGTCGGCGCCGGCGCCGGCGTACAGGATCACCGACGCGCCGATCAGCTTCATCGGTTGCACCGGAAACGGCGTGCGGTACCACAGGCCAGCCGCGATCGACGCGAGGCCGATCGGCACCAGCACGCCGGCCGGCGCCATCCCGATCACGCCCAGGTAGGCGGTGACGAAGGGGATCAGCACGCCGAGGTCGCCGAAAGCGCCCGAGGTCTCGGCCAACCATGTGGCCCGGCGCGCGTCGCGCGGGCTCATCGCGGACTCAGCCCAGCAGCGGCCGCAACGCCGGCCAGACGTTGTCGAGCAGCCGCGACTGCGCGGCCTCGTTCGGATGGATGCGGTCGGGCTGGAACAGTTCGGGGCGCTCGGCCACGCCGTCGAGAAAGAAGGGCAGCAACGCGGCCTTCTCACGATCGGCGACGCTTCGGAACAGCGCCGCAAACGCGTCGGTGTAGGCGCGGCCGTAGTTCGGCGGCACCTGCATGCCGAGCAGCAGCACGCGCGCGCCGGCCTCGCGCGATTGCCGCGCCATGACCGCGAGGTTGTCTTCGGTGGCGGCCAGCGCCAGTCCGCGCAGCGCGTCGTTGCCGCCCAGCTCGATTACCACGACCGCCGGTCGATGCTGTGCCAGCAGCGCGGCGACGCGGCTGCGCCCGCCCGCGGTGGTCTCGCCGCTGATGCTGGCGTTGACCACGCGCCACGGCGGGCGCCGCGCGGCGAGCTTGCGCGCCAGCATGTCGACCCAGCCCGAGCCACGGCGCAGCCCGTACTCGGCCGACAGGCTGTCGCCGAGCACCAGCAGCGTGCGTTCGCCGGCCGCCGCAGCGGGGGCACTCGAGGCCGCGACGCCGAGTCCCGGTAGACTCGCCCCGGTCGCCAGTGCCCCGGCGACGCGCAGCAACGCGCGGCGCCGCGGCGACGGCGCCTGTTCGCGGGGTCGCCGGTCGCCTGGCGCCCCAATGGCGGGAATCGAGGGATCGGGCCGGCGACGGCCCGCAAGCGAGGAACGATCGGTCATGGATGCAATTATCGTCGAGCACCTGAGCAAGCGCGTCCGCGACGCGGACGGCTGGCTGACCATTCTCGACGATCTGTCGTTCCGTGTCCCGGCGGGCCAGACCGTGGCGATCGTCGGCGCGTCGGGATCGGGGAAGTCGACGCTGCTGGGTCTGCTGGCCGGGCTCGACCTGCCGACGGAGGGCAGCGTGACGATGTTCGGCGAGTCGCTGTTCGCGCTCGACGAAGACGGCCGCGCGGCCTGGCGGGCTCGCCATCTCGGCTTCGTGTTCCAGTCGTTCCAGCTGCTGCCGCAGATGACCGCACTGGAGAACGTGATGCTGCCGCTGGAACTCGCCGGCGATCGCAAGGCAGCCGAAAGCGCGCGCCGGCTGCTCGAGCGCGTCGGCCTCGGCGACCGCCTCGGCCACTACCCGAAGACGCTATCGGGCGGCGAGCAGCAACGCGTGGCGCTGGCGCGCGCGTTCGCGCCGTCGCCGAGGCTGCTGTTCGCCGACGAGCCGACTGGCAGCCTCGACGCCGCGACGGGCGCGCGCGTGATCGACCTGCTGTTCGAGCTCAACCGCGAGGCCGGCGCGACGCTGGTGCTGGTCACGCACGACCCGGAGCTGGCGAGCCGCTGCGGCCAGCGGCTGGCGTTGCACGCGGGGCAACTGGAGGCGCCGGTCGGCGCCTGAGCGTGACGCCGGCGCGGGTGTGTCCGCGCACGACGCGCGCCGCCGCTGCTGCCTTTTGTGCGGCAGACGATGCGGTCAGGACGAACCGCCGCGCACGCCGCGGATTCGCTCCAGCAGCGCGCGCAGGTCCGGCGCGACGTCGGCCGGCAACTCGCGCGCGGGATCGAGCAGCGGCTCGATGTCGCTGGCCAGCAGCTTGCCGAGCTCGACGCCCCACTGGTCGAACGAATCGATGTCCCACAGCCAGCCAAGCACCGCGGTCTTGTGCTCGTAGAGCGCGAGCAGCGCGCCGAAGCGGGCCGGATCGAGCCGGTCGAGCAGGATCAGGCTGGACGGCCGGTTCCCCGGGCAGGCGCGATGCGCGGCGAGCCACGCGGCGCGCGCGTCGTCGCCCGCGCCGGGCGTGGCGCCGTCGCGGCCGTACAGCAGCGCATCGCGCTGGGCGAGGGCGTTGGCGAGCAGGGCGTCGCCGCGCCCTTCGGGATCGCGCCCGGAAGGCACGACGACGACGAAGTCGACGGGGTGCACACCGGTGCCCTGGTGAAGCGCCTGGAAGTACGAATGCTGCGCGTCGGTGCCCGGACCGCCCCAGACGACCGGCGCGGTCGGCCCTTCGACCGGCCGGCCTTCGCGGTCGACGCGCTTGCCGTTGCTCTCCATCTGCAGTTGCTGCAGCCAGGCGGTGAGGCTGCGCAACGCATCGCTGTAAGGCACCACCACCTCAGTCGAACCGGGCAGCGCCATGGTGTTCCAGAGCGAAACCAGCGCGAGCAGCACCGGCGCGTTGCCGGCCAGCTTCGCCTGCGCGAAATGCCGGTCCATCGCGTGCGCCCCGGCGAGCATGTCGCGGAAATGCTCCGGCCCGACCGACAGCATGACCGGCAGGCCGATCGCCGACCACAGCGAATAGCGGCCTCCGACCCAGTCGCGGAATGGAAAGATCGACGCCTCGGCCAGCCCGAACGCGACGGCCGCGTCGACGTTGGCCGTGACACCGACCAGGTGGCGTTGCAGTCCCTGCTGGTCGATGCCGCCGGCCGCGAACCAGCGCCGCAGTGCCAGCGCGTTGCGGGCGGTCTCCTGCGTGTGCCAGGACTTCGACGCGACGATCGCCAGCGTCGTCGCGGGGTCGCACCCGGCCACGGCACGATCGAAGGCCTGCGGGTCGACGTTCGACAGGAACCGGCACTGCAGGCGCGGATGCGCATACGCGGCGAGCGCCTCGCAGGCGAGCTGCGGGCCGAGATGCGATCCGCCGATGCCGACGTGCACGATATCGCTGATCGGACGGCCGGTCGCGCCGCGCCACGCGCCGCTGCGCACGGCGTCGCTGAACCGCGCCATGCGCTCGAGCGTCGTGGCGACCTCGCCGGCGATGCCATCGCGCGCCGGACCGGAGGCTTCGCCAGGACCTTCGGACGGCGCCGGTGCCCGCAGCGCGACGTGCAGCGCGGGGCGACCCTCGGTGAAATTGACGGGCTCGCCGGCGTACATCGCGTCGCGCCGCATCTCGACGCGGGCGGCCTCGGCCAGCCCGATGAGCGCCGCGAGCGCATCGCCCGGCAGGCGCTGCCGGGTCAGGTCCAGGTGCAGTTGCGCCGCGTCGATGCGCAGGCGCCGGCCGCGGTCGGGCTCGCCCTGCAATAGCCGCCCGATCGCTACTTCGCCGGCCGAGCGCGCGAGTTGTGCCACCTCGCGCCACGCAGTGTCCAGGTCCGCGTTGCGGGTCATCGATGTCTCCAGGCCGTCAGGGCCAGTTCGTCCAGCGTGTCGCGCAGCAGTGCCGGCAGTTCGGCGGCGCCGAGCCCTTCGGCGTGGCCGTGCGCGAGTTCGAAGCGAGTCCCCGCGCGGCCGTGCAGCCAGGCGGCGACGCACGCGGCCTCGGCGGCCGGTGCGCCGCGCGCCAGCAGCGTGCCGATCATGCCGGCGAGGACGTCCCCGGTGCCGGCGCTCGCGAGCGCCGGAGCGCCTTCGTCGACGATCGTCCACGCGCCGCCGGGCGTTGCGACGATGCTGCCAGCGCCCTTGAGCAGCACGACCATGCCAAAGCGCCGTGCCAACGCGACGGCGGCCGCGCGGCGATCGGCCTGTACCTGCACCGCGCTGCAGCCGAGCAGCCGGGCGGCTTCGAGCGGGTGCGGGGTCATCACGCGGCGTGCTTGTGCGGCCGAGGCCGCAGGCGTGTTCGAAGGAGCACTCGTCGGCGCGCCGGGCGGCGCGGCGGCGGCGCCCGGGCCGACCATCGCCGGCTCGGCGGCAACCAGGCTCAGCGCATCGGCGTCGAGCACGAGCGCCGGCGCCGACGCCAGCGCGTCCACGACGCGCTGGCGCGCGACCGCGCCTTGCCCGAGGCCGCAGCCGATCACGACGGCGTCGTAAGCGGCGAAGTCGGGGCTGCCCCGGGCGGTCATCAGGTGCGGCTGCGCCGGATCGAAGGCCTCGCCGTGCGGCGTGCCAACGTACACCTTGCCTGCGCCCATCGCCTGCGCACCGCGCGCGGCCAGCAACGGCGCGCCACGCATGCCGGTGTCGCCGCCGAAGACGAGCACCGTGCCGAAGTTCCCCTTGTTGCTGTCGCGGGTTCGCGGTCGCCACGCCGCGGCCGCGCAGGCAGCGTCGAAGAGCGTGCCGAGCTCGTCGAGCGCGCTGCGCTCGAAGGCGATCCGTTGCGCGTCCAGGCCGAGCGTCGCCACGCTCAGCTCGCCGACGCAGTCGAGCGCGGCACCGGTGTGCAGGCCCGGTTTGTCGGCGATCATGGTCACCGTGCGCAACGCGTGCATCGCGGGCGCCTGCGGTCCGCCGACCAGCGCCCCGGTGTCGGCGTCGACGCCGCTCGGTACGTCGACCGCGATCACCGGCAGCGCGGCCTGCGCGGTGGCGTCGCACAGCCGCTTTGCGTCACCGTCGAGCGGCCGGTCGAGGCCGATGCCGAAGAGGCCGTCGATGACGATCGGATTGGCGGCAAGGAGTTCCGGCAGCGCCTCCATGTTCCCGAGGCGCAGGCCGGCGGCTCGTGCCCGGCGCCAGGCCTCGCCCGCGTCGCCGCCGGGCGCCCGGTCCGGGCGCAGCGCGAGGGCCTTGCACGCATAGCCGCGTTCGCGCAGCAGCAGCGCCGCGAGCACGGCGTCGCCGCCGTTGTTGCCGGGTCCGACCAGCGCCAGCACCGGGCGGCCCGGTTCGAGGGTACGCGCGAGCTTCGCCGTCGCATCGGCGACGGCCGCGGCAGCGCGCGCCATCAGCGTGCCGGCCGGCAGGGCAGCGAGCGAGGCACTTTCGAGACGCCGGAGCGCCGCGGTCGGGTAGAGGGTAGGCATCGGCGCAAAGATAGCGCAGGTCGGCGGTCGGACGATTTCCGTTGCGCTGCGGCTCAGGCCGTCGCCCGCATCTGCCGCGGCAGCCATGTGACCAGCTCAGGGAACACGTAGATCAGCAGCACCGCGGCGACCATAAGCGCGAACATCGGCAAGGCCTGGCGCGCGATCCAGTGCAATTCCCGCCCGGTCATTCCCTGCAGCACGAACAGGTTGAAGCCGACCGGCGGCGTGATCTGCGCCATCTCGACCACCAGCACCACGTAGATGCCGAACCACAGCAGGTCGATGCCGGCGGCCTGAACGGTCGGCAGGACCACGCCCATCGTCAGCACCACCATCGAGATGCCGTCGAGGAAGCACCCGAGCAGGACGTAGAACAGCGCCAGCGCGACGATCAGTTCGAAGCGCGACAGGCCCAGCGACGCGATCCACTCGGCGAGCTGGCGCGGCAGGCCGATGTAGCCCATTGCCAGCGTGAGGAACGCGGCGCCGGCGAGGATCAGCGCGATCATGCAGTACAGGCGCGTGGCGCCGAGCAGCGAGTCGACGAAGGTGCGGCGATCGAGCGAGCCCTGCACCGCCGACAGCAGCAGCGCGCCGACCACGCCGATCGCCGCCGCCTCGGTCGCAGTGGCGACGCCCGCGTAGATCGCGCCCAGCACCGCGCCGATCAGCAGCACCACCGGGATCAGGCTGCGCGACGCCCACAGCTTCTGGCGCAGGCTCAGAGTGTCGTCGGCCGGCGGCACCGCGCCGCGGTTGAGCAGGGCCCAGGCGACCACGTAGCCCATGAAGAGCAGCGCGAGCAGCATGCCCGGCACGACTCCCGCGACGAACAGCTGCGCGATCGACACGTCGGCACTGACGCCGTAGACGATCATGATGATCGACGGCGGGATCAGCAGCCCGAGCGTGCCGGCGCCGGCGAGCGTGCCGACGACGATGCCGTCCGGATAGCCGCGCCGCGCAAGCTCGGGCAGCGTCATCTTGCCGATCGTCGCGCAGGTCGCAGCCGAGGAGCCCGACACCGCGGCGAAGATCGCGCAGCCGATGATGTTGGTGTGCAACAGGCGGCCCGGCAGGCGGTTCATCCACGGCGCCAGCCCCTGGAACATGTCGGACGACAGTCGGGTGCGGAACAGGATCTCGCCCATCCAGACGAACAGCGGCAGCGCGGTCAGCGTCCAGCTCGACGCCGAGCCCCAGATGGTGACGGCCATCGCGTCACCGGCAGATCGCGACGAGAAGAGCTCCATCGCGATCCAGGCGACACCCGACAGCGCCAGGCCGATCCAGACTCCGCTGCCCAGCAGCACGAACAGCGCCAGCACCAGCAGCGCGGTGACGGTGAGCTCGCTCATTCGACGTGCTGCCTCTCGTCGGCCGCGGCGCGTGCGCGTCGTCCGCTCGATTCGAGCGCGATTTCGTCGATGAAGGCCACCAGCAGGATCAGCGACCCGATGGCCATCGACAACTGGGGGATCCACAGCGGCGTCGCGTCGTTGCCGGTCGAGATGTCGTGGAACGCGTACGACTGCCAGGCGAGTCGAACGCTGAAATAGGCCAGCAGCGCCGCCAGCAGCAGCGCCACCGCCAGCGACCACCGTTCGAGCGCGCGGCGGGTGCGCGGCCCGGCCAGGCTCAGCAGCAGCGTCACGCGGATGTGCTCGTTGCGCTTGAGCGTGTGCGCGAGCGACAGGAAGCCGGCGCCGGCCATCAGGTAGCCGGCGTAGGCATCGGTGCCCGGCACGTAGAAGCCGAACTGGCGTCCGGCGATGCCCAGCAGGACCATCGCGAGCAGCCCGACCATGAACGCCGCCGCGATCCACGCGGCGGCGTCGTACAGACGGTCGAGCGCCGCGCGCATCACATCTTGGAGTACGCGTCGAGGATCGCCTTGCCGTCGGCGCCGGCCTTCTTCAGCCAGTCGTCGACCAGCGCGTCACCGACCTTCTTGAACTCGCCGGTCATCTGCGCGTTCGGCGGCAGCACCTGCATGCCGTTCTTCTTCAACTGGTCGAGGTACCAGGCGGTTTTCTCTTCCGAACTCTTCCAGCCGCGCGCCTCGGCGTCGGCCGCGGCCTTCAGCAATGCGTCCTGCGTCGACTTGTCGAGCGCGTCGAAGGCCTTCCGGTTGACGATCACCGCGTTCTTCGGCAGCCAGGCCTGCGTGTCGTAGAAGTACTTGATGTGCTCGTAGGCCTTGCTGTCGTAGCCGGTCGAGCCCGAGGTGATGAACGACTCGACCGCGCCGGTGGCCATCGCCTGCGACAACTCGGCGGCCTGGATCGTGACCGGCTGCGCGCCGAACATCTCGGCAATCTTCGCGGTGGCAGGGTTGTAGGAGCGGAACTTCACGCCCTTCAGGTCGGTCGCGGCGTTGAGCGGCTTCTTCGAGTACAGCCCCTGCGGCGGCCACGCGACCGTGTACAGCAGTCTCATGCCCTGCGACGCGAGCAGCTTGTCGAGCGCCGGGCGAGCCGCCTTGTCGAGCTTGCGGGCGGCCTGGTAGCTGGTCGCGACGAAAGGCAGCACGTCGACGCCGAACAGCGGGTGCTCGTTGGCGAAATTCGAGATCAGGATCTCTCCGAGCTGCGCCTGGTTGCCCTGGACGGCGCGCTTGATCTCCGGCGCCTTGAACAGCGACGCGTTGGCATGGACGGTGATCTTCAGCTTTCCGGCGGTCGCCTTGTCGACGTCGGCGGCAAACTGCACCAGGTTCTCGGTATGGAAGTTGTTGGCCGGATAGGCGGCGGGCAGGTCCCACTTCACCTGGGCAACCGCCGTGCCCGACGCGACGGCGAACGCCAGGGGCAGGATTCTGGAAATCGTCATTGGGCCTCCTCGATTCGTTGGGAACGTTGTTCGACAGCGAGCACCGGCGCGGCCCGCGGGTTGCGCAGGCCGAGCATAACCGCGCTTGAAGCTTAGAAGCGACCAAGATAAATTGTCAACGTTTCGTTAACGTTTTGGAGATGTCAATGGCCACCCGACCCCGGGCCGCTCGCGTCACCACCGCGGCCGTGCCGCCGCCCGACGCCCCGCTGCGCATCCTGTCGTCGGCGCACCTCGCGGATGGCGACTGGGGCGAGTTGTCGGAGTTCGAGTTCGGCCTGATCGTGGCCGGCCACGCTTTCGACCGCTGGGCAGTGCGGTGCATGGCCGCCGCGGGAATGCCGGACCTGACGATCACCGACGTGCTGGTGCTGCATCACGTCCATCATCGCGGCAAGGGCAAGAAGCTCGCCGACATCTGCTTCACGCTGAACTACGAGGATGCGCACGTGGTCGCCTATGCACTGCGCAAGCTGACCGGCCTCGGACTGGTGCGCGGCGAGAAGGTCGGCAAGGAGGTGTTCCACTCGAGCACTCCGGTCGGCGCCGCGCTCGTCGCGCGCTATCGCGCGGTGCGCGACCGGTGCCTGGTCGCCAGCGTCCCCGACCGACTCGGCAGCCTGCAGCAGCGTCGCGGCCTCGATGCCGACGAGCCGCTCGACGGACGTTCCGAACTCGCCCACCTCGCAGGCATGCTTCGCACGCTGTCCGGCTTGTACGACCAGGCGGCGCGCGCCGCGGCATCGCTGTAACCGCACACGCGACGAAGGGGCTCCGATGAGCGCATGGCAATTCTGGATCGACCGCGGCGGCACGTTCACCGACGTGGTCGCCCGCCACCCGGACGGCACGCTGGCGACCGCGAAGCTGCTTTCCGAGAACCCGGGACGCTACGACGACGCGGCTGTCGAGGGAATCCGGCGCCTGCTCGGGCTCGCGCCGGGCGAGCCGGTCGGGCCCGACCGCGTCGAGGTCGTGAAGATGGGCACGACGGTCGCCACCAACGCGTTGCTCGAGCGCAAGGGCGAGCCGCTGGTGCTGGCGGTCACGCGCGGATTTCGCGACGCGTTGCGCATCGCGTACCAGAACCGGCCGAAGCTGTTCGATCGGCACATCGTGCTGCCCGAGCTGCTGTACCGCGAGGTGGTCGAGATCGACGAGCGGCTGGCCGCCGACGGCAGCGTGGTTCGGGCGCTGGACGAGGCGACGGCGCGCGCCGCGCTGCAGCGCGCCTGGGACGGCGGCCTGCGCGCGATTGCGATCGCGCTGATGCACGGCTATCGCAACCCCGTGCACGAACGGCGCATCGCGGCGATGGCCCGCGAGATCGGCTTCGCGCAGGTGTCGGTGTCGCACGAGGTGTCGCCGCTGGTGCGCTACGTCGCGCGCGGCGACACGACTGTGGTCGACGCCTACCTGTCGCCGGTGCTGAGGCGCTACGTGGAGCGGGTCGCTGCGGCGATGCCGGGCGTGCGGCTGCAGTTCATGCAGTCCAACGGCGGGTTGACCGATGCGCACGCGTTCCAGGGCAAGGACTCGATCCTGTCCGGCCCGGCCGGCGGCATCGTCGGCATGGCACGGGTCAGCGCGGCGGCCGGCTTCGATCGCGTGATCGGCTTCGACATGGGAGGAACGTCGACCGACGTCTCGCACTACGCCGGCGAGTTCGAGCGCGAGTTCGAGACGCTGGTCGCCGGCGTCCGGATGCGCGCGCCGATGATGAGCATCCACACGGTCGCGGCCGGCGGCGGTTCGATCCTGCACTTCGACGGTGCGCGGATGCGCGTCGGACCCGATTCGGCAGGCGCCGATCCCGGGCCCGCCTGCTATCGGCGCGGTGGCCCGCTGACCGTGACCGACGCGAACGTCATGCTCGGCAAGCTGCAGCCGGCGCACTTTCCGGCGGTGTTCGGTCCCGGTGGCGACCAGCCGCTCGACGCTGCGGTGGTGCGCGAGCGGTTCGCGGCACTGGCCGCGCAGATCGGCGCGGCGACCGGCCGCGCCATGACGCCGGAGGACGTCGCGCAGGGCTTCATCGACATCGCGATCGCCAACATGGCCAACGCGATCAAGAAGATCTCCGTGCAGCGCGGCTACGACATCACGCAATACACGCTGACGACGTTCGGCGGCGCCGGCGGACAGCACGCCTGCGGGGTCGCCGACGCACTGGCGATGCCGCGGGTCCTCGCACATCCGCTGGCCGGCGTGTTGTCCGCGTACGGCATGGGCCTGGCCGAGCAGGTCGCGATGCGCGAGCGCTCGATCGAGCGACGTCTGGACGCCAGCGGCATCGCCGAAGCGCAGCGTGCGCTGGCGTCGCTGGAGGCAGCCGCCCGCGGCGAACTGCTTGCGCAGGGCGAACCGGCCGCTTCGGTGCGCGTGCGTCGCCGGCTGCACCTGCGCTACGACGGCACCGACACCGCATTGCCGGTCGATGCCGGCGACGAGGCGTCGATGCGCGCGCAGTTCGAGTCCGCGTACCGGCTGCGTTTTGCCTTCCTGATGCCCGACAGGCCGCTGGTGATCGATTCGGCGGTCGTCGAGGCATCGGGCGAGTCGGGCAGCGGTGCGACGCTCGCGCCGCCCGGATCGCGGGAGGGCGTGCTCGGTTGCGAGACACGGGTGCCGGTGTTCGCGCAGGGGAGCTGGCACGACGCCCCGTTGTATCGGCGCGAGCGGATGATCGCCGGCGACGCGGTCGACGGGCCGGCGGTGATCGCCGAGGCGACCGCAACCACCGTGGTCGAGCCGGGCTGGCGCGCGGCGATGACCGCACGCGGCGACCTGGTGCTCGAGCGGCACGCGCCGCGTCCGAGGCGTGTCGCGGTCGGCACCGAGGCCGACCCGGTGATGCTCGAGATCTTCAACAACCTGTTCATGTCGATCGCCGAACAGATGGGCTACCGGCTGCAGAACACCGCGCACTCGGTGAACATCAAGGAGCGGCTGGATTTCTCGTGCGCGGTCTTCGACCAGGCCGGCAAGCTCGTCGCGAACGCGCCGCACATGCCCGTGCACCTCGGTTCGATGGGCGCGAGCGTGCGTGCAGTGATCGACGCGCACAGCGGACCGCAGGCGGCCGCGCGCGGCGCGGCGACGCTCGAGCCGGGCGACGTCTACGTGCTGAACGACCCGTACGCCGGGGGCACGCACCTGCCCGACGTGACCGTGATCACGCCGGTGTTCGACGCGGCGGGGCGCGAGATCCTGTTCTACGTCGGCTCGCGGGGCCATCACGCCGACATCGGCGGCTCGACGCCGGGCTCGATGCCGCCCGACAGTGCGCACGTCGACGAGGAGGGGGTGCTGCTGACCGACTTCCCGCTGGTGCGCGCAGGCCGCATGCGCGAAGCCGAGTTGCGCGAGGCGCTGGCCTCGGCACGCTGGCCGGCCCGCAATCCGGACCAGAACCTGGCGGACCTGCGCGCGCAGGTGGCCGCGAACGAGAAGGGCCGCGAGGAGCTGCTCAAGATGGTGCAGCACTTCGGGCTCGACGTCGTGCGCGCCTACATGGGCCACGTGCAGGACAACGCCGAGGCCTCGGTGCGGCGCGTGATCGGCGCGCTGAAGGACGGTGCCTTCGAGTTGCCGCTGGACAACGGCGCGCGGATTTGCGTGCGCATCGCCGTCGATCGCGCGCGTCGCGCGGCGACCGTTGACTTCGGCGGCACGTCGCCACAGCAGCCGAACAACTTCAACGCGCCGCACGCGGTGACGATGGCGGCGGTGCTGTATGTGTTCCGCACGCTGGTCGACGACGAGATCCCGATGAACGCCGGCTGCCTGAAGCCGATCGACGTGATCGTCCCCGAGGGCTCGATGCTGAACCCGCGCTATCCGGCCGCGGTGGTGGCCGGCAACGTAGAGACCTCGCAGTGCATCACGAACTGCCTGTACGGCGCGCTCGGCGTGATGGCGTCGGGGCCGCCGACGATGAGCAACCTGACTTTCGGCAACGCCCGCTACCAGTACTACGAGACGATCTCCGGCGGCTCGGGCGCGGGCGGCGTGTTCGACGAGGCGGGGCGCCTGGTCGGCGGTTTCGACGGCACGGCGTTGGTGCAGACGCACATGACCAACTCGCGGCTCACCGATCCGGAGATCCTCGAATTGCGCTTCCCGGTGCGTCTCGACAGTTACGCGATTCGCGCCGGCTCGGGTGGCGCGGGGCGCTGGCGCGGCGGCGACGGGGGCGTGCGGCGCATCCGTTTCCTCGAACCGATGACGGCTTCGATCCTTGCCAACGGCCGCATCCATCCGGCCTTCGGCGCGGCGGGGGGCGCGGCCGGCGCGCCGGGCGCGGACTACGTGGTCCGCGCCGACGGTCGCGTCGAGCGCCTGCGCCACGCCGACAGCGCCGAGCTCGGTGCGGGTGACGTATTCGTCGTCGAGACGCCGGGCGGCGGCGGCTTCGGCGCGCCGGGATGACGGGTCGGGATGAAGAGCCGGGATGAAGAGCCGGGATGAAGGGCCCCGACTCCTTATAATGGCGGGTTCTTGCACGGTGCCCGGCGATCCAGCGAGCCGGGCAGCCGCCGATCCATGCCCGCCAGCGACGCCGACCGCCCCATGCCCGCGTATCTGATGCTCACAGGACAGCCGGCGCTGTCCGAGTTCCGCCTCGGTCGACTGCTCGAACAGGTGCGACGCATCGACGTGCGCGCGGTCGGCCTCGAAGCCCGCTTCGTCTACGCGGTGTGGAGCGAATCGTCGCTGTCGAGCGACGATCAGGCGCGCCTGGCGGCGCTGCTCGACGCCGCGCCCGGGCGGCCTGCGCCGAGCGGGCAGGCGATCTGGGTGGTGCCGCGCCTGGGCACGGTCTCGCCGTGGGCGAGCAAGGCCACCGACATCGCGCACAACTGCGGCATGCGCGACGTGCGCCGCATCGAGCGCGGCATCGAGTTCCGGGTCGAGGCGCGCAGCGGCCTGCTCGCAGGTCTCGTCAAGGGCACCCACTTCGAGCCTGGCGAGCTGTCGGCGATCGCCGCGGCGCTGCACGACCGCATGACCGAGTCGGTCCTGCTGCAGGAACCCGAGCCGGCCGCGATCTTCGCGTCGCTGCCGGGCAAGCCGATGCAGCGCGTCCCGGTCGGCCGGGACGGACGCGGCGCGCTCGAGACGGCCAACCGCGAACTCGGGCTGGCGCTGTCGGGCGACGAGATCGACTATCTGCTGGAAGCCTTCGTGCGCGCGGGCCGCGACCCGACCGACGTCGAGCTGATGATGTTCGCGCAGGCCAAC
>Ga0073905_10000866_pt1 | contig 14868 bp, 12 predicted proteins | sample KloWWTupernatant_FD_65482 | JGI IMG/M metagenome (GOLD analysis project Ga0073905, IMG submission 65482) | Active sludge microbial communities from Klosterneuburg, Austria, studying microevolution and ecology of nitrifiers - Klosterneuburg... | ecosystem: Engineered > WWTP > Aerobic digester >... | reverse complement strand
TGTCAGCCTGGTGCGCGTGGATGACCGCCACATCGGGGTTGATGGCGGGGACGATGGTGATGGGCTTTCCCGTGTACGGGTCGGTGATGAGCTTGGCGCCCGAGTGGTCGAAGCCCGTGGTGCCACCAAACGAGCGAACCGGCAGGAAGGGGACGCCCATCGCGCCTGCCTGGAGCCGCAGCGTCATGATGACATTGCTGTACTCATAGACTTCGAGGGTGCCGTTCTTGCGCCCGCGCTCGATTGCGGGGGCGGAAAGGAAGAACCCGCAGTCCGCTTTGGAGGCGCAGCCCGCGTCGGCAAGCATGGCAACATCGACGTAGGTGAACTTCCCGGCGATCCAGAGGTCCTTCTTCTGCTGGCGGATGATCTCGTGGAAGATCGCGTTCGGGCCGCGCATCAGGTAGTTGCACTCATAGGTGAGGTAGTCACCATCGGCGACGAAACGCGTGACGGCCTCGCGGGCTGTCATGAGGCGGGATCGCAGGCTGCGGTCCTTGTTGTCGCGGACGTACCGGCGGTAGCCATCGGGGTCAACCGGAAAGTACGGGGCGGTCCCTTCGCGAAGGACGTCGATCCTGGTGGGGCTGCCTGGGGTTACCGTCATGAGTGCCTTCCTTTCGAACACACCAGCAGCCCGCGTGAGGCGGGCTGCTGGCGGAATCACCGGGTTACCGGGCAATCACCGGACCAGGACGGTGACGCACATGGCGGCCGCATCGGAGCCGATGTTGCCGCCGCCATTCTGGGCCAGGGCGACCTTCGCGCCGTTGACCTGACGGTCACCGCTGCGACCCTGGAGCTGCTCGGTGAGCTCGACGATCTGGGCGATGCCGGTCGCGCCCACGGGGTGCCCCTTGCGGAGCAGCCCGCCGGAGGTGTTCACCGGGATCGAGCCGCCGAGGCGGGTCGCGTCGCTATCGATGAGCTGGCCACCTTCGCCCTTGCCGCAGAGGCCGAGGGACTCGTAGGCCATGAGTTCGGCGGGGGCGGAGGCATCGTGGACTTCGATGACGCTCAGGTCCTTCGGGCCAACGCCAGCTTCCTGGTAGGCCTCGGAGGAGCAGACCTCGACCAGGCCGGCCTCATCGGAGCCGTGGTCCCAGCCCGAGCGGAGGACCATGGAGGAGATGCGCACCGGGGAGGTGAGGCCAAGCTCCCTCGCCTTGCGTTCGCTGATGATGATGGCGGCGGCGGCGCCGTCGCCAATCGGCGAGCACATGGGGCGGGTGAGCGGCTCGGCAATCATCGGGGCTGCAAGCACGTCTTCGATCGAGAGGTGCTCACGGAATTGGGCGCGCGGGTTCATGCTGCCATGGAACGAGTTCTTAGAGGCGATGCGGGCGAACTGGCGCTCGGTGGTGCCGAAGCGCTTCATGTGGCTGCGGGCCGAGGCGGCGTAGATGTCCATGAACATGGAGCGGTTCTGGCCGGCTCCTTCGCTCGCGGCGGTGGCGCCGGTCTCGCGGGCGCCTTCCTTCAGGCGGGCCATGATCTCGGCCAGGGCCTCGACATCGACCGCGCCGCTGAAGGCAGCGAAGCTCTTGCGCTTGTCTTCGTCGTAGAGTTTTTCGACGCCGAGGGCCAGGACGACATCGTAGAGCCCGGCGGTGACCATGGCGGCTGCCTGGTGGAGCGCCGTCGAGGCGCTGGCGCAGGCATTCTCGACGTTGACGACGGGGATCTTGCCGATGCCGGCGGAGCGGAGGACGACCTGGCCGCGGATGCACTCCTGGCCGGTTACGAGGCCAGCCGCGGCGTTGCCGACGTAGGCGGCTTCGATATCGCTGGCGGTCAGGCCGGCATCCTTGATGGCTGCTTCGACAGCCTCCGCGCCGATCGACTTCATGCCCCTGTCGAGCATCTTGCCGAAGCGGGTCATGCCAACCCCGGCTACCACTGCGTTCATCTTCATTGCGAGTTCTCCCGGTTCAGATAAGACCGTTGCCCTTGAGCCCAAGGGCGCTCTTCAGATAGTCGAGCTCCGCCTCTCGCCACGGCGCTGGCGCCGGCGTCTGCAGCATACCGTCTGCCCCAAGCTCTGCAACCACCCCCGGGTCCCGGGGGAAGGGATTTCCATAACCGTTCATGTGGAAGAGCTTCTCGAATGGCTGGCGGGGGCGCTGACCGCCGGCTTCGGGGCTTTCAGCCGGGTAACCGACCGTCTGCAGCAGGAGAATGCGGGCGCTCTCCGGCAGACCGAGGTTCTGCTTCATCTTCTCGGTGTTGCCGCCACCCAACAGGCAGGTCCCGAGCCCCTGTTCGAAGGCCATGAGGGTCGCCTGGGCGATGCCCTGGCCGCAGTCGATCTCGCTCATGCCGGGCTGCTTGAGTGCCGGCAGGATCCCATTGAAGAAGGGGATGAGCTGGCGTTCGAGTGCATCGACTTTGCCGTCGCCGAAGCCGAGCGCGCCGACCTTGACCAGCTCGCGCAGGCGGTCGGACTGCTCGTCGACAGCGGCGGTCTCGAGGTACCAGACGATGACCACCGGCGCCAGCCGGATCTGGTAGCCAGCGACGGGTGCGGTCACCGCCTCGATGACTTCCTTCGAAGCAGTGTGCTTGAAGATGACGACGGCGCGGAGCGACTGGACGTTGCCCCAGTGGGAGGCGATCCGGGCGGCTTCCAGCATCCGCTGGACTTTTTCCGGCTCGACCGGGCGGTGGGGGTTCATGAAGCGGATCGAGCGGCGGCGCCCGATGACTTCGCGCAGTTCCATGGTGGCCTCCAGGCGAGGGTGTTAGAGCTGGGTCGCGCCGAGGAGGCTCAGGAGGTCGTTGCAGCCGTCCTCGATCATCGAGGCGCGGGCATCGCGCATGATCTTCTCGATCGGGAAATCCCGGGTCAGGCCGTTGCCACCGAAGATCTGGAGCGCCTGGCTGGCGACTTCGAAGGCGGTCGTGGTCGAGAAGACCTTGGAGGCAATCGAGTACTGCAGCAGCGGCATGTTGCTGGAGTTGTAGTAAACGACGCGGCGCGAGAGCGAGCGGGCGGCTTCAACCTGCATGAACATCTTGAAGATGCGGGCCTTGACGCTCTGGTGCTGGATGATCGGCACGCCGCCCTGGACACGGGTCTTGGCGTAGTCGAGGGCGAGTTCGTACGCCGCCCGGGCGCAGCCGTTGAAGGTCGTCCCCATGAAGGCGTTGGCGCCGGTGAGGATCTGCTGGACGACCGCGCCGTAGTTCTCTTTGCCGATGACCATGTACTCGGCCGGGATGCGCACGTCGTCAAAAAAGATTTCGCCCTGGTTGAGGGCGCGCTGGCCGATCTTGTTGGTGGGCTTGCCGCGGGAAACACCGGGGAGGTCGAGCGGCACCACGGCGACGCCGCCGCCGCTGAAGCCCTGGTCACCGTCGATGGTGCAGAAGAGGGCGGCCACCGTGGCGATGGTACCGTTCGAGACCCAGCCCGATTTCTGGCCGCGGATGACATAATCGTCACCGTCTCGCTTTGCGATGCAGTTGGCGCGGATCTCCGGGTTCTTGAAGTGGGGCTCGGTAAACGAGAGGCTGTCGCTTCCGTGGTCGGGCTCGGTCACAGCCCAGCAGCCGACCTCGTCCTGGCCGCCGCGGACGTAGCGGTCGATGAGCGCGGGCCGGCCGGACATCATGGCGAACGAGCGGTGGAAGCCGGCGACGCCAAGGCTGATCGCGAGGCCGGAATCGCCCCAACCCATCTCCTCGCTCACGAGGGCACGGATCTGGGTGCGCTCGTACGGAGAGAGCTCGGCGGTGGCGGATTCGACGTCGTCGAGGCCGATTTCGCGGTACTTCTTGAAGACATCCCAGAGGATGGAATCGGCCTTGATGACGTCCTGCGGGTCGTGGAGTTGGTCGAGCTGGATGCCGGCCGGGCGCATGACCTCGGCGGCGAATCGGTGAGCGGTATCGCGGATGTCCCGCGCCTGTTCGGAAAGACCAACTTCGATATCAGTGACCAACGATTCGAGCCCCCTGGCAGCTATTGATGGCAACCTAGGTGAGGGGGCAACACACTCTATATGACGGGGATCATGACTGACCCGTAAGGGCGCCGCCTACCTTCGAATGTGAAGAAGCGGCAGGCGAAAGTCGGCTGCTGCAGTACGGAAGGAGTCCAACTATGTTCGCGCCGTCTATCAACGTCGATCTCGAGAAGCTCCAGCAGGCATCGGACGAGAAGCCCGCCGCCCGCAAGACTGCCGCGAAGGGCCGCAGCGCCGCTGCCCGCAAGGCAGCCCCCAAGACCGAAAAGAAGGAAAGCTAGGGCGGGCGGGGCCTACCGAATGGCCAACGTTGCCGCACCACCCAAACCTCTGAAGCGCCTGGCGCCCCTGGATGCCAGCGCGAGGCTTGATGACCTTCTTTCCACGCCCTACGAGTACCGCTCCTGGGAGGACGTGTACCGTGATCAGTGGACCTGGGACAAGGTCGTCAAGGTTACGCACACCCGCGTCAACTGTATCTCCGCCTGTTCGCTCGATGCCTACGTCAAAGATGGCATCGTCTGGCGGGAAGAGCAGAACGCGACCTACGAGAAGTCGTTCGCCGATGTGCCGGACTTCAACCCCCGCGGTTGCCCGATGGGGTGCGTCTATAGCTCGGTGATGTACGACCCGACGCGCATCAAGTACCCGATGAAGCGCGCGGGCGAACGCGGCGAAGGCAAATGGGAACGCCTCACCTGGGATCAGGCGCTGACCGAGATCGCCGACAAGCTGATCGACGTAGTCGAGTCCGATGGGCCGGAATGTGTCATTTACGACAACGGCACCACGAACCTTGACTTCGGCATCGGCTCGCCCATGGAAGGCCACCTCTTCAATGCCGGTGTGGGCAGCACCACGATTGACTCCTACGCGGGCGTGGGCGACCTCCCGGTCGGCCTCATCCAGACGTGGGGCCTTTACATGTCCGAAGGCACCGCCGACGACTGGTTCCTCTCCGACTACATCATCATGTGGATCGGCAACCCGTCGTATACGAAGGTGCCCGAGGCCCACTTCATGTGGGAGGCGCGCTACCGCGGCGCCAAAGTCGTCAGCATCGCCCCGGACTACAACGCCTCAACGATCCACGCCGATCGCTGGCTGAACGTGCGCTTCGGCGCCGATGCGGCCCTGGCCCTTGGCATGGTCAACGTCATCCTCGAAGAAGGACTCTACGACGAGGCCTACATCAAGGAGCAGACCGACCTGCCGTTCCTCGTTCGCGATGACAACGGCCAGTACCTGCGCGAATCGGATGTGTACGAAGATGGAAACGACGGCGTCTTCTTCTTCTGGAACACCGTCACAGGCCGGAAGGAATGCCCTCCCGGTACCTGGGGCTCGACTGATGCGACGCTCCGGCTCGATGAAGACGTGGACCCGGCACTCGAAGGCTCGCACCGCGTGCGCCTCGCCGATGGCCGCAGGGTCACGGTTCGGCCGGTCTTCGAGCACCTGAAGAAGCGCGCCGCCGAGTACTCGCCTGAGAAGGTCGAGGGGCTCACCGGCGTGGCGGCGAACAACATTCGCGTGGTCGCACGCGAATTCTCGGCCGCCAAGTCGGCGATGATTTACTCATCGTGGGGCGCCTGCAAGCACTACCACTCCGACCTGTTCCAGCGCGGCATGGCCTACATGTGCGCGTTGACGGGGAACTCCGGCGGCAAGCCCGGCACCGGGATTAAGGTCTCGACCTGGTGGCCACCCCCAAATGGTGCGCTCACCGGCGGCGGCATGGGCGGGCCTTCGGCCCGGCTCAACACGCAGCCCGTGCCCGAGCTGCCGGTCGATCGCGTCTCGGTGCAGCAGCTTTCGAAGGTCACCTTCGAAGCCGGCCGCCTGGGTGGCGCCGCGCCGCTCATCCCGTGGCTCTACGCACACGATAAGAAGTGGGCGGAGATGGCCAGCCGGCAGGAGTACAACGACCCGTCCTTGCCGCGCCCCGCTCGCGAGTACATCGATGAAGCGCTTGCCGCGGGCTGGCAGCCTGTGCCGCCGTACCCGAAGCGCCCGCGATTCCTTTACTACTCCGGGCCGAATCCGCTGCGCCGCTGGCCAAACCCGCGGCTCATCCGCGACAGCCTGTGGAAGAGCTTCGATACGATCGTGACGCTCGACTTCCGGATGTCGACCTCGGGACTCTGGTCGGACTACATCCTTCCCGGGTGTGGCTACTACGAAAAGCCGGGCATCAAGTACACAAGTACCTACATCCCCTACGTGGTCGTTGGCGACCGCGCCGTGCCTCCGCTCTATGAGTCGAAGCACGAGTGGGACGTGGCCCTGCTGCTGGCCGAGAAGATCCAGGAACGTGCCATCGCCCGCGGTTTGAAGCCCTACTTCGACCCGCGCGGCATCCAGCACGACCTGACGAAGCTCCACACGGAGATGAGCGCCGATGGCCACTACACGCCCGATGAAGCGGGCGAGGAGAAGGCCCTCGACTTCATTCTCCAGTACTCGCACATCACCCGGAACAGCGGGCTGGGCGAGGGAGCCTGGGCCAAGGCGGCCGAGAAGGGCATGGTGAAGATCAAGGCGGTTCAGCCGTCTGCTCTCGCCGTGGGCTTCAACTCCGTCTTCACCGACTACTCGGAAGACCGTCCGATGTACTCCTGTGGCTGGTTCGTCGAACGGAAGAATCCGTGGCCAACCCTCACCGGCCGGCAGCAGTTCTACATCGACCACCAGTGGTTCATCGAAGCCGGCGAGGCGCTCCTCGTTCACAAGGAGCCGGTGAATTCGGGCGGGAAGTACCCGTTGCGGATGACCGGCGGCCACACCCGCTGGAGCATGCACAGCATCTGGCGGGCAAGCGAGGAGCTCCTGCGCCTCCAGCGCGGCGAGCCCGTCGCCTACATCGCGGTTACCGATGCGGCTGCTCGCGGCATCAAGGACCACGACCAGATCCGTGTCCACAACGATGTCGGGGAGTTCGAGTTGCGCGCGAAGGTTTCGCCTTCCGTCCAGCCGGGCACGATCATCGTCTACCACGCCTGGGAGGGTTACCAGTTCAAGAACTGGGCAACCCAGAATGATGTGGCGGCCAGCCCGATCAAGCCGACCAACCTGGTTGGCAACTACGGCCAGCTGCACTATCGAATGGCGTCCTACACCATGAACCACATCCCGAAGGAAGTGGCCGTGGACATCGAACTTGTGGAGGCAGGCTCATGACAGCGAAGACGGCGACAAGTATCACCGCCCAGCGTGTCACTGCCTCCAGCAAGGATCTTCTCGTGCCGGGTTCGAAGGCGTGGCAGGGGGTCGCCGAAACGGCGGTCTCGCTCTCGCCGACACCCCTCGATGCGCAACCGTCGGCGTATGTGCGCGCTTCGTGGGCGAATCGCCCGCATGGGAAGCTTGGCACCGTGAATGTGGCTGCCGTGGTGGCGGATGATGCACTCTTCATCCGCCTCCGCTGGGACGCTGCTGAAGCGTGCCAGTCGATCACCGATAACAACGTCTACGCGGATGCCTGCGCCGTCCTCTTCCCTGCCGATGGGAAGGGGGCGGAGCTGGCGACGATGGGAGACGAGAAGCGCCCCGTCCAGGCATGGCACTGGCGTGCCGGCACCGTTCTGCCGTTTGTCGTGACCGCAAGCGGTCTTGGCACGGCCGAACGGGCGAAGAGTCACCCGGTCAGCGTTGGCGCTGCCTGGGAGGGCGGCGTGTGGACGGTTGCGTTCCGGCGCGAACTTGGCGAAAAGGGCGTTCCCCTGGCCGCCGGGGGTAGCGTGCCGATCGGCCTGGCCGTCTGGCAGGGCGCAAACAACGAACGCGCGGGTATCAAGTCCCACACAGCGGACTGGCTCACGCTCGACCTACCGAAGTAAGGACTGAACATCTATGGCCACTGCTTCCCCAAAGCCAGCTCGCCAGCTGGTGATGGTCTTTGACCTGAATAAGTGCCTGGGGTGCCAGTCCTGCAGTCTTGCCTGCAAGACGCTCTGGACCGATGCGCCTGGCATGGAATCGATGTGGTGGAACATCGTGAACACGATGCCGGGCCAGGGTACCCCGCGCGATGTCTTCTCCCATGGAGGCGGCTATCGCAATGGTGAGCCCGTCCCGGGCAACTTCCCCGCACTCGCGGAGTTCGGAGAGGCCTGGGACTTCGACCACGAGGCGACATTCGGGAGCAACGGCAAGGCCGCCTTCCACCCCCTCCAGCATGATGGGACCACCCCTGAATGGGGCCCCAACTGGGACGAGGACATGGGTGGCGGCACTTACCCGAACTCCTACTACTTCTACCTCCAGCAGATCTGCGCGAACTGCTCCAAGCCCGCCTGCCTCGAAGCCTGCCCGCGCACGGGGCTCTACCGGCGCGAGGAAGACGGGATCATCCTCATCGATGAAGAGCGCTGCCACGGTTACCGCTTCTGCGCGGAGGCCTGCCCGTACAAGCGCATCTACTTCAATCCCGGCCGGGCCATCGCCCAGAAGTGCATCAGCTGCTATCCCCGCCTCGAAGCGGGCGTGGCGCCTGCATGCGTGCGGCAGTGCCCTGGTCGCGTCCGGCATGTGGACTACATGGAGAACAAAGACGGCCACGCCTACAAGCTGGTGCACGAGTGGAAGGTCGCCCTTCCGTTGCGCCCGGACCTCGGGACCGAGCCGAACGTGTTCTACATTCCGCCGCTTTCGCCGCCGGCCTTCACCGAGACCGGTGAGTTCGACGAGACGCGGTCGCGGATTCCCATGGCGTACCTCGAAGAGATGTTCGGCCCCGGTGTGGGCCCGGCCCTGGCGACTATCCAGGCGGAACGTGAAAAGTCCGCCCGGGGCGAAACGTCGGAGCTGATGGACATGCTCATCGCGCGCGACTGGAACGATCTCCTCGGGCCCTTCACGGGGAACCCGGCCGAGCTCGACCGCCAGCCCCGGAAGCGCTGATGCCGGCCGAGGAAGGCGCCAGCCCCCGCGCTGATTTCTACGGGTTGGCCGCTGAGCTCCTGTCATTTCCCGGTCCCGGACTCGCCGCCGCGATTAGCGGCGGCGAGGTCCGGGGGGCCGCCGAACACATGCTGGCCCACATCCAGGCCGAGTTTGCCACGCCCCTGAGCACGCTCGGGCCGATCGCGATTACCAGCCGCGACCTGGAATCCGAGTTCATCCGGCTGTTTGATGTTCCCGATGGGCCGGCAACGCCGCTGTATACGGGCGTTTACGCCCAGCGTCGGCGTGATGCCATGGAAGAGCTGCTTCGAATCTACCGGCATTTTGGCCTGACGATCGAGAACGCCTCGCGGGACCTGCCGGACTTTGTCCCCACCGTGCTCGAGTTCATGCAGTTCCTCACCACCGGCGAAGAGCACGCTGGCGGGGCGCAGGGCGAACCATTCGCAGTAGCCAGGGCCGACGTCATCGAGCGCCACCTCGCGCCGTGGGCGGCGGAGACATCGGCCCGGCTGGAGAAGCGGGATGCCCACGCCTTCTACCGGGGCATGGTCGGGATCATCGGAGAAGTTGCGGCGGCGGACCTCGCGGCCATTCGCGCAGAGTAGCCGGTGGGTGCCGGCACGGCGCCGCTCTTCAGCTTTCCCACATCCACGAACATGGCGGCCGGGTTTCCTCCGGTCGGCCCGTTTGCTCCACCGTCAGCCATCCAGAAAGCCCCCGCGGTTGGCCGCGGGGGCTTTCTCAATCCTCATCGAGGTTGCTGGCTGCTAGCCGAGCAGGTAAATCATGCCGTTCGCATCCGAAGAGGCCATGACACCGGTGCGGAAGTTCTTGCCTGAAAACCGTTCCGGGGTCTCAATCCCCTCGTAGCCGGTCATGAGCGAGGGCGAAAACACGGTGACCTCGGCCATTTCTACGAGCTCCCAGAGCGCCTGGATTGGCTGACCGGTGCGAGGATCGGCCGGCACCACGTGGGCGTTGGTCATGGGCAGCCCGACCGATTCATCCAGGTACCAGGATTGGTGCGCGGCGAACACCGGCCCCGTTTCGGGCAGGCCCCAGAAGGTGAGCGCAGGGCACTCAAGGGCCTTGCTCACGCGCCGCCGCTGATCCGGATCGAACGAATCGCCGACAGCCAGGAGTGCCGCGGAGAGAACTTTGCGGGCATCCTTTGCCGACTTTTTCGCTTCGCGGCAGGCGTGCGCAAACTCGCTGAGGCCAGAGACGGCATAGCCGACGCGGTGTTGCGAGATGAGACCGATCAGGCTGTCGGGGTCGGCGCCGGGCCGGGGAATCACGAGGGGCTTGCCGAGGTAGAGAGGGATGAGGGCTGCCATGAGGCCCTCCCACGAGGAAAGCGGCAGTGTCGAGAGCCATGGGCCACCGTGATCCGCATCGATGAAGGTAGCCATGGAAATGGCCATGGCGAGGAGCGTGCGGTTCGAGTGTGAAACCGGCGCTGCCGGCGCATCGATAATCACCGCGGAGAGGGTGGGGTCGAGCATCTCCGCAAAATGGGGCGCTTCGGCACTGCCCGGCGATTGCTGGCCGGCCACGGCGGCGGCACCGATCTGACTCGCGAGCGCTGCCGCATCCGTGCCGGGCGGCGCGATGCGCAGGCGGACGCCAGCGGCGAGCCCCGCAAGGAGCTGGAGGACGTTTTCCCGGTTGAGTTCGCCGGGGAGGACCGCGAGACGCGCCTCGCCGGCGGCCATCCCGAGCGGCTGCGACCGGCGGTCTACTTCCTCGCGCAGCTGGCGGAAGGTGAGCTGGCCCTGGCTATCGATGATGGCGGGCTCATCGCCGTGGTCGCGTTCGTTCCGGAGCAGGCAGAGCTGATAGATGGGGTACGGCGGTACGCCCACGACCCGGGCAATTCCCGTGGGCCAGTACCATGAGGGCGTGATGGCGATTGTCTTGGGCATGGCTGCACTCCCCGGAGTTTCAGATGAGGCCGCCCGCACTCAACGACGCCCCGAGGGCGATGCTGAGCACGGCGAGCGCGAGTTCGAATTTCAGAGCCTTGTCCATCCGTCCGATGGCCTGGCCGACTCGCTGGCGCTCGGCGGCCACCTGCTCCGCGGTCATTTCCGGAAGCGATCGCTTGCGCTGAGCGGGGTGGAGCCAGAAGGCCATTGCGAGGACGGCGCCAAGGCCGAGGGCCCAGGTGATGCTCAGCAGGAGCATGGTGCGCCCATAAGAATCCCGAAGGCTGAGGTCCCGGCCGGCGAGGCCGGAGTCATCGAGGCGGAGAAGCATGAGGCCGCCCGTGATGCCGATCACGGTGAGGCAGCCGAGGGCCATCCAGCGGTAGCGCATACCTGCATTTTTGCATACGACCCCAACCTGGGAGCCGGGCATGGTCTGCTGCGCGTAGCGGAGGACCCACTCCATCGTTATCGCTCCGCCGGCGTAGATGGCCCAGGCAAGCCCGTGGAGCGCGCTGAGCAGAGTATCCAAGCCGTGGTTTCTCCTCCTGTCACAGCGTGGGCCCGCTTCAGAGCAGCCCGCCCCACTTGAGCGAGGCGCCGCAGAGGGCGACAAACAGGACAACACCAAGGTCCACACGGGTGAGGCGCTGGATCCATGTGGCCGCCTCCAGCTTGGAACTCTGGGCGGCGGTGACCTGGGCGGCCGAGGTGCGCGAGCTGAGCTTGCCCTGCAGCCGGGGCCGGAAGTAGAAGGTGATGAGCGCGCCATTGATGACGAGCACGCCCCAGAGGATGACCATCACCAGCAGTGTCTGGCCGTAATCGGCCGAGAGCCCGCCCGGTGTCTTGAAGAACGGCCATTCGGTCCAGGAGAGCATGTTCATGTGCTCGAGCCGCAGGAGTCCGGTCAGGATGATCAGCGAGAGCGATCCCCAGACCAGCCAGAGGAAACGGTCAGCGGTCTTCTGACCCATCACCTGCGCCTGTGCCGGCGGAATCGAGGCCTGGGCCGGCCCCAGTACGAACTCCATGGCCACAGCGCCGCCGAGGTAGACGGCGACAGAGATGTCGTGCAGGAAGCCATAGATGATGTGCAGCCAGATATCGAGGTCGGTAGGCATTCGCTCAGCTCCGGGCGTAGGGATCGGTGGTGCCGGGGTGCCAGTCCCGGAAGTGGGAAAGGAGTTGGGGCGTGGCGAGATAGGGTTCTGCTCCGCCGGTGTGGTAGCGCCGGTAGTAGTCCAGGTCCACATGGTGGGCCTGGCACGAGAACTTGGCGCGAACCGGGTTGATGTAGGCCGGGGCGGCGCCGTACTTCTCAATGATGTACTTCACCGTCTCGATGGCTGCCTCGATAACCCAATCGGGGATGTGGGCCCGGGGGTGCTGGAGGATGCGTTCGCGAGCCTCATCGTTGAAGGGGCCCTTGTTGCGCTCGGCCCAGTTGTCGATCGGCGAAAGGTGCGCGCCGCGCTTGTAGCGCAGGTCGACAACGTGCTTCACGAGGGCCTCGGCGCTGGGGAACTTGCGCGATGGCGCAACCACTGCATCGAAGACACCGGGCAACCCGAGGCAGGTTGCGGTGCGCGATGGATTACGGGCGGGGTCGCGATCGAGGAAGCTGAAGCCCAGGCCGGCCGCGACTTCCGGGTAGGCGCCGAGGAGCAGGTCATCGGAGTAGCCGCCCATGGCCCATGCACCGACGCCCATGGATTCGCAGGCGAGCCGGATGTTCTGGACCACGCAGGCGACTTCGGTGACGTGCTGCATGAGGGCGAGCTCATCGAAGATCGGGATCGGGAAGCCGACTTCGAGGAAGCCGGGACGGATCCACTGGTCGCAGCCAGCTGGCTTATCGGTTTGCGGATCCTGCAGGTAGAAGCCACCGAACTGGTAGGACGAAAGCAGGAGGTTGACCCACTCGAGCCCAACATCGCCGACGGGGAGGAACCAGGTGCTGCCGGGGCGGTTCGCGTTGTACTGGAGCGCCCCCATGGTGTTCACGTTGTGGGTGCCGGGAGGCGCTGTCGCCCAGGCCACGTCGGGCCGCTTATCCGAAACCTTGACACGGCCGGTCCGGTACCAGTGCAGGATCTTCCAGTAGTCATCTGGGCCGGTGATCTCCACCGGCGCCATGCGCTCGGTGCCAGGGCGGTAGAGGTGGATGCCCTGGTCGTTGATGATGAAGAGATCGACCCCCTGGTCGTTGCTCGAAGCGGGGACTGTCCGGCCGGCCCACGAAAGCAGGCTCGAAAGGTCGCCCTGCACGGGGATATCGGCCGTGACGATGCCGTTCGGACCAACCGCCGCCCATGCGATGAGCGCCTCTTCGACTTCGGTGAGCGACGTGGGCGCGGTGTGCGATTCGAAGGCTAGCGGGCCTTCGCGCTGCTTCACCACCAGGTGGCTGGACCAGTTGAAGGTCTCTTCTTCGCCGGTCTCGCTGCGGTAGCCGAGGCCCATGCGGCGCGTGCGGAGCGTGGAAAGCGCCCCGAAGACTGGCACACCGCCTTCGAAGACACGCGCAATCGCCGCGTGCTCTTCGGGTGTAAGCGTGATTGGCTCGGTCCTGGCCGAACCTCCCGTTGCAGACGTCATTCCCTCGTAACCTCCACAAAGACGCCCCGGTCGGCGGGCACGGGTTGCCAGCCAAAGGGCAGGTACCGGAGATGGCCGTAGCGGCTCACCAGGTGGAGCCATTTCACCATACCCGGTTCAACTTCATTCGAGCCCTTCCAGTCGGGGAACATGTGGGGCTCCCAGCCGTTATAGACGATCAGCTGGCCCGGTCGCACCCGCGGAGATACGCGGACGCGAATCCGGTAGCTGCCTCGGTCGTTGCTCACACGCACCATATCGCCATCGCTGATGCCGCGCGGCTCGGCATCGCGCGTGCCGATGATTGCCAGCGGTTCGCCGCGGTGCGTCCCCGCGAGTACCGGGTTGCCCATCGAGACGGCGTGGACCGTCCAGCGGGCGTGACCGCTGGTGACGAGGAACGGGTAGTCCCCGCCAACCGCCGGGTTTTCCTTGTGGCAGGGCAAGTCTTCGCCTGCTTCGGCAAACCACGGGTGATCGATGAGGAACTGGGCCCGCCGGGTGAGCGTTGGGAACGGAACACCATCTTCGACGTGCCATTCGAAAGCCGTCACAGTCCGGTCGGGCTCAACGTTCGCGGCGAGCGAGAGCCCCGGCGCGAACATGCCCAGCCCGGAGAAGCGGACGGTGCCGATCTCGCGAAGCGAATCCAGTGTGCCGTTTTCGGGCAGGGTCCCGGCCTCGATGCTATCGCGCAGCCACTCATCCATCACGGTCTCTTCGCTCTCGTAGGCGCCGTTGGCAGTGAAGGCATCGCCGAGGGTATCGAGGCGGCGCGGCTGGCGGCGCCCATCAAGGTATTCGGTGACGCCCTGTTCGACAGAGCGTTCCTGGACCTTGCGCGACAGCGCCTTGAAGATCTCCCACTCGGTCTTCGATTCGCCGGCGGGCTGAATTGCCTGCTCGGAAAAGCCGACATGGAACGAGTGGGTGATCGCGTACTGGAGATTCGGCCGTTCGTACTGCATGGCCGCCGGGAGGAGGATATCGGCCTGGAGGGCCGTTGCACTCATCCGGTTTTCGACGACGACGATTTTTTCAAGCTTGGGCCAGAGGTTCTGGATGAGCGTATCGGAGCCGCCGCGCTGCCGCCGGACCGGGTTGGTCGCGACGATGAAGAGCACCTGTGGGTCGGTCGATGGTCCGGGTTTGACCAGGCCGCCCCACCAGCCGCGGCGGGTTGCATCCGCGACATAGTCCTCAAAGCTTCGAGTCATCTTGTCGTCCGACCACTCAGCGCGGTTCCAGGTGTCCTGGTAGCCGCAGTGATAGAAATGGAAGAACGCGGGTGGGCTTGCCGTGCCGGCGGCGACGCCGCGAACGAGGAGTTCGTAGCCGAGGATCTCGTCTGATGCTTCCGGGTCCTGCGAGCGCAGGGCTTCGATTGCGCCATCAAGGCCGTCCATCACGCGGATGGTCTCGGCAACGCCTCGCTTCTGCTTCATGCCGAAGAGCATGTAGCC
>Ga0073905_10000861_pt1 | contig 14912 bp, 14 predicted proteins | sample KloWWTupernatant_FD_65482 | JGI IMG/M metagenome (GOLD analysis project Ga0073905, IMG submission 65482) | Active sludge microbial communities from Klosterneuburg, Austria, studying microevolution and ecology of nitrifiers - Klosterneuburg... | ecosystem: Engineered > WWTP > Aerobic digester >... | reverse complement strand
GGGGGCTTTGCAAAGCTGCCCCGCGCCTGAAAGATGGCTCGCATGTTTTTTGGGCAAGGACTGAGGTGGAGATTTATCCCCGGCCGATGAAGGGCATCTTGGTTGCCATCACGGTCATGAACTGCACGTTTGATTCAAGCGGCAGGGAGGCCATGAAGACGACGGAGCGCGCGACGTCCTCGACATCCATGGTGGGCTCGGGCGCTGTCGTGCCGTTGGCCTGGGGCATGCCCTTGTTCATGTTGGCCGCCATGCCGCTTGCGGCATTGCCGATATCGATCTGGCCGCAGGCGATGTTGTATTTGCGGCCGTCGAGGGAGGTGGAGCGGGTGAGGCCGGTGATGGCATGTTTGGTCGAGGTATAGGGCGCGGAATTTGGCCGCGGCACATGGGCCGAGATCGAGCCGTTATTGATGATGCGGCCGCCCATGGGCTGTTGTGCCTTCATGATCTTGAAAGCTTCCTGGGTGCAGAGGAAGGGCCCGGTGAGATTGGTGTTCACCACGCTCTGCCATTGCTCGAAGGTCAGGTCTTCCAGATTGATGGTGCCTGGGGCTCCGGTTCCGGCATTGTTGAAGACGACATCAAGCCTGCCGAATTTTTCCCTGGTCTTTGCAAAGAGATTGGCCACGGATTTGGGATCGGCCACGTCGGTTGCCACGGCAAGCGCGTCCTTGCCGATTTCCTTGGCCACCGCTTCCAGGGCATCGGCGCGGCGTCCGGCGAGAACGACGCTGAAGCCCGCCTTTGCCAACGCGATGGCGCTGGCCTTGCCAATGCCTGATCCTGCGCCTGTTACCAATGCGACTTTCATGATTTCAATGCTCTCCAGGCTGTGATGAATTCCTTGGCTGCCTTTGCCACGGTGGCGGCTGCGGCCCCCTGCTTATAGATATTTGAGCCAATGCCAAAGCCTGCAACGCCTGCGTCAACCCAGCCCTGCATATTTGCGGGCGTAACGCCGCCCACGGCATAGAGGCTCACATGCTTCGGCAGAACGGCGCGCCAGGCCTTGACGGTCGCCGGGCTTGCGGCTTCGGCTGGAAACAACTTGAGATGCGTGGCCCCGGCGCGGATCGCGGCAAAGGCTTCGGTGGGGGTAAAGACGCCAGGCACGGGTTCGAGGCCGAGTTCTTTGGCGCGGGCGATCACCGCCTCGTTGCAATCCGGCGAAACGCTGATCTGGCCGCCATGGGCTTTCAGCAGATTGACATCAGGCACACTGAGAACGGTTCCGGCGCCGACGACGAGCCTGCCTTCGAAAGCCTTTGCCATTTTCTCGATGGAGGCAAAAGGATCCGGTGAATTCAGGGGAATTTCGGCCACGCGAATACCGGCATCGACAAGAGCTTTCCCCACGGCGTCCACCTCTGCCGTGGTAATCCCGCGCAGGATGGCAATGAGGCCGCATTCGGAAATGGCTTCGGCAAAGGTCATGGGAGCAGGCCTGCCGCAGCAGCAATGCGTTGCAGGCCAATGACGGCCACATCGGGCGCGCCATAGCTCACGGTCAATCCGGCTGTCTTCATGGCCGTCATGTAATGCTCTCCAAGGCTGGGCGTTGCCAGGATCCGATACTGTGCGCCCACCGCATTTTCCGCAATGGCATGAGCGATTTCCGTTCCGATCACCTGGCCGGAGAGATAGGAGCTGAGATGGTCGGCTGGCATCTCGTTGAAAAGCGCCAGGGTGCGGGTTGAGAAGATATTGTGGAGCAATCCGGCCGGGTCTTTCAGCCCGGCGCGGACGCCGCGCTCGAAGGCGGAAGGGCTTGCCATATCGCCGGTCATCAATTTTCCAAGAATGGAATGGGTCTTGAGCAGGGCAAAGACTTCTCCCGTCATGTAGGAGGAGAAGCCCGTGATCATGCCGTCCTTCACGGTGATCCATTTGCTGTGGGTGCCGGGGGTTACGAAATGCTCTGAACCTCCCTCAGTTGCACCGAACACTTGCGTTTCCTCGCCGCGGATCACATCCGGCGCGCCATCGCGCCCCCGGGTGCTGATGCCGGGAACGAAATAAATCTTGCGGCCAAGTTTCGAGGTGTGGAGATGAACGGCAGCCGCAATCGAGCGCAGGCCAGCGGGGCAGGCGACATAGGGCAGTTCCACCCAGCCCTGGCGGCTGGTGATCATGCCCGATGCCATGATGGGCAGTTTCATGTCCCATTTGCCGATGTGGCCTTCGAGGACCGCATCAAAGTTTCCATCCTTCACCGCCAGAATGCCATCCGGAGCGGTGACGGTTTCCTGAACCGTGCCATCCCGGTTCAGCAGATAGGCGCGAAACGACGAGGTGCCCCAGTCGAGGGCGATAAAGGCTGAACTCAAAGGGACTTCACTCCGCCGGGCTTGTAGTCCGGCTTGAGGAACTTCAGGCGGTTGCGCAAGGGGGCGCCAAAGGCCGGCGCCGAGATTTCAAATTCATCGCCATCCTCGGTGACGATGCCATCGGCGATGCTCAGCGTGGCGGTGCCGAAGAAATGGATGTGCACATCGCCGGGCCTCCGGAAGCCCGCATATTTGAAATGGTGATATTCAAGATTGGCAAGCGTGTGGGACATGTTGGCTTCGCCGGTTAGGAAGGGCTTTTCCCAAATGGTTTTGCCCTTGCGGTTGATGCGGCTCATGCCGGAAATATTGTTTGGCGCGGCGCCTGTGATCATTTCGGGACCGATGGCGCAGTGGCGCAATTTTGAGTGCGCCAGGAAGAGATAGTTCTGGCGCTCGGTGATGTGGTCGGAATATTCATTGCCCAGCGCAAAGCCGAGGCGCACGGGATTGCCCTTGCCGTCGATCATGTAGAGGCCGGCAAGCTCCGGCTCCTCGCCACCGTCTAAAGCGAAGGAGGGTTTGGGAAGGGGAGCACCCGGGGCCACAAGCCAGGAGCCATCGCCCTTGTAGAACCATTCGGGCTGCACGCCGGCCTGGCCCTTGGCGGGCTTGCCGCCCTCGAGGCCCATCTTGAACATCTTGAGGGAGTCGGTGAGATCGTCCGCCTTGCCTTCAAGCTTGGCATGCATGGAATCGCGCGCCGATGCGGAGCCCAGATGAGTGAGGCCGGTGCCGGCGATCATGCAATGAGCCGGATCTTCATGGTCAACCGGCGGCAGCAGACGGTTTTCCTTGATGGCCGCCGCATAAATTTCGGTTGCGCTGGTGGTCAGGGACTTTGCGGCATTCAAAAGTTTCATGCCGTCTTTCAAGGCGAGCCTTGCCAGGTCCGTTGTCCGGGCGACCTTTTTCAGGAGAATGATTTTTTCAGCGTTTACGAGACCAACACGGCGCTTGCCCTTGGAATCGAGAATTTGAACGATATTCATCATGCCTCCCAGCCGGTTTTTTCATATTGTATGATAAATTATTCGGGATGTCATGGCTCTTTGGGCCAGGTGTCGGCGATTTTATAGCCCGCGGGCCATGGGTCGCCGGGATCGAGCATCAGGGTGGTCTGGCCGGTGATCCAGGCGGAGCCGGAAATGGTGGGAATAATCGCCCGGTGATTGCCAACAATTGTTTCGGCTTCAATTCGCCCCACAAAGCGGCTTTCGATGATGGAGCGGCCAATAAAAGTGTCGCCGGTTTTCATCAGGCCCTTGGCATGGAGCACAGCCATCAGGGCGGAACAGCCGGTGCCGGTGGGTGAACGGTCGAGCTTGCCCGGCTTCACCACGCAGGCATTGCGGCTGGAGAGTGCGCCATCAATGTGCTCCAGGGGGCCGGTCATGAAGCAGAAAGAAAAATGCTTCCAGTCGGGCAATGCCGGGTGGGAAAATCCTAATTGAGCGTTGGCGGCGGCAGCGATTTTCCGGCCCATGACAGCAATTTCACGGGCCTCGTCGGGCTGCATGGCAAAGCCGAATGATTTTGCCTCGGCCAGCACAAAGCTGTCGCCGCCAAAGGCGGTATCCACCCGTATTGTCCCGTGGCCTTCGATTTCCAGGGGCACCTGCAGGCGGTCGGCGAAGGCGGGGACATTGCGCAGTGTGATGCGGTTGGCCTTGCCGTTGCTGCAGTGGGCGGTGATTTCAACGAGGCCGGCGGGAGCTTCCAGCTTCAAATGCGTCACGGGTTCCACCATGGGAATGATGCCGGTATCGAGCAGCACCGTTGCCACGCAAATGCAGTTTGAGCCGGACATGGGGGGCGTGTCTTCCGGCTCCATGATGATGAAGCCCATCTGCGCCTCCGGGTGCTTGGGCGGCACCAGCAGGTTCACATGGCGAAACACCCCGCCGCGGGGCTCGTTCAGGACGAAATTACGCAAAGTCTGATCGCCGGCGATGAAACGTGATTGTTCCCAGATCGTGTTGCCGGGCGGCGGCGCCACGCCCCCCACGATGACGTCGCCCACCTCGCCTTCGGCGTGGCAATTGACGAGGTGGATGGATTTCGAGGTGCGCATTTGCTTGGGTTTACCGCAGGGGTTTGAATTTCATAACAAAATAATAAGTAACGGCTTGCACTTTCGGGCTGGAGGCACCATTTCGACACAATCAGCACCGGGCCCCTCTGGCAAATACCCAGCGTATTTGTGATGTCGGAGCTGTCTCAATGACATTCCGCCCGGAGACCAAAATGGCCCAGTTGACAGATTTTCTCAACATGTCCCTCATGGGAACCCCCATGCCATTCTGGCTTGTCTTTGCCGGCGTGGTGGTGGCCCTGCTGGTTTTTGACCTGGGGGTGCTGCACCGCAACGCCAAGGAAATATCGGCGCGCGAGAGTTTCATTCTTTACGGCGGTTACATGGCCATCGCCTTCGCTTTCGGCGGCTGGGTCTGGTGGGCGCGCGGCGCGCAGAGCGGGCTCGAATTCTTTACCGGCTATGTCATCGAGCAGTCCCTTTCCATGGACAACATCTTTGTCATGGCCATGATCTTTGGCTCCCTGGGAATTCCCCGAATCTACCAGCACCGGGTTCTTTTCTGGGGCATCATCGGGGTTGTCGTTTTCCGCGCCATCCTGATTGGCGTCGGGGCAGCGCTTGTCGCGTCTTTCTCCTGGATACTTTATGTATTTGGGGCGTTTCTCGTATTCACGGGTGTCAAGATGCTTGCCAAGCAGGATCATGCCCCGGACATTGAAAAGAGCCTGGTTCTCAAATGGATCAGGAAGCATTTCCGGGTTTCCAGGGAGTTGCATGGCGAACAGTTCATGGTCCGCCTGCCGGATGCAAAGTCGGGCAAGCCCATGTGGTTCATGACTCCCCTGCTGGTGGCGCTCATTCTGGTGGAATTCATCGACCTGGTGTTTGCGGTGGATTCGGTGCCCGCGGTCTTTGCCATCACCCAAGACCCTTTCATCGTCTATACCTCGAACATCTTCGCCATTCTCGGCCTGCGCTCGCTGTATTTTGCCCTGGCCGCGGCGATGAACCGGTTCAAGTATCTGCAGATTTCGCTGGCCATCGTACTTGTCCTGGTGGGCTGCAAGATTTTCCTGGTGCCTTTGGGCATCAAGGTCGACACGCTGCTTTCACTGGTCATTACGGTTGGAATTCTGGCTTCCGGCGTCATCTACTCCCTGTGGCGCACGCGGAATGACGGAACGGCAACACCTTGAAAGAATCACGGGATGAAGGCAAAACGGCAAACCTGAAACGCATGGATTTGCAATGAAAAAACTGGAACATCTTGTCGAGAGCGTCATTCTCGCGTCGCGCTGGCTGCTCGTCGTGTTTTACCTGGGGTTGACGCTCGCCCTTGGGCTCTATGCTGTTTCCTTCATGCGAAAGCTTTACGACTTCACCACAAAGGTCCTGGTGGTGGAGGAAACCGATGCCATCCTGAAAATGCTGGCGCTGATCGATGCGGCGCTGGTTGCCAGCCTCGTGGTGATGGTGATCATTTCCGGCTATGAAAACTTCGTCAGCCGTTTTGACAATGCGGACAGCGAAGTCTCTTTCCTCGGCAAGATCGACGCGGGCTCGCTGAAGATCAAGGTGGCCTCGACCATCGTTGCCATTTCCTCGATCCACCTGCTGCAGATATTCCTGAACATCGCGTCCTATACGGAAAACCAGGTGATGTGGCTGACGATCATGCACATGGCCTTCGTATTCTCGGCACTGTTCCTGGCCTATATCGACCGGGTGATGTCGATGACGAAAAAAGACAAGGGCGGCTCCGGCTGAGCCGCCCCGGTTCGCGTCATACGGCCCTGAGATACCACTCGAAGTCGCGCAGCGTCGGCTCGGCATAGAAGCGGTCGGCCTCCACTTCCTTCACGGTGCAGTAGGTGTCGACGAATGGCTTGCCGAAATATTCCTTGAGGATCGAGGCCCGCCAGAAGGCGTCGATGGCGTCAAACCAGTTGCCGGGAATGTATTTGGCGCGCTTTTCATAGCCATTGCCTACCACCGGATTGCCGGGGTCGGCCTTTTCGGTGATGCCGTAGTGCATGCCGGCCAGAATGGCGGCCATCACGAGATAGGGATTTGCGTCCGCCCCCGAAGGCCTATGTTCGATGTGGCAGGCATTGGCGGCACCGGCGGGAATGCGGATCGATACGGTGCGGTTGTTGATGCCCCAGCTTGCGGAGACCGGCGCATAGGAGTTGCGGCGGAAGCGGCGGTAGGAATTGGCGTTGGGGGCGAAAATCAGCATGGATTCCGCCATGGCCGCCTTCAAACCGCCGATGGAATGGAGCAGCAGTTCATTCTGCAGGGGGTCATCGGCGGCAAACAGGTTGTTGCCCTTCTCGTCGCCGAGGCTCACGTGGATGTGCATGCCGGAGCCGGTCCACTGGGCATAGGGCTTGGCCATGAAGGTGGCCGCCATGCCGTGCTTTTCGGCGGTGGCCTTGATCAGGCGCTTGAGCATGATGCCTTCATCGCAGGCCTTCAGCACATCGGCCCGGTGGCGCAGCACGATTTCCATCTGCCCGGGCGCATATTCCGAGATCAGGGTTTTGGCCGGCAGGCCCTGCGCTTCGCAATAGGCGTAGAGGTCCTTGAAGAAGGGGGCGAAATCATCGAGGTCCTGCAGGTAATAGGCCTGGTAGTGTTGCGGGCGGTGTTCGTTGATCAGCGATTTCGGGGCGCGGGGCTCACCGGCAATGGCCGAGGCCCGGTCCATGAGGAAGAACTCGACTTCAACAGCGCCAACCGGCGTCATGTTGAGTTCGCTCTGGAATCTCTTGACGACGGCTTCCAGGGCATTGCGCGGGTCAGCGAAATGCGGTGTGCCGTCGAGATCGCAAATATAGGCCAGATACTGGGCCGTGGGCTCGTCCATCCAGGGAATGCGCACCAGGCTGCCCGGCACGGGCCAGAGCAGCATGTCACGGTCGCCTTCGTCGAAAACCAGTCCGGTTTCCGGCACGTCCTGCCCGGTGATGTCAAGCACCAGCGCCGAGATTGGCATGAAGCGGCCATCCTTCCAGGCGGGAACCAGTTCATCGCGCCTCAGGATCTTGCCGCGGGCAACGCCGCAGATATCGGTCCAGATCACGTGGATGCTGGTGATGTCGGGGTTTGCGTCTAAAAATGCGTGGGCTTCCGCCTCGCGCCTTGGAAATACAATCGACATGTTACTGTCTCCGGTTTAGCTCATCAGTTCCGCCAGGCAGTGATCGAGTCCCTCGATCATTTGGTTGACGTGTGCCTCCGTGGTTGAGGGGCAGATGAGCAGCATGTTGTGAAACGGCGTCATGATGATGCCGCGGTTCAAGAGGTGATGATGCACTGCCTGGTCGATGGGCTGGTGGATCATCTTCGCCGCCTCGCCGCCATTTCGCGGGCGATTTGGACAGCACATGAATTCAACGCGGGCTCCGGCGCGAACCACATGCCAGGGAGCTGAATGTTTGATGATGACATCCGCCAGTCCCTTTTCGAGCTTTTTGGCAAGCGCGATCAGGGGCGCGAAGGCCTCCCTTGTGAAATAGGTTTCGAGAACGGTTTCCATCAGGGCCAACTGGATCTTCGATCCGGCAAGCGTCGTGCCGATGCCGGAATGGCCGGGCGAACGGCTTTTCAGGTAATCCCGGATGCGGGCCGTGACACTTTCGGAAAAACCATAGACGGCAGCGGGAATGCCGCCGGCAATGGGTTTTCCCAGCACAAAGGCATCGGGCTCGAGCCCATGCTCGCCGGTGTAGCCGCCGGGCCCCGATGACATGCAATGGGTTTCATCGATGATGAGCAGGGTCCCGGTGCGGCGGGTGATTTCACGCAGTGCCGAGTGGAAGCCCTCGTCGGGCAGGACCATGCCGACATTGGTCATGATGGGCTCGGCAAGAACGCAGGCCACGTCGCCGGGGGCGAGGGCTGCTTCAAGGGCCGGAATATCGTTGAACTCGATGACCTTGGTAAACTGGGTGAGGTCATTGGGTTCGCCGATGAGGGCGCGGTCGGCTTCCGGCTTGCCATGGTCAAGGTTCACATAGGTTTCATCCACGGCGCCGTGATAGCAGTGGTTGAAGACCAGGATTTTCTTGCGGCCGGTTATGGCGCGGCACCAGCGCAGCACCGCGCGGTTGGCATCAGACGCCGTTGCGGTGATCTGCCAGGCCGGCAATTTGAATCGATCTTCGAGGAGCTGGCCCACCTTCACGGCACTGGCCGACGGCAGCATGGTGGTGAAGCCATGGGCCCCTTCGCGCAGCAGGGTATCGACCACAGGCTTGGGCGAATGGCCGAACATGGCGCCCGTGTCGCCCAGGCAGAAATCAATGTAGCTGTTGCCGTCGGCGTCGACTAAATCTACGCCTTGGGCCCTCTCGATGAACAGCGGGAAGGGGGTTCCCCAGTCCACCATCCAATGCATGGGCACGCCGCGCAGCCAGTTCCTTGCTGCATTTTCGGAATGCCCCTTGGACTTTGGGTTGCGCTGGATGAAGAGGGCCTTTTCTCTCGTCAGCATGGCCTTGATCGAGGCTTCCGATATGGCAGTTTTCATGATTTCCTTGGCAAGTGGACGTTGCCCTTGGTTTTAGCCGGGCTTTAGGCCCATAAACAACCCCCGTGGATTTTTTGACCCGAATCTGCTTTGAATGCAGTGCAGCAATCTGGAGCCCTGAATGAGCCGCGTCGTTTACGTTAACGGAAGCTATGTCCCTGAAGAACAAGGGAAAATCTCGATATTTGACCGCGGCTTCCTGTTTGCGGATGGCATCTATGAGGTAACTGCGGTGGTAAGGTCCAAGCTGGTTGACTATGATTCCCACATGGAGCGGCTGGAGCGGTCTTTGCGCGAAATCCGCCTGGACTGGCCGTGCAGCAAGGAGGAGCTTAAAGCCATGCATCTGGATATGGTTAAGCGCAACAGTCTTGATGAAGGCTGGATTTACATGCAGATTACCCGGGGCTCCGCCGACCGGGATTTCAAGTTCCCCAAAGGCGTTAAGCCTACACTCATTGCTTTTACACAGGCCAAGAAATTGGTTGATAATCCGGATGCCATCAGGGGGGTGAGCGTGATCACGGTGCCAGACATTCGCTGGGCGAGGCGGGACATCAAGTCCGTCATGCTGCTTGCCCCGGTGTTGGGCAAGCAGGCGGCGTATGAGGCAGGCGCGTTTGAGGCGTGGATGGTCGAGGATGGTAAAGTGACGGAAGGGACGTCGTCAAACGCCTATATCGTCAAGGACGGCAAGGTGATCACCCGGGCCATCTCGAACAATATCCTGGCCGGCTGCACGCGGCGGGCCCTGTTCCGCCTGGCCAGGGAAAAGGGTGTGACGCTTGAAGAGCGCGCCTTTACGCCGGACGAGGCTTATGCGGCGGACGAGGCCTTTCTGACGAGCGCGTCAAATTTCGTGATGCCGATTGTCGAGATCGACAAGAAGCGGGTGGGCGGCGGGCAACCGGGGCCGGTCACGCGCAAATTGCGGGACATGTTCCTGGAAGAAGCAATGGTTTAATTTTGGTCAGGTTTGTTTGGGATAGAAATGAAGTACAAGGTCCGAGTATCGCCGACACTATTGGAAACCATGACACTGGCGGCTATCGAAGCCTATTGTTATGGCAATCTGCGCAAGCAGAAGAACACGGCGGTTGAAACCCTTGGCTATGTCTGGGGCTACCGCAAGCGCGAGAACGGCACCTCGATCTTCTATCTCGACCGCACCAGCGTCAGCATTTCGGCGGAACGGCAGTATCACAGCGTAACCCCCAATCTCGATGCGGCAAAGCTGAAGAACGAGGTGATGATGCGCTGGTCGCCGCACCTCACCCTGATGGGCGATTTCCACAGCCATCCCTACCGCAACCTGACCGAGGTCAACGACGAGGCCGGCTATAATTTTTCGCCGGAAGATCTCAAGGAACTGAAGAGCAATGATTTCGTCTGGGAACAGGCGGGCGACAATCCGGTGATCCTGGTGATCACGGTGTGCCGGTTGGGCCGGGTGCGCGACAGCGTGCAGGACAATTTCCGCAACAACACGGCGCGCTTCGCGGTGGGCGATTTTCAGTTCTGGCTGAATGCGGCGGTGGGTTATCTCGATGCGGATGGCAAGCGCGTGGTCACCGGCAACACCAACTCGGATGTCCATCTGAGCGTCGAGGGCTGGTACTACAACGAAGCGGGCGGGCGGGTGCGCTCGGCTAGCGCTGTGAGACCTTCCAGGCGGGGTTGATCCAGGGCTCCTGGTTCGAGGCCGGCAGCGGTTCGCGGCCGAGGATGTGGTCGGAGGCTTTCTCACCTATCATCAGGGTCGGCGCATTGAGATTGCCGTTGGTAACCTGCGGAATGATGGAACTGTCGGCGACGCGCAGGCCATCGATGCCGATGACGCGGCATTCATGATCGACGACGGCGGTCACATCCTTGGCCGAACCCATCTTGCAGGAGCCGCAGGGGTGATAGGCGCTTTCGCAATGCTGGCGGATGAAGGCATCGATCTCCGCATCGGATTGCACATTGCTTCCGGGCTGTATTTCACGCCCGGCGTATTTCTGCATGGCGGGCTGCTGGAACAGTTCGCGGGTGAGGCGGATGCAGGCGCGGAACTCCTCCCAGTCATCGGGATGGGACATGTAATTGAACAGAATTTTGGGCGGCGCCTTGGGGTCGCTATTGCGCACATGGACATGGCCGCGCGACTTGCTGCGCATGGGCCCCACGTGAACCTGGAAGCCGTGGCCCTTGAAGGCCACCTTGCCGTCATAGCGCATGGCGGCGGGCAGGAAGTGGTATTCGATGTCTGGATATTCAATGCCGGCCTTGGAGCGGATGAAGCCGCAGGCTTCAAAGTGATTGGTGGTTCCCAGGCCAGTCTTGAACGACAGCCATTCCAGGCCGATCATGGCCTTGGAGTAGAGGTTGAGGCTTGAATAGAGGGTGACAGGCCGCTTGGATTCCATCTGGAAATAGATTTCGAGATGGTCATGCAGGTTCTCGCCGACGCCGGGCAGCACATGGTTTACCGGGAGTCCGGCGGCCTTCACCACCTCTGGCGGGCCGATGCCCGAGAGCTGCAGGATTTTCGGCGAGTTGATGCTGGAGGCTGCGATGACAATCTCGCGCCGCGCCCTGGCGGTCACCACTTCACCACCTACCTCATATTCAACCCCGGTGGCGCGCTTGCCCTCGAGGACGACGCGGTGAACATAGGCGCGGGTCACGAGCTTGACATTCGGGCGGCGCATCGCCGGCCGGAGATAGGCGTTGGCGGCGGACCAGCGAAAGCCATGGTGCACGGTCATTTCCATGGGGCCGAAGCCCTCCTGCTGGTAACCGTTGTAATCCGGGGTCACGGGGTAGCCCGCCTCGCGGCCGGCATCGACAAAGGCCTGGTAGAGCGGATTCAGCCGGCGGCCGCGTTTCACATGCATGGGGCCATTGGTGCCCCGCCAGCCTTCCTCGCCGCCATGGGAGTTTTCCAGGCGCTTGAAATAGGGCAGCACATGGCGGTGGCCCCAGCCCTTGGCCCCCATTTCCTCCCAGGCATCGAAATCCCGGGCATGGCCCCTGACATAAACCATGCCGTTGATCGAGGACGAGCCACCCATGACCTTGCCGCGGGGCGTGGCCAGCCTGCGCCCGCCCAAATGGGGTTCGGGCTCGGTTTCAAAGCCCCAGTTATAGGTGTTCATGTTCATGGGGTAGGACAGGGCCGAGGGCATCTGGATGAAGGGGCCGCGGTCGCTGCCGCCGAATTCGAGCACAAGGACGGTGTTCTTGCCGTCCTCCGAGAGGCGATAGGCCATGGCCGATCCGGCGGAGCCGGAGCCTATGATGATAAAGTCGAATTCCTGCATGTTTCCCAGCTATTCCCCCGGCAGATGGCTTCCATCTGCACCCTATATACTGCCAGTGTTTGACAGGCAGCGACAGTTCTGGAACAACGCGCGGCAAGGGAAATCTGCCGGAAATGACCAAAAATCTGCTTGAAGGGGAAGAGGACGCGTTCATTCTGGTGAATGAGGCGGGTTCTTCGCCCTATGTCCTGGTGTGCGAGCATGCCAGCAACCGCCTGCCCAAACAGCTCGGAAATCTCGGCCTTTCGGCCGATGACCTGCAAAAGCATATCGCCTGGGACATCGGCGCCGAAGGGGTGTCACGGCTGCTCTCGCGGCTTCTGGATGCGCCCCTGGTTCTGCAGCGCTATTCGCGCCTGGCCTATGACTGCAACCGGCCGCCGGACTCACCCGGCGCCATGCCGGAAATGAGTGAAACGACGCCAATTCCCGGAAACATGGGCCTGAGTGCCAGGGACAAGATGGCCCGCGTTTCGGCCATTTACTGGCCGTTTCACGAGCGGCTGGCCCGCATGCTGGACCAGCGCGCCTGCGAGGGGCGCGCCACCAGCCTGGTGACCATTCACAGCTTCACGAAAATGTACAAGGGCAAGGAGCGGGAGGTCGAACTCGGCATCCTGTTTGACCGGGACGCGCGCATCGCCGACCGGCTGATCAAGGCCTTTCCGAAAGTGGACGTGCGGCTAAATGAACCCTATGGCCCGAAGGATGGAGTGCTGCACACTCTCAACCTGCATGCGGCGCCGCGGGGGCTGAAATCCGCAATGATCGAAATCCGCAATGACTTCATTGCAAACGAGCGCGGACAGAATGAATGGGCGCAGCGCCTGGCGATGCCGCTCATTCATGCGACAACAAAATAGGGAGACTTAGATGGCCAATGGCATGCTGACACTGGAAGAGCTGAAGGCGGAGGTTAAAGCAGGCAGGATTGATACGGTCGTGGCGGCTTTTCCCGACATGCTGGGCCGACTCATGGGCAAGCGATTTGAAGCGAATTTCTTTGTGGATGGCGCTTACGAAGAAACCCACGGCTGCAACTATCTGCTGGCGGTCGATGTCGATATGGAACCGGTCCCCGGCTACAAGGCGGCAAGCTGGGAAAAAGGCTATGGAGACTTCGTCATCAAGCCCGACCTCGCCACCATCCGCCTGTGTCCATGGGTGCCAAAGACGGCGCTGGTGCTCTGTGACCTGCTCGACCACCATGATCATTCGCCCATTCCGCATGCGCCGCGCAACATCCTGAAGCGCCAGCTGGAGCGGCTTTCTGCCATGAAGATGAAGGCCTACTTCGCCTCAGAACTTGAATTCTATGTCTTCGACCAGAGCTTCAAGGAAGCCCATGCGGGCGGCTACCGCACGCTCACAACACCGTCGCACCTCAACGAAGATTATAACATCCTGCAAACCAGCAAAGACGAGAACCTGATGCGCGCCATTCGCAACGGTCTCCATGGTGCCGGAATCACGGTTGAGAACTCCAAGGGGGAAGCCTGGGCGGGCCAGGAGGAAATCAACGTGCGCTATGACGCGGCATTGCCCATGGCCGACACCCATGTGTTCCTGAAACACGCTTGCAAGGAAATCGCCCTCGGGCTTGGCCAGTCGCTCACCTTCATGGCCAAGCCGAACTACGCATGGGCGGGAAGTTCGTCCCACATCCACCAATCCCTGTGGAGTGCTGATGGCAAGCAGCCGCTGTTCTTTGACAAGAGCGGCGACCATGGCATGTCGGACCTGATGAAGCATTATGTGGCGGGCCTGCTCGCCCATGCCGACGAAATCACCTATTTCCTTGCGCCCTATATCAACTCCTACAAGCGCTACATCGCAGGAACCTTTGCGCCTACCCGCGCCGTGTGGAGTTTTGACAACCGCACTGCGGGTTATCGTCTCTGCGGTGCTGACAGCAAAGCCATCCGCATAGAATGCCGCGTCGGCGGCTCTGACCTCAACCCCTATCTAGCTTTTGCGGCACTGCTTGCGGCAGGTCTGGATGGTATTGAGAACAAGATGGCATTGGAACCTGTTTTTGCGGGGGATGCCTATGACAAGTCCAAAAAGCTGCGCGAAATCCCCAAGACGCTCCGTGAAGCGACGGCGTTGCTCGACAGTTCAAAATTTCTCCGCAAAGCGCTGGGCGATGATGTTGTCGATCACTACGTTCACACGGCGAAATGGGAGCAGTTTGAATATGACCGGCGCGTCACCGACTGGGAAGTGCGCCGCGGCTTTGAGCAGTATTAGGGGTTATCATGGTTGAAACAATCAAGTGTTTCTCGCCGGTAGACGGCAAGCTCTATGCCAGCCGCCCGGTGGCTTCCAAAAAAGAAATTGCGGCCGCGTTTTCCGCGGCCCACGCAGCGCAGGAAAAATGGAAGCGCGTTTCCTTGAAGGGGCGCGCGGCTTTCTGCTCCGCCGCTGTCGATGCCATGCTGGCCATGCGGGATGAAATTGTTCCGGAGCTTGCCTGGCAGATGGGCCGGCCCATCCGCTATGGCGCCGGCGAGTTGCGCGGCTTTGAAGAGCGCGCGCGGCACATGATCGGCATCGCGGAAGGAGCCTTGGCCAATCATGTTCCCGCCGCAAAGGAAGGCTTCACGCGGTTTATCAGCCGGGAGCCCTGGGGCGTGGTTTTCACCATCGCGCCTTGGAATTACCCGTATCTCACGGCGGTGAATTCGGTCATTCCAGCCCTGATG
>Ga0073905_10000859_pt1 | contig 14922 bp, 15 predicted proteins | sample KloWWTupernatant_FD_65482 | JGI IMG/M metagenome (GOLD analysis project Ga0073905, IMG submission 65482) | Active sludge microbial communities from Klosterneuburg, Austria, studying microevolution and ecology of nitrifiers - Klosterneuburg... | ecosystem: Engineered > WWTP > Aerobic digester >... | reverse complement strand
TGCGGAGCCCCCTTGCGTCGGCGCGGACCACCCTTGAGGTCGCTGTCGCTCACCCGTCGAGTCTGGCCACCCTGCTGACTGCGATCGACGACGCTCTGATCGACCAGCGGCGTCTCGAGTCCCTGGTCGCGGACCTCCTCACCCTGGCCCGCCTCGACGACAGGTCCCCCACACACACCCAACGGCCGATCGACCTGACACGAACCGTCACGGCGTTCGCCGCCGAGCGAGCTGACCAACGCATTCACCTGCTGCCCGACATGTCCGGCGCAAGCCCCGTCTGGTGCCTGACCGACCCAACACATCTCCATCGGGTCCTCACCAACCTGGTCGACAACGCTCTCGCTCACTGCACCTCCGCCGTGCAGCTCAGCGTCTCGACCGAGTCCGACCGGGCGATCCTTCTGATCGACGACGACGGACCCGGCATCCCCGACGAGCAGCGCGAGCGGGTGTTCGAACGGTTCGTCCGTCTCGACCAGGCGCGAACCGCCGAACGGGGCACGGGGCTCGGCCTGGCGATCGTTCGAGATCTGCTCCGGGCCGACGGAGCGACCGTGCGAGTGACCGAGTCACCGCTCGGCGGAGCCCGCCTCGAGGTTCGCTTGTCACGCTGCGATGCCACGGTCGGCTGATACCACCTGGCGCGATCCGCTTCCGATGGCGGTTCTCAGCAACTCGTCGGGGTCTTCAGCGTGGCTACAGGCGCCGCGTCAGATGATGCACACGTTCCGGAACGACCGGGACGAGAGATCAGCACAAGGAGCCAACCATGGCAACCCCCTCACGAACCAAGAAGGTGCTCTTCACCGCACTCGCCGGCATCGGTGCCACCGCCGGCGCAGCGGGCATCGCCTCTGCAGCGACGTCGCAAACCACACCGACGGACCCCGCAGCGGTCGAGCAGCCCGCTGTCGGACAGGACACCGAGCAGGGCGATCAGAACGAGTCGCCGAACTACACCGCTTCGATCACGGTGCCGCAGACCCCCGACGGCGCCGACGGCACCGAGGACGAAGCTGGCGAAGCAGCCAAGCTCGCCCCGCTCGCCACGACCACCGCCGACGAGGCCGCAGCAGCCGCGATCGCAGCCGTACCGGGCACCGCAGGGACGCCGCAACTGGGTGACGAGAACGGCAACGTCGTCTACGAGGTCGAGGTCACCAAGGCCGATGGCTCCAAGGTCGAGGTGAAGGTCGACGCCGGCAACGCCAAGGTCCTCGCCCAGGAGAGCGGCGACGAGGGCAATGAGAAGGGCGACAACGAAGCCAACGAAGCCGGACCCGAGACCGCCGACCCGGCAACGCCCGCCAACTGAGCTGCCAGCGGACCACACGCAGCGAACCCACGGCGAAACACGCCCCCGGCCGACGATCCCCCGGCCGGGGGATCGTCGCGCCCGGCAGCGTTCAGCTTCCTTGCAGTGCTGATGCTGCGAATCGTCGTGAACTCAGTGTTCCGACTGGGGAGCTCCTCCGGCATCGCGGATCGATCCCTCTCCGTACATCTTGTTGAACCTGTTCTTGTCGATGCTCGCCGCCATCCAAAGTGCAGTTCTTCTCGTCGCCGCCAAGAGTTCCGACCAGGTGCCCAGCATGCTGGCCGGAACCCCACCCCTCGGCAAGAAGCGACCAGACGATCAGCAGCCCTCTGCCCCAGCCGACGAGCGGGACGGCATTGACGGGGACGTCTGAGACTGCACCGCGGGTAAGCGCTGGTCCGACCTCGCCGGGGGTCGGCACCTGGGTGGGGGCGCACGTTGATTAGATCCCGCGAGACTGACGCGGAGATCTCGCTCTCCCCCAGGGAAGGACTCCGATGGGCTTCTTGCGTCAGGTGCCGATCGACACCCCGGTGGCGGTGGTAGTGCCTGGGGTGATCGCGTTCGCCGCAGGGTGTGCCGTGTGGCGCGCCAAAATGGGGGCCTATCGCGTCGTATCAGGGCTCGCTGTCGTCGTTGCTGTGCTCGTCGCGGGGTTGGCTGTCGTGAACGTGCGCACAGGCACCTATCAGACGGTCGGGTCGTTGATCGGAGGCCCGTTACAGCTCGAGGCGCACGCGGAGGTCCTTGGCCGACCGCCGGCACCTGGCCCACTTCCTGGACATGGGTCGCTGGTGTCGGTCGACATCCCTGCTGCGGACGGCGGGTTCCGTCCCCGGTCGGCGTGGGTGTACTTGCCCCCGGCCTGGTTCGGCGTCGGTCGCGGGTCACTGCCCGTGGTCGAGCTGCTCCATGGCACGCCCGGTTCGCCGTCGGACTGGGTGAGGAAGGGTCAGGCGCAGCTCACCGCTGAGCGCTACGCCAGCCAGCACGATCGGGTCGCACCGGTGCTCATCATGCCTGACATCAACGGCGCTCAGACTGCGGACAGTGGATGTGTCGACGGTCGTCTTGGCAACATCGACACCTACCTGTCCACCGAGGTTCCTCGTTGGGCTGTTCGCACCCTGGGGGTCAGCGGGGACCGGTCGAGGTGGGTGGTCGGCGGCCTGTCCGAGGGCGGTACGTGCTCGGTGAACCTCGCCCTCCGTCATCCGGATCGCTACGCGGCCTTCCTCGCTTTCAGCGCGGCCGATCACATCGCCCGACCCGGCGAGCTCACGGCGCTGTTCACTGGCACGCCGGCGGAGGTGGCCAAGGCCGCGCAGGGCTATGACCCCTCGTCTCTACTGACCCAGGTCAGTGCCACGCCGCCGATGCGCGGCTGGTTCGAGGTCGGGAGCGACGATGGATCGACCACCAAGGAGACCGAGGCTATGGCGGGACTGGCGCACCAGACATTGACCGACGCCAAGCTCGTCGTCGTTCGCGGTGCCGGCCACGAGTGGCCGCTATGGACCCAGGCCTTCGACGATGCCCTCCCGTGGCTGATGAGCGCCATGTGACAACCAGACTCGGGCCAAGCCCACCGCTGTCCACGGACAAGTTCGGCGACGCTACCCACCGACCGCGCGGGTGTGGCTCGGCGACCGGTGGTCAGTGCGGGTCCGGCGCTGGGAGATCGAGGGCTGACCGACCGGCGGCGAGGGACGATCTCTTCGTGATGGCGAACGAGGCGCTGAAGGAGAGCAGGTGTTCCCAGTCAGCGATCTGGTGGTGCAGAACGAGACCCCCGAGGATGAACACCAAGGCGCCGATGGTCACGGTGCGCACGTTGAGGAGGGCGGCGATGGCCGCCGCGGAGGCGGCGATCCCGGCTGATGCCCCGTAGTCGACAGTCATGGCCCAGGAGGGGTCGCCCACACCGATCTGACGCAGCAGGAACACGGCCGCGGTGATGGCGGCGTAGCCGAACACCGCACCGCCGACAAGAGTCGCCAGCGCTCGGCGGTGACCGGCGAGGAGCTCGAGTCCTCCGACCGCAACGGCCAGGCTGAGGCACATCGAGGTGAGCATGAAGGGGTTTCTCGTCAGCGGGATCGCGGTGAGAACGCGAATGAGGTGACCGTCGGCGGCGGTCTGCGCCGACCAACCCCAGTCCGCTGTCGTGGTGGCGGGAAGGGCTCCGGTCAGCGGATGAGAGAGCATAGTCGCGCCGACGATCGCGACGATCACGATCAACGCCACGTAGGGACGCGAACCGTGGCTCCGGGTGATGCGCTGCGTACAGCCACCCAGCGGTGCCTCACCTGGCGTACGACCCGTGTCGCTTCGTGAGCAGCGGTCACTCGTCGGCCGTCGCAGGTCGGCCGCGGACAGCGGGCACATCAGGGAGGAAGGCCCGCCCGATAGCGGCAAGGACCCGGGCAAGGTCGGCTCCGTTGGGGTAGAGGCGGAACCTCCACTCGGCTGCAACCAACAGACTGCAGCTGAGCTCCACCCTTCGATCCCCCGGCCTCGTTCGATCTCCACGTACGTGCCGGGGGATCGACGCGTGCAAGCATCGATCTCGCGCCGTGGGAGGGAAGGAGCAGAGCAGATCACGCCGCCGCCGGGGCCACCGTCCCCGGCGGGACCGTCACGAAGGTCGAACAGGACGGCACCGGCTTCGAGGCGCACGTCACCGACGCCGCTGGCAACGAGGTCGAGGTCCACTTCGACGAGAACATGAACGTGGTCGACACAGCGACGGGCAACTGACCGAGCCCCGCCAAGCACTCACGCCGGGCCGGCCGTTCCACTCTCCCAGGGGCGGCCGGCCCGAGCGCGTCGGCGGTGGTTCGGCGCTACGGTCGCCAAGGTTCGATCATGGGTGCAGTTCGGTCTGTGCCGAAGGGCCACCTGGGGGAACACGGGGGGTCAGGGATGCAAAGTGTGTGGTCGTGGCTGGCGGTCAACTTGGCCAAGCGTGCGGGGCTCGTCTCGTTGGTCGGTCTGGTGCTCACCTTGGTGCTGGGTTTCGGTGTCACCCGCCTCCAGTTCGCAACGGGCCAGGACAGCTACCTGAACAAGGGCGAGGATGTCTACGTCGAGAACGTGGACTACCAGCGACTGTTCGGCGGCGACGCGATGCTCACAGTGATCCAGATGGATCGCGGCCACACCGTCGACGAGCTGTTCGACTCACAGGGAGCCTCGGCCTTCACCTCGTTGCATGACGAGCTGACGACGACTGGCCGCTACACGGCGATCGTGACACCGCTGGTCGCACTCGAGTTCTCCGACCAACTGATCCAGGGCGGCACACCGGGGGCGGACCCGACCGCTTCGGTGGCTGGTACGGCGACGCTGCGAGCCCTGAGCAAGGAACAGCCGGGCTCCGCCGCGGCGACCGCCCGCCAGGCTGACGCTGCCAAGACCCTCGAGCGGATCACTGCCGTGCCCGCCGCTGAGCGGACCCTGTCGAATCCTGATTGGGTCAAGGTGCTGCTGTACGACAACAACGGTGACGTGCGCCTGGCGTTGCGGTCGTTCTTCCCCGACGACACGCACGCGCAGATCATCGTGCGGCTACAGGGGAATCTGTCGTTGGCCGACGAGGGCGTCGACGCAGTGGCTGTCCAGGAACGGGCCGGCCGGCTGAGCTTCGACCACGCGACGACGGTGACCTCAGGAGCACCGATCCTGCTCAACGACATCAACGACTACCTGCGCGGGGGCATGCTCACCCTTGGCGGCATCGCCGTCGCGGTGATGGTGGCCATCCTGTTGTTGTTGTTCAACGTCCGGTGGCGGCTGCTCCCGATTGCGGTGGTGCTCCTCGGGGTGCTGTGGGCCTTCGGTGTCGCCGGCTACGTCGGCATACCTCTGACGATCGTGACGATCGCAGGGCTCCCGGTGATGCTCGGCATCGGTATCGACTACGCGATCCAGATGCAGGCGCGCATCGAGGAGGAGTCAGGCCGTCCCGAGAACGACGGCCACCCGATCCAGGCCGCAGCCGTGGGACTCGGCCCGGCGTTGCTGGTCGTCACCCTCGACGCGGTGTTCGCGTTCCTGGCGTTGCTGTTCGCAAAGGTTCCGATGATCCGCCACTTCGGCACTTTGCTCGCGGTCGGTGTCGTCGTCATCTGCGTGGTGTCGATCGTGGCGCCGCTCGCGGTGCTCGGCGCACGCGAACACCGCCGCCCCACCAAGGTCGAGCCGCCCCAGGATGGCGCTCTCGGCAAGTTGACGATCCGCCTCGGTTCGCTGCCGACAGGCTTCGCGATCCCGCTGGCGGTCGCAAGCATCGTGATCTTCGCGGCCGGCCTCGCGGTCGAGGGTCGCCTCACGATCCAGACCGACCCGATCCAGTGGGTCAACCAGTCGTCACAGACCGTCACCGACATCCACACGATCGAACGCCAGGTCGGCGGAGCGAACGAGCTCGGTGTCTTCGTCCAGTCAGACGACGTGTTCTCCGACGACGTCATCGCGTTCGTCCACGACTTCTCGAACGGGCAACTCGACCGGTACGGGCCAGGTGGATCCGCCGGAAAGGGGCTGCTCCTCGGCGGCTCGAGCATCGAACAGGCGATGTCGGACCTGCTCGTCGTTCCCGGCACGACGGACATCCGGGCATCAACGGTCGCGGCGGACAGGACAGCGCTCAACATCATCTTCCGCACCGGGTCCGAGTCGCTCGACGCGCAAGCACCGATCGTCAACGAGATCCGCGCCGACACGACCCCGCCGAGCGGCACGCGGGCGACTCCGTCCGGGCTGGCGGTGGTCGGCGTCGGGCTGGTGGACAACCTCAAGTCCAATCGGATCCTGTTGACCTACCTCGCGATGGGGTTCGTGTTCGCGTTCCTCTGCGTCCGGTTGCGGTCACTCACCAGAGCGGCACTGTCACTCGTCCCCGTCGGCATTGCCGTCGGCGTCGCGTCACTCGTGCCATGGGCGCTGGGCATGCAGTTGAGTCCGATGACCGCAGTGGGTGGACCGCTCGTCATCGCCGCCTGCACCGAGTTCACCTCGCTGATCCTGTTGCGCTTCGTCGAAGAACGTCAGCGAGGTCTCGATCCCCATGAAGCGATGCGGGTGACGGCAGGGCGAACCGGGCGGGCCTTCATCGTCTCCGGCCTCACCGCGATCGCCGGTGTCGCAGTTCTCTCGTTGTCCTCGCTGCCGCTGCTGAGGGACTTCGGCCGTATCGTTGCGCTGAACGTGACCGTCGCCTTGCTCAGCGCTCTGGTCGTCCTGCCGCCGATACTCGTCGCAGCCGAGCGTCGCGGTTGGGTCACCCACGGTCTGCTGCACGATCCCGCGAACCCGCCCGCCGCCGAGGACCAACTCGCCACCTGAGATCGACGTCGTCCAGTTCGCACACGTCAAAGAGAAGTCGGACATGTCCCAACTTCTGGTCGGAGACTGATCGCATCCCGTCAGCGAACCCGGGAGGCCCACCGGAGAACCAGGACACACCATGACTGCGGCACGACCACGACGGCTCGGCAGAGTCGACAGACTCTTGTCATGGTGAACCGAAACAGCTATCACATTCGTCGCCCGAACTGGCACCACCCTGCGCTACGCACCCGACAGCAACTCACGCGGGGAGAGCGCGCTGCAGACAGGCTCCGCAACGGCATGGGCTCGTGGGGTTTCGTCGTCGGTGCCCTCGTGTTCCTCGCCGGATGGATGCTGGGGAACCGCGGCACCGGGTTCGACCCGTACCCGTTCATCCTCCTCAACCTTATCCTCTCCTGTCTCGCTGCCATGCAAGGAGCCATCCTGCTCATCGCAGCCCGTCGCGAGGACCAGATCAGCAGCCAGCTGGCCCATCACGACTACGACATCAACGTGGAGACGATCGAGATGGTCCGTGAAGTGAGGGACATGACCCGAGAGATCCCCACGAGAACCCGACCGACGGACCAGTGAAACCGCCGAAGCATGGCAACACGCGATCGGAGTGCCGTGGTTCCGCACACCTGTGGAGCCGACACCCCGCAGGTCCAGACAGGGACGAGCTCACCGTCGGAGAACCGGCTGCGGCTCCAAGCTCGGCGCGGACCGGTCGACGCACATCGGCGACGACCACCTCCCCTCAAAAGGCGCAGCTTGTCCTCACCTCACCAATGCTCACCGACCGTTCACCGTCGCGTGCCCATCGCCTGCGCGTCGGAAGTGGAGGATGCTGGAGGATGCTGGAGCGCATGGGAGTATCGGCCGAAGAGAGCGAGCCCTGGTGACACGATGGATTGATGCGGTCGCTGGAGCGTCGTCGCCGTGGCTGTACGTGGCGGTTGCGTTGTTGGCCGCGGCAGAATCGGCGGCGCTGGTCGGTCTGGTTGTGCCGGGCGAGACGGCGCTGCTCGTGGGCGGGTTCGCTGCCTCGCAGGGCCGGGTGAGCCTGCCCCTCATGATCGGGCTCGCCGCTGTCGCTGCGGTCATCGGCGACAGCATCGGCTACAAGTTGGGCCGTCACTTCGGGCCGCGAGTACGAGTGACCCGACTCGGTCGTTGGGTCGGCGACGAACGGTGGACGAAGGGCCCGCCAGCGCCTGTAGAGCGGGGCGCCGGCTGCGCCGGACCGACGTAGCGCCTCGTTGTTCCCAACGGCGTAGCGTACCGGGATGGACACTCGGCGATCTCGACGCACCATCCGAGCCCTGGCGGTCCTCGCGTGCATCGCCATCTCGGGCGCTGGGGCCAGCGGGTGCACCGACAACAAGGGCGACACCGTTGCCGTCATCGGAGATTCGATCACCGCGCTCGATCAGGCCGCCGTTCAGCAGCAGCTCGGCAAGAAATTCGCGTTCACCATCTCGGGCAACTTCGGGCTCTCCTGACCGTGGTGTGGGTCATGCTGCTGGAACGTGTGTTCGTTCGTGGGGTAGTTGCAGGTTGATGGGGCCGGCGCCGAGCATGACGAGCGCGAGGGCTGCGTCGGCTGTGTGGAAGCCGTAGGCGCGGCGGACGATGAGTCGGACCTTGTTGTTGAGGCCTTCGACGCGCCCGTTGGAGATGCCGTGCTCGACAGCGTTGAGGATCAGGTCACGGCGATGACGCATCGTGCGGGCGGCTTTGACGAACGGTTCGAGCCGGCAGCGTTGCGCGCGTGCGCACCATCGGTCGAGGAGGACGGCGGCCTGGTCGCGGTCGAGGTCGCCGGCGAAGATCGCTCGGAACTGTTCCTTCATCTCATACGCGCGCCAGATCCCGCCTCTGGTCCTCTTGATCTTGGCGAGCTGGGCGGCCTGGGTGTCGGTGAGGTCTTCGGGGTTCTTCAACAGCGCCCAACGGCTGCCCTTGAAGTCCTTTGCCCAGCGGTCATCGGGAAGACGGCGCAGCGTCTGCCACAGGTCCCGGCGGACTTCGTCGAGCGCGTCACCGACGAGTTTCACGACATGAAACGGATCCGCGCAGATCACCGCGTTCGGAGCGTGCCCGTCGGCCTTCACGGACTTGATGAACGCGGGGCCGAGATCCAACGAGATCGCCTCGATTGCAGCGCTGCGTTGGGTTCCGAGCTCGTCGAAGAACCCGTCGAGGGTGGCCGAGTCGCGGCCCTTCGCTCCCCACACGACGACCCCGCGGTCGTGGTCGACGACCAGGGCCAGGTACTTGTGATGCTTGCGCCACGAGATCTCATCGACACCGATGCGGAACAGTCCCTCGAGGCGGTCGGGGTCCAGTTCGGTCGCGACGACGCGTTGAGCGGCCCGACCGACCGTGCGCCACGACACCCGGCACAGTCGAGCGACCGAGGTCTTGTCCATGCGAGTCGCGAGCCACGCGAGCAGGTCGTCGTAGTCACGACTGAGATGCGCTCCCGGGCGGGCGAACGGGACTCCTTCGACCACGACCCCGTGAGTTGGACACGACAGGCGCCGCAGAGTGGCCCGGATCTCGACCCGCCACATACCAAGGTCGAGGTGGCGCCACGCCGAAGCCTCCGAGCGGGTGTCGTAGCGGAACCGTGTTGTGTGGTCGCAGTGCGGGCACACCAGCCTGCGGCGACGAAGGGCGACGGTCACCGTGATCTGGGCGGGTTGGAACTCGACAGCGACGACGTTGACGCCATCGAGGCGCAACAAGCGCTTGAATGCAGTGGTGACGCGCACGGGCGCGGGACCTCCCAGAGTGAGATGGCTTCGACACCTCGAACTCTGGCCCCGCCCCGTGCGCGTCACGCGGACCCACCCCGGCGCCCGTTCACCCAGGTGCTACAACACCGCCCGCCCGAACCCCACCCACACCAGGGTCAGGAGAGCCCAACTTCGGAAAGACCGTCGCCGAGGTGATGCCACAGGCCCAGCAGATCTCCGCCCAGAAATCCGACCAGGTCATCATCAACCTCGGCACGAACGACGTGCTCCAAGAGCTGACGGTCGACACGTCGATGGCATCGCTGCAACAGATGGTCGACCTGTTCAAGGGCTCCAAATGCATCCACCTGGTCAACATCAACGAGCACATGCTGAGCTTCACGACCGGCAAATCGGTCGCCGACGGAGCAGAACGTTTCAACGCGGGGCTCCAGGACCTTGCCAAGGCTGATGGCCGGATCTCGATCGTCGACTGGGCCGGCGCTTCTGGCGATTCACTCGACACGAAGAACCCACCGACCAGCTCGCTCACATTCGACTCTGTGCACCCCACGACCCAGGGTGACATCGAGCTCAACAAGCTCTACGCCAACGCACTCGACGGTTGCGGCGGCCCGATCCGCCTGTAGGCGCAACGCAAGCGCTCATGCGTCGACAACCCCGGATCCGCTGGTGGGGTTCCTCGGGGTCACTCGCCACTCGGTTCGGCCAAGGAGCTCGTGGATGTGACCGAGGCGCACGAGCGCGACGCGCATCTGCGCATAGAACACGACGCTGGCCACGACATACATGGCAAACCCCGCGAGCTTGCGACCACCGACCGACGCGTGTCGGTAGGCCACTGCGGTGTGCATCAGGAAGGCAACCGTTCCCAGGGTGACCAACGCACCGATCCAGCCTCGCCACGGCGATGCCGAGCCGGCGACGACGTTGAAGACCATGAACGGCAAGGTGAGGCTGGCGAGCCAGGGTGCGATCACACCGAAGCCGAACAGCCACCCGGCGCCGGCTCGTTGTCGCCGCGTCAGTAGCCGTGAGGTCGACAGTCCGCGAAGGTGACGGCGCGAGACCTGGAACCAGCCTTGCGCCCAACGCAGACGCTGGTTCGCCAACGCCGACCACGACGGCGGCTCCAGCTCCGACGGACACGATTCCCGGGTCCGTTGCAATCCGTCCGCCCCGTTCGAGCAGGCGCACCGACGCATCGATGTCCTCGGTCAGCGCAGTGGAGTCGAACAGCACCTCACGTAGGACGTCCGCGCGCCAGTAGCCGTTGCTGCCCCCGAACAGGCCGAAGCCGTGCAGACGAGTGCGGCCGGGGTGTCCGACCGCGTACATCGTCTCGAACTCGGCGCCGACGATCGTGCTGAGTAGTCCCTCACGGCGTGACCGTTGCTCGCCGCGCCGCACCACACATCGCCCCTGGACGACGTCGTAGCCGGCGTCCATCCATGCCGCGGCGCGCTCGAAGCCCCCTGGACCCGGCTGATGGTCGGCGTCGAAGACCCCGACGATCTCGCCGGTGGCGTACCCCAGAGCTGCGTTGACATTGTCCGCCTTTGACGAACTCGACCGGACGTGAACGACATGAACCCGATCGTCGAGTGATTCGATCCGGCGCAGCTCCTGTTCGAATTCCATCGGCTCTGGCGTGTTGTAGGCGACGATCAGTCGCAGGTCGTCGGGGCCGTTGCGCAAGTGAGCACGGATGCTGTCGGCGAGAACGGTCGACTCGTTCGGCAGGTACGCGGCAACGATCGCTGTCGTCGCCGGAAGCCCGGCGCTCGTTCGCTTGGGGAGGCGGGTGGAGGGCAGCGCTGCGAGCGCGATCACCAGCGACGCAGCCGAGAAGGCCGCGAGCGAACCGGCCAGGGCCAGCTCCAACAGCGCCCGCGCACCCGGTGCGACAGCGTTGAGCACGACGAGGAGCACCAGTCCGCACACGAACAGACAGATCTCGAGGGTGAGGACCTCTCGGACGACCGATCGAGACTTCTTCTTCTGTGGCTGGGGCGCCGGTCGCGATGTCGAGATCTCCGGTGCTCGGTCGAGAAGGCGCGGGCGAGCGATGCGGGCTCGTGAATCCACGCGTGCCAGCACCCCCGTTGTTGCTCTCCGCCCAAGAAGTGGAACTGTTCTCCAGCCCCATCGGTGCCGCCCTCCCGTCCCTACTTGCGTCGCCGGTTCGTCCACGTTGACTTCGTTCGATCCATGCTGCGACCGTACGAATCGACGCTCCTATGTGTCAAGGGGGTGCTCGAGGAGCCTCCAGACGCGTCGAGCGATGTAGCGCTTGAGAGCTCGCTTCGCGTCTCGTTCGGACTTGCCCGCTGCGATGGACCGGGCGATGTAGTCCCGAGTCGCAGGGTCCGTTCGGGAGCGGCTGAGCATGATGACGTGCAGGGCTCGGTTGAGTTGGCGGTCGCCTCCCCGGCTCAACCGGAACTTGTTGTTCGTCTGGCCGCTGGTCGCCTCGATCGGTGCGACGCCGGCGAGCCGCGCGAAGGCGCCGTCGTTGCGGCAGCGTCCTTCGTGGGACCACGACACGTAGATCTGCGCGGCGCAGAACGGCCCGATGCCGGACTGCTCGAGCAGCTGCGGGGCGGCCTGGCCGACGAGTTCTGTGAGCTGACGATCGATGTCGCGGATCTGCACGTCGAAGTCCTTGATTCGTCTCGCGACGATCCGCATCACGGTCTTGGTCGCGGTGGTCTCGACGTCGCCCGATGGCCGCCACGCCGCACACCGGGCGACGAGCGCTGCGGTGCTGAGATCTCGAAGCTCTTCTCGTAGCTCGACCGGGCAGGTGACCACGAACGCCTTGAGCTCGTTGATCGCCGCAACGCGGGCGCGTTGGCCGCTCTTGCGGGTGACCAGCAGCACTCGCATCGCCTCTCGGACGCCCCGGGCTCGGGGCTGGCAGAACCTCTTGCGGCCAATGAGCTCGGTCGCTGCCCGGTAGGCGTCGAGGCCGTCAGACTTGGCGCCGTCCTTGGCTGACCGTGACGCTGGCCAGTCGAACTCGATGACCCACTCGCTGTGCTGGCCCAGGGTGGTGCACAGCCCGGAGCCGTAGGAACCGGTGCCCTCGATCGACCACACGCGGTCGTCGGCTTCGGAGAGCTCGTCGGCCCAGTCGATCAACGCGCGGTAGCCGCGCGGGGTTGCAGGGAACTCTCGCCGGGCGAGTTCTCCTCGGGTGACGACCTCCACGAGCGACGCGGTGATCCGATCGCGATCGGGGTCGATGCCGATCACGTGACGTGCGAGTTCTGCCAGCATGGCGGGGATGCCTTTCAGTTGAGGTGTCGGTGGTTGGTGCTGGCCTGGACTGTGGAAACCGCGACGGCAGTACGGGGTTGAGTCACGCACCCACGGGCGCGGACATGCTCCTAATCAAGCCAGCTGCGGGGGCCAGGCCGGCACCGGCGACCCACCGGACAGATCGCTACGAAGACACCCGACGGTCCGGGGTCGGCGCGCTTATGAGTCACGGCAGGTCACCGGGACAGCCTGACGCTGTTCCACCGAGATCCTGATCCCCGCGCAGTTAGGGGTCAGCGAGGTTGGGCCAACACACGGCCAAGACTCGACCAGATCTCTGCCGTCGCGTCTCGGAGCGGGCAGATCGAAAACGCCCGACCTGCTTCAGGTGGCTCGGTCAATGCGGGCGGTCACTCTGTTGCAGTTGCGTCCAGGACCACCGGGTCGACACGGTCGTGGCGTCGGCGATCCAGCACCGCGCCCAGGGAGAGCAGCGCGACGAACGCGACCGCAAGGCCGATCGACACGGGCAGCTCCGGGCCTTCTGCGCCGGTCGCCTCGATGCTGCTCGAGATCTCATGTACCCCGAAGAAGACCAACACCCCGGCGATTCCGATCGACCACGGGGCCAGTCGTCCCGCGACCTCGCGCACGGTAGCTCCGGCCGCAGCGGTCCCGATCGCAGCGAGGAGCACCCAGCCCAGTGGCCACCATCCGTCGGGGAGCAGCTCGATCGTCTCGAGGACCACGGCGAGCAGAGCGCCGACGACAATGCCGCAGGTGCTCAGCCCGAAGGCGACGGCCACGCCGGTCGCCGCGTCCAGCCCACGAGCTGACCGATGAGGAGAAGATCCGAGCTCAACAGAATCTGCGACGGCCACACGCGTACCCTAGGCCCATGATCCGTGACGGTGACCGCAAGAAGTCTCGTGCGCGCGCGGGCGCGGCGTGGATCGCAACTGTCGTCGTCGTGATCGAGTTGGTGGTCGTCTCCGGAGTGATCGACCAACCCGTCGAAGCCTGGTCGGCGTCGTGTCGCGGCAAGAACAGTCCTGTGAAGACGGCGCTCAACGGCATCGACCTGGAGCAGTCGACCCACCAGTGGTTCGCCCAACAGGGGATCACGATCCTCGCGAACGACGGGTTCGACCAGATCACGGCGTTCCTCGAGACGCAGGACCCGACCGCCCCCGAGGTGAAGTCTGCCGACGGTGCTCCGACGGGCGCCACGCAGACCTACGGGTGGCGCCTCGTCGCCGGTGCCGCCGCGGCGGACTGCGAGCTCTACAACGAGGTGCCCGATCACCTCCACAACTTCTGGTCCCACAAAGGCCGCGGCATGATCCTCGGCAAGTCCGCCGCGAACTACGCAGAGAAAGCCTTCACGAAGGCAACAGACGCCTGGCAGGCAGGCGACCGAGGCTCGGCCATGGAATGGCTCGGCGCGTCGCTGCACCTGGTCGACGACGCCTGCGTCCCGCAGCACAACTTCTTCGGAGTCGGCATCAACCACAACCCCTACGAGCTGTGGGTCCGCAGCAACCAACAACAACTCGCCGCGAGCAGCGGTGCGGTCCTCGCCGGGACGTTCCGCAAAACGACCGGACACGGCGGCCCGAGCTGGTCCAGCCAGCACCCACGGGGCTGGGCCGACGAGTGCGCTCATCGCAGCGCCGGGCAGCTCATCGCAGCATCATCGAACGTGTCCAAGACCCCGTCGCCGTCGGATCCACAATGGCGCACCGCCGATCACATCGCGTTCACCCAACAGCTCAGCGCCGGGTACATCGAGTTCTTCTTCCGCACGGTCGGCGCACCATGATCCGGGCGGTCCTGTGGGGCCTCGCTGCCTTCGGCATGTTCATCTCCGGCCTGGTCTTCTCAGTACTGGCCGTCGGCCTGCTCAACGGTGCGCTACCGCTGCCGGACAGAGCCAACGAAGTCGTGTCGATCACGATCGTCGCGCTCGGCGCCTGGACCGCGGGCGTGCTCTGCGAGCGCGCCGCCGGTCGATGGGCAGCGCTCGCCGTCGCGATCACTCCCCTCTGCGTACTCGCCATCGGGTACTCCATGATGGAATCCACCGAGGGTCACGGCGCCGGGCTTGCACCATCCTTGGTTGCGATGGCGGTCGGCGGGTCCGCGGCCCTGGTCGGCGGCGGTGCCTATATCGCACGTCGCAGCGACGCCGAGCCGCTCGACCTCGCCAGCTGAGACAGTCCGTCGGACCGTCGAGGC
>Ga0073905_10000857_pt1 | contig 14928 bp, 12 predicted proteins | sample KloWWTupernatant_FD_65482 | JGI IMG/M metagenome (GOLD analysis project Ga0073905, IMG submission 65482) | Active sludge microbial communities from Klosterneuburg, Austria, studying microevolution and ecology of nitrifiers - Klosterneuburg... | ecosystem: Engineered > WWTP > Aerobic digester >... | reverse complement strand
CGAACCAGCTCCTCGTCGCCGCCGGCGACCCGCCGGTCGCGGCGCAGCTTGTCCAGAGCGCGATGGCGGGCGGTCGTAGTGAGCCAGGCGCCCGGATTGCGCGGAACGCCCTCGACCGGCCAGCGCTCGAGGGCCGTGACGAGCGCGTCGTGCAAGGCATCCTCGGCAATCTGAAAATCACGGAACACGCCGACGAGCGCGGCCAAAACCCGGCCGCGCTCGTCGTGGAAGATGCGCTCGACAGACGCGCGTGCCGCCTCGTGCGAAGCGTCGCTCATTCGCCGCCTACATCTCCATAACCGGGCGAAGCTCGACCGATCCGTACTTCGCGCCGGGGCACATGCTCGCGGCCTCGATGGCGCCATTCAGATCCGGCGCCTCGATGATGAAAAAGCCTCCCAGCTGCTCCTTGGTCTCGGCGAACGGGCCGTCGGTGATGGCCCGCTTGCCGTCGCGAATCCGGACCGTCGTCGCCATGCTGGTTGGCATCAACGCTTCACCACCCTTGTAGGCATTGTGATCGTGCAACTGTTGGGTATAGGCGCGGTATTCGGTCATAACCGCCATCTGCTCCTCGGGGGTGGCCCCGGCGTCGTTCGCTTCGTTGGTATAGATCATCAATAGGTATTTCATTTCAGGTTCTCCTCGTGCGGATTGCGCTTCCTTGGTTGTTGGCCGATATCTGGCCGTTGACAATACGACGAACGAGTTCGGTCGTTTTCGACAGCAAACTCAAATGGGTTTTTCACGGGATTGTGACTGGTACAGCCACAGAGTCAACCCACGCGCCATCTGGCACTCGCACGCCGATCCCAGCCAGACCCGGGAATTCATAACTGCCTATGCGAAGAAGAAGCTTGTCCCCGCTGGCGATGGAAATTTGACCGAAGTCAAACAGCAATCCAATCGTGTCTCCCACGCGCCAATCACGCGGAGGCACCCCTGCGATGTCCCGACTTGCGATCCGGCTGCCCCCGGATTCCAAACGGGCAAACCAGTGGACATCCTCCCGACCGGTCACGTCACGCGACACCCGCAGGGTCGCCGTCGCCCATGCGCTCCCTGTCGCACTCAAGCCAGCCCCGACCAGTTCTATCCCATTTGCCCACTCACCCATCGGCGCGCCGGCCTGGGGCGGCGTCACGCGCCGGACCCCATCGCCCACCACCCCATATGCCGTCAAAGCGGGCCCGCCTCCCTGGGCGATCACCCAGATTGCGCATCCTGCTGGCGCGAGAATCACCTCCCGGCTATCGAACAACCGAGGCCGCCGGTCGGCGAGAAGGGTGCCGAAAACGGCCGCTGCGTCATCAATCTCGGGGTTCGCTCCGGGGACGCCGATCAGTATTTCGCCAGACGGGCATTCGGCCGCCAGCGTACGCGCAGACTGGGCAATCTCCAGGGCGGCCGCAATCGGCCGATAACCAGCAAATGGCCCCGCCCCGGCCGCCGCCCCATTAAGCGCACTCCAATATGTCAATTCGAACCCCGCCACACCAAGAAGCGCGCCCGCAAGCGCGAACTGGAGCCAGATCTTGCGCCTGCCCACCGCCCATTTCCAGACCGCCGAAGCGGAATAGCCAATTAACGCAAATGCGGCGGGCATCGCCAATTGCACGTAATGAGGCTGGGGCGGGCCAACCGTCCGCAACTGGACCAGGACTATGCTCACCCAGAAACCGGCTGCGACCAGGGCCGCGCGCGCCTTCAGGTTCGTCCGGTCGCGCAGGGCGGCCACAACTGACAGGCCTATTCCAAACAGGGTGAGGGCCTGGGGCAAGACATTCACAAGATCAAGAACAGAACCTTCGGGCGCGAGCAGCGCCGGCAGGCCAGAAATCTCGGCAAGTTTTGCCGCCGATGTCTGCCACAACGCGAAATTGAACGCCGCGATTCCAAGGCCCCCGTCACTCTGGACGCGCAATAGGGCCTGCAGATTGCCAAAGCCTGTCGGCGCATCCGCCACCGCATAACCGACGCCGACAATCACCAGAGGTATCAGACCTGCCAGAAAGACCGTGGGGTTGAGCCGCCGCCAACCCAGCAGCAACACCAGCGCAAGCCCGGGAAGCAGATACAGGCCGGACAGGTGGGCGCCAATGGCGAGGGCAACGCCAATCGTCGCAATCGGCCAACCCCGGGCGCGCTGCTGACCCACGAGCAGAAACGCGCCCATCAGCGCAAGCATCCCAAACAAGCCGATTGGCGACACCCATGTTTTGCGGGCGAAATATATCGCCCACGGCCCCGCCGCATAAGCGAGCGCGCTGACGAACCCGGCCACCCGACCCAACGTCCGCGAGACAGCCCACGCCATCACCCCGACCGCGACGACATCCAGCGCGGCCCGAAACCCGGCTACCCACAAGACGTCGCGCGCCAGCAAGGCGGGCAGCGCCATCACATAGAGCGTCAGCGGCGGATGGGTGGCGATGCTGCCGCTGTGCGGCGCAAGCGTAAGCAGCCGCCCATCGGCAATGCCAAACGCAAAATGAACGCCTGCAGCTTCGTCATAGCGGTAGTCGATCAAAGTCAGGGCCGCCAGACGGGCAACTGCCGCAAGGACGACGACCAGAATAAACGGCCACGGACCCGCGCGAAGTCGTGACGTGAGCGCCGAAACCATGGGCGCGATCGTAGCATGCGCTCAAGGAAGCACGACGAAGCGGGCGGCAGCGGTTTCGATCATCCGCCCATCGGCAAGCCAGATCCGGCCCACCACCGTATGCGACCCGGGCCGGAGCGTCCACAGCCCGGCATAGGGGGCCGAATCTAGCGCCGGCACGATGTCACCATTGATGCTGTACTCCGCCCGGTGGACCGCAAGCCCTGGCGCGGTCATTTCGAGCATCATGCGCTGGGCGTCGGCAGGCAGCTCTGACGAAAGTCGATACTGCGCGCCATCGAAGGGCCTGGTCAGACGGAGCGATGAGCCGGCTGCATCCGCTTCATCGGCCAGCGTCCAGCCCTGCGCTCGCGCCCAATCCTGGGCAAGGTCGGGCAGGCGAAAGACGGTGATCCCGCCAATGCGCGCCGTCCACGTATCGGGCCGGGTTGGGGCTGTTCCGTATACAAACCACTCCGTGCGCCGAGCCGGACAGCTCGGTGTTGGCAGCATGCCTGAGAGGGCGCAGATTTCCACCCGGGTCAAATCGGCCGGTCGCTCAAACCAGCCGGGCCTTTGGTTTTCGTGCGCGGCAAGCATGACATCGCGCCAAATCGGCGCCGCGCCCGTGACTCCGCTGATCCGGGTCATTGACTCTCCAGTGGCATTCCCCACCCATACACCCACAATCGCGCGAGGCGTGTATCCCACGGTCCAGTTATCACGCCAATCGGTCGTGGTGCCCGTTTTTGCGGCAGCCTGGAACGGTAGGCGAAGCGCGCTGTGCTCGCCAAACGCTGGCGCGCGAGCGGCATTGTCGGACAGGATATCTCCGATCAGCCAGGCCGTCGACGGCGACATCTGGGCCGGCTGTCCGATCGCGGGCGCGCGCTGATAGATCACTCGGCCGGCCGCATCGCTGACCTGGAGTACTGCAACCGGCTCAAGCGGCACGCCCGCTCGGGCGAAAGCGCCAAAGGACGCAGCCAATTCCAGCAAGCGCACCTCGCCGCCGCCCAAAGTCAGCGACAAGCCATACTCGGATTCATCCCCAAGGGAACGCAAGCCGAGTGCGCGTCCAAACGCGAGCATATTGGACACGCCCAGTTGCTCGAGCGTCGCGACAGCCGCAACGTTGTTTGAGGTCGCCAAAGCGGCGCGCGCGCTGATCGGGCCGACATGCCGGCGATCATAGTTTTCAGGAACATACGGCAGGCCCTCGCGGGTTGGAAATGGACGCTCGACATCGATGATTGGCGTTGCCGCCGTGAAGCCAGGAACCCGCTCAAAAGCAGCGGCATAGGTCAGCGGCTTGATCGCGCTGCCGGGTTGCCGAAGCGCCACGGCTGCATTCACCGCGCCGCTGATTGCGCGGTCAAAGTAATCCGGGCTGCCCACCATGGCCAGGATGTCCCCCGAACGGGGATCCAATACGACCACCGCCGCGTTGTTGGCGTTGTAGCCATACGGCCGCTGTTCGGTCACCTGCTCATCGCGGAGCTGCCCCAGGCGATCTCGCGCGGCGCGGGTCGCAATGTCGTTGAGGCCGATGTCCAGGGTGGTCGTGATGACCAGTCCGCCGCGTGACACGGCCTCGACCCCAAAACGCTCCTCAGCCCAGGCCCGGGCATACGCAACCATGTGGGGTGCGCGGATGCTGGAGGCCGACCCGGCGAATTCGAGTCTGGTTTGGCGGGCAGCCAAGGCCTGCTCCTCGCTGATCATGCGCTGGCGCATCATCAAGTCCAGCACTACGCCCTGCCGCTTATGGGCAGCTTCGGGGTGGTTGAGCGGGTCATAGGCAACCGGATTCTGAAGCAGGCCGGCCAGCAAAGCGCTCTGCGCCAGGTCAAGCTCACGCGCACGTTTGCCGAAGTAGGCCTGTGCGGCGGCCTCGGCCCCATACGCGAGATTGCCAAAATAGGCCTCGTTGAGATAAAACGCCAGGATGGCATCCTTGGGATACCGGGCGCCCAGTTGCAGGGCCAGTAGCGCCTCACGGGCCTTGCGCAGCAGTGTGCGCTGCTGGCGCTCGGTTTCGTCAAGCAGGGTGAGGCGGGCGAGCTGCTGGGTGAGCGTGCTCCCGCCTGCCAGGGTTTCACCGCCCTCGAGATTGATCAGCAGCGAACGAGCGATTCCGCGCAGATCGACGCCTGGATTCTCGTAGAAACTCGCGTCCTCCACCGCAATCACGGCCCGGCGCAGGTCGCCACCCATGTCCGCAAGCGCAAGATGCGTGCGCCGGCCTCCGGAGGCCAATTGCGGATCGACAACCTCGTACAAGAGAACCCCGTTGCGGTCCAGGAAACGCGTGCTGGCAACGTGAATCCGGTCCGGCAGCGCCTCCACTGAAGGCAAGGTGATGAGCAGGCCAAACACGCTGACGGCTCCCAGCACGGCTGTGCCGATCGCGATTCGCTTCACCCAGAGTCCCACCCGCCGATGCCCGTGCATGCCTGCATTGTGTCACGCGCGCTGCGCAGAGCTTGACGAACGCCCAACAGCGCGCCTGCGGCTCCCCCACTATGCCGCGTCCCGCCACATTCGGGCCAGGCGGCGGTACATGTCAAGGGAGTACCAGGCCATCAGCGCGCTCAGACGCAGGCCATGCGCGCCGTCGCGATAGCCGCCCAGGCTGAAATAGCGCCGTCGAAACTCGCGCAACGGCTGCAAGACGAAATTGCGCGGCTTGGGGCGCACCCCTTGTTTGAACAGGATGCCCGCGTCGTATTCGGCGTAGCGCCGTTGCTTGTCGTGGAATTGGGCCACGCTGTCGTAGTTGAAATGATCGAGGGTGGCGCGCAGCCGCCCCAACTCACCCTGGTGGCGAGCAACCTCGTGCACAGCCCGCGCGGGTTCAAAATCGGCCTTGCCCACCCGGAACAGACGGGCCTGGAAATCAGGAAACCAGCCCGCCCCGAGCGTAAGCTTGCCAAAGATGAAATTGTGGCGCGGGACCGCCCACACGTCGCGTGTCGGGTCCTCGGCTACCGTGCGCAGTTCAGACGCAAGTTCGGGCGTGCAGCGCTCGTCGGCATCCACAAAGAAAACCCAATCGGCCGGGGGCGTCTGAGTGGATGCCCAGGCCAGTGCCTCGTTTCGCTGTTGGGCGTAGTTCACAAAACGGTTCTGAACCAGAATCGCTCCGCTTGCCCGGGCCAGGTCCGGCGTGGCATCGCTTGAGAAAGAGTCGAAGACCAGCCGCAGGTCGGCCCAATCAAGCGTATCGAGACACGCTGAAATGTGGCGCGCTTCGTTCAGGGTGAGGACCACCGCGGCAATCCGCGGTGTTGGTTTCGCAGGGCGAGGTGTTGTCAGGCTCATTTAGGTTGACCTGCGTCAAGGAACCCAGGCCGGCAGCGTCGCATCACGGGCAACGCTGCGCGCAGCGCCTCCGTCCGGCCGAATCAGCCACACTTCGGGTATCGGATTTATCGTGCGCAGGTTTGTCCGTACCAACGAGATCCAGCGCCCATCCGGCGACCAGGTCATACCGGCATGGCTGTATTCGGTATCGGTTGTCAGGGCGCGCGGGTTGAGGCCATCGGCGCCGGTGACCCATACCTGGGGCCCATAAAATGCCACCCCGCTCGAGGCCGAAAACGACTCCGCGGATTGGCGGCCAAAGACAATCTCATCTCCGGCAGGCGACCAGGCAGCCCCATAGTCGTTCGTATTGGTGAGTGGCATTACTGGGGAAAGCGTTACGGTCGCGTAGTCGAAACGTAAGAGCTGCTGTAAGCGCCCTTCGTTGCCCGACACGAGATCCGACAGAAGAAACGAGCCGCCATCGGGCGCCCAGGCGGGCGCGTCCCCAAGCACGCTCGGGACCTCGACGGTGGTACCCGCACTCAAATCAAAGACCGTGAGAATGCTCTGAATGGTGTCATAGTAGGTCAGGGTCTCTCCGGCCGTCGACCAGCGCGGAGCAGAAGCAACATACTGCGTATCCGTGAATAGTGACGAAGCCTGGCCAATATTGATGTCGTAGATGTAAGGTCGGGAGGCGCCAGGGATCACACCGATAGCGCCCTTCTCGAGGTTGCGCCGCTCAAAGACAATGCGCGAGCCATCCGCCGACCAGGAAGGGGACTGACAGTGCTGCTGATCGCAGCTCACAATTCTCTTCCGATCATTCCCGTCAACACCAACGAGATACAGATCACGACTGCCCCCGCCGTCGCGATTGGCGCTGAAGGCGATCCGCCGGCCATCCGGACTCACCGCAAAATCGTAGACGCCAAAGGGCTCCGAAGTCAGTTTCCGCTCCTGGCCCGAACCGCCAACGTCGGCGATCACCAGATCCGAAATACCCGTCGCCGGGGCAAGGTAAACCAGGCGTGGGCGATGGGTGGCAAACCGCACAACGACATCGTCGCGGGTGAGCCGTCCCCGCGCGCTTTCAGCGCCAGCACGAATGGTGAGTGTATAGGCCGTGTCTGCTGCCAGGGGCGCGGCCGGCGTGAACAGGGCGGCATTGCCCGACCAGCGCAGCGTGCCGGTGACCGGCGGGCTGAAACTGAGCCGGCCCTCCAGTGCGGTTTGGCGCATCTGCTCGCTGAACGTCAGCCCAATCACGGGCCGCAAGCCGACGTCGCCCGCACCATCTGCCGGTTGGGTTTGGGCAATACGAACCCCAACCTGGTCGCCCCGCAAGAGGACGAATACCGCGAGAACCAACGTCACGGCGATGGCGGCAGCAACTGCCCTGTCCAGCCGGTCAACCCGCATTGGCGGCCCTTTCGGCAAGGCGGCGCAGCGAGGCATGCGGATGCGCCAGCATTTGCTCAATACTCACCCAATTTGCGCCGGCCTGGGTCGGCGCCGCGCGATCAGCCTCAAAGAGATAGCGTATGTCATAGTGCCAATGCTCGGGGACGTCTCGCCGAGCCGGAATGCGATGCGCGTCAACATCAAAGACGCCGACGCCTACTTGTTTCAACTGGGAGGAATCCAACCCGGTTTCCTCCTCAATTTCTCGCACAGCCGCAGCCAGCGTCGATTCGTCGCTTTCCTCGCAGTGCCCGCCCGGCTGCAGCCAGCGAGCCAGCTTCTCATGCCAGACGAGAAGAGTGAACAGGTGGGTTGGGTCAACGATGAAGGCGGACGCCGTGATGTGGCCGTCGAGTGTGTTCCGGCTGAACGGCGCCGACTGGGCGGCCACAAATGCCAAAATCGAGGCAAGATGGCCTGCCTCGGTGGCATCGATCGGCGCATGGGCCCGAAGTGAATCAAGGAGCTTATCCCGGTATGAGGTGATTGGCACGCTGGCGATAATACAGCCTTCATGGCCGAAACCGCTGCGCAGCCACCTCGCCTTGCCGCCTTCCAACACCGCGATTTTCGCCTGCTGTGGGCGGGTCAATTGATCTCGCAAACCGGCACGCAGATGCAGCTCACCGCCGTGAACTGGCACATTTTTGACCTGCTGCAGGGCCAGACATGGACGTTGAATGCGCTTGGCGCAACAACCACCCTCGACGCGCGCGCATTGGGTCTTGGGATTCTCGGGCTGGTCCGCATCGGACCGATCGTCTTCTTCGCGTTGCTGGGAGGCATGATTGCCGACACGCATGACCGTCGACGGGTGATGATGGTGACGCAGTCGATCGCCGGACTGTCAGCCGCGCTGCTCGCGCTGGCAACGTTCGCCGGAATCGATCAGTTGTGGGTGATCTATGTTCTGACCGCTGTCAACGCATCCGCGATGGCATTTGACAATCCTTCCCGGCAGGCCCTTGTCCCCAGCCTGGTACCGCGGGTGCATCTGGCCAACGCGCTCAGCCTCAACACGACCCTGATGCAGGTCGTGTCAATCCTGGGACCGGCCCTGGGCGGGCTGGCCATTGCAACGTGGAATCTGGGCAGCATCTATGCCGTTAATGCGGCGTCCTTCGCAGCGGTCATCCTTGCGCTTGCGCTGATGCGCCATCGGGCAGCGCCGGCCGCCCCGCGCAGCGCCATCACCCTGAGCGGCATGCTCGAAGGCGCCCGATTTGTCTATCGCGAGCGCATCATCTGGAGCACGATGCTGCTGGATTTCTTCGCCACCTTCTTTGCCTCGGCCCGGACTATGTTGCCCCTGATCGCCAAGGACATTCTAGGCGCCGACGTCATCACCTATGGGCTGCTCTCGTCCGCCCAGGCGGTGGGGTCGCTGGTCGCCGGGGTGGTACTCTCGCTCCGTCACAGCATTCCAAAGCAAGGGCCGGTCCTGCTCGTCAGCGTCGCGCTGTACGGGCTGGCCACGGCCCTGTTTGGCCTGTCGACCAGCTTCCTGCTGTCCTTCGTGCTCTTCGCAATTTCGGGCGCAGCGGATACGGTCTCAACAGTGATCCGGGGAACAATGCGCCAGCTTCTCACCCCCGATCATCTGCGCGGGCGGATGGTCGGGGTGAACATGATGTTCTTTATGGGCGGACCCCAGCTGGGCGAACTCGAGGCCGGCGTGGTCGCCTCGGTCTGGGGCATCGTCGCCAGTGTCGTCAGCGGCGGCCTGATCACGTTCGGCCTGACGCTGTGGGTGGCCTGGCGCTACCCGCGTCTGCGCGAGTACGACGGCGTCGGCGTTACCGGTCCGCCAACCCCAACCCCGGCCGCATAACGGATGGAATAGCCGCACCGCGGCGGGTCGCGATGATGTCGGCCATAATGCTTACGGCGATCTCCTCGGGCGTCTCGGCCCGAATCTCGAGACCGATCGGCGCACGCACCCGGGCCAGATCGGCGTCGCTGATGCCCGCCTCACGCAAAGACTTGACGGCCGTCAGCCAGCGTCGCCGGCTGCCAATCACCCCGATATAGGCGACCGGGGCGCGCAATAGCACGGGCAGCGCTTCCACATCGATGGCATACCCACGGGTCACCAGGGCGACATACAACCGGGGCGAAAGCGACATCCTGCCGAGCTGCTCAAGCAACGGGCCAGCCAGATAAGCCTCCGCGCCGGGCGCAATGGCCGGCGCGCACAACTCGACCCGATCATCGCTGAGGACGGCCCGAAACCCGGCGAATGTCGCGAGTTTTACGAGGGCCCGGCCAACGTGCCCGGCGCCTACCACCAGCACGGTCGGCGGCGAGGCCAAGGGCTCGATAAAAACTTCCATGGTGCCGCCGCACACGCCCGCGTCACCTTGCTCCGGGTCGCTCAATCGGAAAGAACCGGTCCGCGCTTCGCCATCGGCAATGGCCTCGCGGGCGAGGTCAATTGCGCGGCCTTCCATTGCCCCGCCGCCAATCGTGCCAGCCAGGATCGCGCCGTCGGCGCCGACCAGCATCTTTGATCCCGGGCGGCGCGGCACCGATCCGCTTGACTGAATGACGGTGCACAACGCGCAGGGCGTGCCAGCGCGTGAAGTGGCAAAGGCATGTTCCAAAACTTCCAACGACATTGCAGCCAGATTATAGAAGGCATCCAGGCACTTGCGATCCCGGCGCTGTTTGCAGGCAAACTTACAGAACCCGCAGATTACAATCGCCGGATGGAATATCGCAAGCTCGGCCGCACCGGCCTCAAGGTGAGCGAACTCTGCCTGGGCACAATGACGTTTCTATGGACGTCCGACGAGCCGTCCTCGCTTGCGGTGATGTCGGCATTTACCGCCGCGGGCGGGAACTTCATCGACACCGCCGATGTCTATTCGCGTTGGGCGCCGGGCAATCCGGGGGGCACGGCTGAAATTCTCATCGGCAAGTGGCTTAAGACCGCCGCTCAGCCGCGCGCGTCTCTCGTCATCGCCACCAAATGCCGCGGCGCCATGGGGAGCGGCCCAAACGACCAGGGCGCCTCGCGCCACCACATCATCAGCGCGCTCGACGCCAGTTTGGGCCGGCTGCAAACCGACTATGTCGATCTGTATCAGATCCACTCTGCCGATTTTGAAGCGCGGCCGGACGAGACGCTTCGGGCGCTGGACGACTTGACTCGGATGGGCAAGATTCGTTATGCGGGCGCGAGCAACTATCCCGCCTGGTGGCTGATGAAGTCGCTGTGGGCGAGTGATGCGCGAAATCTCGTGCGCTTTGAAAGCATCCAGCCGCACTACAACCTGATGGTTCGGGCCGAGTTCGAGCGCGAACTCGCCGCGGTCGTTGCCGATCAAGGATTGGCGGTCATTCCCTATAGCCCGTTGGCCGGCGGATATCTCACCGGCAAATACGCCGGGGGCGCAGCGCTGGAGGGCACCCGCGCCTCGGTCAGCAAGCGCATCCAGGACTATGTGACGAGCGGGCGCGGCGCGCCCATTTTGGCCGCCTTGAATGAGATTTCGACGGCTCGCGGACGCAGCCTGACCGAAACCGCCCTGGCGTGGCTGCTGAGCAATCCGCTCGTTACGGCGCCCATCATCGGCGCGAACACCGTGGAACAACTGAACGCCTCACTCGGCGTCGTCGGGTATCGGCTGAGCGAGGCCGAAATGAAGGCCCTCAACGACGCCTCGAAGTGGGACTAGGAGCAGATCAATATGTGGTTTTTCAGATCGCCTACCGTCGTCTTTGGCGAGGACGCCGTATTGCATATCCGCGAACTTCGCGGGAAGCGGGCTTTCGTCGTCTCCGACAAAACGCTCAGCCAGAAAGGGCATCTCGCGCCGGTCTTGTTCCAACTCGAACATGCAGGCATGCAGGTGAAGACCTTTCTGGAAGTCGAGCCCGAGCCCGCGCTTTCGACGGTTGAGGCAGGCGCCGACTTGTGTGAGGCCTTCGGCCCCGACTGGATCGTCGCCGTCGGCGGCGGCAGCGTCATGGACGCGGCAAAGGCGATCTGGATCCTGTACGAAAACCCGGACATTGAGGTCGACGAGATCAACCCGCTGGACACGATAAAACTGCGCGAAAAAGCGCGCCTGATATGCGTGCCAACAACGGCCGGCACCGGCAGCGAAATGACCTGGGCGGTGGTGTTGACCGACAATCGCGGCGACACGCCCCGCAAGCTATCGACCGGGCACCCGCTCGCCACGCCCGACTATGCCATCATCGACCCGGGCATGTCGGCCTCGATGCCCCAGGAGTTGACGGCAGATACGGGTCTCGACGCGCTGACCCAGGCGATCGAGGGTTACCTCGCCACCTGGCGTAATGACTTCAGCGACGGGCCCTGCCTGACCGCGACCAAGTTGTGTTTCAACTACCTCAAGCGCGCCTGGGACGATGCCGACTTGTCGACCACTGAGGATCTTGAGGCGCGCGAGGCGATGGCGAACGCGGCCGCCCTGTCGGGGATGGGTTACATCAATGCGATGGTAGGGCTGGCCCATTCGATGGCTCATGCTGCCGGCGCGCTGCTCAAGATTCCGCACGGGCGCGCCTGCGGCCTGTTCCTGCCCTACGTCATTGACTTCTATGTTGCCCCAGACGCGCCGCCGGACACCCAGACCCGCTTTGTTGAGCTCATGGCCAGCCTGGGAGAATCGCACCCCACCGAGAGCGCGGCGGCTGGGCGGCTTGCCAGTCTGGTCCGCGGGCTTGTGACCGAGGTCGGCGCGCCGCTGACCCTTGAAGCGGCGGGGATCGAACAGGATGACTTTAATCATGTGCTCGACGCCCTGGTCGACACGGCCGCAAACGACAGCGTCATCTTCACCTCGCCGCGCCAGCCCAGCGCAGATGAATTGCGAAAGTTGTTCATTCGCGCCTGGCAGGGTTGAAAGGCATGCTCAAGCGGGTGGCCTTTGTCAGCGTCCACACCTCGCCGCTGGCGACGCTCGGAGGCAAGGACACGGGCGGGATGAATGTATTCGTGCGCGAAACCGCGCGCGAGTTCGCCCGGCGCGGCGTTGCCGTCGATGTTTTCACCCGCAGCGCAAGTCCGGGCCAGCTCCGCATCGACCCGCGGATCGCGCCGAATGCCCGGGTGATCCATGTGCCAGTCGGCCCCGAAGGTCCGGTCGCCAAGGGCGATCTGCCCGGGCTCCTGCCGGCGTTTGCGGACTGGGTCACCGAATTCGCCAAGGCGGATGACAGCTCCGGCTACGACATCATTCACGCTCACTACTGGCTGTCGGGGCTGGTGGCCGAGACACTTGGCAAACGCTGGGGGATTCCATTCGTCCAGACCTTCCACACCCTGGCCGAACTGAAAAACCAGATCGCGCAGCGGCCCCAGGACTACGAGAGCGATGAGCGCACTGCGGGCGAGTGCCGGGTGTGCACGACGGCCGGGCGAATCACCGCCGCCACGTCAGTAGAGTGGGATCAGCTCGTCCATGTCTACGGAGCAGGTTCCTCGCTGATCCGGATCGTGCCGCCCGGCGTTGATACAGCGCGCTTTCATCCCCTTGAACAGTCCTATGCGCGCAAGGTGATTGGCGTTCCTCGCGATCAGAAGGTGATTCTCTTCGCCGGCAGAATCGAGCCCCTGAAAGGCATTGACACGCTGTTGCGGGCAATCGGGCTGCTGCGCGAGCGTCGGCCCGAATTGTCGCCCCGACATCTCACAGTCCCAATCATTGGCGGTGACCCGAGCGACGAGGGCGTGCGCGCCAACGAGGAGATGGCGCGTTTGCAGGCGCTGCGGGCCGAGCTCGGGCTGAGCGACCTGATCACCTTTCTGGGCGCGCAAGACCAGGATTCGCTCAACTTCTACTTCTCTGCCGCCGACTGTCTGGTCATGCCATCGCACTATGAGTCGTTTGGGATGGTGGCGCTGGAAGCCATGGCTTGCGGCGCGCCTGTGATCGCCTCGGATGTTGGGGGCCTGACCCAGCTCGTCCGGCATGGCGAGACCGGGCTTCGGGTGCCACCTCGCGACCCGGAGGCGCTTGCAGATGCGATCGATTACCTGCTCAGCGACGAGCCGCGCCGGCGTCGGATGGGCCACAGCGCAGCCTGTTTGGCCGAAGACTACGACTGGTCAAAGATTGTTGATAAACTTGCGTCGGTGTACCAGGAGTTGTTGTAAACGATGCCGAACCAGATCAGCTATGTCGCCATATGGTCCAAAGACCTCGAAGCCAACCGGCATGTCTTTGCCACCTTGCTCGGGATCCCAGTCGCCTACGAAGACGACAACGTTGTCGTGTTTCAAACGGAGGGCACCCAACTCGTGCTGCAGCGGGCCATTGGCGCGGACAGCGCGCTGGCGGGCACGGTCGGGGTTGGGTTTGATGTCGGGGACGTTGAGGAGCTCAGCAAACAACTCCGGGACGATGGGCAACTTCTCGATGTGGATTTGGAGCGCTTTGACAACCAGCAGCGCGTGACGGCGCTCCGCCTGGCCTCGGGACAGCTCGTCGAGTTTGTCGGCGACTAGCCTATGGGCCGGAATCATCGTTTTTCGCTGCTCGTCGCGCTGTGCGTCATGCAGCTGTTTGTCCTCGCCTGCGGCTCATTACCTCTGCCCGCGGGCCTCAGCATTGTCGATGTGGCCCGCATCGGCGCGACGCCCGGCCCGGCGTATGCCGCACCGTCCCCCACCCCGCCACCGGCTAGCCTGAGTGCGGCCGGGCTTGTCCGAAAGCGCGGGAAGCTCATCGTCGGGGTGCGCTTTGACGCGCCGCCGCTGTCCTCGGTCAACGCCGCCGGCGAGCTCGAAGGTCTGGATATTGATCTTGCGCGCGAGTTTTCCCGGCGCTGGCTTGGGAGCCCGGACAAGGTTGAATTCAGTCAGGTGACGTCGGCCTCAGCCCTGCGCCGGGTCGCCAGCCGCGAGATCGATATGGCCATGGGCGGACTTGTTCAGACCAGGGCCGGCGAACTGCAGGTTGACTGGAGTCTGCCGTATCTCGTCGACGGCGATGCGCTGCTCGTTCGGACAGGAGCGATCACCAACACCGCGGGTCTGGCCCGCAAGAACGTCGTCTACATCGACCTTGAGAACACCGCCTCGTTGCGCACGGCGCCAGCGACATCGGGCTTCACTGTGTCGCTCAAAAGCCTGGCTTCGTATCCGGCCGCATATCAGCTCTTGCGATCGGGAGGCGCCGACGCGGTTATAGGCAAATGGCGCCGGCTTCGCCTCGAGGCGGCCACCAACCCCGGCGTGTCCGTCCTCGACGTCCTGCTCCGCGAACCGGTCGCCGTGGCCCTACCCCAGGGCGACCTGGATTGGGCTGCCCTGGTGAACGCCACTCTGAGTGACCAGATTGCGGATGGAGGATTTGGCTCGCTCTATGCAAAGTGGTTCAAGTCGCCCCCGCCAACCAGTCAAAGACTGGAAACGGCTCAAGTGACCTTCGCGGGCCTGCCCGACACGTTGGTAAAACGCGACAGCATCCCGACCCTGGCCCAAACGCGCAAAATTCGAGTGGGCTACGTCAGCAATGCCGATCCATTGGCCTACGCCATCCGCGAGCAGGCGAATGGATTCGAGGTTGATTTGC
>Ga0073905_10000854_pt1 | contig 14959 bp, 15 predicted proteins | sample KloWWTupernatant_FD_65482 | JGI IMG/M metagenome (GOLD analysis project Ga0073905, IMG submission 65482) | Active sludge microbial communities from Klosterneuburg, Austria, studying microevolution and ecology of nitrifiers - Klosterneuburg... | ecosystem: Engineered > WWTP > Aerobic digester >... | reverse complement strand
GCAGCCGCGGCAGCCGCGGGACGGTACCGAGGCCACCGCCGAGCGCGGGACAGCCGACGCGGGGTCGGTGTCAGATGTTGAAGCCCAGGGCGCGGAGCTGCTCGCGCCCGTCGGGGGTGATCTTCTCGGGGCCCCACGGCGGCATCCAGACCCAGTTGATCCGGAAGCCGTCGATGAGGCCGTGCAGCACGGCACCGGCCTGGTCCTCGATGACGTCGGTCAGCGGGCAGGCAGCCGAGGTCAGCGTCATGTCGATGACGGCGTGGTTGTTGCCGTCGAGCGCGACGCCGTAGATGAGTCCGAGGTCGACGACGTTGATCCCGAGCTCGGGGTCGATGACGTCGCGCAGGGCCTCCTCGACGTCGGCCGCTGTGGTCGGGCTGGGCGTGGCCCCGGGGGCGCTGGTCATCGGTCCTCCTGGTCGGGCGCGACGTCGCCGGGGGCGACGTCCGGGTCGGGGGTGCCTGCCTGGGCGAGCGCGTCGCGCAGCGCCGCCCAGCCGAGCAGGGCGCACTTGATGCGCGCCGGGTACTGGGACACGCCGGTGAAGGCCGTGGCGTCGCCGAGCGCGTCCTCGGCGTCCTCGTCCAGGCCCTTGCCGCGCGAGTGCATGAGCTCGCGGAAGGTCTCGCCGAGCCCCTCGGCCGTGGCCATCGGGACACCCTCGACGAGGTCGGCCATCACGGAGAGCGACGCCTGGGAGATGGAGCATCCCTGGCCCTCCCACGAGACGCGTTCGACGACCGGCCCCGCGGCGCCGGCGAGGTCGGGCGCGAGGTGCACGCGCAGCCGCACCTCGTCCCCGCACGTGGGGTTGACCTGGAACGACTCCCCGGACCCGCCGGCACGGAGACCCTTGCCGTGCGGACTCTTGGCGTGCTCGAGGATGAGCTGCTGGTAGAGCTGGTCCATCGAGCTCATCGGGCTCCCCCGTCGGTCGCGCTCCCGGCGGGCTCCGCGTCACCGAGGCCGAAGTACGGCCGCACGCCGGCCAGGGCGCGGGCGAACACCGCGACGTCGTCGGCCGTCGTGTAGACCGCAGCCGAGGCGCGCGCGCTGGCCGCGACGCCGAACCGCCGGTGCAGCGGCTGGGCGCAGTGGTGCCCCACCCGCACGGCCACACCGGCGTCGTCGAGCACCTGGCCGACGTCGTGCGCGTGCACGCCGTCCACCACGAACGAGACGGCGGCGAGCCGGTCGGCCGGCGTCGTGGGTCCGAGCACGCGCACACCGGGGACCGACGCGACGGCGTCGAGCAGCAGCGCGGTCATCGCGGCCTCGTGGGCGGCCACGGCGGCCATGCCCAGGTCACCGAGGTACCGCGCCGCAGCGCCGAGGCCGACCACCTGCGAGACCATCTGGGTGCCGGCCTCGAACCGCTGGGGCGGAGCGGCGTAGGTGGCGTTCTCCATGGTGACGACCTCGACCATCGAGCCGCCGGTGGAGACGGGGGGCATCGCCTCGAGCACCTCGCGCCGCCCGTAGAGCGCACCGACGCCCGTGGGGCCGAGCATCTTGTGCCCGGAGAACGCGGCGAGGTCGACGCCGAGCGCGTTCAGGTCCACGGGCAGGTGGGGCACGCTCTGGCACGCGTCGAGCACCGTCAGAGCGCCCACCTCACGCGCCCGGGCCACGAACGCGCCGACGTCGGTCACCGCACCGGTGACGTTCGACGCGTGCGTGAAGGCCAGCACCCGGGTGCGGTCGGTGACGACCGTCGCGAGCTCGTCCGTGCGCAGCCGGCCGTCGTCGTCCACGCCGATCCAGCGCAGCGTGGCGCCCGTGCGCGCGCAGAGCTCCTGCCACGGCACGAGGTTCGCGTGGTGCTCGGCCTGCGTGACGACGATCTCGTCGCCCGGTCCGAGCACGAACCGCCGTGCCGCGGCTCCACCGCGTCCCGCCGTCGCGTTGGACAGGGCGTAGGTGACGAGGTTGAGGGCCGCCGTCGCGTTGGAGGTCCAGACGATCTCGTCCGGCGCCGCGCCGACGAATCCTGCCACCTCGACCCTGGCCTGCTCGTAGGCCTCGGTGGCCTCCTCCGCGAGCGCGTGCGCGCCGCGGTGGACGGCGGCGTTGCGCTGCGTGGAGAAGTCCTGCTCCGCGTCGAGCACGACGTCGGGCCGCTGGGACGTCGCAGCGGAGTCGAGGTAGACCAGCGGCTTGCCGCGCACCGTCCGGGCCAGGAGCGGGAAGTCCGCCCGGACCGCCGCCAGCTCGGCCGGCGACAGCCCGGCCGGCGGGCGGTCGGCCGCCGCGGGCGCGCCGGAGCCGTCCGGCGGTGCGGCGGTGGTGGTCATCGGTCTCCTCGGCGGGTCGGTGGCTGGTCGCGCTGGCCGGACGGGCTCAGACGCTCGTGCGGACGAACCGGTCGTAGCCCTCGGCCTCGAGCTGGTCGGCGAGCTCCGGGCCGCCCTCCTCGGCGATCCGGCCGTCGACGAACACGTGCACGAAGTCCGGCTTGATGTACCGCAGGATCCGCGTGTAGTGCGTGATGAGCAGCACGCCCACCTCGCCGGACGCCGCGACGCGGTTGACGCCCTCGGACACGATCCGCAGCGCGTCGACATCCAGGCCGGAGTCCGTCTCGTCGAGGATCGCGATCTTCGGCTTGAGCAGCTCCATCTGGAGGATCTCGTGGCGCTTCTTCTCCCCGCCGGAGAACCCCTCGTTGACGTTGCGCTCGGCGAAGACCGGGTCGATCCGCAGCTGCTCCATGGCGGTACGGACCTCCTTGACCCAGTGCCGCAGCGGTGGCGCCTGCCCGTCGATCGCGGTCTTGGCCGTGCGCAGGAAGTTCGACACGCTGACGCCGGGCACCTCGACCGGGTACTGCATGGCCAGGAACATCCCGGCGCGCGCGCGCTCGTCGACCGTCATCGCCAGCACGTCCTGGCCGTCCAGCAGCACCGTGCCGCTGGTGATCTGGTACTTGGGGTGGCCGGCGAGCGAGTAGGCGAGGGTCGACTTGCCCGAGCCGTTGGGGCCCATGATGGCGTGCGTCTGACCGGCGGCGACCGTGAGGTCGACGCCGCGCAGGATGGCCTTGGGGCCCTCCTTCGTCTCGACGCTGACGTGCAGGTCGCGGATCTCCAGGGTGGACATGGGGGCTCCTCAGGCGTTCGTGGTGGCGTCGACGTCGACGAGCACGCGCTCGCCGTCGAGGGTGACGGGGTAGACGGGGACCGGGCGGGTCGCGGGCAGCGCCAGGGGGGCGCCGGTGCGCAGGTCGAAGCTCGACCCGTGCAGCCAGCACTCGATGGTGGAGCCCTCGACGTCGCCGTCGGACAGGGACACCTGCCCGTGCGAGCAGATGTCGGAGATGGCGTGCACGGTGCCGTCTGCGGCGCGCACGACGGCCACCTCGACCGGGCCGGCATCGCCCGCGAGCTCGACCCGCAGGGCCGTACCGGGGGCGAGGTCGGCGATGCGACAGGCCTCGAGCGCGCTCACCGGGCCGCGCCGGTCTCGATCTCGCCCATGGAGCGCGCGAGCTCGGCCTCGATCGCGCCGAGCAGCCGCTCCTCGATCGCCGGGACGCCGATCTTCGCGATGAGCTCGGCGAAGAAGCCGCGCACCACCAGGCGCCGGGCATCGGCCTCGGGGATGCCGCGCGCCTGGAGGTAGAACAGCTGCTCGTCGTCGAACCGGCCGGTCGCGCTGGCGTGCCCGGCACCCTCGATGAGGCCGGTCTCGATCTCGAGGTTCGGCACCGAGTCGGCGCGCGCGCCGTCCGAGAGCACGAGGTTGCGGTTGAGCTCGTAGGTGTCGGTGCCCTCGGCGTTGGCCCGGATGAGCACGTCACCCACCCAGACCGTGTGCGCGCCGTTGCCCTGCAGGGCGCCCTTGTACGTCACGCGCGAGCGGCAGGACGGCACGGCGTGGTCGATGAAGAGCCGGTGCTCCTGGTGCTGGCCGGCGTCGGCGAAGTACAGGCCGAGCGCGTCGATCTGGCCGCCCTCGCCGGTGAACTCCGCGTCCGGCGTGACCCGGACGACGTCGCCGCCGAGCGTGACGACGATGTGCTTGACGGTCGCGTCGCGGCCCAGCCGCAGGCGGTGCGCCGTGGTGTGGACGGAACCCGCCGCCCAGTCGTGGATCGAGACGACCGTGAGGTGCGCGCCGGCCTCGGCGACGATCTCGACGGTCTCGGTGAGCAGCGCGGCGCCGACGTGGTCGACGATGACGACGGCCTCGCTCAGCTCGAGCGCGTGCACCAGGAGGTGGGTCGCGGTGGGCGCGAGCTCGCCCAGCGCGGTCCCCTCGACCCGCACGCTCGTCGCGGCCGAGGCCACGGCCTGGGCCTTGACGGTCACGACGGTGGCCTCGGGGAACGACGTCCACGCGGACGCGGCGGTGCGGTCGCCCGGCCGGCCGGCGGTGCCGAGCCGGGCGTCGTCGCGGCCGACGATCTCGACCTGCACCTCGGGCGGGTTGACCACCGTGGTCTGGACACCCGAGCCGGTCAGGCCGGTGCCCTCGGCGTCGAACAAGGGCACGATGCGGGCGACGGGCGCGAACCGCCACTCCTCCTCGCGGCCGGTGGGCACAGGGAAGTCCGCGAGGTCGAAGGACGTCGGCCGCGCCGCGCGCGAGGCCTGCGGCACGCCGCCGCGCCCGTGCGTGTGCGGGGCGTCGGCGACGGCCCGGCTGTGGTCGGTGCTCAGGCCGAGCTGGTCGGTGGACTGGGACATCGCGGTGGTCGGTGCCTCTCCGGTTGCGGTGGTCTCGAGCGTGCTGGGGGTGGCGGACGTCATCAGCCGACGGACCCTTCCATCTGCAGCTCGATGAGGCGGTTGAGCTCCAGGGCGTACTCCATGGGCAGCTCGCGGGCGATCGGCTCGACGAACCCGCGCACGATCATCGCCATCGCCTCGGACTCGGGCATGCCGCGCGACATGAGGTAGAACAGCTGCTCCTCGCTGACCCGCGAGACCGTCGCCTCGTGCCCCATGGACACGTCGTCCTCGCGGACGTCGACGTACGGATAGGTGTCCGAGCGCGAGATCTGGTCGACGAGCAGCGCGTCGCACAGCACGTTCGACGACGAGTGCTCGGCGCCCTCGAGCACCTGGACCAGGCCGCGGTACGACGTGCGCCCGCCGCCGCGCGCCACGGACTTCGAGATGATCGAGGACGACGTGTGCGGTGCGGCGTGCACCATCTTCGCCCCGGCGTCCTGGTGCTGGCCCGCGCCGGCGAACGCGATGGACAGCGTCTCGCCCGAGGCGTGCTCGCCCATGAGGTAGATCGCGGGGTACTTCATCGTCACCTTGGAGCCGATGTTGCCGTCGACCCACTCCATCGTCGCGCCCTGCGCGGCCGTGGCCCGCTTGGTGACGAGGTTGTAGACGTTGTTGGACCAGTTCTGGATGGTCGTGTAGCGCACCCGGGCGTTCTTCTTGACGATGATCTCCACGACGGCGGAGTGCAGCGAGTCGCTCGAGTAGATGGGCGCCGTGCAGCCCTCGACGTAGTGCACGTACGAGCCCTCGTCGGCGATGATGAGCGTCCGCTCGAACTGGCCCATGTTCTCGGTGTTGATCCGGAAGTAGGCCTGCAGCGGGATGTCCACGTGCACACCCGGCGGGACGTAGACGAACGAGCCGCCGGACCACACCGCGGTGTTGAGCGCCGAGAACTTGTTGTCGCCGGGCGGGATGACGGTGCCGAAGTACTCCAGGAACACGTCCGGGTGCTCGCGCAGAGCGGTGTCCGTGTCGAGGAAGAGCACGCCCTGCTGCTCGAGGTCCTCACGGATCTGGTGGTAGACGACCTCGGACTCGTACTGGGCCGCGACGCCGGAGACGAGGCGCTGCTTCTCCGCCTCGGGGATGCCGAGCCGGTCGTAGGTGCGCTTGATGTCGTCGGGCAGGTCCTCCCAGCTGGTGGCCTGCTTCTCGGTCGACCGCACGAAGTACTTGATGTTGTCGAAGTCGATCCCCGACAGGTCGGCGCCCCAGCCGGGCATGGGCTTCTTCTCGAACAGGCGCAGCGACTTCAGGCGCAGGTCGAGCATCCACTGCGGCTCGTCCTTGAGCGCGGAGATGTTGCGGACCACGCTCTCGTCGAGGCCTCGCCGGGCGGACTGCCCGGCGGCGTCGGAGTCGTGCCAGCCGTACCCGTACGACCCGATCGAGTCGATGATCTCCGCGTCGGAGGTCGGGGCGGGGGTCGTCGTGGACTGCGCGGGTGCGCTCATCGTCGTGCCTCCATCGCCGCGTCGGGGCGGCTGTCGGGTCGGGCGGGGAGACCGGCGGCGACGAGGCCGACCGGGACGTGCGTGGTGCAGACGTGCCCGCCGGAGGCGAGCGTGGACAGGCGCTGGACGTGCACGCCCAGCACCCGGGCGAACATCTGGGTCTCTGCCTCGCACAGCTCGGGGAACTGCGCCGCGACGTCCTGCACGGGGCAGTGCCCCTGGCAGAGCTGGACGGCACGCCCGGCGGGCACGGGCCGGGCCGACGCGGCGTAGCCGTCCGCCGCGAGGGCCGCGGCCAGCGCCGTGACGCGCGCGGCGACGTCGTCGCCGACGTCAGCCATCGCCGGGTCGAGGCGGGCCTCGAGGTCGGCGACGCGGCGTTCGGCGAAGGCGTGCACGGCCGGCTCGCCGCCGGACTCGGCGACGAAGCGGAGCACCTCGGCGGCGAGGTCGGCGTACGCGCCGACCATCTCCTGCTGACCGCGCTCGGTGGCGACGTAGCGGCGTGCCGGGCGCCCGCGCCCCGCCGGCCCGGGCTGACCGGTCGCGTGCACGACGATCTGCCCGCTGTCCTCCAGCGCGGCGACGTGGCGCCGGACGCCCGCCGTGGTCAGCGCGAGGTCACGGGCGAGCTCGACGACGGAGACCGGGCCGGCCTCGGCGACCAGGCGCAGGATCCGCTCGCGCGTGGGGCCCTCGGTCGGGTCGTCAGCCATGGTCACCTCCGTTCGGCTCGGTCGTGCGGCGTCGCCACCTCGCGGCGCAACGATATTGGCAACATCGTCGTTGCTGAAATCCTTCCTGGCAACGAAGGCTCACCTCACCTGGCGCACGGGCGGGCCTAGACTCCCTGCGTGCCTCCCTCCCCCGCACCGGCCGTCCTCGTGACCGGCCTGGTCAAGAGCTACGGCGCGACCCCGGCGGTGCGCGGCCTGGACCTGGCCGCCCCGGCCGGTGCGCTCACCGCGGTGCTCGGCCCCAACGGCGCCGGCAAGACGACCACCGTGGAGTGCTGCGAGGGCCTGCGCCGGCCCGACGCCGGCAGCGTGCGCGTGCTCGGCCTCGACCCGGTCGCCGACGCCAGGGCCCTGCGTCCGCGCGTCGGGGTGATGCTCCAGGACGGCGGTCTGCCGAGCACCGTGCCCGCCGGTGAGGTCCTCACGCACGTGTCCCGGATGTACGTCGCCCCGCGCGACGTCGCGGCGCTCGCGGCCCGGCTGGGGATCGACGCCTTCGCACGGACCACGGTGCGCCGGCTGTCCGGGGGGCAGCGGCGCCGCCTCGCGCTCGCCACCGCCGTCGTGGGCCGTCCCGAGGTGCTGCTGCTCGACGAGCCGACGGCCGGCCTCGACCCCCAGGCCCGGCTCGCCGTCTGGGACCTCGTCGCCGAGCTGCGTGGCGAGGGCACCACCGTGCTGCTCACCACGCATCAGATCGCCGAGGCCCAGACCCTCGCCGACCACGTCGTCGTCGTGGACCACGGGCGGGCGCTCGTCGCCGGGACGCCGGCAGAGCTGGTCGGGGACGACGGCGTCGTGCGGCTGAGCGTGCGCGGCGCCGTGCCCGACGTCGCGGCGCGCGGGCTCGCGGCCGCGCTGGCCGACGGCGGCTTCACCGCACCGGCGGCCGCGGGCGAGCGCGCGGCCGCCTCCGCGGGCGTGATCGCGGTGACGGTCACCACGGCCGGTGAGCTCGAGGTCCGGGCCCCGGCCGACCCCGCCCTGCTGCACGCGGTGACGGGCTGGGCCCGGGACGCCGGTCTGCTGGTCACGGCGATGGATGCGGGTCGGCGGACGCTGGAGGACGTGGTGCTCGACCTCACCGGGCGGGAGCTGCGATGAGCCCCACCACGCCGTCGTCCGCGTCCGCACCGCGCCCGACGCCCGACGCCCCGCGCGCAGCCGCGCCGGCGGCCCGCCGGATCGGTGCGCAGGTGCTGCTCGAGACGCGGACCGTGCTGCGCAACGGCGAGCAGCTGCTCATCACCCTCGTGCTGCCGGTCCTGCTGCTCGTGGTGCTCACACGCACGGACCTCGTCGACGTCGGCCCCGGGGACCGCATGGCGCTCGTCGCCCCCGGCATCCTCGCGCTCGCCGTGATGTCGACGGCCTTCACGTCCCAGGCGATCACCACGGGGTTCGACCGGCGCAACGGCGTGCTGCGCCTGCTGGCGACCACGCCCCTGGGGCGCGGCGGGCTGGTGGCGGGCAAGGTCGGGGCCGTCCTGGTCCTCCAGGCCGGCCAGGTGACCGTGCTCTCCGCCGTCGCCGTGACCCTCGGCTGGCGCCCGGAGCCCGCCGGGATCCCGGCGGCTGTGCTCGCCCTGCTGCTGGGCACGGCGGCGTTCACCAGCCTCGCGCTGCTCCTCGCGGGCGTGCTGCGCGCCGAGGCCGTGCTGGCCGTGGCCAACCTCCTGTGGGTGCTCCTGCTCGTCGGCGGCGGCGTCGTGCTCCCCGCGGACCAGCTGCCAGGGCCGCTCGCGGCCCTGGCAGCGTGGCAGCCCGCCGGAGCCCTGGGCGGGGCCCTGCGGGCGGCCCTCACGGACGGTGCGGCACCTGCCGTCGCCCTGCTCGTCCTGACCGGCTGGGCCGCCCTGCTCGGGGCGGCCGCGACCCGCTGGTTCCGCTGGGACTGAGCGGGGCGACCGCGGCATCGTCGCGCGGCTACGGTGGTCCGGTGAGCAGCCTGACCCAGCCCCCCGCCGCGCCCTCCTCCCCCCCAGCCTCCCCCGCCGCCGCACCCGCCGCCCGCCGGTGGCCGTCGCGACGGCTGACCCGGCGGGTGCTGCTGGCCAACCTCGTGGCGCAGGTGGTCATCGTCGTCACCGGTGGTGCCGTCCGCCTGACCGGGTCCGGCCTCGGGTGCTCGACGTGGCCGCAGTGCGAGCCCGGCGAGTTCACCCCCGTGCTCCACGAGGCGACCACCTGGCACCCGATCATCGAGTTCGCCAACCGCACCCTGACCGGCGTGCTCGTGGTCCTCGCCGTGGCGGCGGCACTCGTGGTGCTGCGCGGCCCGCGCCGCCCGCTCGGGGTGCGGCTGCTGGCCCTGGCCCCGCTGCTCGGCGTCGTCGTCCAGGCGGTCGTCGGCGGGATGGCGGTGCTCGTCGAGCTGCACCCCGCCGTCGTCGGCAGCCACTTCCTCATCTCGATGGCGCTCGTCGCCGTCTCGACGGCACTGGTGCTGCGCGAGGCGCAGCCCGACGGCCCGGCGCTGACCGTCGTGGACCCCGGCGCCCGCAGGCTGTCCCTGCTGCTCGTGCCGCTAGCGGCGATCGTCCTCGCCCTCGGTGTCGTGGTCACCGGCGCCGGGCCGCACTCGGGCGACGACGACGCGGCCTACCGCTTCGCGCTGGACCCGGCGGCGATCTCCAAGGTGCACGCGCTCTCCGTCTGGACGTACGTCGCCGTCGTCGTCGCCGTGCTCGTCCTGCTCCGCCGGGCCGTCGCCGCGGGCGCGCCGTCCGGCCCCGCCAGGGCGACCCTCGTGCTGCTCGTCGTGACGCTCGCCCAGGGCCTCATCGGGTACGTGCAGTACCTCACGGACCTGCCGGCCGTCCTCGTCGCGGCGCACATGCTCGGCGCCTGCCTCCTCGTGGTGGCCCAGACCGCACAGCTCTCCGCCCAGCGGGAGCGGGCGATCGCGGAGCGGGCGGTCGCCTGAGCCGACGGCTCAGGCCCCGCCCGCGTCCATCCGGGTGCGCTTGACCTCGTACATCCCGGCATCGGCCCGGCGCAGCAGGTGGTCGAGGGTGTCCTCCGGGCCGGCCAGGGCGAGGCCGGCGGAGAAGGCGATGGGGCTGACCTCACCCAGCGTCTCGACGAGCACACGGGCCCCGGCCAGGTCGGTGTCCGGCAGCAGCAGGACGAACTCGTCACCCCCGGAGCGGCCGAGCACGTCCTGGCCCCGGAGCCGGCGCCCCCACGCCTCCACGGTCGCGACCAGCAGCTCGTCCCCCGCCGCGTGCCCGTGGGTGTCGTTGACGGCCTTGAACCCGTCCAGGTCGATGAGCACCAGCACGGACTGCGCCCCACGGCGTCGGGCGCTGCTCAACGCCGAGTGGGCCGTGGCGTCGAACGCCGTGCGGGTCAGCACCCCCGTGAGCGCGTCGACCGTCGCGTACCAGCGCAGCAGCTGCATGACGTGGCCCAGCACGGCGCCGGCGCCGACGACGCCACCGACGGTCGAGAACCACACGATGAACCGGAAGCCCGTCGCGGACAGGGCCGACCCGACGAGCGAGCCGACCAGCACGGCGACCAGCACGCCGACGAGCAGGCGACGCTCGAAGGCGTAGGCCGCGTAGAGCACGGCGTAGGTGTAGGCCATCGAGGTGAGCACGAGGCCGGCCGTCGAGGTCGCCCCGGCGAGCACGACGCTGTTGACGACGATCGACCCCACGACGAGCCACCAGAGCACCCCGGTGTGGCGACGCAACGTCACGGCGGGGATGGCCAGCACGAGCAGCGCCGCGGCGGCGACCTGCAGCATCACCGCACGCGGCACATCGAGCTGGCCGACGGCGGGAGGCAGCTGCTCGAGCGGCGCCACGGGACCCCTGGCCATGAGGATGCACACGAGCGCGCCGAGCATCAGGACCAGCGCGAGCACCCAGCCCCGGGTCTCCTGCCGCAGGGCAGCGCCGCGCGTCAGGGACCGGGGGATCACGCGCTCGATCCTAGGTGGGCATCGCGGCGCGCACCGGGCGGGAGGCCCCCACGACCGGGTGAATGTCAGGCGTCGACGTCAGCCCGGGGCAGGCCCGTCCAGCCGCGCGTCCTGGCCGCCGCGGCGGCCAGGACCCCGATGACGGCCGAGGGGTTGCGCACGCGCCCGTCGAGCACCGCGGTGACCGCGTCGTCCAGGGGCACCCGCTCGGCGACCATCCCGTGCTCCTCGTGGGTGCGCACGTGCCGGTCCCCCTGCGGGACGTCGGTCAGGTCGCGGGCCAGGTACACACGGACCACCTCGTCGCTGCCCCCGGGGCTGGCCAGGTAGTCGACGAGGTGCCACCACGAGCCCGCCACGAGGTCGGCCTCCTCGGCGAGCTCGCGGGCGGCGGCGGCGACGTGGGGCTCACCGGGCACGTCGAGGAGCCCGGCCGGGAGCTCCCACAGCTCCGCCCCGACGGGGTGCCGGTACTGCCGCACGAGCAGCACGCGCTCCGCCTCGTCGAGCGCGAGCACCGCGACGGCGCCCGGGTGGCGCACGTACTCGCGCCGCACCACGCCGGCCTCGCCGAGGTCGACGGTCTCGCGGACGAGGTCCCAGATCATGCCCGCGTGCAGCAGCTCGTGGGAGAGCACGGGCCGCCGACCGGGGACGTCGCGCAGGGTCACCGCTCCTCGCGGCGTGCCAGGGCCGCCTGGACGAGACCCGCGAACAGGGGGTGGGCCCGGGTCGGCCGGGACTGGAACTCCGGGTGCGCCTGGGTGGCGACGTAGTACGGGTGCGCCTCGCGGGGCAGCTCGACGAACTCGACGAGCGACCGGTCAGGGGAGACCCCGGAGACGATCAGCCCCGCCTCCTCGAGCTGTGCGCGGTAGGCGTTGTTGACCTCGTAGCGGTGCCGGTGGCGCTCGCTGACGCGCTCCGCGCCGTACGCCGTGGCCACCACGGAGCCGGGGACCAGGACGGCGTCGTAGGAGCCGAGCCGCATGGTGCCGCCCATGTCGCCGTCCCCGCCCACGATCGCCAGCTGCTCGGCCATCGTGGCGATGACCGGGTGCTCGGTGGCCGGGTCGAACTCGGACGACGACGCGTCCGTCAGGCCGAGGACCGTGCGCGCGTACTCGATGACCATGACCTGCAGGCCGAGGCAGATGCCCAGGGTCGGCACCCGGTGGGTGCGGGCCCACGTCAGGGCGCCGACCTTGCCCTCGATCCCGCGCACGCCGAAGCCACCCGGCACGAGCACCGCGTCGACCCCGGCCAGCTCGCGCTCGGCGCCCTCCGGCGTGGCGCAGGCGTCGGACGCCACCCAGCGGATGTCGACGGCGGCGTCGTTGGCGAACCCGCCGGCCCGCAGTGCCTCGGTGACCGACAGGTACGCGTCCGGCAGGTCGACGTACTTCCCGACGAGCGCGATCTCGACCCGCGTGCGCGGCTGGTGCACCGCGTGCGTCACCTTCTCCCACGCCGCCCAGTCGACGTCCCGGAAGGGCAGGTCGAGGCGGCGCACGACGTAGGCGTCGAGGCCCTCGGCGTGCAGCACGCGCGGGATGTCGTAGATGCTCGGCGCGTCGGCCGCCGTCACCACGGCCTCCTGGTCGACGTCGGTGAAGAGCGCGATCTTGCGCTTGACCGACTCCGGCACCTCGCGGTCGCAGCGCAGCACGAGGGCGTCCGGCTGGATGCCGATCGAGCGCAGCGCCGCGACCGAGTGCTGGGTGGGCTTGGTCTTCAGCTCGCCGCTGGGCCCGATGTACGGGACGAGCGAGACGTGCAGGAAGAAGACGTTGTCCCGGCCGAGGTCGTGGCGCACCTGGCGGGCCGACTCGAGGAACGGCTGGGACTCGATGTCGCCCACCGTGCCGCCGATCTCGGTGATGATGACGTCGACCTCCGGCCCGGCCTGGGCACGCATCCGCCGCTTGATCTCGTCGGTGATGTGCGGGATCACCTGGACGGTGTCGCCCAGGTACTCCCCCCGACGCTCCTTGGCGATGACCGTGGAGTAGATCTGCCCGGTGGTGACGTTGGCCTCGGCGGTGAGCGGGACGTCGAGGAACCGCTCGTAGTGGCCGATGTCCAGGTCCGTCTCGGCGCCGTCGGCGGTGACGAACACCTCGCCGTGCTGGAACGGGTTCATCGTCCCGGGGTCGACGTTGAGGTAGGGGTCCAGCTTCTGCATGGTGACCCGCAGACCGCGTGACCGCAGCAGCCGACCGAGGCTCGAGGCCGTGAGGCCCTTGCCGAGCGAGGAGGCGACGCCCCCCGTGACGAAGATGTGCCGGGTCGTGTTGTTCGACCGCCCGGCCAGTCGATGCGCGCGTTCTGCCACGGGCTTCGACTCTACCGGACGGACGGGCCCGCTCCGGCGGGTGGCGGGGTGTCGCGGCCCCGCAACGTCGCCAGGACGGTCCGGTCACCGACAACGGCGCCCGCGAGGACCACCGCTCCTGCCACCGCGGCACCCGCCATGCCGGCCAGCAGCGCGCGCCACAGACCCGCGGTGCCGGCCGGGCCGAGGACCACGTCGGCCAGCCAGCGGCCGGCCCCCGCGCCGGCGCCGGCGCCGGCGACAAGCACGCCGACGGTGCGCGGCACACCGCGCGCCGCGTCGCCGCCCGCAGCCCGGACGACGGCGACGACGAGCCCGACTCCGGCCACCGTCATGCCCAGCGAGCCCGCGGCACCCAGGCCCTGCAGGGTCGCGACCTGGTCCCGCCCGCCGCCCGTCAGTGCCGGGACGATGACGAGCGCCGTGCCCGCCACGACGAGCCAGCCGGCGGCCGTCGCCACGACGGCCGACCGACCGCGGTGCAGCGCGTAGAGGGCGCGGGACAGGTGCAGGATGAGCGCGAAGCCCAGGAGGCCGGGGGCCATCGCCGTCAGGGCCGTCGCCATCCCCCGCACGCTGCCGTCGGCGATCGGGGCGAAGACCTGCTCCACCGCCGGTGCCACGGCGGCCAGCGCCGCGGCACCTACGGCGGAGACCAGGAGCACGGCCCTGGTGGTCCGCGCCGTGAGCCCGGCGAACTCCGCGCCCTCGCTGCGCGCGGCGTGCTCCGCGAGGCGCGGCAGGCTGGCCGTGGCCAGGGGGTAGGCGAGGACGGCGTAGGGCAGGAAGTAGACCGCCTGGGTGTAGAGCAGCACCGAGAAGGTGCCGTCCTGCCCGTAACGGTTGGCCAGCGCCAGGCCGACCACCACGCTCACCTGCTGCGCCACGAGCGCGCCGAGCCCGGCGATGGCCAGGGCCCTGGCCTGCACGGCGACGCCCGGGGGGAAGGTCACGGTGGGGCGCAGCCGGACCCCGGTCCGCAGCACCGGACCGACAAGGGACAGGCTCATCACCGCGACGCCGGCCGTGGTGCCCCAGCCCAGCAGGAGGATCGCGCCGTCGGCGATCGAGGCGGGGTCGTCCTTGCCCGACGTGACCATCTGGCCGAAGACCAGGAAGACCGTGATGACGACGACGCTGTTGAGCAGCGGCGCGAGCGCCGCCGCGAGGAAGCGGCGCTGGGCCTGCAGCACGCCCGTGAGGACCACCCCGAGCCCGTAGAGCGGCAGCTGGAGCGCGAAGGTGCTCAGCAGCACCCCGGCGACGTCGAGCTGGCCGTCGGTCCCGCTCGACAGGAACAGGCCCACCAGGGGGCGAGCGAACAACGCCACGGCCAGCGCGAGCGGCACCAGGACCACCATCGCCCAGCCGAGCAGGGCGGACGCCGTCCGGTCGACCTCCGCCCGCATCGACCGCGCGAGCGGAGCGGCGACGAGCGGGACGACGGCCCCGGCAAGGGCGCCACCGGCCGCCACCTCGAAGAGGACGTTGGGCAGCGTGTTCGCGGACGTGTAGGCGTCGCCCAGCGCGTTGGGCCCCACCTCGCTGGCCATGACGAACCACCGCAGGAACCCCACCAGCCGGCTCGCCATGTTGACCAGCGCGATCATCGCCGCCGCCCCGGCGAGCCCCGCGGCCAGCGGGCGGGCCCGCGCGCTCACCCCCGCCGGCCCCAGGCGTCGAGCTCGCGCAGACCCGGGGTCCTGGCGATCACCTCGGTGAAGCTCACCTTCTCGCTCGCGACGGTCAGCGCGACC
>Ga0073905_10000853_pt1 | contig 14961 bp, 15 predicted proteins | sample KloWWTupernatant_FD_65482 | JGI IMG/M metagenome (GOLD analysis project Ga0073905, IMG submission 65482) | Active sludge microbial communities from Klosterneuburg, Austria, studying microevolution and ecology of nitrifiers - Klosterneuburg... | ecosystem: Engineered > WWTP > Aerobic digester >... | reverse complement strand
AGGATGCGGCCAACAACATGAAGATCACCGCGACCGACCTGCTCGGTTTCGGCGTGATCGACGGCATCATTGCCGAGCCGCCGGGCGGCGCGCATCGCCATCACGAGATCATCATGGCCGCCACCCGCGGCGTCATCGAGCAGTTCCTCAAGGATTTCGACGGCCGTTCGCGGCTGGAAGTGCGCGAGCACCGGCGCGAGAAATTCCTGGCGATTGGCAGCAATTTGAGTTGATCGGGACGCCAGCCCGTCGCACAAGCGTGATCGGGGCTTACGTCTAAAGTTGCGCACGGTTACGGGCCGGTAACCACTTCGCCGGTATCCCGGGAACTGTCGGGCAGACAGTATTTTGGGCAGGTCGGGTTGACGTTTCTCCGCAGATTTTTCGCGCTTTTCATTGTTCTCGGCTTGGCGGTTACCCTCAGCGCCTGCGGCGGCATCGTGCCCAAGGGCGAGAGCTCGCGCTCGATCCAGCCCTTGAAGGCCGCGACCATCGAGCGCCTGAAGGCGATGGGGTCCGAGCCCTCGCAGGGCACGCTCATCCGCATCTTCAAGCAAAGTTCCGAGCTCGAAGTGTGGAAGCGCACCGCCTCGGGTGGCTACAAGCTCTACAACACCTACGAAATCTGCGCCTGGTCGGGCAGCCTCGGCCCGAAATTCAAGGAAGGCGACCGGCAGGCGCCCGAGGGGTTCTACAACATCACCCCGGCGCTGATGAACCCGCACTCCAACTACTATCTGGCGTTCAACACCGGCTATCCCAACAAGTTCGACCGCGCCAACGGCCGCACCGGCTCGCTGCTGATGGTGCATGGCGATTGCTCGTCGAGCGGCTGCTATTCCATGACCGACGAGGCGATGGCCGAGATCTACGCCATCGTCCGCGAGAGCTTCAAAGGCGGCAACGCCGCCGTCCAGCTGCAGATTTTCCCCTTCCGCATGACCCCCCAGAATATGGCCAAGAATGCGTCGAGCCCGCATTTCGCCTTCTGGCAGAACATCAAGGAAGGCTACGACCGGTTCGAGCTCGCCAAGAGCCCGCCGGCCTGGGATGTCTGCGAGAACCGCTACACGTTCGATGTCGATGGCGCGCAGGGTCTGTCGGCCGCCGGGTCCTGCCCGGGCCGCCGCGCCGGTGACACGCTGGTCGCGCAACTGGCCAAGAAGCAGGCCGCCGACAACACCATAATGGACAACGAGATCGCCGCCCTCAGCACCAGGAAGGCCAAGGCCGACGAGGCCGTGGCCAAGGAAGCAGCGGTCGCCGCGGCAGCCAAGGCGCGCGGCGAGGCGATCGGCGCCTTCGTCGGCGGCATTTTTGGCGGCGACGTTCAGCCGGCGGCCGCGGATGCCGCGGCAGGTGTCGCCAATCCGCCCGAGCCCGCTCCGGTTCCCGCGCCGCCGCTGAAGCGCAGCTAGCCTTTCCGGGCTCATGATATTGCCAGAAATCCAGCGTTTCCTTACCCGTCACAGGGTGCACGGGGATCGGGGATGAAGCGGTTGGGACGTTGGCGAGCGGCGGTGGGTGCCGCGGCATTTGCCGCATTCCTCACCGGGGCCATTGTCTGGCCCATTTCGCAGGGCTATCCCACGCTGATGCACCTGCTGGCCGACCGGATCATTGCTGACGACGCGCCCCGCTACGACCGGGCGCCGCTCGTTGCCGATCTCGAGGCCGCGGGCTTCGCGCTCGGCACGCCGGCGCACGTGCGCATCTTCAAGCGCGAAAAGCGCCTCGAAGTCTGGATGGCGCGCGACGACGGGCGCTACGCCCAGTTCCGCAGCTACGATATCTGCACCTATTCGGGCACGCTCGGGCCAAAACTCGTCGAAGGCGACCTGCAGGCGCCCGAGGGGTTTTACCGGGTGTCGCGGCTCCAGCTCAATCCGAACTCGCGGCACTATCTCGCCTTCAACCTCGGCTTCCCCAATGCCTATGACCGCTCCTACGGCCGCACCGGCTCAGCGCTGATGGTGCATGGCGGCTGCTCCTCTGTCGGCTGCTTTGCCATCACCGATGCGGCGGTGGACGAGGTCTACGCCATCGTCGAAGCGGCGCTCGCGCGCGGGCAGGAGGCGGTGGATGTCCACGTCTTCCCGTTCGCCCTGACCGACCGCGCACTCGCCGCAGAAGCCGATGGCCCGTGGACCGGATTCTGGCATAATCTCAAGCACGGATACGACCTGTTCGAGGCCGCGCGCGTCCCGCCCCGGGTCGCCGCCTGCCGCGGCGCCTACACATTCGGCACAGACGCGGAGGGCCAGGATTGCGATCCAATCGCCGCATGGTCCTGACGGACCGCATCATCCCGTTCCTCGCAGCCGGCGTTGGCCTCGTGGCGCTCGCCGGGGCGGTGCTCGTGCAGGTAAACGCCGACGCCCGTACCAAGCAGATGGCGGGCGAAATGGCCGGCCTGCGCGCCACCATCGAGCAGTTGACGGATCAGGCGAAAGCAGCCGTCGCCCCCGCCAATGACGGGGCGATCGATGCCATGCTCGCCTTGCAGGATCGCATGAACCGCCTCGAGGCGGCATGGGACGAGCGCCCGACGCAGACAGCCGCGGCGCCGGGGTCCGGCGGCGGCATCGCCAACGCCTTCGCCACCAGCCTTGGCGGTCAGCCGGCGGCCGTCGATCCGAGCTGGCCAACCACCGATTGCATCCCGATGGGCACCCGCTTCATGGCGTCATTGGGCGACGAGATGGCGATCTGCGAGACGCCGGTAAAGGTGAAGATCAGCGCCATCACCGACGACAACGTGCTGGTCGACGGCACGGGCGTTATCACCGAAACCGCCTTCCGCTCCCTCGCCGGCACCAACTGCACCCTGACCGTCTTCTCCGCCGACGCCGCCGGGTTTGCCGAAATGCGGGTCAGCTGCCTGTAGTCGGCATGTGATGGCTGGCGACGGGAGTCATGCGCCCTTTGGTGACCTGCCCGTCTGGAGCGAGGCGCTGGCTCGGCTGGCTCGACAGGTGTCAGAGCTCGGGGCCAGCGTCGTCGTGATGGGGCCGACACCAATGTTCGACTTCGATGTGATTGCCAACTGCCTGCTCTCGGTCGGCGATCCGGCCTGCGGTGGCCGTCGGCCGGGCCTCGTCGGCCAGGTCCAACCCGTTCTTGGGCTCCTCCGGGACACCGCGAAAGGCGAGGGCAACCTCTTTGTATTCGATCCCTTCGAGGTGCTGTGCCCAGCTGATGTCACGGAATGTTCGCCGGCGCTCGACGGCATTGCCCTGTTCCGTGACGCAGACCATCTGAATGCACACGGTGCGGCCATTCTCAGCGATCCGTTCAGCGCTTTTCTGGCAACGAACGGACTGCTGAAATAGCGCTGTCACCTGGCTGATACCCGCCAGATCAGGCTAGGCGCCGCGGGGCTCAGAACGAGCCGTGGCAGTGCTTGAACTTGCGGCCGGAGCCGCAGGGGCAGGGGGCGTTGCGTGAGACGTTCTTGAGCAGTTCGGGGTCGATCGGACGCAGCCGCGGGTCAGCCTCGTCGGTCACCGCAAGACCGCCGTCGCCAACGAATGCTGCGGCGCCTGCCGCCAAGCGGGCGGGCATGGTGCCGGAATAGTCGGTCTCGGCGTCGTTCTCGCCGGAGGTCGGGTCGACGTGAATCTCGCTGAGGCCGCTGAAATCGAGCGTCGGCGGGGGCTCGGGCTGGCGGACCTGGACCTCGACATGGCTGAGCTGGGTCGTCACCAGTTCGCGCAGGTCGGTCAGCAGGCGCTGGAACAGCTCATAGGCCTCCTGCTTGTATTCCGTCAGCGGGTCGCGCTGGGCGACGCCGCGCAGGTGGATGACCTTGTTGAGGTGGTCGAGCACGCCCAGGTGCTCGCGCCACAGCCCGTCGATCGACTGCAGAAGGATCTGCTTTTCCACCGACCGCATGACCTGCGGCGAATACTGCGCCACCTTGGCGGCAGCCGCCTCGTCGGCGGCCTTCACCAGCCGTTCGCGGACCGTCTCGACTTCGATCTGGTCTTCGTGGGCCCAGTCTTTCACCGGCACCGACACGTTGAGGTAGGTCCGCGCGGCGCTTTCCAGCGCCTCGGTATCCCACTGCTCGGGATAGGAGCGCTCGGGGATCGACTTGGCCATGATCGAGTCGACAACGTCATGACGCATGCCGCTGATGGTTTCGGTCACATCCTCGCTGTCCATCAGTTCGAGGCGCTGGCTGAAGATCACCTTGCGCTGATCGTTCATCACGTCGTCGAACTTCAGGATGTTCTTGCGGATATCGAAGTTACGGGCTTCGACGCGCGCCTGCGCCTTCTCGATGGCCTTGGTCACCCACGGATGGGTAATCGACTCGCCCTGCTCGAGGCCAAGCGTCGTCAGCATCTTTTCCATCCCCTCGACGGGGAAGATGCGCATCAGGTCGTCCTGCAGCGACAGGAAGAACTTGGAATGGCCGGGGTCGCCCTGGCGGCCGGAACGGCCGCGCAGCTGGTTGTCGATGCGTCGGCTCTCGTGCCGCTCGGTGCCGACGACGTAGAGGCCGCCCGCGTCGATGGCCGCCTTCTTGTCCTTGGCGATCTGTTCCTTGATCTGGGCGATCCGGGCGTCGCGTTCGGCGCCTTCAAGGCCCGCCGCGTCGCGCTCGACGCGCATTTCGAGGTTGCCGCCGAGCTGGATGTCGGTACCGCGGCCCGCCATGTTGGTGGCGATGGTCACCGCCCCCGGCATGCCGGCGTCGGCGATGATCATGGCTTCCTGCTCGTGATAGCGCGCGTTCAGCACGGCAAGGTTCTCGACGCCCTTCTTGCGCAGCATATCGGCCAGCATTTCGGATTTTTCGATCGAGGTCGTGCCGACGAGAACCGGCTGGCCGCGCTTCCTGCAATCGGCCACGAGGTCGGCGATTTCGTCGAATTTTTCAGCCGCTGTGCGGAAGATCGCGTCGTCGTCATCGGCGCGCGTGACTGGCATATTGGTCGGTACGGTGATGACGTTGAGGCCGTAGATTTCGCCGAATTCCTCGGCCTCGGTTGCTGCCGTACCGGTCATGCCGGCGAGCTTCTTGTAGAGGCGGAAGTAGTTCTGGAAGGTGATCGAGGCCAGCGTCTGGTTCTCGGCCTGGATCTTCACGTGTTCCTTGGCTTCCAGCGCCTGGTGCAGGCCTTCCGAATAGCGGCGGCCCGGCATCATGCGGCCGGTGAACTCGTCGATGATGACCACTTCGTCATTGCGGACGATGTAGTCCTTGTCGCGCTGGAACATCTTGTGGGCGCGCAGGCCGGAATTGAGGTGGTGAACCAGCGCCACGTTCTCGATGTCGTAGAGCGACTCGCCCTTGAGCTGGCCGTCGGCGCGAAGCCGCTCCTCGAGCTTTTCGACGCCCTGGTCGGTGAAGGTCGCCGAACGCAGCTTCTCGTCGATCTCGAAATCGCCCTCGCCCAGCAGCGGGATCAGCAGGTCGACGGTCTCATAGAGGGCGGAGCGATCTTCCGCGGGGCCCGAAATGATCAGCGGGGTGCGCGCTTCGTCGACGAGGATCGAGTCCACTTCATCGACGATCGCGAAATTATGGCCGCGCTGCACCATCTGGTTGCGCGCGTATTTCATGTTGTCGCGCAGGTAGTCGAAGCCGTACTCGTTGTTCGTGCCGTAGGTGACATCGGCGTCGTACGAATTCTTGCGCTCGGCGTCGGACAGGCCGTGCACGATGATGCCGACCGAGAGCCCGAGGAACGTGTAGAGCCTGCCCATCCAGGCGGCATCGCGGCGGGCTAGGTAGTCGTTGACGGTAACGACGTGGACGCCTTTGCCTTCCAGCGCATTGAGATAGACCGGCAGGGTGGCGACCAGCGTCTTGCCTTCACCAGTCCGCATTTCGGCGATGGAGCGCTCATTGAGCACCATGCCGCCGACCAGCTGCACGTCAAAATGTCGCATGCCGAGGGCGCGCTTCGAGGCCTCGCGGACCGTCGCAAAGGCCGGGACCAGCAGGTCTTCGAGCTTCGTGCCGGCGGCAAGCTGGGCCCTGAACTCGACGGTGCGCGCCCGCAACTCGTCGTCGGTCAGCTTGCTGAGCTCCGGCTCCAGCGCGTTGATCGCATCGACCTTCGGCTGGTAGCGCTTGACCTGGCGGTCATTGGCGGAGCCGAAGATCGCCTTGGCGAGCGCTGCAAGAACCATAGCCTATGTCCTCGTAAAAATGGGGCCGGGCGGGCGAGGGCCAGGGCGCCGGCAAGGTGGCAGGATCCGAGTCCGCCCACTCCCTTTTGAAGTGGTGCGACATGTAAGAGCGGGGCTATTGCTTGTCAACGGAGGCAAAACCGGGCAAACCGTGCTCCGCACGCCAGAGGGCACCGGCGTGAGGTCAAAGGAGAACAATGTCATGCTTGACCGAAACGGTCCGGTGTTCAGTCTGATCAGGGGTTCAATCGCGGGCGTCGCACTAGCGGCAGCCACTGCAATTGTGCCTGCCGCGCTGGCGCAGGACGCCGCCGCACCGGCTCCTGCGGCTCCCGCCGCAGAAGCCGCAGCACCCGCCGCCGCGCCAGCCGAAGTGCTGCCCGAGACGGTGGTTGCCACGGTTGGTGGCGAAACCATTACCGAGGCCGACCTGTCGTTCGCTGCCGAGGATCTGCAGCAGGAATTGCAGCAGATGGCGCCGGAGCAGCGCAAGGCGTTCCTCGTCACCGTGCTGATTGACATGAAAGTGATGGCCAAGGCCGCACGCGACGACAAGATGGACCAGACGGACATCTTCAAGCGCCGCTTGCAGTATCTTGAGGAGCGCGCGCTGCGCCGCGCCTACTTTGCCGACAAGATCGCCGTTGGCGTCACCCCCGAGGCGGTGCAGGCCGCCTACGACAAGTTCGTCGCCGAATTCAAGCCGGCCGAGCAGGTGCATGCGCGCCATATCCTCGTCGCCACCAAGGAAGACGCCGACGCCGTCAAGGCGGAGCTGGCCACCGGCAAGGCCTTCGAAATCCTTGCCATGGAAAAGTCCACCGATCCGTCCGCCAAGCAGAATGGCGGCGATCTGGGCTTCTTCCAGCGCGGCCAGATGGTGAAGCCGTTCGAGGACGCTGCCTTCGCGATGGAAGCCGGCCAGGTTTCCGACCCGATCGAGAGCCAGTTCGGCTGGCACATCATCAAGGTCGAGGAAAAGAGCATGAGCGCTCCCCCGGCCCTTGAGCAGGTTCAGCAGCAGCTGCAGCAGCAGGTGATGTTCGAGACCTTCGAGAAGTCGGTTGGCACTCTCAAGGAAACCATGCCGGTCGAAATCCCGGATGCCGCTCTCGCCGCCGGCGTGAAGCAGCAGTCCGAAGGCCCGGCTGCGGCCCAGTAAGTTCCGGCCCGGGACGCCGCGCGACCGCGGCCCCTCCGGCAAACCTGCGGCGGCCCATGCGTGGACCGCCGATCCCAGTTGCGCGGCGCAAGGCGATGGGGCAAACGATGCGGGCCATTGCCAAGGACCGCACCGATGCCACACCCGGTTTCCCCGCTTGCCCCCCAGTCCTATCCTAAACTGCCCGCGGTCGCGGGTGTGCGTTTCGCCACGGCGGAAGCCGGCATCAAGTACAAGAACCGCACCGATGTCCTGCTCGTCGAAATGGACGAGGGGACGACCGTCGCCGGCGTCCTGACGCGCTCCAAATGTCCCTCTGCCGCCGTTGACTGGTGCCGCGACCGGCTGCCGGGCGGCAAGGCCCGGGCGCTGCTCGTCAACTCCGGCAATGCCAACGCCTTCACCGGCCAGAAGGGCCGCTCGTCGGTCAAGGCCTCGGCCGACTACGTGGCTGAGGCGCTCGGCTGCTCGGCGAGCGAAGTGTTCCTCGCCTCCACCGGCGTCATCGGCGAGCCGCTCGATGCCAAAAAGTTCGAGGGCGTGACCAAGGACATGTCCGGCCGCCTGCAGCCGGGCCCGTGGATGGACGCCGCCAAGGCGATCATGACCACCGACACCTTCCCCAAGGTGGCCTTCGCGACGGTCGATTTCGACGGCGTGATCGTCACCATTTCGGGCATCTCCAAGGGCTCGGGCATGATCGCGCCGGACATGGCGACGATGCTCAGCTTCGTGTTCACCGACGCCCCGATTGCCGCCCCGGTGCTCAAGGAGCTGCTGCAGCCGCGCATCGACCGCAGCTTCAACGCCATCACCGTCGACAGCGACACCTCGACCTCCGATACCTGCCTCGTCTTCGCGACGGGCAAGGCGCCGATCGAGCCGATCACCTCCGCCGCCGATCCGCGCGCCGCCGCCTTTGCCGAGGCGCTGGGCGATGTCCTGTTCGAACTCGCGATGCATGTCATCCGCGACGGCGAAGGCGCGCAGAAGCTGGTGACCGTCACCGTCGAAGGCGCCACCACCGATGCGAGCGCCCTGGCGATCGCCCGCTCCATCGCCAATTCGCCGCTGGTGAAAACCGCCATTGCCGGCGAGGACGCCAACTGGGGCCGCGTGGTCATGGCCGTGGGCAAGGCCGGCGAGCCCGCCGACCGCGACCGCCTGTCGATCGCCTTCGGTGATTTCACCGTCGCCGAAAACGGCGAGCGCGCCTCGGGCTACGACGAGGCCGCGGCCTCGGCTTACATGAAGAACCAGGAACTCGATCTGCGCGTCGGCATCGGCCTCGGCTCGGGTACGGCGACGGTCTACACCTGCGATCTCACGCACGGCTACATCGACATCAACGGCAACTACCGGAGCTGACGTGCCGCTTCCGTCCGCCGCGGAGATCGAGGAGGCGAGCCTGCGCTCGTGGCCTGCGCTCGACACGGCGGTCGATGGACGCTGGGTGATGGGCGCTTCCGGCGGCTACACGCGGCGCGCCAATTCCGTGCAAAGCCTCGATGCCGCCGACGATGGCGACGCTGCGGCGCGGCTCGAACGGGCGGTGCGCTGGTACCGCGACCGGCGCCTGCCGCCGTTTTTCCGCGTTACCCCGCTCACCGGCCCCGGCATTCTCGCCGAAATCGAGCATTGGGCCGCCGAGGGCCACAGCAAGGTCCTTGCGCTCGATCTCGGACCGCTGTCGTTCAGCGTCGACGAGAACGTGGCGCTGGTGCCGCCCACCTCGTCCGGCTGGCTCAAGGAGCAGCAAAAGCTCAAGGGGCTGGACGACGACACGCTGGCGCGGCTGCGCCGCATCGTCGAGCGCATCACGGTTCCGGCGCGCGGGCTCACCATCTATGTCGGCCACGGCGAGCCGGCCGCCTCGGCGGTCATGATGGTCGCCAACGGCATCCTCTACACCGGCAATGTCGTCACCGCGCCCGGGCATCGCCGGCAGGGGCTGGCGCGGCGACTGCTCGAAACCGGCATGCACTGGGCGAGGAAGGCCGGCGCGCGCCGCGCCGCGATCAATGTCGAGGCCGATAACGCCCCGGCCATCGCGCTCTACCAGGGGCTCGGATACGTGCCGCACTACGAATATCACTACAGGAGCCCGGGCAAATGAAGCTGCTGCTGGTTGTCGCCTGCGCGCTGGTCGATACCGACCGCCGCGTGCTGATCGCGCAGCGGCCCGAGGGCAAGCAGCTCGCCGGGCTGTGGGAGTTTCCGGGCGGCAAGCTCGAACAGGGCGAGTCGCCCGAGGCCGCGCTGGTGCGCGAACTCGAGGAAGAGCTGGGGATTTCCACCAAATCCGCCTGCCTCGCGCCGCTGACCTTCGTCAGCCACCGCTACGACGATTTTCACCTGCTGATGCCGCTCTATGTCTGCCGCCGCTGGGAGGGCACGCCCGTGGCGCGCGAGCACACCGCGCTCAAGTGGGTGCGCCCGCAGTCGCTGCGCGACTACCCCATGCCGCCCGCCGACGAGCCGCTGATCGCGCCGCTCATCGACCTGCTCTAGGACGGCTTGCCGAGTACCTTGGTCAAGCTGATCTCGGCGCTGCCCGGTTTCAGCGGCTTTTGCTGGTTCTCGTGCGGCGCCCAGCCGCTCATCCAGACAAGTTCGAGCGTCGCCCGCACCTTGCCGTCCGGATCGGCCGCGATCCCCTCATAGGCCGCCGAAGCCGCCGCCACGAGGCCCTTCGTCACCATCCGGCCGGGCCGTTCGGCCAGCGGATTGGATGCCCCCAGCGCCTTCAGTTCGCTCATCAGCCGCAGCGGCGTGCCATAGCGCACCGTGTGCGTCTCGACATCGGCGACCGGCAGGGCAAACCCGGCGCGCTGCAGCAGCCCACCGACATCCTGCAGCGGAATGAACGGCGCGACTCGCGCATAGGCCCCGCCCGACAGCATCGTGTCGGCCTTGAGAAAGGCTTCGCGCAATTCGTTGAGGCTGTCGCCGCCGACGATCGCGGCGAGGAACAGTCCGTCCGCCGCCAGATGCGCGCGCAGCCGCACGAGGAAGCCGGGCACGTCGTTGACCACCTGCACGTCGAATAGCGACACGATGAGGTCATAGCCGGTGCGCGGAAGCGTCAGCGCCTCGGGATCAAGCTCGCCGGTCACGGTCGCGGCGCGCTCGAAGGCGAACGGGCCGCTCGCGCTCACCCCGCCATCGGGCAGGCCCTCGCCGTCCGGCGACAGGATCAGCGCCTGCCTGAAACTGCGGGTGACGGTGGCAAGCCGCTGTTCGAGGTCATCAAGAACCAGCCGGGTGACAAAATCGTCGCGCTCGGCCGGCCGCCGCTTGAGGTGGCGGGCAATCAGCGCGCGATCGAAGATTTTCGGCGGCAGGGCCATAGGAGCGCCACGGGCTTTCGGTCTAATGTCCCGGCTTATGGAGAGTGGGGGACGGGTTGTCAAAATCGCCGCGGTTGCGGCGGGCGGCTTGGGCCGGGCGGCACGGCAGCTCGGCGCCCTGGCGCTCGACCAGCTCTATCCGCCGCGCTGCCTTTACTGCGACGCCGCCGTCAGCGATGCCGACACGCTCTGCGGCGCCTGCTTTACCCAGCTCCGCCCGATCACCGCGCCCTATTGCCCGGTGCTCGGCATTCCCTTCGAAGTGCCGCTAGGCCCCGAGGCGCTGTCCGCCGAAGCCATCGCCGATCCGCCGCCCTTTGGCCGCGCCCGCTCGGCGGTGCTCTACAACGCCGTGGCCCGAAAACTCGTCTCCCGCCTCAAATACGGCGACCGGCCCGAACTCGCCCGCTTCTGCGCGCGGCTGATGGCGCGCGCCGGCCATGAACTCTGGGAGGGCAATCCGGTGCTCGTGCCGGTCCCGCTGCACCGGGTGCGCCAGTTCGAGCGCCGCTACAACCAGTCGGCCGAACTGGCGCGGGCGCTGGCGGCAGTCACCGGGCTTGCCGTCGACCCTGTCCTCGTCAGCCGCACGCGCCGCACGAAACGCCAGGTCGGCCTATCCGCCGATGCCCGCGCCCGCAATGTCGCCGGGGCGTTCACCGCGCGGCCGGACATCCTCGCCCGGCTGCGCGGACGGCGCATCGTTCTCGTCGATGATGTCGTCACCACCGGCTCGACCGTTCGGGCCGTGACCAATGCGCTCAAGCGCGCCGGTGTCGATCAGGTCGATGTCATCTCCTTTGCCCGCGTAACCGTGGCGGGCGACTTGTCCTGAGGCCGATGGCCTCCATATGTAAGGGAACCCGGAGTTCTGATGTCCAAGGTCGAAATCTACACGACGCAGTGGTGCCCCTATTGCCACGCCGCCAAGGCGCTGCTTGAGGAAAAGGGCATCGCCTATGAGGAGGTGAACGCCGACGAACCGGAAACCCGGATGGCGATGGTGCAGCGCGCCCACGGCCGCCGCACCGTGCCGCAGATATTCGTTGGCGACCGGCACCTGGGCGGCTACACCGACATCGCTGCGCTCGATCGCGAGGGCAAGCTGGAAACCCTCTTTGAGAGCGAGTGATCCCATCGTGCGCGTTGCGGTTCTGCAGATGAATTCGGGGACCGAACCCGGTCCCAATCTCGATGCGCTGGACCGTCTTGCGGGTGAGGCGAAATCGCTCGGCGCGGTCTATGCCCTGAGCCCCGAAGTCACCGTGGTGTTCGCCGAAAACCGCGATGGCCTACGCGCCGTCGCCGGCCCCTGGGAGGGCAACCCCGCCGTTACCCGCGCCGGTGAGATCGCGAGAAAGCACGGCATTCACCTTCATCTCGGCTCGCTCGCCGTGGCGCTCCCCGACGGGCGCTATGCCAATCGCTCCGTGCTGTTCTCGCCCCAAGGCGAGGTGGTGGCCACCTACGACAAGATTCACCTGTTCGACGCGACGCTGCCCGGCATCAAGCAGTATCGCGAAAGCGAGACCTATGCGGGAGGCGACACCGCCGTCGTCGCCGATGCGGCCGGCTTCCGGCTCGGCATGAGCATCTGCTACGACATGCGCTTTGCCGCGCTCTATCGTTCGCTCGCCGAGGGCGGCGCGCAGGTGATTTCCGCACCCGCCGCCTTCACCGTGCCCACCGGGCAGGCGCACTGGGAAGTGCTGCTCAGGGCCCGCGCCATAGAGACCGGCTGCTTCGTCCTCGCCGCGGCGCAGGGCGGCCAGCACCAGAACGGGCGCGCCACCTACGGCCACTCGATGATCATCGATCCGTGGGGGCGCATCCTCGCCGAGGTCAACAGCGACAAGGTCGGCGTCGCGGTTGCCGATATCGACCTTGCCGCCGTCGCCGAAGCGCGCGGCAAGGTCCCTTCGCTTGCCAATGCCCGGCCGTTTTCGCTAAGTGGCGCCAGCGGCGGCACGACCTGAAGCACCGCAACGGAATTTCGACGTGATCCAATATTCGTTGATCTGCGAGAACGCGCACAAGTTCGACGCCTGGTTCAAAAGCGCCGCAGCGTACGACGAGCAGCATGCGCGCGGCATCGTGACGTGCCCGGTCTGCATGAGCGAGGTCGTCGAAAAGGCGATCATGGCTCCGGCCGTCAACCGCACCGATGGCGAGCGTGTCTCGCTTTCCGCAGGGCATCCCGAGGCCCGGCAGTTGCGCGAAATGATGCGTGCGCTGCGCAAGAAGGTCACGAGCGAAGCCGACTACGTGGGCGACAAGTTCGCCGACGAAGCGCGGAAAATCCACTTCAAGGAATCCGACGCGCGCGGCATCTATGGCGAGGCGACCCGCGATGAAGTGACGGGCCTCATCGAGGACGGCATCGACTTCATGCCCCTGCCCAACCTCCCCGACGAGGCCAACTGAGTTCGCTAGCGGACGCCCTCCCAGAGCGCCCGTTCCTTCGCCAGCGGGTCGTCGATGAGCGCCGGGGTCGTGTCGAAGCGCATCGTGGCCCGGCGCTTGCCGTCAAACGCCGCCCAGCCCGGATCGCCGGTTGTCGCAAACGCCACCCAGGCGGCATGCACCGCGTCGGCCAGCCCCTGCGGCGGCGCGGCGCCCAGCAGCGGTTCGGCATGCGCGCCCAGCGTGTCGAAGACGAACGGGATTTCGATCGCGTGGCTGGCCCCCAGCCGCCCGTCGAACTGCGGTGAGCGCCAGGCGAATTCGTACATGTGCGTCGTACCCGTTCCGGCCGCCGCAGCATGCGCCTCGGCAAGCCGCAGGGCGGGCAGGCGCCAGTACCAGTCCGTCATCACCGCAGCGAGCAGATCGCCGGTGCTGGCCCCGGGATGCAGTTGCGCATAGGCCGCGAGCGTCGGCTCCACCGGCATGCCGAACCCGGCAACGGTCCCGGCGAGCGCGGGCGGCGGGATCTGGTCAATGGCCCCGCCCGGGACAAGGAACAGCCGCCACTCCTCCGCATTGAACCCCGACAGCAGGTCGACATCGGCGCTTGCCCCAGCCCGGACGAGGTTGAGCGGCACGCCCGGCACGACGCTCCCATCGATCACCGGCGACCACGGCAGGCCGGTCTGCAGCACCTCGCCCCAGACCTGCGGGTCGGGCGCCGCCGTCAATTCGCCCCGTAGCGCGTTCTGCGCCTCGATGAGCTTCTCGACCGGCACCGCACCGATCGCCGCGCGAGTCGGCTCAACGCCCAGAAGCGCCGCCAGCCGCACCCCGATCCGCTTCGCCGTCGACGGCGTCAGCACATGCTGCCCGCCGCCGCTTTCAACGATGGCGCGGCGGAACAGCCCCTTGGCTTGTGGCACCGCCAGCAGTGTGCCGACGCTCAATCCGCCGGCCGATTCACCGAAGATGGTGACGTTGCCGGGGTCCCCGCCAAAGCCGGCAATATTCGTCCTGACCCACTCCAGCGCGGCGATCTGGTCGAGCAGCCCGACGTTGGCGATGCCATCATCGAGATAGAGAAAACCCGCCGCCCCGACCCGGTAGTTGATCGAAACGAGGATCACCCCGTCGCGCGCAAATCCTGTCCCGTCGTACCAGGGGGAGGCCCCGGTCGCGTGGTACTCGAACATGCCGCCGGGGATCCACACCATCACCGGCAGGTCAGTTCCGCCGACCGGCGCCCAGATGTTGAGCGTCAGGCAATCCTCACCGGCCGCCGTCAACTCCGGCGGGATCAACGGCTGGACCATCGGGGGATACTCGGCCTGCGGCGGCTTCGGGCCAAACTCCAGCGCGTCGCGCACCCCGTCCCACCTCGCCGGCACCGGCGGCAGGAACAGCCTCTCGCCAACCGGCGCCACGGCAAAGGGGATGCCCTTGAACACAAGCACCCCGTCCACCGCGCGGCCGCGGACGCTCCCCCCGGCCGTGGCGACGCTCGCCTCGCTGTCCGCGGCGAGCGCTTTGCCCGCCAAGGCGGCAAGGCCCGCCCCGGCCGTTCCAACCAGCATGTCGCGGCGCTGCATGGACGTGTCCTCCCACATTCGCGCCCAGCCTCGCGCCGGTGGGGCAGGCGCTCCTTGATCTGCATCAAGCCCGGCCCGGTTTGCTGAACGGCAGCCGAACAGGCGCGTTCAAGCCGAGTTCAGTCCCCGGGCGCATAACTGGCGCCACAGCAGGCCGAACATCTGGCCGAACTGACAGGGAGCCAAGAAAATGCGCCACGCGAAACCCACCGCCGCCGACCTCGCCCCGCACGGCGCCATCCTCGCGCTGGTTTCGGAACTGACCGCCAGCACGCTGCTGGAAGCGAGTTTTCCGGGCCTCAGC